>Ga0181560_10000061_pt1 | contig 80951 bp, 90 predicted proteins | sample 011ome_20_FD_133751 | JGI IMG/M metagenome (GOLD analysis project Ga0181560, IMG submission 133751) | Coastal salt marsh microbial communities from the Groves Creek Marsh, Skidaway Island, Georgia - 011509CT metaG (megahit assembly) | ecosystem: Environmental > Aquatic > Marine > Intertidal... | reverse complement strand
CGACACCGGGGAACGCCCGGGGCGCCTGGTGCGCTCTCAGGCGAACTGACGCTTCCAGCCGTTGAGATAGGTGATCTCCTCGGCTGGTCGTCGTGTTCCCGGCTTGAAATCATCGCCCGTGTAATAGGCGATCGGGGTCATCGCCACCTGGGTGACAGTGTCGGGAATGCCCAGCAGGTCGGCGGCTTCGGCTTCGTATTGCAGATGCAGTGTGGTCCACGCGGTACCGATGCCGCGGCTGCGTGCGGCCAGCATGAAGTTCCACACCGCGGGCAGCACCGAGCCGTACCAGCCGGCCAACGCACCCTGAGCGCCGGTGACGTCGGGACGCCCGAGGACACACGGAATCAACATGGCCGGCACACGGTCGAGGACCTGGGCGAGATGATCTGACGACGCCATGATCGCACCGGCATCGGTGCGCCCGACTTCGTCGACGGCGTTGCGTTGCGCCGCGATGTAGGGCGCATATGCCCGACGGTACAAATCGGCGATGCCCATCTTCAGGTCGGGGTCGTCAACGATCAACCACCGCCACTTCTGCACGTTGCCGCCTGCTGGCCCTTGGGTTGCGATGCGGATGCAGTCCAGGATCACCTCGTGTGGAACATCACGATCGAGGTCGAGCCGTTTGCGCACCGCACGGGTGGTGGTGAGCAGGTGGTCGGTCTGGGCGAGGTCGAAACCGGTCATCTCGGCACGGTACCGGCCTCGTGCTCGCTGGCCGGAATCCGACGGCGTCGCGCGGCCGCCAGCATCATCACCGAGATCAGCGCACACGCCGAGGCCATCACGGCCGAGGCGACAGGGGTACCGGTCGCGTCGGTGAGGCGGCCCGCCACCACCGGCGCCACGCCCGCGCCGCACGCAGCGGCCAACGAGATCACGCCCATCAGCGTGCCGATCTCGCTCGCGGGCACCACATCGCGAGCAACGATGCCGTCGAGAGCCGACAACGCTCCGATCGACACGCCGGCGATCACCACATACGCCGCTGCCGGCACCGGTGACCCGGCCACCAACAGCACCACACAGGCCACAGCCACCATCAGGCGGGCACCGCCGAGCAGTGTCCACGATCCGGCTCGTCCGAGTGCGCGCCGCAAGGGCAGTCGGCCCGCCAATTGAAACAGCCCACGCGCACCCGCGAACCCTGCAGCACCCGCGGCGGACAACCCCGCCCAGCGCATGATCGACACTTGGAACACCAGCAGCGTCGACACCGCCGCCATCGCGAAGAACGCGCCGGCGACAAAGCGCACCAGCACCGGATCGGCAGCCGCGCGACGCACCACGTCGCCAACTGGCACGGCCGGTGCCGAGTCGCCACGCGGCACTCGGCGGATCACCCGCGATGCCACAAGGAATGCCACAGCTGCTGCACCGGCAGGAAGTTCGATCGCCAGACGCCAGCCGGCGGTGGCACGAATCGCTTCGGTCACCGGGATCGCGATCGGCGAGGCAAGTGCGCCCCAGATGGTGAGGCGAATAATGCGGGTCAGGCCTGGGTCACTGGTGGCGGCACTGCGTGGTTCATCAGCCGACAACCGCACCAACACCGCTTGGGTCAGGTGGTAAAAGCCCGCGGCGCCGGTCACCCCGCCACCAGCCGCAAACAGAACAACGAATAACCAGCCCTGACCGGCACGACCAGCGAACCCGAGAGTGACGGCCCCAAGAGGGCCAAGTAGTCCCAGCACAATTTGCGGGCCACGACGATCGAGCAGGCGACCGGCCACGGTCGACAACACACCGACGAGAATCTGGGCGATGCCGAATGCGGCACCGAGTGCAGCGGCGCCGAGGCCGAGTTCGACACCGACATCGTCGATGATCACTCCATAGCCGTAGTACCACGACCCGTACACACAGATGGTGAGCACACCCAAGATGTCAGTGACGGGGTCGGCGCCGGGCCACCACTGCGGCAACGATCGTTGGCGGCGAACGGGCTGGACCACCCAGTGAGTCTGCCATCGGTCGCGCATCGCTGTGGGTGCCGCGCTACGGTCGACGGCGTGCAGCAACGTCCGGTGAGCAACGCCCTGGATACCGCCGTGAGCACAACCGGCGCGTCCAACAGCACAGCCGGGGATCCGGACTGCATGTCGTGCGGGTCAACACTGGCGCAGCGTTGGAGCACCCCAGAGGGCACCGCATGGCTGTGTCGTGAGTGCGCGACCCTCCACGGGCTGGGCTGCCCGTGAGTGGTGCGGCGTGATCAGGAGAAGAGTTCGGCGAGCATCGGAAGGAACTTCGCCGGTCCGCTGAGCAGCACTGTGGTCAGGCAGGTGTCCTCCCAGCGAGGGATCTCGTCACGAATCTTCTCCGGTGGCCCGACGAGTGCGACGTCTTCCACCATCTTCAATGGGATTGCCGCGGCCGCTTCGTCCTTTTTGCCCTCGAGGTACAGATCCTGCACTTTGAGTGCGACATCTTCGTACCCCATACGGGCAAACACATCGAAGTGGAAGTTCGCGCCGCGGGCGCCCATACCCCCGGCGTAGAGCGCGAGCATGGGCCGCACCATGTCGGCACATTTCTCGGCGTCCTCGCCCGGCACGACCAGCATTGGGGCGGCAACTTCGAAGCGCTCGGCCTTGTTCTCCTCGCCCGAGGCTGCAAATCCCTCCGCGAGACGCTCGCGGTAGAAGGCGTCTTCTTTTGGCGAGAAGAACAGGGGTAGCCATCCGTCGCAGATCTCGGCAGCAAGCGACACGTTCTTCGGGCCTTCCGCACCTAGATAAATCGGAATGTGATTACGCAGCGGATGCACTGTGGAACGCAGTGGCTTCCCGAGACCGGTCGCGTCGTCGCCGCCGTAGGGCATCTGCACTTGGTTGCCCTGATAGGTCACTGGGGCATCGCGGGCGACGATCTTGCGCACCACCTCGATGTACTCACGAGTGCGTTCGAGGGGGCGTCGGTATGACTGGCCGTACCAGCCTTCCACCACCTGAGGACCCGACACACCGAGGCCGAGGATGAACCGACCGTTCGACAGGTGATCCATGGTGATCGCTGCCATCGCGGTGGCAGAAGGTGTGCGAGCCGACATCTGCACGATGCCGGTGCCCAGTTGCACACGCTCGGTTGCCGCGCCCCACCACGCCAAGGGCGTGAGTGCATCAGAACCGTAGGCCTCGGCTGACCACACCGAGTCGAAACCGAGTCGTTCGGCTTCTTTAATGCCCTCCAGCGCGCCCTCGGGCGGACCCGAAGACCAATAGCCAACTGCGTATCCGAGCTTGAATGCCATGGCCGGACACTAACCGAGCGACGTTGTTCGGTGACTGGCCGAGCACCGCGTTTCCCCGTCTCGATGGCAGGTACGAGACGTGCACATATAAAAGACCACCCTCAATTACGTACACCATGAAATGATGACGCTATGACACGTGGACGTACCCTCATTTCTCTCGCTGTTGTGACCGCAACCTCATTCGGCCTAGCCGCCTGTGGCGGTGACGACGATTCCTCTGCCCCTTCTGCCGACGCTGCACCGTTCGTCGCAGCGGCCGCGGCTGCGCTGGAAGCCGACCCTGAAATGGCAATGAATCAGGAGCAGGCAGAGTGCTTTGCTGGCCGAATGGTGAACATCCTCGGCGTTGACAAACTTGAAGCCGCAGGAGTCACGCCCGATTCGATGGCGCTCGATGTGTTCGGCGATGAAGGCACGCCGTTTGATATTTCCGAATCGCAGGCTGACGATTTGGCCACGCTGCTCCTCGACGGCGAGTGCATCTCGTTTGTCGACATGATGATGGGCGACCCTGAAGCTTCCGAGGACATGACCGAGGAACAGGCCTCATGTATGGCCGATGCGTTTACTGGCAGCGACACCATCCGCGCCGTGGCTGTGGCCAACCTGCTCGGCGAAGAGATCGACGACGCCACCGGTATGGCGATGTTCGGTGAAATGTTGATGATGATGGGAACCTGCGGCCTCGAGATGTGACCTCGCCGACTGGCACGCGTCGGTGTGACATGATGATTTCATGACACGTGCTCGTTCCTTCATCAGCCTTGCGGTGGTAGCTGCGACCTCGTTCACGCTCGCCGCATGCGGTGGTGACGATGAGTCCTCGGGCTCCTCATCGGAATCCTCGGAGCTGGCGGCCCCACTGATTGACGCGCTGGCGGTGGAATTCGCTGCCGATGCCGAGATGGGCCTCGACGCCACTGAGGCCGAGTGTTTCGCTACCCGTTTCGTCAACGCGATTGGCGCAGAAGAGTTGATCGCTGCCGGCCTCACCGCCGACGCGTTGGACCTCAGCGACGACGAGATGCTCGCCGATATGAGCCTCAACGATGATCAAGCAAACGGCCTGGCCGATCTGCTCCTTGATGGTGAATGCATCTCTGCAGTCGACATGCTGCTCGGTGACCCGGACATGAGCGAGGGCATGACCGCCGAGCAGGCCACCTGCATGTCCGAGGCGTTCACAGCGAGCGAGTCGGTCCGCGAGGTGATGGTGGCAAGTTTCCTCGGCGAAGAAGTTGACGACGCCACCGGCATGGCCATGTTCGGCGAGTTGATGATGATTATGGGGAACTGCGGCCTCGAGATGTGAGCCGCCAACGTCGTTGGTTCAGCCGAGTTGGTTCAGCCGACGACGTCGGATATCTGCATCGACGGTGTGGCATTCGTGTAGTTCACGATGTCACCCATGATGTCGCCCATGCGCTCTGACGCCATAGCGGCCTGCATGTCCTCAGCCGAGTCGAAGTAGAACGACACGGCGGCCACAGCCGGTCCGTCCACACCGCGCTCGATTTCGGTGCGCACCGGATTGAACGCCTCGTTGCACATCGGAACGTGCGTGGCCGCGTAGTAGTCGTGGTCGAAGGTGACGTCGTCGCCAGCGGCGTAGGACACAGTAAGTTTGATCATGCCGGCACCGTAGCCGCCCGTGGCCACCCGCCGAGCCGTCAACGTCACAGGTGCTGCCACACCCCGCGTTTAGGGTTGGCATATGGACACCCTTCTCGTCGCCGTGCTCGCTGCTGTGGCCGCAGCAGCCGTTGCCACCGTGGTCGTTAGCCGCCTGCAACGCCCGGCGGACAACCCCGTCGCCGCACCTCAGGCCCCCATTGATACCTCGGCGCTCATCGCCCAAGTGCAGTTGGCGAACGCCGAGGCACTTCGCGATGCCATGGGTGAACTGCACGAACGCGCCGCAGCCGACCGTGCCGAAACCACCCGCATCGTTACCGAAATGGTCACCGCGCAAAGCGGTGAACAACTTGGCCAACGGGCAGAAGTCCTCGACCACACCCTGCGCAACGTCCAGACCGATATGGGGCAACGCATCAATGATCTCGCCCAGGAGTTGCAACGGCTCCGCGAAATGACCACCGGCCATTTCTCCAGTGTCAGTGATGCCGTCACCGCCCTGTCACAACGCACCCAGAACCTCAACGAAGTGCTGTCAAGTTCACAAAAACGCGGGCAGTGGGGTGAGCGACTTGCCGAGGACATGATCCGGGCTGCCGGTTTCGTTGAGGGCATCAATTACTCCAAACAAGACACCACCGCCGCTGGTGGCCGTCCCGACTTCACCTTTTCCATGCCGCCCGACCGGGTGCTCTTCATGGATGTGAAGTTTCCCCTTGATCGCTATGCCGCACATCTCGCCGCTGACGACGACACCACACGCGCGACCACCAGAAGCGAATTCGTTCGTGCGGTGCGCAGCCATGTTGAAGCACTCGCCAAACGCGACTACATCGACCAAAGCACCGACGACGCGGTCGACTACGTGTTGATGTTTGTGCCGAACGAGAGCATCTCGGGGTTTGTCCACGAGGCAGACCCGACGTTGATCGACTGGGCACTCGAACGCAAGGTGGTGCTGTGCTCACCGCTCACGCTCTACGCCTTCCTCGTCGTGATTCGCCAGGCGACCGACAGTTTTCATACCGAACGAACGGCTGCTGAGATCATGCAGCAGATCAACAAGTTCGCTAAGGAGTTCGAGAACTACACCGCGGCGGTCGACAAGGTGCGGACGTCGTTTCAGAAACTTGATGGCGACCTCGGTGCGATCGCCACGGAGGGCACTCGCTTTCGAAAGTTGCGGGTCCCGATCCGTGACATCGAAAAGTTGCGGCGTCGCCAGGGAGTGCCCGAACTCGATATCGGTGCGGAGGCTCTCGCAGCCGCTGACCCCACCGACGACGACATGGTCTGACATACCTGCAATCTCTGTCTCGATCTCCACGCGGTATGCCGTGACGTAGTGTCGGCATATGGCCAACAACCCTGATGCACCGTGGACAGGCGATGCGTGTTCGCTGGTCGATGAGTTCCGCGCGGGGCGTCGTTCCCCGTTGGAGGAAACCGCCGCGACTCTGGCCGCTATCGATGCCGACCCATTCAATTGTGTGTCGTTCGTCGACGCCGAGGGCGCCCTCGACGCGGCTCGCCGTGCCGATGTCACTCGCCCATTCGGCGGCGTGCCATTCCTGGTGAAAGAACTCGACCAGGTCGCCGGCTGGCCCGACACCGCAGCATCGGTCCCCTTTGCCAACCGTGTGGCTACCGGCACCACAACCAATGGCGGGCGCATCCGCGATCGTGGTGGCGCCACCATGGTGGGGCTGTCGACCGCCAGCGAGTTCGGCGGTGTGAACGTGACCCGCACCGAATTAAACGGGGTCACTCGCAACCCGTGGGACCTCACCTGCACACCGGGTGGGTCGTCGGGTGGCGCGGCCGCGGCTGTTGCCGGTGGCATCGTCACCATCGCCACCGCTGGCGACGGCGGAGGGTCAATTCGCATTCCGGCGGGGTTCACCAACCTTGTTGGTCTGAAAGCCACCTTCGGCCGCATTCCACGCTCACCTGGCGCCCGTTACGGCAACCTCACCGTGAACCATGGCTGTGTGTCACGCTCGGTACGCGACACCGCACGATGGTTCGACGTGGCCAATGGCCACGACCCGCGCGACCCATTGTCGCTGCCACAGGTCGGCGGCTGGGAAGCTGGTCTCAGCACTCTCGAAGATGCACTGGCTGGCCTAAAGGTCGCAGTTGTCAGCGACTGGGGTGGCGCCACCGTGTCGCCGATCATGTGGGACCACCTCCTCGGTGTGGCACATGAACTCATTGCCGATACCGCGATGGTTCCCGTCGAAGATGTCGACACCCATCTGCCCCGCATGGGAGCTGCATGGTCGATCTCCGGGATGATCTCCATTCGCTCCGCGCTCGGTGACATGTGGCCAGACTGCGCCGACCAACTCACCCCGGAAATCCGCGCCGGGTTGGAACTGACCGAGGGCCGCTACGGCGCCGATGCCCGTGACCGCATCGAACGTCGCCGATGCGAACTGAACGAAGCAATGGCTCGCATCTTCGACCCGGCCGACGGTGTGGATCTCGTAATCACCGCCAGCAATCCTGACGTGGCATTCACCGCTGAAGGTCCGCTGCCGAGCGTGTTCGGCGGGCTCGACGCCGGTGCTGGCAATAACGGGTTGCTGACCTTCCCTGCGAACCTCCACGGCAACCCCGCCATCTCCGTGCCCGCAGGATTCATCGACGGACTCCCCGTCGGCCTACAAATCATCGGCCGCCACTTCAGCGAACAACTACTACTCGACGCAGCACACCGCCTCGAGCAACTGCGGCCCTGGCCACTCGTGGCCTAAACCACCAGCGCCTCTCTGAAGCGCCGACGGTTCACTCGATGCGCAAGCCGGAGATAGCGCGGGAGATCACCAACTGCTGGATCTCAGACGTGCCTTCGAAGATCGTGTGAATCTTCGCGTCACGGTGCCACCGCTCCACCGGGTACTCACGCGTATAGCCGTACCCGCCGAGGATCTGGATGGCTTCCTCGGTGACCCGCACCGCAACCTCTGACGCCTTCCACTTCGACATCGAACCCTCGGCGTTCTTGAACCCGCCGTTGCGGGCCAGCCATGCCGCGCGCCAAATCAACAGACGGCTGGCGTCGATCTCAGTGATCATGTTCGCCAACTTGAACGCGATCGCTTGGTTCATGATGATCGGCTTGCCGAACGCCTGGCGCTCCTTGGCGTACTCCAACGAGTACTCATAGGCCGCGCGGGCGATGCCTAACGCCTGAGCACCCACGGTGGGCCGTGTGGCCTCGAACGTTGACATTGCCGGCTGCTTCTGGCCGGTCGACCCCTGCTCGCGGGCGCGCGCCAACTTGGCATCAAGACGCTCTTTGCCACCGAGCAGACAGCTGCCGGGCACGCGCACATCGTCGAGCACCACCTCGGCGGTGTGGCTGGCACGGATGCCGTGCTTCATGTACTTCTGGCCCTGCGACAAACCTTTCGTGCCCGGAGGAACGATGAACGATGCCTGCCCGCGACCGCGTAATTCCGGATCGACAGCGGCCACCACCACGTGCACGTCGGCGATCCCACCGTTGGTGATCCACGCCTTGGTGCCGCTCAGCACCCATTCGTCGTTCGCCTCGTCGTACACGGCGCGGGTACGCAGGTTCGACACGTCACTTCCAGCATCGGGTTCGCTCACGCAGAACGCGCCAAGCATCACCTTGTTTGCATCGCCGTAGCACTGCGGCACCCATTCCATAACCTGCTCGGGTGTGCCCACGCCAGCAATACCGGCTGCGGCCAGGCCCGACCCCATGATGGCCATACCTAGGCCGGCATCGCCCCAGAACAACTCTTCAACCGCCACCGGCAACGTGAGCGCGGTGGGGTCTTGGAATGAGTTCATCAAGAACTCCCAACCGTAGAGACCGATCTTGGCGGCCTCTTCTACGACCGGATACGGGAACTCCTCACGCTCGTCCCACTCGTGGGCGACGGGGCGCATCACCTCTTCGGCAAAGCCGTGGGTCCAGTCACGGATCTGCTGCTGATCGTCATTGAGTGCAAGAGAGAACTCGGCCATGGACACAAGTTACCCATGGGTAGAAACCGCGTCCACCCCGATGGCCATCTGCGCGCGATGTGTCAGCGACGCACGGTGGTGCCGTCACGGGTGGTCTCCACCGTCCACCCCTGTGACGTCAACTCATCGCGGATCGCGTCCGCCGTGGCGTAATCCTTCGCTGCACGCGCCGCATCCAGAGCAGCAGCGCGCTCGGCCACCTCTGCGGGCACCTCGCCAGGTCCCTCGAGACGCAGACCGACCGCTGCACAGATTTCCATCACCGCCGCCGTCAACGCGCCTGCTGTGGCTGCGTCACCGGCATCGATCGCGGTGTTCGCACGCCGCACCGCATCGAACACCGCTGCCATTGCCCGCGGAGTATCCAAGTCATCGTCCATCGCCGCGCGGAACTCGGCCATCAACGCCTCGTCTGGTGCGGCTGTTGCCACGCCGGCGGCCCGTGCCGCAAAGGCATCAAGACCATCGATCGCCCGACCCGCGGCCTCGAGACCGGTCAACGAGATCGACACCGGCGAGCGATAGTGCGACTGCAACAACACCATGCGGTAGGTGCGCGGGTCATACGTGTCGATCAGGTCCAACAGGTTCGACACATTGCCGAGCGACTTCGACATCTTCTCGCCCTCGGCATCGACGACGAACCCGTTGTGCATCCAGTGCTGCGCGAACTCGCGACCCAATGCCACCGCCTGGGCGCGTTCGTTCTCATGATGCGGGAACCGCAGATCTTGGCCACCGCAGTGCAGGTCGAAGCCATCACCGAGCAGCCCGAGGCTCATCACCACACATTCCGAATGCCATCCCGGACGACCCTCACCCCACGGCGATGCCCACGCCGGCTCACCCGGCTTGGAGAACTTCCATAGAGCAAAGTCCGCCGGATGCCGCTTCTCCCCGGCACCGAACACCTCACGATCACCGCCACCGGCGAGCATGTCATCCAACGACTGGTGCGCGAGTAGCCCATATCCGGGCACCTGCTCCACCGCGAGATACACACCATCGCTCGTCGTGTACGCCGCACCACGGCCGATGAGGTCACCGATCATCTCCACCATCTCATCGACGTATTCGGTGGCGTGGGGCACATCGGTGGGCCGCAGAACATCGATGCCCTCCATCGCGGTGAACCACACCCGCTCGCATTTGGCGGTGATGTCGCTCCATTCGCGACCCTCACGCTCCGCCCGGTCGATGATCTTGTCGTCAATATCGGTGATGTTCGACACCAGGCGCACCTCAAAACCCGACCACTCCAGGTACCGCCGCAAAATGTCGTACACCAGCGTCGCGCGACCGTGGCCGAGATGCGGAGGGCCGTACACGGTGGGGCCGCACAGGTAGATGCTGACCCGGCCCGGCTCACGCAGAGCAAGTTCGCGGACCTCGCGGGTGGCGGTGTCGTACAGATGAAGCACACCGCAAGGCTAGTTGCGACCCCACCCGGGACGCCCCGACGACGAATACCCGCATCGGCCGTTCGTGCCGGGCAATCCCTCCCCTAACCTTGTGCCCCATGGCACAGGTTCCCGACAAGCCCACTCTCGACGGCATCGAGGATCACTGGGCATCGGTATGGGACACCGAAGCGATTCACGTATTCGATCGCTCGGCCACCCGCGACAACGTGTTCTCCATCGACACTCCGCCGCCCACCGTGTCGGGGTCGTTGCATATGGGACACGTGTTCTCCTACACCCACACCGACGCCATCGCTCGCTTCCACCGCATGTGCGGCCGCGACGTGTTCTACCCCATGGGATGGGACGACAACGGCCTACCGACCGAACGCCGCGTGCAGAACTACTACGGCGTGCGATGCGACCCCAGCCAGCCCTACGACCCGAACTTCACCCCACCGTTCCGCGGTGACCCACCCAAGGACCATCACTCCATTCCGATCTCGCGGCCGAACTTCTTGGAGTTGTGTGACGAACTCGTCGAACTCGACGAAAAGGTGTTCGAAGAACTGTTCCGGCGACTCGGGCTCTCGGTCGACTGGTCGCTGCTCTACGCCACCATCGACGAGCGCTCACGTCGCGTCAGCCAACGGGCTTTCTTGCGCAACCTCGCACGCGGTGAGGCCTACAGCGCCGAAGCTCCCACCCTGTGGGACGTCGACTTCCAGACCGCGGTCGCCCAAGCCGAAATGGAAGACCGTGAGCGCCCCGGCGCGTACCACACCTTGGCCTTCCACCGCACCGACGGTGGCGGTGATGTACTGATCGACACCACCCGTCCCGAGTTGCTGGCCGCATGTGTTGCCCTTGTGGCCCACCCCGACGACGAGCGCTACCAGCCGCTGTTCGACACCACCGTCACCACTCCGCTGTACGGCGTGGAGGTCCCCGTGCGCGCACATCCGCTGGCCCAGCCCGACAAAGGCACCGGCATCGCGATGATCTGCACCTTCGGTGACGTCACCGACGTGATCTGGTGGCGCGAACTGGCGCTGCCCACCCGCGCCATCATCGGGCGCAACGGACGCATCCTGTCCGAGCCACCGGCCGACGTCCCCGCCGACAGCTTTGCCGCCATTGCCGGCCTCACCGTGAAACAGGCCCAACGCGCGGTGGTGGAACAACTCGTCGCCAGTGGCGAGATGATCGGCGACGCCGACCCCATCCAGCATCCGGTGAAGTTCTACGAGCGCGGTGAACGCCCGCTCGAGATCGTGACCAGCCGCCAGTGGTACATCCGCAACGGCGGTCGCGATACCGACCTGCGGGCCGCGCTGGTGGCACGGGGCCACGAACTCACCTGGCATCCCGACCACATGCGCCACCGGTACGAGAACTGGGTCGAGGGCTTGAACGGCGACTGGCTCGTGAGCCGTCAACGCTTCTTCGGTGTTCCGTTCCCCGTGTGGTACGCCCTCGACGCCGACGGTGAGCCCAACCACGATGCACCGCTGTTGCCCGATGAGGCCGATTTGCCCATCGACCCATCCACCGATGTGCCGGCCGGCTACACCGCCGACCAGCGCGATGTCCCCGGCGGGTTCACCGGCGACCCGGACGTGCTCGACACATGGGCCACGTCATCGCTGTCACCCCACATCGCTGCACGATGGTGCGAGAACGACGGCGACCTCTTCGAGCGGGTGTTCCCGATGGACATGCGGCCCCAAGGCCACGACATCATCCGCACCTGGCTGTTCTCCACGATGGTGCGCTCACATCACGAGCACGGCGGCGTGCCCTGGACGAATGCGGCCCTGTCGGGATGGATTCTCGACCCTGACCGCAAGAAGATGTCGAAGTCGAAAGGCAACGTGGTCACGCCTATGGCGTTGTTCGACACCTACGGCACCGATGCCGTGCGCTACTGGGCCGCATCCGCACGGCCCGGTGTCGACACCGCCTTCAGCGAAGACCAGATGAAGGTCGGGCGGAAGTTCGCCAACAAGATGTTGAACATCACCAAGTTCGTGTTGAACCTGGCGAGCGATCACACCGCCACCATTGACGACGTCACCCACCCGGTCGACCGAGCAATGTTGACCCGTCTCGACCACACCGTGACCGAGGCGACCCGTGCTTTCGGTGACTTTGACTATGCGCGTGCCCTCGAGCGCACCGAGAGCTTGTTCTGGTGGTTCTGTGACGACTACGTGGAACTGGTGAAGAGCCGCGCCTACGACACCGATGACCCCGCCCGCAATTCGGCGCTGTCGGCACTGCGCATCGCTGTTGACACCATGCAGCGCTTATTGGCGCCCCTGCTGCCGTTCGCCACCGAGGAGGCCTGGCGCTGGAGCCACGACTCCAGCGTGCACGCCGCCGATTGGCCAACACCACTGGGTATTGGCGCCGACGATGTGCTCGACCCGGTTCTCGAGGTGCTGGCCCAGGTGCGCCGCGCAAAAACTGAAGCCAAGGTGAGCCAACGCGCCGTTGCCGAGCGAGTGAACGTTGCTGCCGCCGATGCGACCGATGCCGTTCGTGCCGCGCTCAGCGCAGGCCAGGGCGACCTGTGCAACGCCGGGTCGATCACCGAACTGGTTCTGATCGCCGGTGATGACCTGTCGTGTCAGGTCACCTTGGCGCCAGTGGCATCATGATCACCGACACTGAGCCTCACGTCCGCCACCGTACGTAGGCCGACCCACAAGCGCTTCGATGACCCCCACGACACGACCACCTACGCGACGCACCTGGCCGCAGCGCCTGGTCATCACCGGTGCCATCGTCGTGGCCCTCGCCTCGTTCATCTCAGCCGCTGCGCTCACCACCGGCCATTGGTTGCTGTCACAACGCCAACTCGTCGAGATCGACGACAGCATCACCCCACTGCCCGACACCGACGGCCTCGCAGATACCGGTGACAGCCCCGATGACGACACCGCGTCAGTGCTGCCCGACAGCCCAGAGCCAGCGGCCATCGTCACCGATGGCCTAGCTGAACCCGATGCGGCGAACTTCTTGTTGGTCGGCACCGACAACAACGCCTGCATCGACCCCGACTCGCCCTACGCACCCTTCATCCTCGGCCGCGAAGGCTTCGGGGAACGCGCCGACGTCATCATGATGTGGCGCATCAACCCCGACACCAGCGCCACCGCCGCGCTGTCGATGCAACGCGATCTTTACGTGCGTCTCGATGGTGGTCGGCAGGGTCGCATCAACCAAGCCTTCGACCCTGCCGATCCGAACCGTCTGATCAACACGATTCGCAACAACTTCGGGATCGAGACCGACCACTACGTGCAAATCGACTTCTGCGCCTTCAAGACCCTGGTCGACGCGGTCGGTGGCGTGGGCATCCCACTGACCTATCCCCTTCGCGATCGCGGCACCGGCCTGTCGATCGGTGCCACCGGATGCGTGAACCTCGACGGTGACGACGCCCTTGCATACGTTCGTTCGCGATATCTCGAATATGAAAACCCGGCCGGTTCTGGCGACTGGGTCATCGACCCGACATCGGACTACGGCCGCATCCGCCGCCAGCAAGACTTTCTGCGCCGCACACTGTCGAAGACGGTGGCCGGTGGGCTGTCCCAACCATCCGTCGCCGCCGCGCTCATCGAATCGAATCGTGACTATGTCGTCACCGACGACGATCTGTCGATCACCGAAATGCTCGAATTCGCCAACGTGCTGCGCCGCATCGACATCGGTGCCATCGGGTCGTATCAGATCACCGCGACCGGGCGTTCGGTCGGTGGTCAGGCCGTGCTGATTCCACTACTGCGTGGCAATGAGATGGAAGACATCTTGGACATCTTCCAAGGTGACGCAACAATCGAAGGCTCGCCCATCCGCCTGAGCGAGATCGACGATGCCACCTCGACCACGACCGCTGATGTCACCACCACAACCAGCGACGCAGCATCCGATGATGAGACCGGTGACAATGCCGTGACCGACAACGTGACCACTGACGACACGGCTACCGATGAACCCACTAGTACCGAGCCCGCAGTTGGCGATGACTTGCGTACACCCGCCGGCGAGTCGGCAACGATCAGCCGCTGGATCAACCAGGACGACGCCGACAGCGCGAGCCCCGACGACAACACCATTGGCTGGGTGCCCGACGCCTCTGTGCTGTGCGACTGAGCCGGCAACGTTCACACCCACGCACAGCCACTGACGGCTTACCCCACCACGTCGCGTAGCACGGCCGGAATCTCTGACGGTCCCGCCCACGTGGCCACGCGCGCACCCGTCGCCGCAGCCAATTCTCGCGCCGCCGCATCGTCGTCGCGCGGCGCGATGATCACCAATTCGTCCACCGACGCGGCCGCGCCCACAACATCGCCGGGTTCCGTCGATCGACAATCCGACAACACGATGCCCACCCGACGACCCGCACGTGAGCGGCCGAGTTGCTGAGCACACGCCAGCAGCGCCGCCGCGACATCGGTTGTGCCATGCCCGCGGAGGCCAAGGACCGCATCGACCAGTGCTGCGCCACCATCGGGAGCGGGCGCCGCGGGAGCCATCGGGCGAAGTACCTCCACATCGTTGGCGAAGGCCACAACGGCATGCTCGCCCGTGGCCCGCAACGCCACGGCGGCAGCCGCCATCGCAGCGGTCGCCAGCGCGTCACCACGCATCGACCCCGAACGATCAACCAGTAGGCACAACGACAGATCGGGGCGTTCCCATTCGATCACCCGGAGATCCTCCACCGCGGGTATCCCACCGCCGGCGGCGACCCGTGCCTCCACGGCAGCATCCACGTCAAGGTCACCGCCCGGGGCCAATGGAGCCGACACCAATCGTCCGGGACGACCGCGGCGTGGCGCCCCGCTGCGCGCCGCAGCGATGATCACCGTGCGAGCCACCTCCCGCGCTCGTGCCCGCAACCGTTCATCGACGGCTGCGGTCAATGTGGCCAACAAGCCCAGCGCCGCATCCGGATCTGCGGCCATCGCCTCGTCGAAGGCCCCCTCATCGAACTCGCCCACCTCGGGTGATACCCGCTCGAATGTCTCGTTCCCGGCGAGTTCACGTCGCGACACTCCCGCACGACCCGGTGGGGCCTGCGCACCCGAATGTGCTGCTGGTGGCGCCGAACTCAGCCCGTCGGACTCCCCGCCGGGCTCGGCGCTTTTCCCGCCGCCGGATCCCCACCATCATCGGACGGCGCCCGATCAACGAACCATCGCTGCCACAACTCCGAGATGATGTCCTCGGTGCTGCGCGACACCCCATCGCGACGTCGTACGCGGCCCGACAGTGCCACCAATGCAGCATCAAGGGTGACCGCCGGATCCGAGACGCCGGTGTCGCGCAGCCCGGCCAATTCCACTGCGATAGCGCACATATCGATTGCGCCGCGCACCGACGACCCGGTGACCAGATCGCTGTGATCGCGGGTGTCGCGCACCACACCCACCGCCCGCCGCACGATGTCCTCGCCCGCCATGGCCACCTGAGCCAGCACGATCGATTCCTCTGCGGGCGCGTCCTGGTACCCCATCGCCACACGACACACCCGGTCGTACACCGCGCCGGAAATGCGCGCCGTGCCGATCGCGTCGAAGGGATTCATCGCCGCCACCAGACGAAACCCGGCCGCAGCGGGCACCCGACCAAGTCGGGGCACCGTCACCTCTCGCTCGCTCATCACGGTGACGAGTACATTCAGGGTTTCTTCCGGTACCCGATTGATCTCTTCGATGTAGAGCAGCGCACCGTCACGCACTGCGCGCAGCAGTGGTCCGTCCACGAACACATCCGGGTCGTAGCCCTCGGCCATCACCCGTGCCGGATCGAAATGCCCCACCAGGCGCGCCGGGGTCAGCTCAGCTGTGCCCTCCACGAACTCGAATGTGGCGCCATCACCCGCGGCGATCGAGCGCAACAGTGTCGACTTGCCAGTACCCGGCGGCCCCTCGAGCAGCACGTGACGCCCCGCAGCGAGGGCGGCGCGCACCAATTCGATCTCACGGGCACGGTCGACGACAGCGACCGGCGGCGACGGCATCGCGACGACTCAGTCGAACACGATCACGCCACGGATGTTCTCACCGTTGCGCATCGCGTCGTAGCCCTCATTGATCTGGTCAAGCGAGTAGGTCCGTGTCACCAGATCATCGAGGTTCAACTGGCCCTGTGTGTACAACTCCATCAGGCGCGGAATGTCACGGCGGATGTTGCCCGACCCGAACAGCGACCCCACCAGTTCCTTTTCGAACAAGGTCAGGAACGACCCGGGGATCGCAATCGACTGCTCGGCGACAGGGTGGATGTTCGTGACGACGGTGCGCGACTTCTTCGCGCCCAGCCAGAACGCCTCGCCGAGCACATCGCCGTTGCCCACACCTGCGGTCATGATCACCTTGTCGAAACCACGACCCCATGTGCTCTCGCCCATGTTTTCGAGGGCCTCGGCAATGGAGGCGTACGTGTGCGTCGCGCCGAATGCCATGGCCTTCTCACGCTTGAACTCCACCGGGTCGATGGCCACCACCGCGCGGGCGCCGGCCATCTTCGCGCCCTGAATCGCGTTTGCCCCGATACCACCGGCGCCGACAACGGCCACGTATTCACCGGGCTTCACGTCGGCGGCATACACCGCCGAGCCCCAACCGGTGACCACACCGCAGCCCAGCAGGCAGGCCTTGTCAAGCGGCCAGTCCGGTTCGATCTTCACACACGACGACTCGTTCACCACGGTGTGTTCGGCGAAGGTACCGAGCAGGCACATGAGCGTGAGGTCGGTGCCATCGAGCAGGTGATGCCGCGCCGTTCCATCGGTGATCTGCGTGCCAGCCGGGAACGACTCGCCGCCCACATCACACAGATTCGAATGGCCCTGCACGCACGAGTCACAACGACCACACGCCGGGATGAAGCCGAACACCACATGGTCACCCGGAGCCAGGCCGCGCACGCCCTCACCCACCTCGAGCACCACACCGGCTCCCTCATGGCCGCCGATGATCGGCAGCGGTGGAGTGGCCCCCTCCAAGTCACCGGTCACCAGGTGCTCATCGGAGTGGCACATACCCGATGCCGACATCTTCACCAGCACCTCGCCGGCGCGTGGCGGGTCGAGTTCGATCTCTTCGACACTCCACGGCGCGTTCCGCTCGTGGAGGATGGCTGCACGTGTCCTCATGGTCGACCCCCGTCGATCGTGTCTGCGACGACCCGTGGGTGACCCCCACGGCGACCCCCGCCGCGCACCTGCGGTGCTCATCGCACAGTACCCCACGGGGACACCGGTGCGCCTCCCCGCAGCGCCGCTCGACCCCGACGGCGCCACGGTGACCATTGGTTCGCTACGCTCGACCCATGGCACCGCACGAGAACTCCATCACCGACGGCAGCGTTGACGACGCCCCCGACACCGGCGCCGAACAGACCATCGAGGACGAACTCGAACTGATCGAGGAGATCTCCATCGACGGCATGTGCGGGGTGTACTGAGCCCGCCGGGACCATGACGGTCCATACCGCCACCCTGGGCGCCCTGCGGTTACACCCCAACGTCGCCGTGCGACCCGAACCCTTCGGAGCCCTCGCGTACCACTACGACACCCGTCGGCTGGTGTTCTTACGCCACCCGCAATTGGTTGATGTGGTGCATGCCCTTCATGAGCACGCCGATCTCGACACGACGATGGACGCTCTCGGCGTCGCCGAGACACTTCGTGGGCCATTTCAACGCGCTGTCGCGAATCTGGCCGAGGCCTGCATTGTGATCACCCGCGACAGCGAGGAAGACCGCTCATGACCAAACTGGCCGACCAGATGAAGCGTGGCCTCGATGCTCCGATCTGTCTCACATGGGAATTGACCTATGCCTGCAATCTCGACTGTGTGCACTGCCTGTCGTCATCGGGTCGACGCGACCCTCGTGAACTGAGCACCGACGAGGCCATCGCTGTCATCGATGAACTGCGGCGAATGCAGGTGTTCTACGTAAACATCGGCGGCGGGGAACCCATGCTGCGACGCGACTTCTTCCCCATCATCGACCATGCGACCACCTCGGGTGTCGGCGTGAAGTTTTCGACCAACGGCACCTACATCGACACCGACGCTGCCCGCCGGCTGGCCGCCATGGACTACCTCGACGTGCAGATCAGCATCGACGGCGCCGATGCCGCCACGAACGACCTCGTCCGCGGCCAGGGCTCGTGGGATACTGCCCGACGGGCCATGGATGCCCTTGCCGCGGCCGACTTTGGCGAGTTCAAGATCTCCGTTGTTGTCACCCGCGAGAACGTCACCCAGCTCGATGACTTGCTCGCCATCGCCGACAGTTACGGCGCGCAGTTGCGCATCACCCGCCTGCGTCCCGCCGGCCGAGGTGCCGACACATGGCATCAGCTGCATCCCACCGACGCCCAGCAGCGTGACCTCTACCACTGGCTGCTCGAACGAGGCGACCGGGTTCTCACCGGTGACTCGTTCTTCCATCTCAACGCACTCGGCGACCCTCTGCCGGGCTTGAACCTGTGCGGCGCCGGGCGCGTGGTCTGCCTGATCGACCCGGTCGGCGATGTCTACGCCTGCCCATTCGTTATCCACGACGAATTCAAGGCGGGAAACGTGCGCGACCCCGGCGGTTTCGCCTCCGTGTGGAACTCCAGCGATCTCTTCGCCGAACTCCGTGAACCCGGATCCGCAGGGGCGTGCGCATCGTGCGGGGCCTACGACGCCTGTCAGGGCGGCTGCATGGCCGCCAAGTTCTTCACCGGGCTTCCCCTCGACGGCCCGGATCCCGAGTGTGTGTCGGGTCACGGCGCAGCTGCTCTGGCGGCCGCCACCACCGCCCCGCGACCCGATCAGGATCATTCACGTGCCCGTGCCCGCGCTGCTGCCGCGGCCGTGCCGGTCACGCTCGGACGACGCTGAGCAACAGCAGTGGTGCCATGAGCGACCTGTCGAGCACCGCGGTGGTCGCCATCTGGATCGTGGTCGTCATCGCGGCCTACATCGTGGGGACGTTTCCCAGCGCGGTGTTGGTCGCACGCGCCAATGGTGTCGATATCACCACCGCCGGTTCGGGCAATCCGGGAGCATCGAATGTGGCCCGGGTGCTCGGGTGGCGGCGCGGCATCTGGGTATTTGTTCTTGATGCGGCCAAGGGCGCCCTACCAGCTGCGGCCAGCCTGCTCATCGGTGCCGGCAGTAACCCGTCTATCGACGGACGCGCCTTGGCCTACGCCGGCGGCGCCGCGGCTGTTCTCGGCCATGTCTTCCCTGCGACCAGAAATTTCCGCGGTGGCAAAGGTGTCGCCACCGGTGGTGGCGCATTTGCGGTGCTGTCGCCCGTGGTGTTCCTCATGCTCATCATCACCTGGGTCGTGGTGTCCCGGTTGACCCGCACCGCCGCCGTGGCGTCGGTCATCGTGGTCACGGCGTTGCCGGTCGGCGTATGGGCGGTGGGCCGTCACCTCTGGGAAGTGCCAGCCACCGTTGGCATCTGTGCACTGGTTCTCGTGCGCCACGCCGGCAATCTCCGCCGGCTGGCTGCGGGTGCCGAATCGCGGCTGTGACTCGCAGGGGCGCCTTATTCCTCGTCGGATTCGATCTCGACGAGCAGACTCGAGAAGTCGTGTCGATCAAGATCGGGAAGATGACGATCGACCACATCGCGCAGCAGGTGCCGCCAGATGTCCTCACGGAAGAAGTGCCGGCCTTCACGCACCACATAGTTCAACAAGAAGAACCGGTAGGCCTCCTTTAAGAACAGCACCTCACGCTCGGCGAGGGGGAACACGGCGTGATACGCCCGCAGGAACCGACGGAATCGGGGCTCGAACAAGGTGTGCACGCCGTAGGAAAACGTGGTTCGGTCGCCGGTGCGCGACGACACCCGCGACAAGAAATAGAAGTCAAGCAGTCGGGTCTCGATGCGGAACCAGTCGTAATCCCAACGAGAGAACAGCCGGAAACCTGCTCCGTCAGCCACACCGGGGTCGGGCTCCACAGAGAAATTCCCCAGATTCCAATCGATCAGCACCGGCATCTTCGGCCAGTAGTCGTAACCCGATTCATGCACCGCCATCAAGAACCGGTGCGTATGCCGCCGCACCAGATCAAGCCGTGACGGATCGAGGCCCAGTTCCTCACCGGCGCGACGACTCGCTGTCATCTCGAACAGGTTCACCGCGTCCGAGGTGACCGTTTTCGATGTGGGCGGCAACAGGCGTGCCACCGAATGCGTCGCTCGGTGAAAGCGCGCAATCTCCGCGCCCAAGTTGTCGACCTGCGCCTCGCTCAAAATGGCCGGCAGGCGGTCGCGCACCTCCACCTCGGTGTAGAACACCACCCACATCTCACCGTCATAGAAGATGAACGGACGGTCGTCCGCGGTCAACATGCCGGCCATGAAGTCCTCGTACGGTCCACCCGAGAGCAACCGCGTACACCGGTGCAACCGGTCGTGATCCTCCGCAAATAAAAAGAACGAGCCGTAGTTCGATGACTTCGCGATGATCGCCGCGCCATCGTCGAGAACCAGTCGGTACACACGGTTCGTCGACACCATCGCGCTCAGTTCAACGATGTCGGCAATGCGTCGACCATCGTCGAACTCAGACCAGGCGTTACGGATGGCATCGAGATGCCGACGGCTTACCCCGGCGTCGACAGCACTGCTCATGACCCACACGATGCCACAGCGCTCGGGCTCTCACACATGCATCCCACCGCAGCCAAGCGTCCGTGCAGCGGCTACTGCGTGGTCGAGATGCGACGGCGCCGCAAGCGCAGACTGTTGCTGACCACGAACACGCTCGAGAAGGCCATCGCCGCGCCAGCCACCATCGGCGACAGACGGCCGGTCATCGCGAGCGGTATGGCTCCCACGTTGTAGGCGAACGCCCAGAACAGGTTCACCCTGATCGTCGAGAGGGTGCGCCGCGACAGATCGATGGCATCAGCCACAGCCAACGGGTCGGAGCGAACCAGGGTGAGATCGCTTGCGTGTTTAGCGACATCGGTCCCGGTCCCCATCGCGATGCCGAGATCCGCAGCCGCAAGGGCCACGGCGTCGTTCACCCCATCACCCACCATGGCGACACGATGTCCCTCGGCCTGCAGCGCCGTGACCACAGCCAGTTTGTCGTCGGGCATGACGTCGGCGTGAACGGTGGTGATCCCGACCTGTTGCGCAACGGCGTTGGCCACCTCGGCACGATCACCGGTGAGCAGCACCGTGGACAAGCCCATCGATGCGAGACGCCCCACCGCGGATTTGGCGGTGTCTTTCACAGCGTCGGCGACCGCGATCAATCCGACGACCTCGTCGTCGACAACGACTTCAGCGAGTGTGGACGCTGGCGCGGCCTCCGCCCAAGAGTCCGCAGCAGACCGCCGAACCTCGATCCGCCGACCGTCGACTACTCCGCTGACGCCAACACCGGGGTGGTCGACGACGTCTGTGGCGGCCAACTCCGTCGCACCCGTGGCCCGATGCGCATCGACCACGGCCCGCGCCACCGGATGCAGGCTGTGTGCCTCAACCGCTGCGGCCCACATCACGACATCGGCGACCGATGGCGACAACGACGAGGGACGCATCTCTACGGCCACCACCGTCATCACACCCGTCGTGATCGTGCCGGTCTTGTCGAGAACCACAGTGTCGATTGAACGCGCCGACTCCAATACCTCAGGACCTTTGATGAGGATGCCCATCTGTGCACCCCGACCCGTCCCCACCAGCAACGCGGTGGGGGTCGCCAAGCCGAGCGCACACGGGCACGCAATGATCAGCACAGCAACACCGGCGGTGAACGACCGTTCCCACGACCCTGTCACCACTGCCCACACCACCACCGTGACGATGGCGAGCACGATCACCACCGGAACAAATACCGCCGAGACCTGATCCGCCAGGCGCTGCACCGGCGCCTTCCCCGACTGGGCATCGGCGACGAGGCGTGCCATCTGAGCGAGACGAGTATCGGCACCCACGCCCGTGGCGCGTACCCGAAGCACGCCCGTGGTGTTCACCGCTGCTCCAACCACAACGTCACCGCCGCGAACGTCGACCGGCATCGATTCCCCGGTGAGTAACGACATGTCCACCGCCGACACGCCATCGATCACTACACCATCGGTGGCCACCTTCTCACCGGGAGCCACGATGAACACATCGTCGACCTCCAACAAGTCGACCCCCACGCGTTCGCTGCTGCCATCAGCGCGAATCCGCGTGACCTCGGCTGCACCCAGATCATTCAACGAACGAAGAGCGTCACCGGCACGACGTTTCGCGCGCGCCTCGAAATACCGGCCGGCAAGGATGAAGGCCACGACCGTGGACGCCACCTCGAGATAGATGTGGTGGCCCTCATCGGCGGTGATGCTGAACGACATCGACATCGTCATGCCGATATCGCCCGCCGGCGTGGCCACCAGGGCCCACAGCGACCACGCCCACGCCGCGGACACCCCGACCGACACCAACGTGTCCATCGTGGCCTGACGGTGACGTAGGTTTGCCGCCATCGCACGATGGAACGGCCACGCAGACCACAACGTGACCGGAGTGGCGAGCACGAGTGCTACCCACTGCCATCCGTCGAACTGAGTCGATGGCACCATCGACAACACCAGCACCGGTATCCCGCCGATCACCGCCACGACGAGGCGTCGACGCAGGTCGGCAAGCCGAGCGTCGGCGGCGGCATCGGTGTCGTTACCGGACAGTCGAGCGCCGTATCCGGTGCGCTCGACCGCAGCGATCACCGCGGCGATGTCGATCATCTGCGGGTCGAAACGAACCCGAGCACGCTCAGTGGCGTAGTTCACCGTTGCCGACACTCCGTCGGTGCGGTTCAGACGCCGTTCGATGCGCGCCGCACAGGCAGCGCAGGTCATCCCGGAGATGTCGAGTTCGGCGTCGGTACCCGTCAGAACGGCGTCAGTCGACATCGAAGCCGGCTTCGTCGATCGCGGCCACGATGCGGGCCCGATCGAGGCCCGACCCGGCCACCGTCACCATCTTCGCATCGAGGTCGACCTGCACGCTCACCACACCATCGAGAGCGCCGACTTCAGCGGTGACCGCAGCCTCGCAATGGCCACAAGTCATACCGGGAACCGAGAACGTCATGGCATCGGTTGTCGACATACGGACAACCTACCGATCGGATACTCGCACGGCGAGCCCTCAGGCGATGTCGAGACGTTGGCGAAGGAACTCCACCACGCGAGCGACGGCAGCCTCGTCGCGCTGCTCGGTGAGAACCGAGTGATCCGATGACCGCCGGCTGTCGAGTTCCACGGTCTCCACCGCATCGCCGAGCAGTTCGCTGAGCGTGTCGAATCGCGTGCCCACAGCTCGGTCGTCGCGATAACGCAGCGCGAGCACCCCACAGCCATCGGCCGCACGACGTGCCACCTGCAGCCGATCATCGGGAGAGAGCCCGAGATCAGCACTACGCGCGGGGCCCACGGGTAACGGCAGCGACGGCTGCGACAGCACCGGCGCCACCATGGTGTCGTCGACCATCATCGCCAGCGCGAAACCACCGGAGAAACACATGCCGACCGCGCCGATACCCACACCACCGATCTCGCGATGCAGTGCCGTGCCGAGCGCACGCAACCATGCCACCACCGGCGAGGTGCGCCCCACCGCCCACGTACTGAACTCACGTGAGATACATATCTTCGCCAGCGACGCAGCCAATGCACCACGGCTCGGAGCCTGACCGGCACGGCCAACGAGGTCGGGCATCGCCACCGTCATGCCGGCGGCGACGAGTTCGTCGGCAAACGCGACCACGCGCGGCGTAATTCCGGGCAACTCGTGCACCACGATCACCGCCGGTCCGCTGCCACGGCGGTACCAGTCATGCGTCAGTCCGGCGGCGGTGAAACTGTCGCGGTCCCAGCCAGCCAGAACGTCACTCATCGTCATGACCCTCGTCGCAGTCGCTCGAGTGCCGACACACTGAGTTCTTCCACCCCGGTGCGAAAGTGCTCCAGCATCGACGACTCAATGTCATCACCCATGGCGCCATTCACATAGCGGGCGTATACCCCCTCGGAGATCACCGCGAGACGGAACGCCGAGAACGCCACGTAGTAGTCGATACGGCTCACATCGCGACCCGTGCGCTCTGCGTAGCGCTCCACCAGGGCGTCGTGACTCGGATAGCCACCTGCACCCGTGGGGTCGTTCGGCCGGCTGACCCCATCAGGCCCCGCCCAGTACACACCGAGATATCCGAGATCAGCGAGGGGATCGCCGAGCGTGCACAACTCCCAGTCGAGCACCGCCGCCACCTGCTCACCAGCAACGTCCACCAAGCAGTTGCCGAAACGGAAATCACCGTGGGCGATGCAGGCATCTTGCTGGGTCGGGATACCGGCGGCCAAGGTGCGTGCTACCTCATCGACCACCGGCAACTCACGGGTCTTGGACTTCTCCCACTGAGTGGTCCACCGCCGCAGTTGACGCTCGACGTAGCCATCGCGGCGCGCCAGGTCACCCAAGCCGACCGCATCGACGTCAACAGCGTGCAGATCGGCCAACACATCGATCAGGTGGTGTGACAGCGACACCCGGGTGGCAGCCGGAACCGTGGCACCGAGGTCGGGGCTGTCGAGCACTACCCCGTCGACGAACGACATCACGTAGAACGGCGCACCGTTCACGTCGTCATCGGAGCACAGGCCGAGTGTGGTGGGCACTGGCACTCCGGTCGACCCCACCGCGGAGATGATGCGGTGCTCACGCGCCATGTCGTGCGCGGTGGCAAGCACATGGCCGAGCGGAGGCCGGCGCAACACATACCGGGTGCCGTCACCGCCGGTGACGCGATAGGTGAGGTTGCTGCGTCCACCCTCGATCAACACGAAGTCGAACGGCGCGGTAGCACCGGGGACATGGGTGACCAACCAGTCGCTGACGCGGTCGTGATCAATTCCGGGGATGTCGGTCGTCGGCACGCTCCGACGCTACCCGCCCACCGCGCGGTGCTCTCAGCCCGGCCGACCGACCGCGACAACCTTCGACCAGTTCACATTCGACACCTTCACCACGGTCGATGAGTTTGGTGCGTGCACCAACTGACCGTTGCCGAGATAGATGCCAACGTGACTGATTGGCGAGTAGTAGAAGATCAGGTCGCCGGGTTGGGCCGAGGCCACCGGCACCCGCGGCAGCGCGTTGGCCTGCATTCGCGAATTGCGTGGCAGGTACACGCCTGCTTGGCCCCACGCCCAATGGGTCAGACCGGAACAGTCGAATGAGACGCCCGGCAGCGCTGTGGCGTAGACATAAGGCACACCCAATTGGCCAAGTGCGGCCTGCACTGCCACCCCGGCCATCCCCGACGGTGCCGGATAGTTGGCCACGAACTCGGCCGAGGCCGCATCCTCGGCACTTGCACCCGGGTTGGAGGGACCACTGAGGTCGATCCCGGCCGCGGCCTGTTCGGCCTGCAGACGCTCAAAGGCCTCCTGGGATCGACGTTCCTCCTCGGCACGAATCAGTTCACCGAGGCGTGCTTCGGCATCGGAACGCGCCCGTTCGTAGGCCGAGGTGCTGGATTCCACCTCGTCGAGTTGGGCCGACAAGCCGTCGCTGAGCGCGATCGACTCGGCGCGCAAACGGTCGAGTTCGGCCTGTTCAGCCTGCAGGGCGGTGATGGCAGCGCCGAGATCATCGCCGGTGCCCGTGCCGATGCTCAGCGCCACCCGCGAGTACTGATCGCGTGACAGATCATCGGTGTAATCAGCCGGATTCGACAGCAGCGGTCCCAACACGTCGGTACCCGAACGGGTGAAGGCCCGAACCGCGACGGCGCTGAGATCGCCCTGCAACTCGTCGAGGGCGGCTCGACGCTCGGCGACACGCGCCTCGGCGATCGCGATATCGCCGGTGAGCATGCGCTGGTCGTCGACGGCCACCGCGTAGTCCTCAGCCAAGATGTCGGCTCGTTCGTGCAGCCGTTCGAGTTCGTCGACGATGCGTTCCACTTCGCGACGCTGATCATCGACGGACTGCGCGGCAGCCTGCTGCGGCAAGATCAACGCCATCACCACGGCCATCGTGGCGAGAATCACCCCGCCGAGGCGACGTGAACCCGCGGGCAACGTCAACGCCCGGTCATCGGCGATGCCGACACGGCGATGGGGGGTGGGAGCGATCCGCGACATCGTGCTCGCCACGTTACCGCTCCACAACGGAGTATTACGAACAGGTGACGACGACGACGTGCACGGGAATCAGAGCCAACGGATCATGCCGATGAGTGCCGCCGTCGCATAGAAGAACTGCAGCAACAAGATCCCGCGATGGCGGCAGATCCGGGCCCATACCCCGATGGCCACCGACGACACCATCAACAACGCGAAGCCAACGAATTCGGCACCGATATTCGCTGCAACCAGCAACGAGTAGACGATGGCCGAGACCACCCCTAACCACTCGAGCGTTCGCGCGCGACGGGTTGCGTCGACCCCTACCTGCTCACCCACTGCGTCGCTCACGGCCAGTCGATCACTCCCACTCAATGGTGCCTGGCGGCTTCGACGTCACGTCGTAGGCCACGCGGTTGATACCCGGCACCTCATTGATGATGCGCTGCGACATCCGCTCCAACAAGTCGTACGGCAGCCGCGCCCAATCGGCGGTCATCGCATCATCGCTGGTCACCGCGCGGATGATGATCGGATGACCGTAGGTGCGTTCATCACCCATAACCCCCACCGAGCGAATATCGGCCAGCACCGCAAACGACTGCCAGATGTCGCGTTCGAGTCCCGCGGCCGCGATTTCAGCGCGCACGATGGCATCAGCCTCCTGCAACAGCGCCACCCGCTCGGCAGTCACCTCGCCGATGATCCGCACGCCGAGGCCCGGGCCGGGGAACGGCTGTCGCCACACCATCTCATCTGGCAGACCCAGCTCGGTGCCAAGGGCGCGTACCTCATCTTTGAACAGGTCGCGCAGCGGCTCGATCAGTTCGAGGTCCATGTCCTCGGGCAGACCTCCCACATTGTGGTGGCTCTTGATCACCTCGGCGGTGCCGTCGGCTCCACCGCTCTCGATCAGGTCGGGATACAAGGTTCCCTGCACCAAGAAGGTGGCCTCGACGAGACCACCGGTGTGCTCTTCGAATACCCGCACAAACTCCTCGCCGATCGCCTTGCGCTTGGCCTCGGGTTCGGTCACCCCGGTCAGCCGCGACAGGAAACGCTCGCCCGCATCAACATGGATCAACTCGATGCCCATATTGCGACGGAAGGTCTCCACGACCTGTTCGCTTTCGCCCTTGCGCATCAGGCCGGTATCGACATACACACAGGTGAGCTGAGCACCGATCGCGCGATGCACCAACGCCGCGGCCACGGACGAGTCGACCCCGCCTGACAAGCCACAGATTGCTCGGCCGTCACCGACGCGAGCGCGGATCTCGGCCACCTGCTCGGCAATCACCGACGACATCTCCCAGTCGGGGGTGATAGCCGCGAGGTCGTGCAAAAAGGTACGCAGCACATCGGCGCCAAAGGGCGAATGCACCACCTCAGGGTGATATTGCACACCCCAGATCCGTCGCGACGGCGATTCGAGAACGGCAACCGGTGCATCGGGGGTAGCTGCCGTCGCCGTGAACCCGTCGGGCACCTCCACGATCGCATCGAAGTGGCTCATCCACACGTCCTGAGTCCGCGGTGTATCGCCGAGAAGTCCCCCGGTAGTGCTGCGTTCCAACACAGCACGTCCGTACTCGCCATTCATGCCGCGACCCACCCGGCCGCCGAGCTGCTCAGCGATCAACTGTGCGCCATAACAAATACCCAAGATGGGGATGCCAAGGTCATAGATCGTCGGGTCGAGGGTGGGAGCACCATCGACGTGCACGCTCTTCGGGCCCCCCGACAGCACGATGGCGGCCGGCGCAGCGGCAGCCACCTCATCGGCGGTGATGCGATGCGGCACGATGCGCGACAGCACCCGATGTTCACGCACGCGGCGTGCGATCAACTGTGCGTACTGCGCGCCGAAGTCGACGACGAGCACCTCAGCGTGCTGGACGGTGGTGGGGGTGCCCGTGCTCACGACACCGATGGTAGACATCGGTTGTGGTCTTCACTCGCACCGCCCCCCATCAGATCCGTCAGCCCCGCCTGTTCCTCGCCCGACTCCTCGTCGGATCGGCCGCCATGATCGCCGCGATGCTCCCTGCTGCCACCGTGACCGCTCAAGACGACGGCGGGTCCGACACGGACGTCACCACCGTGACCCTGAACGATTTCGTGCCCACCGAGCGCGACCTCAGCGAATGCATCTCGGCGGTTCCCAAGCCAGGATGCGGCTCTGAGGCGCGTGGTGGATGGCGCCAGACCGCCATATTTGCCCTGGTGGTTGGTGGGCTTGGCTTCATCAGCTGGCGCGTCGTCGCCGGTGCACGCAAGAACCTCGCCGCCAGCAACTCTCCCACCGAGCCCGACAGCACTGCGTGATGACGCCCGATGAGTTCCGTGCCGCCGGGCACGCCATGGTCGACCGCATTGCGGCCTATCTGGACAGCGTTGGAGAGCAGCGCATCGTTCCCGACATTGCCCCCGGCGATGTGTACGCAGCGCTTCCGCCAACCGCACCGACCACCACAACCGACCTCGACACGCTGATGGCCGACATCGACCGGGTGATCATTCCCAATCTCAGCCACTGGCAACATCCGGGCTGGTTCGCCTACTTCCCCGCGAACACCTCCTACGCCTCCATCCTCGCCGAGCTGCTGAGTGCCGGCCTCGGTGTGCAGGGCATGAGCTGGGTGACATCCCCGGCGGCCACCGAGGTCGAGACGTTGATGTGCGACTGGATGCTGGACCTCTTGGACCTGCCATGGTCGTTCCGGTCCGACACCGCCACGGGTGGCGGTGTGATTCAGGGCTCCGCCAGCGAGGCCACCCTGGTCGCCATCCTCGCGGCACGATGGCGCGCAACGCAGGGCACCGTGAACGACACCGGTGATACCAGCCGGCTCGTGGCCTACCGCACCGCGCAGGCCCACTCCTCAATCGACAAAGGCCTGCGCATCGCGGGCATCGGTGAGCAGCGCATCCGCACCGTGGCCCACGACGCCGACCTCGCCATGGATCCGGCCGATCTTGCTCGTCAGATGGCGGCCGACGTTGACGCCGGGCTGCAGCCGTTCTTCGTGTGCAGTACTCACGGCACCACCTCCACTCTCGCGATGGACCCCACGGCGGCCATCGCTGACGCGATCGACACCGTCGACGGCGGGGGACACATTGTGTATGGCTACACGTCGATGCAGCCATGGCCGGCATCGCTGCCCTCGACCCCGATCAACGGTGGGTGAACGACGGCGTTGACCGCGCCGACTCGTATTGCACGAATCCGCACAAGTGGATGGGGGTCAATTTCGACTGCACGCTGTTCTGGACGGTGGACCGCCACGCCATGCTCGGCGCGCTCAGCATCTTGCCCGCATACCTACGCTCAGCCGCCGCCGACAGCGGCGCGATCGACTATCGCGACTGGCAGATCCCTCTCGGGCGACGTTTCCGCGCTCTGAAACTTCTCTTCGTGCTGCGCCTCGACGGTGTGGAACCCATCATCGAGATGCTCCGACACCACCTGCGCCTTGCCAACGACCTCGCAGCACGCGTGGCGGCTCATCCACGCCTCGAGATCGCCGCGCCACCTCGGCTGGGACTGGTCTGCCTGAGCCATATCGATGGTGACGCCGCAACCGACGCACTGATCGAGGCGGTGAACGCCAGCGGACGCCACCTCGTCACCCGTACCGAGGTCGACGGACGGTCGCTTCTGCGGGTGTCGATCGGGGCGCGCACCACCGCAGCGGAACACGTCGATGCCCTGTGGGATGACATCCACGCTCACAGCTAACGCCTGCGTGCGCCGCTGAGCACCCCGGCAGTTGCCTGATGGGCCTAGTTCAGTGGGTGTGGTTCAGCGGTGCGGTCGCGCCAATAGGTCGAACAACATGTGACCCGTCGCGCCCCACACCGTCTCATCCACCAACTCGAAGAAGTGCAACAGACGGTCGGTGGGTGGGGCGCCCCAGACCTCGCCATGGTACGTGTGCGTAGCCACCAACTCGTCGAGGGGCACCCACATGGTGCGGTCGAGTTCGCCCGTCATCGGCCGCACCTCGGCCGCTGGGTCCACCACGGCCACCTTCGGCACGATGTACGACCGGCTCACCACCGTGTTCAAATGATCGAGCTCTCCGATGACGCGCACCGCATCAGGTTCGAGGCCCACCTCCTCATGCGCCTCACGCAGAGCGGTATCGAACGGGGTCTCCCCCGGGTCCATACGGCCACCGGGGAACGAGATCTCACCCCGATGATGACGCATGGTCTGGGAACGTCGTGTGAGCAGCACCTCAGTGCCGTGCACGCCCACACGCAGCGGCACCAGCACAGCAGATGAACGAGCCCCATCGAAGGCCGGCACCAACGGGCGTTCTACATCTCGAACATGAGCGAGCACCGCATCGAGTCCGGTGACCGGACCCGTCGCCCACGGTGGCGGAGGGCCCTCGCCGATCACCGCCGGACGAGGCACCACCTGGGCGCCACCACGACGGCGCGGAGAGGTGACCTCGCTCGAGTTACTCACGACGCGGTCACGACGGCGCGCATCAGAGTCAGGAGCCTGCGCCCGGGGTCCACCCGGTGGCTACCAGTTCGGCGAGCACCTCAGCCATTCCAGCCGTCTTCAGATCGGCCAGCACGCGGCCGGGCATCTGCTCACCTGTCTCCCACTGCTCCCAGGCAGCAACGAGCTTGTTCAGATCGGGGGCGGGGCGCTCGAACGACATGTTCCCAGCCTACGAGGCGACCCGCACGGCTGCCATGTGACCACCCTGAAAAACAATGGTGCCCGGGGCACACAGCCCCGGGCACCATCGGCGTCTCAATGGACGACGGACGTCACATCATGCCGCCCATGCCCCCCATCGGGTCCATGCCGCCGCCACCCATGGGAGCGGCGGGTTCGGGCTTGTCGGCCACGACACACTCGGTGGTGAGTACCAGTGCCGCGATTGACGCCGCATTCTGCAGCGCCGCGCGGGTCACCTTGGCCGGGTCAATGATGCCAGCCTTAACCAGGTCGCACATCTCGCCAGTCGCGGCGTTCAAACCGACTGTGCCGGACTCAGCTTCAATGGCCTTGACCATCACCGAGCCCTCAAGGCCGGCGTTCATCGCAATGTTGCGCGCCGGCGCCACCAGTGCCTCGTACACCAGACGGGCACCCGTCTGCTCGTCGCCTGAAAGCGACTCGACAACGGACTGCACCGATGGACGAGCGCGCACCAGAGCGGTACCGCCACCGGCGACCACACCCTCCTCGATGGCTGCACGGGTCGCCGACACGGCGTCCTCGATGCGGTGTTTCTTCTCTTTGAGCTCCACCTCGGTGGCAGCGCCGACCTTGATCACGGCCACACCGCCGGCCAGCTTCGCGAGACGCTCCTGGAGCTTCTCACGATCCCAGTCGGAGTCGGTGTTATCGATCTCGGTCTTGATCTGGGCGATACGTCCCTGCACATCCTCGGACGACCCGCCACCGTCGACGATGGTGGTGGTGTCCTTGGTGATGATCACGCGCTTGGCCGTGCCGAGCAGGTCGAGCGTTGCGTTCTCGAGCTTGAGGCCAACGTCCTCGCTGATGACCTGGCCACCGGTGAGGGTTGCCATGTCCTGCAGCATCGCCTTGCGACGGTCACCGAAGCCCGGGGCCTTCACGGCCGACGAGTTGAAGGTGCCACGGATCTTGTTGACCACCAGTGTGGCCAGGGCCTCGCCCTCGATGTCCTCGGCGATGATCACCAGCGGCTTGCCGGTCTTCATCACGCCTTCGAGCACGGGCAAGAGTGCCTGCACCGTCGAGATCTTGCCCTGGTTGAACAAGATGTAGACGTCGTCGAGCACGGCTTCTTGGCGGTCGGCGTCGGTCACTAAGAACGGCGACAGGTAGCCCGTGTCGAACTGCATACCCTCGGTGAACTCGAGTTCGGTGCCGAAAGTGTTCGACTCCTCGACGGTGACCACACCGTCCTTGCCGACTTTGTCGATGGCCTCGGCGATGACCTCACCGATCGATGCATCTGCGGCCGAGATGGTGGCAACGCTGGCGATGTCGGACTTGTCGTCCACGTCCTTGGCCTGAGCCAAGATCGAATCAACAGCAGCCTTGACCGCGGCTTCGATACCGCGCTTCACACCCATGGGGTTGGCGCCCGCGGCCACGTTCTTCATGCCGACACCGACCATCGCCTGGGCGAGAACGGTCGCGGTAGTGGTGCCGTCACCGGCAACATCGTTGGTCTTGGTGGCCACTTCCTTCACGAGCTGGGCACCCATGTTCTCGAAGGCATCCTCGAGTTCGATCTCCTTGGCGATGGATACGCCGTCGTTGGTGATCGTGGGGGCACCGAACTTCTTGTCGAGGACCACGTTGCGGCCCTTGGGGCCGAGCGTGACCTTGACCGCGTCGGCCAGCTTGTTCACACCGGCTTCGAGCGCGCGGCGTGCTTCGTCATCAAATTTGAGCAACTTAGACATGTGTCAATTCCTCACTTCGCCACGATGGCCAGCACGTCGCGGCTGGAGAGCACGAGCAGGTCTTCACCATTGGCGGTGACCTCGGTGCCGCCGTACTTTGAGTACAGCACCGTGTCGCCGACGGAGATGTCGAGCGGGATCAGTTCGCCGCTGGCCTCGGCGCGCTTGCCGGGGCCGACCGCGAGGACTTCACCCTGCTGGGGCTTCTCCTTGGCGGTGTCAGGGATGACCAGGCCGGAAGCGGTCTGGGTCTCGGCCTCTGCGGGCCTGACCACGATCCGGTCGTCGAGGGGCTTCAGGTTCATGTTGCATGCCTCCGTTGGCGTGAACAGTGGGATGTCAGTGGAAATACCCGGGCGTTGGCACTCTGCCCGAGCGAGTGCCAATGCTAGAGGCGTAGCCCAGTGATTAGCAACCGGAGGGCGAGAGTGCTAACTGCCGGCGACGACCACGCCAGCACAGCGGAGCAATTCTGCGGTCTCGGCTAGCGGAAGACCCACAACGTTGCTCACGCTGCCGGAGATCTCTGCCACGAACACTCCACCGGTGCCCTGCACGGCATAGGCGCCCGCCTTGTCAAGCGGTTCCCCGCCATCGACGTACCAGCGCACAGCCTCGGGGGTGACGCGCACGAAACGGACATCGGTGGTCACCACCTGCGACCACACCTGCGCACCACGGCGCACCACCACCCCCGTGTGGGTGCGGTGCCAACGATCCGACAACGACATCAACATGTCCACTGCATCATCGGCATCGACCGGTTTGACCATGATGCGCCCGTCAAGGTCAACGGTGGTGTCGGCCGCGAGCACCACCGCATCATGGTGGCGGTCCGCAATACGCTGGGCTTTCAGCGCCGACACGCGGGCCACATACTCCACGGCCGACTCGTCGCCGATCACCGACTCATCGACATCAGCAGGATCGATGATGAACCCGACCCCCATCGATGTCAGCAACTCGCGCCGACGAGGAGACGCCGAGGCCAACACCACTGGCGCATCCGGCGCAGCTCCGCCACGAGATGCTTCCGCGGCGACAGCACCGTGACGACCCGAGGTGTTCTCAGCCACCCGACACCGCCATCGCCCGATCATCGTCGGGAATGCTCATATCGCTGTCGGCATCGGGAGCATCACGGAAACCCTCGGGCAAGGCCGGCCGGATCGGGCCATTGGTATGGCCACGACGAATCCGCTCGCCACCGTCCACCAAGCGTGCCTGCGGATCCAACTGGCCGAGCAGATCCTCGAACTCGGACAACGTTTTCACCATCGAGAAGCGCCGTCGCATCTCCGGACCCACCGGGTACCCGCTCAAATACCAGCCAGAGTGCTTCCGGAAATCGCGCATGGCGAGGTCCTCACCGGTGCTGCGCACCGCGGCACCGTCGAAGTGCTCCACCAGTGCGCGTGCATGTGCCGACATGGTGGCAGCCACCTCACCCAGCGTGCGCGACGGCGGAGGGTCACCACCTGACAACACGGTGACCAGATCCAGGAACAACCACGGACGCCCCAAGCACCCACGTCCGATGACCACGCCATCGCACCCGGTGGCGTCCATCATCGCCACCGCGTCGGTGGCTTCCCAGATGTCGCCATTGCCAAGAACCGGAATGTCGTGGCCGGCGTCGTCGAGGGCGGCGCGCAACTCGGCAATCGCCGTCCAGCGCGCATCACCGGCATAGTGCTGGGCAACGGTGCGTGCATGCAATGCCACCCAGTGCGCCCCCTCGTCGGCACAGATCAAGCCGGTGCGCACATCGGTGCGCCAGTCATCATCGATGCCCATACGGAACTTCGCTGTCACCGGCACCCCGTAGGGCGCTGCTGCCGACACCGCACCACGGACAATGGCACGTAGCAGCGCCGGCCGGGCCGGTACCGCCGCCCCTCCACCCCGACGGGTGACTTTCGCTGCGGGACAGCCGAAATTGAGATCGATGTGGTCGACTCGACCCTCGTCACATAACTGGCTCACCGCCCGAGCCAGATCGGCGGGATCCGAGCCGTACACCTGCAACGAACGTGGCTGCTCATCGTCACCGAAGGCCATCATCGTCTCGGTCTTCGGATTGCGGTGCAGCACTGCGGTGGCCATCACCATCTCGTTGACGTACACCAGTCCCGGTGCGAATGACCGACAGATCGACCGGAACGCTCGGTTCGTCACCCCAGCCATCGGGGCGAGCACGACCGGCGCAGCCGGTGTGTGGCCGGCAATGGTCAACGGCCGACGTTCAACCACGATGAGCCTCCGGCGTGGACGACACCAGCGGCATTGTTGGGAACGCACCAATGTCGAGAGGGCTCGGCCCGTCGACCCCGAGCCGATGCCAACCAGCAGCGGCGATCATGGCTGCGTTATCCGTGCACATCTCCCGGCTGGGCAACAGCACCGTGCGGCCATCTGCAGCGCCCGCAGCTGTCATCTCGGTGCGCAACAAGGCGTTGGCAGCCACACCGCCACCCAACACGATCCCCACCGCGTCGACCTCGGCTGCCGCCCGGCGGGTCTTGGCGACCAGCACATCCACCACCGCGGCGCGGAACGACGCCGCCACATCGGCAGAACCCACATCGGGGTGGCGTCGCACATGATTCGTGACCGCGGTCTTCAGGCCGCTGAAGCTCATATCGAGACCGTCATGCATCATCGCCCGAGGGAACGCAATGTGCTCGGGGTCACCCAATTCGGCAGCAGCGTCGATCGCCGGGCCACCCGGATATCCGAGATCGAGAAAGCGTGCCACCTTGTCGAAGGCCTCGCCGGCCGCATCATCGATGGTGCGACCCAGCAGGCGGTAGTCACCGTGACCGCGCATCTCGACCAGCATCGTGTGCCCACCCGACACCAATAGAACCACCAACGGAAACCCGATGTCGCCGTGGTCGAGGAACGACGAGTACAGATGAGCTTCGAGATGGTTGACCCCCACAAAGGGAACCTCCCACGCCAGCGACAGTGCCTTGGCAGCCGACACGCCCACGAGAAGCGCACCGATCAGACCGGGGCCCACAGTGCACGCCACCGCGTCCACCCGCTCGGGGCCAACACCGGCGTCGGCGAGGGCGCGTTCCACCACCGGGTTCAACGACTCGAGATGTGCCCGCGATGCGACTTCGGGCACCACGCCACCGAATTCGGCATGAAGATCAATTTGGCTCGACACCACCGACGACACCACGTCGGTGCCACCGAGCACCAGTGCAGCCGCTGTCTCATCACAACTGGTCTCGATGCCGAGCACCAACGTGTCGGGACCAACACCTAGCTGCCCCGCACCGCCACGCATCGTCGTCACCGCCATGTCATTGCTCATCGACATGTCATTGCTCATCGTCCACCCCGGTTTGGATCGAGCGCATCAAGTCGGTGTCCATAGTCGTCGTCGCCAAGTTCATGGCACCACATCACCACGGCATCGGTCCCGTTCTCGTAATAGCCGCGACGCACGCCCGCGGGGGCGAACCCGAACCGGCGATACAACTCGTGAGCTCCCGTTGCTGTGGCCCGCACCTCAAGGGTCCACGCGCTTGCTCCCTCCGCACGAGCCACGCGCCCCAGGTGACACATCAACGCCAACCCAACACCACGGCGACGATGTGCCTCATCAACAACGATGTTGGTGATGTGCGCCTCCGTGGGGGCACTGCCGCCGGCCACCACCCATAGGCCCCCATACCCCACGATGTCGCCGTCGATGCGCGCCACCACGTAATGACGTCCACCGCGCCCAACCTGATCGAGTTCGCTCTCGAACACCGACCGTGTCCAATGCCGTTCATACGTCACCGATTCGATCCGCATCACGCGCCGCAGGTGCCGGCGGCGCATCGGAGTGATCACACACACCGCACCACCCACACCGAGCAACCTCATGGGCGCACCTGCCGCGTTGCCCAATTGATCGTCGCGTCCGGTGCCCGCAGATACATCGGTTCGACCAGATGGGGGGCGCACAAGGCCTCCTCGGCGGCAATACCCACTGCCGCGGCCAAGAGTGCCACCGGCGAGGGATGCACGGGGCCGGCGACCTCGCAATTCACCCCGGCGGTGATCTCATCGCGGTATCTCGCTGCGCCGTCCCCAACGCACACGCTCGGCTGATCCCGCGCCATCATGTCGGCGACGAGGTCCTCGACCGGACCGATCGCCGGCTCCATCAATCGCTCGGTGCGCCCGTGCGCCGTGCGCACCATCGACCATGCCACTTCACCCTTGCGGGTATCGACCACCGGCACGACCACCCGGTCCGTATCGCCAACACCGCCTGCGAGGACGTCGAGCGATGAGACCGGGGCGATCGGCACATCGAGAGCCATGGCGAACGCCTTCGCAGTCGCGATGCCGACCCGCATGCCGGTGAACAGGCCGGGCCCGATGTCGACAGCGACCGCGGTGACCTCGGCCAAGGCAACATCGGCCTGGCGGCAGACGAACTCGACCGCAGGGACCAGGGTCTCGGTGTGGCGCCGACCGCGTGCCACCTCAACGGTGGCCATCGGGCCATCTGATGTACCGATCGCCACCCCCACCGACTCGGTGGCGGTCTCAAGAGCAAGGATCAACATGCTGCCTCCATGGCCGCACGCAGACGGTCCCACCGACCGACCCACCGTTGACCGACCGCACCACATTCGATCGTGCGCCCCTCCGGTGGGGCGTCACTTGCAGCATCGAGGTCTGCTGCCACATCGTCGATCTCGAGATGAACCCACAGGTGATCGCCCAACGCGTCAGCGGCTACCTCGCCCCACTCGATGAGGACCACGCCAGAGAACTCCGCCAGTTCGGCCAGCGCCAGATCTGCCAGTTCGGTGGTGCGCTCCAAGCGATAGAGGTCGGCATGATGCAGGGTGAAGCGGTCGCAGTCGTACGAATTCACCAGCGTGAACGTGGGCGACGTCAAGGGCTGATCCACCCCCAGCGCCGTACCGACGCCTTGGGCGAATGCCGTCTTGCCCGCACCCATCTCCCCCGACAGAACGACGATGTCCCCGGATCGCAACCACGCAGCCAGCGCAGCCGCGATCGCGCGGGTGTCAGCGATCGAATGGGCCTGCAACAACATCGGACCCGATGCTATGAGCGTGGTTCCACCGCACCCACGGAGCTGCGTCGCGGCACCCGGCCCCCGATTCGGCACACCACCTCGTAACCGATGGTGTTGGACCACTCGGCCCACTCCTCAACGGTGATCGCAGCATCACCAGCGGCGCCGATCAGTACGACCTCATCCCCCACCGCCACGGCGGCATCGCCCACATCAACCAGCATCTGGTCCATCGTCACCCGACCCACGATCGGGCACCGGCGACCACCGATCATCACCTCACCCCCGCGCACGGCGAGGTCGCGTGGCACACCATCGGCGTAGCCAACCGGCACCGTGGCCAATGTGGTGGCGGCCTCACAGATGTGCGTCCATCCGTATGAGACCGGTGTGCCCGCAGCCACCCGCTTCACGAACGACACCTTGGACACCCACGACAGCACCGGGCGTAGGCCAGACGCGGCGGCGGGTACCGCAGGCGATGGCGAGATGCCATACAGCGCAATGCCGACGCGCACCAGGTCGCGACGTGCGCTGGGCCGGGTGAGCCCCGCGGCCGAATTCGCCACATGCACGGCCGCATGCGACCACGCCCCGCCGCGCGCCTGCACATCATCAACCACGTCGGCAAAGATCTCCAACTGCTGATCGGTGCCCGGATGATCGGGCTCGTCGGCAACCGCGAGATGCGACATGACACCGGCCGGTTCCAGCACATCGTCCGCATCGATTGCATCACACAGTGCCGCCACGTCAGCGGGTGCCACACCCACTCGGCCCATGCCCGTGTCAACTTTGACATGCACACTCACGGCGCCCACCGTGCCGCGGCGTGCCGCAGCCGCGAGGGCTGTCACCTGCTCGACGGTGTACACCGTGGCATCCAACCGGTGCTGCACCAGCACATCCAGTTCAGCCTCCGGTTGTTCACTCAGCACCAGAATCGGTGTGCTGTCGGGCAGTGCCGCCTGTTCTCTTAACCGCACACCTTCGCCGACCAGCGCGACACATAGTCCGTGTGCGCCGGCGGCAACCGCTGCCCGTGCCACATCGCCGTCACCGTGGCCGTAGCCATCGGCTTTGACCACGGCCCAGACATCGGCGGGCGCAACCAGCGAACGGAGCACCCGCACGTTGTGGGCAATCGCCTCGGTGTCGACCACCACCTCGGTCGAGCGACCGCGCACTGGGTACGGCATCAGTCCTCGAACTGCCCGGCATGCGATGGGCCGGCCACCGCCAACAGATCGGCCACAACCTCTGTGATCATCTCCGGCAGAGCTCCCGCAACCGTCAACGCGCCGCAGCGACGCGCCGCATCACCATGCACCCATGCTGCAGCCGCGGCCGCCCTCCCCGGCGGGCAGCCACCCGCGAGAAGCGCGCCGATGACGCCCGACAACACGTCACCGGTACCGGCTGTGGCCAGGCGGCGATCACCACGCGTCACCAGATACGTGCGGCCATCGGGACCTGCCACCACCGTGGTCGGCCCCTTCAACAGCACCACGGCCCCGGTCTCGGCCACCAGTGCATTCGCGGCAGCGATCGGATCAGCCCCCGGGGCTGAACCAGTGAGGGTGGCAAACTCACCCGCATGCGGAGTGAGCACCACCGGTGCTCCTCGTCCACGCAACGACCCCGGCGCCCCGTGCGGATTCCACGACAGTGCGAAGAGCCCGTCGCCATCGACCACAGCGGGCAGACCACTATCGAACACCACTCGGGCGGCCTCAGCCGCCGTCACGTCGGCGCGTCCGAGACCGGGGCCCACCACCAACGAACCGAAACGATGCAGATCCTCAAACACCTGTGCCGCCCAGCCATCAATCGGCAACGACTCGTGCACGGCCTCGATCGGGGCGGAGTCACCGTCGGGTGCGCCAGGTGACGACAACCGCACCATGCCGGCGCCCGCGCGTAATGCTGCCGACGCGGCCAACTGCGCAGCTCCGCGCATGCCGGGCCCACCCGCAACAACCCGCACCGCAGCCGACCACTTGTGGGCGGTGCGAGCACGACGCGGCCACCAGGCGGCAACATCGGCACCGGTGACCAGCCAGGCATGTGGTTCGGCTCCATCGGGCAGCGGATTGAGTCCGATGTCGGCTATTTCGATACGACCTGCCACATCCGGGCCAATCCCCAGATGAAGTCCCGGCTTCGACGCGGCGAAGGTCACCGTCACGTCGGCGCGCAGAACCGCATCACCTTCACCGGTCATCGGATCCAGACCAGACGGCAGATCCACAGCCAACACCGGAACACCCTCAACCGCCGGTGGCATCCAGCCCGCGCGAGCACCGGTGCCAAATGCCGCGTCGATCACCAGGTCGCATCCGGCGTCGCTGCGTGAGAACAGATCCGCGACGTCATCGGGGGCATCGAGAGCGTCAACCACCTTGACCCGGCATCCCGCCGCCGCCAGATGTCGGGCCGCCACTCGACCGTCGGCACCGTTCATCCCTGGCCCAGCAAGCACCACCACCGTCCGTGCGTAGGCACCGCCCAGCATGTCGATCGCCGAACGCGCCACCGCCGCGCCAGCACGTTCGATGAGCACCTCGATATCCACGCCAGCGGCAGCGTCCGCACGACGCGCCTGATCGGGGGTAAGCACCGGAATCATCGGGCACTCCCCATCATCGGCGCACCCTCACACGGCCAACATCGGGCAATGGTCATCACTCCGCCACCACATAGGCCACTGCGGACTTCTCGTCGTGGGTGAGGCTGAGGTGCCAGCGCGACACTCCCGCGCGGGCAGCCAGATGAGCCGCACGACCTCCGACCACCAAATCGGGCCGTCCCGACGAATGCCGACGCACCCACACCTCATGAAAGCCAAACGCTCCTAGCCCAACCCCCAACGACTTCATCACCGCTTCTCGTGCCGCAAACCGCGCGGCAAGGCCCGGAACCGGATCGGCGCGGGCAGCGAGGTCATCGAGTTCACGCTCCGTGAACAAGCGAAATCGCATGCTGGGAGTCCGCTCCAGACTGCGGCGGAACCGTTCGATGTCGACCAGATCGACACCGACACCGATCACGACGCCCGACCACCCGCGCCAGCCACCCAATGATCGGCCGTCTCGGAGATCGGCGCGATCAGGAGCTCGGCCACATCGATATCGGCGAGGCGTTCGTCATCGAAGGAGCCCTCAGTCTCCGACACCCAGTCCACCAACCGGTCGTAGCGGTTGTCGTAACCCTGCAGGCACCGACGGGCATCAGCCACCGACAGACGGTCGCGCAGGCGCACATGCAACAGGGTGAGGCCCGTACACGTCACGCCCTTCACCTCGGGCACGAGGATCACGATGCGTCCATCACCGCGCCCACGTGCCACCAACACCTCACGGTTCTCGGCCACGTACCGTTTGGTGCCACGCAGCACCGGATCGCTGTCGGCACGCGAGGTGAGATTTCGCGACAGGCCACCGCGGTCGACCACGGCAAGAGTGGCGGCCTCGATGCCGTACCGGGTGAACCCGACAACCTCGTCCACTGCGGCATCCAGTGCTGCCAGCACCTTCAGAGTCCGGTAGGCGAGCACATCGCGACCCGCTCCGGCGGTGAGCACCTCGCCGACCAGAGCCACGTCCAGCAGGTCGGAGTCCGACCGGGAGATACCCACGGTGACGGTCTTGGCCTGATGCTTGATCGCATCGATGGGTCGGGTTAACTCGTCGATACCCGCGGTGAGGGCTGCCAGGAGATCCTCGATGAGCAAGGTGGGTGTGCCCACCTTGCCGGTGGCGGCCGTGTACCGCTCAATGGGCCGATCCGATGCCACGTCGGCGAGCAGGGACATCATCCGCACGGCCGTCGACGCCTCCAGGTGGCCGTCGTAGAGCCCAGAGCGCAGCCCGGCGGCTAGGTCGCGGGCTGGTCCGTCGAGGTCGGTCCGCAGCCGGGCGATGACCGCATCGCCATCGCCGAGATCGGCCGCGGCATGTTCAATCGCCTCCCGCGCCCGACGCAGCGGCATCGCCGATGCATCGATCGCGCGCGCTGCCTCATAGCCGAACAGATGGCCCACCATCGCCGAGAGAACAAATCCCAATGCCGGGTCGACAGACGGAACACCGATCACCGCTGCAGCGGTGAACCGTGTCTCCCCTCGATCGGCAACGACGACAGCGGTGGCCTTATGGGCCGAGAAGATCGCCGTCTCTTTCGCCACGTCATCGGCGGTGGACCCCGACAACCCAGCAGCACACACCAGAATCAACGGTTCGCTCGACAGGTCGATGTGCTTTTTGTCCTCGGTGATATCGGACGCGATGGACTTGTAACAGAGCTCGCTGAGTTTGATGCGCACCTCATTGGCCGCCACCCGGTTGGGACCGTTGCCAACAACCGCCCAGTACCTCTTCGACGGTGCCAATCGGTGCGCTGCTTCAGCAATAGCAGGACGTTCTGCGAGCACCTCACGCATTGCCGCGGGGAGATCCGCGAGCGAGCTCAACAGGCGATGCCGACGCACCTCATCGCCGAGGCCTGTAGCCGACACCACTTCGCAGGCAAGCAGAGCACCGGCAGCCACCTGGGCGTAGAAAGCCTTCGTCGACGCAACGCTCATCTCCACGTCACGGCCATCAGAGGTGTACACCACCCCATCGGCACGTTCGGTGAGATCGCTCCCGCGCCGGTTGACGATGGCGATCACCGCCGCGCCCCGCGACCGCAACAAATCGACGGTGCGATTGGTATCGGTGGTGGTACCGCTCTGGCTCACCGCGATGACCAAAGTGTCGGACATGTCGGGGCGCAAACCGAACCCGCTGAGTTCGGTGGCCGTAATCGCCACGGCGTCGAGGGCTCCACCCGTCAACGTGTCGATGATCGCTGCTGTGCTCTGACCCGCGACAGCAGCCGTGCCCTGGCCAATGACTCGCACCCTGGAGATCGACCCGTTGGCCAGACGCTCCCGCACCGCCGACGGCACACCTGTTTCTCCGAGGTGCGCCACCCGCCGACCGTCGATATCCACGATGCGGCCCCGCAGGGTCTTATGCATCGACTCCGGGGCCTCGCTGATCTCTTTCAACAGATAGTGGGGCGCATCACCGAGATCGATGTCGCGGGTTGTCACCTCAGCGATAGCGATGTCAACGTCATCAATGGGCTGTTCGGTGCCGTCGTAGGCGCGGCGGGAGATCCCTGCTCGTCCACCCACCCGCGCATCAAGCGCCATGATCTCGCCACCGGACTCACCGTCCATGCGCACATACTCGGCGGCATCGGCCACTACGCCGTACGGTTCGCTCGCGATCACATAGGCATCAGGTGCGAGCCCGACATACAACCCCTGACCGCTTCCGGCGAGAGCCAACATGACCAGGTCAGGATCGACCACGCACTGCCCACACACCGCAACCGACCCCTCGAAGGTCATGACCGTGCGACGAAATGCCTCGGCGGGATCGAGCCCGTCGGCGAGACGACGCGACCACATCACCGGAATCACCTTCGCGTCGGTGGTGATCTTGTCGTGAATGGCAAGGGCGTGATCCACGCGGAGATCGCCGTGATTGTCGACATCACCATTCAGACTTGCGATCGCATAGGGGCCGGTGGATGCGACCTCGGTCTCGGTGCTGTTCAAGGGATGGGTGTTCGGCTCGGAGATCACACCCACGCTGGCCCAACGTGTGTGGCCGAGGACGATTACCCGCGCACCCTCGAGCGAGAGCAGGCGACGCAGAGCGGTGTCGGCCGCAATGCTGGCACGCAACGAGCGGGTGTTGTCGCCGAGTTCACCGATCTCAGCCGCTGCCTTATAGGTGAACGACACCATCAGTTGTTCCGCGTCCACATGGTTCACATCCACTGCCGTGTCGGTGAACAACGGATCGCTGCGGCCTGCCAGATGACCAAGATCACCGGCGGCCGCCGCATCAACGGTGGCCGACACGTGGATCCCCGCCGAATCGCGACCACGGACCTCAAGGCGGTCAATGGCATCCAGTGATCGCTGGATCGCTGCCCAACCGACCGCCGCTGTTGGCGAGCATGCCCCGCCAGCGAGTGCGAGCGCGGCCTTGGCCGCACCCAGTCGGTCGGTGCGCAGCGACCATGCGGCATCGCGCACCGCCCCCAGCGCGGCCAGCGCATCAGCGCCGATGCCGTCGGTACCGGCGCTCACCGAATCGGCCCATGAGCTATCGAGGCCGTCGACTGTGGCCACGATCGCATCGAGGGCAGCCGCCGCATCATCATGCAGATCGGGATCGGCGGCAACGGCCAGAACGCCAGCAGCACCACGGGTGGCATCGGCCGCTGCTCCCAAAGAACGCGCCACTTCACCAAGGCCATCCAACACGGCCGGTGATGCGTCGGCCTCGGCACCGAGACCGTCGGCAACCGCACGTGCCGCGGTGATCAGGTCACGAATCTTCGTGATGTCAGGTGCCGCCGGCACACCGGCGTGGGGGACGATGCCCACGATGCCGCACATGACCGCGAGGCTACTCTCAGCCAGCGATGTCGCGGTGTCGACCCGCCACAGCCGCGATGCGCTGTGCAGCGGCATCGGCGGCCGCGGGGGTTGGTGCTTCGACCATGATGCGCAACAGTGGTTCGGTCCCACTCGCGCGCACCAGCACCCGACCGGCATCGCCGAGTTCTGAAGCCACCCGGTCGGCTTCGGTCGCGACGTCTGCGGGGACGTCGTCGGTGCGCTCCGACGTCACCACATTCACCAGCACCTGCGGCAGGGATGTCATCACCGCTGCGAGATCGGCGAGGGGTCGTCTGCTGCGGGCCACCGCAGCTGCGAGCGCCGCACCGGTCAAGATGCCGTCACCCGTGGCCGAGTACGCAGCCATGATGACGTGGCCCGATTGCTCCCCACCCAACGATGCGCCAGCGGCTTCCATGGCGGCAACCACGGCACGGTCGCCAACCGGGGTGGTAATGACGCGAATTTCTGCGTCGCGCATCGCGATGTGAAAACCCAGGTTCGACATCACCGTGACGACCACCGTGTCGTCGACGAGCACGCCGCGCGAGCGCATATCGTGCGCCAGAACGCACATCACGTGGTCCCCGTCGACGACCGAGCCATTGGCGTCCACCGCGATCAGCCGGTCAGCATCACCGTCGAGGGCCAGACCCATATCCGCCCCATGATCGACCACGGCTGCAGCCAATGCGCCCGGCGCCGTGGCGCCGAACCCATCGTTGATGTTGCGGCCATCGGGCGAGACCCCGATGGTGGTCACCCGTGCGCCAAGATGCGCGAACACGTCGGGGCCGATTCGTGACCCGGCGCCGTTCGCGCCGTCGAGCACGACGTGTAGCCCGTCGAGGGCACGAGCACCGACGGCGCTCACCAAACGATCGCGGTAGCGCGCGGTGACCTCGTCGGTGTTGGCGACGCTGACCTGCCCCTCACGTATTTCGAGATCACCAGAGGCGTTGCCGGCTGCCATGGCCGCCTCGATACCGGCTTGGGCGTCATCATCGAGTTTGCGCCCTCCGGGCCCGAACACTTTGATGCCGTTGTCGTGAAACGGGTTGTGACTGGCCGACACCATCACGCCGAGGGCGCCCGAATGCGCAGCCTCACCAGCAACGATCGGAGTTGGAACTACACCGAGGTCAACAACATTCACGCCACCGGCGGCAAGTCCGGCCGACACCGCGGCGACGATCCTCGGCGACGACGCTCGTGGGTCGGCTCCAATGACCGCGCGATGGCCTGACTGTGCGCCGACAACATCGGCCGCGGCACGACCAACGGCATACGCGAGATCGTTGGTGAGGTCGGAATCGGCGTGTCCGCGGATGCCGTCGGTGCCGAAACGCATGACACTCCGCGAGGCGTGGCGCCCGATCAGCGCTTGGTGTACTGCGGGGCCTTACGGGCCTTCTTGAGGCCGTACTTCTTCGACTCTTTCTTGCGAGAGTCGCGGGTGAGCAGACCAGCGCGCTTCAGCGCGGGGCGTGACTCGGGGTCGATCTCGACCAGGGAGCGAGCGATGGCCATGCGCAGGGCACCGGCCTGGCCACTGACGCCACCACCATGAATCGACGCGTCGACATCAAAGCGCTCGTCGACCTCGGCCACGCGAAGCGGCTCGGTCACGATCATGCGCTGGACGGCGGTCGGGAAATACACCTCGAGCGGCCGGCCATTGATGGTGATGTTGCCCGAGCCGTCGCGCAGACGGGCGCGGGCAACGGCCTCCTTACGGCGGCCAGTGGTCTGGGTGAGCGGTGCGTTCATCGTGTCTCCTCGGGGCGGCTCAACGTCGGGCAGCGCCCGGGACGGTCATCGTTGTTGGCGACTGTGAGCCATGGGGATGGTCGGGGCCGGCATACACCTTCAACTTCGAGAGCTGACGGCGACCGAGTGGACCCTTGGGCAGCATGCCGCGCACGCTGCGGCGCACTGCGTCGGCCGGCTTGCGAGCATGGAACTGCGCGAATGTCTCGGTCTTCAAGCCACCGGGATAGCCCGAGTGACGGTAGACCATGGTGCGATCGGCCTTGCCGGAGGTCATCACGACCTTGTCGGCATTCACGATGATGACGTGATCGCCGGTGTCGACATGGGGGGCGAAAATCGGCTTGTGCTTTCCACGCAGCACGCGCGCCACCTCGGTGCAGAGGCGGCCGAGCACCATGCCCTCGGCGTCGACCACGAACCACTCGCGGCTGATCTCGGCTGGTTTTGGTGTGTACGTCTTCATCGTCATCCAGTCAACTGTGCGTTCGCTGCGTGAGGCAGCCGGAGGCGTTATCCACGGCGCCATCACGTCCACCGGTCGAACCGGCGAACCACGGAAGGATAGGGGCGGGCGAGGCCGATACCCAACACGCCAGGCCCCGAGTCATGGCCCGTGTGCATCCCATCTCTCGCCGTCGTATCCAACACCGGTCAGTGTGAGACCGTGTGGTGGAGCCACGCGACCGGCGGCGGCCCGGTCGCGTGCTGCGAGCACAGCCGGTATGGCGTCGGCTGCCATTCGCCCCAGACCGACATCGACGCAGGTGCCCACCATCGATCGCACCATCTGCTGACAAAAGGCTGATCCCCGCACCTCGAACCACAACAGGTCCCCATCGTTGGGGCGCCGCCACATCGCGGTATGCACGATGCGGACAAGCGACACCGCCGGATCGCCGTCGGGCCTCCGGCATAGCGACGAGAAATCGTGTTCACCCACCATGTGTTGAGCGGCCTCGAGCATCGTCGCAACATCGAGCGCCGAGGGCACGTGCCACGCCACCTCGTGCAGGAGCGGATGCGGCGCCGTGCCATTCCACACCTGGTAGCGATACTGGCGCCACGTCGCCGAGAAACGGGCATCGAAATCGTCGGCGACGATGCGCGCGGCGCGCACCGCGATGTCGGGCCCGCAGATGCGGTTCAGCCGATGAGCGAGGTCATCTGGGGCGATCGGATGCACCAGGTCAAATGTGACCACCTGCGCGGACGCGTGCACACCAGCATCGGTGCGTCCGGCACCGGTGAGTTCCACCGGTTCAGAGCACACGCGCTCGATCGCAGCAGCCACAACACCCAGCACCGTGCGCACGCCCGGGTTCTGGGCCGAACCGCGGAAGGGCGTGCCCCGATACGCGATGTCGAGACGGACACGACGACGAGGCTCGACGGCGTCGTCGCTCTCCGCCGTCATCGGCGTCTGCTCAGACGAGTTCGATGCGGGCCATGCGGGCGTTGTCGCCCTCACGTGGCCCGAGCTTCAAGATCCGCGTGTACCCACCGTTGCGATCGAGGTAGCGCGGAGCCACTTCGTTGATCAGCTTGTGGGTCATCTCGCGGTCACCGAGGTAGCCCTGGATCTGACGCAGGCGATGCACGCGCATCGGAGTGTCGTCTTGGGCCTTCTTGGCCTTCGTGATCAGCTTCTCGGCAATGGGGCGCAGCGCCTTGGCCTTGGCCTCGGTGGTGGTGATGGCCTCGGCGGCGAACAACGACGCAGCGAGGTTTGCCATCATCAGGCGCTGGTGGGCGGCATCGCCGCCAAAGTTGCGTGCGCGGCGTGGTGTAGCAGGCATGGTGGTCTCCGGATCAGGTGCGCAGCTTCAGGCCGCGCTCGTCGAGTTTCTCGATGACTTCGTCCAGGCTTTTCTGGCCGAAGTTGGTGATGTTGAGCAGGTCGTCCTCGGTCTTGGTGAGCAACTCGCCCACCGTGTTGACCTGGGCACGCTTCAAGCAGTTGCGGGGCCGCTCGGACAGGTCGAGGTCCTCGATGAGCAAATCGAGATCCGGTGATGACGAGGTCATGTCGGGCACCTCGGTGAGGGTCAAACCCTGCGGGGCATCGCTGAGTTCGGCGACGAGACCGGCGAGCGTGCGTAGGGTTTCACCGGCCGACGCGAGAGCTTCACGCGGTGTCAGCGACCCGTCGGTGGTGATGTCGATCACTACACGATCATGGTTGGTCGACTGTCCCACACGAACTGGCTCCACGTCGAAGCTGACCCGACGTACGGGCGAGAAGATCGCGTCGATCGGCATGTTGCCGATCACTGGGGTGTCGACCTCGCGCTGGCTGCTCATGTAGCCACGGCCGATCGACACGGTGAGGTCGATGGCCAGACGGCCCTTGTCGTCAAGGGTGGCGATGTGCAGGTCACCGTTCAACACAGCGACGCCGGCAGGGCACTCGATTTTGGAGGCGGTGATCGCACCGGGCCCGCGGGCATCGAGACGGAGGGTGACCTCTTCTTCGATCTCGCTCGTCAGCACGACGTCTTTGAGGTTCAAGATGATGTCGGTGACATCTTCGACCACACCGGAGATGGTGTCGAACTCGTGGAGGGCATCGTCGAAACGCACCATGGTGATGGCCGCACCGGGCACCGACGACAGCAGCGCGCGGCGCAACGAGTTGCCGAGGGTGTGGCCAAAGCCCGGCTCGAGCGGGCCGATCGAGAACCGCTGACGGTTCGCGTCGATCGCGTCGAGTGCTTCAACTGAGGGGCGCTGCATAAGGAGCATCGCTGCCGTGTCCTTTCGTGGTGGCGGAATATCTGCCGGGTGTTCGATGGGGTGTCGTGGGTGGTGGCCGCACAGCGGCCATTGGTCACTTCGAGTAGAGCTCGACGATCAGCGACTCGCGCACCGGAGCATCAACGTGTTCACGCTGCGGCAGATCGCGGACGGTGACCTGGTGCTTGTCGTCAGAGCGATCCAACCACCCGACGACCGAGCGGTCGACGGTGTCGAGGTTGTGCTGAATGACGATCATCTGGGCGGCCTTGGGCGACAATGACACCACATCGCCCTTGCGCACGCGGAAGCTCGGGATATCGACTCGACGGCCGTTCACGTGGATCAGCCCGTGGTTCACGAACTGGCGGGCCTGGGGACGGGTCGACCCCCAACCGGCGCGGAACGTCACATTGTCGAGACGGCACTCGAGAAGAATCAGCAAATTCTCGCCCGTGGGGCCCGACATGCGGTTGGCCTCGTCGTAGGTCTTCTTGAACTGCTTCTCGAGAAGGCCGTAGATGTACTTGGCCTTCTGCTTCTCTTGCAGCTGTGCGAGATACTCCGACCCGGCATTGCGACGGCGGTTTCGACCGTGCGTGCCCGGAGGGAACGGCCGGCGCTCCATGGCGCGGCGACCCTTTTCGTTCTCGAAGACGTTGACGCCGAGCCGACGGCTCATGCGCACCTTGGGACCTGTGTAACGGGCCATGATCAGTTCCTCCGACGCTTCGGCTGGCGGCAGCCGTTGTGTGGGATGGGGGTGACGTCCTTGATCGAGGTGACCTCGATGCCCGAGTTCTGAATCGAGCGGACAGCGGTGTCGCGACCCGAGCCAGGTCCCTTCACCTCGACTTCGACACGGCGCACGCCATGCTCCTGTGCGGCCTTCGCAGCACGCTCGGCCGCGAGCTGAGCGGCGAACGGCGTCGACTTCCGCGACCCCTTGAAGCCAACGGCACCCGAGGAGGCCCATGCCACCACGTTGCCCTCCGGATCGGTGATCGACACGATCGTGTTGTTGAACGAGCTCTTAATGTGGGCAACGCCGACAGCAACGTTCTTGCGATCGCGTTTGCGCGGCCGCCGGCCGCCGGGCTTGGTCTTGGCCATTACTTCCTCACAGCCTTCTTCTTGTTGGCAACGGTGCGCTTGGGGCCCTTGCGGGTACGCGCATTGGTGTGGGTGCGCTGACCACGGACGGGCAGCCCCTTGCGGTGGCGCACACCCTGCAGGCAGCCGATCTCGATCTTGCGCTTAATGTCGTTCTGCACGTCACGACGCAGGTCACCTTCGATGGTGAGGTTCTGGTCGACGTAGGAACGAATGCGGTTTACTTCGTCCTCGGTGAGCGACGACACCTTCTGATCGGGGTCGATGTCACACTCGGCGCAGATGCGACGCGCGGTGGTGCGACCGATGCCGAAGATGTAGGTCAGTGAAATCTCCAACCGCTTTTCGCGGGGGATGTCGATACCGGCGATACGGGCCATGTCTTGTCTCGATTCTCCTGGCTCTCAGCCCTGCCGCTGCTTGTGGCGGGGGTTCTCGCAGATGACGCGAATGCGGCCGTGGCGACGAATCACCCGGCACTTCTCGCACATCTTCTTCACACTTGGACGTACCTTCACGTAGACACTTCTCTCACTTGTATCGATAGGTGATCCGACCTCGGGTGAGGTCGTATGGGGTGAGCTCAACCTGGACCTTGTCGCCCGGGAGGATGCGGATGTAATGCATGCGCATCTTTCCGGAGATATGGGCCAGAACATGGTGGCCGTTCTCGAGTTCGACGCGGAACATCGCGTTCGGGAGCGACTCGGTGATCGTTCCCTCTAAGACGATTGCGTCTTCCTTCGGCTTTGCCAGTGGACTCTCCTCATTACGGCGGGAACGACCCCGCTCGACGAACTTCTGCAGCACCGACCCGTACCGTCCACGACACAGGCCGACCGACAATGTTATCGGCGGTTCGGCACAACACCACGCGGCGTCCACCGATGACCGCCAACCGTGTGCTATGCGCCTCCCGCGTTGTGCCGACGACTCTCGATCACCCCGGTGAGGCGTTGGAACACGTTGTCGGGGTTGCCGACACCGTTGACAACCGACAATTGACCAAGCCCGCCGTAATGCTCGATCAGCGGTGATGTCTGCGACTCGTACAGGTCGAGTCGACGGTTCACCGCGTCGGGCGTGTCGTCATCGCGTTGGGTGACATCACCACCGCACACATCGCAGATCCACGGGCTCGGCTCGGGCCCGGAGGCCGTGTAGTTCGTCCCGCAGTCGCGGCACACGCGCCGCGATGAAATGCGCTCCACAACGATCTCGCGTGGCACGTCGAGATCGATCACGGCGTGGATCGGCCGGTCAGCGGTGATCTCCGCCAGCGCTTCAGCTTGGGCCACGGTGCGCGGGAACCCATCAAGGATGTACCCGCGGGTGGTGGCATCGGCCTTGGCGAGACGTTCGCGCACGATGCCGATCATGATGTCGTCACCGATGAGGCCACCTGCGTCCATGACTTCTTTGGCCGCACGACCGAGTTCGGTGCCCTCGCGTACAGCAGCGCGCAGCATGTCGCCCGTCGAGATGTGTGGCACCACATAGTGCCTCGACAGACGCACGCATTGCGTCCCCTTGCCCGCACCTTGGCGGCCGAGGATGATCAGTCGTGCTCCCGGGATCACGGGACCTACTTGAGGAACCCCTCGTAATTACGCAACATCAGCTGCGAATCGATCTGGCGCATCAGTTCGAGCGCCACGCCAACCGAGATCAGCACGCTGGTGCCGGCGAACGCGAAGGTGCTCACACCGGCGGCCCACAACAAGATGTACGGCAACACGGCGATCAGCGCAATGAACACCGCGCCGGGCAGCGTGATGCGGTTCACCGCCTTGGCAAGGTACGCCTCGGTGCGCGGACCGGGACGCACACCGGGGATAAAACCACCCTGACGGCGAATCTGATCGGCCTGGCGCACCGGGTCAAACGCGATCGAGTTGTAGAAGTACGCGAACGCAATGATCAACAACGCGAACAACGAGATGTACACCACGTTCTGCGAATTCAAGATGTACTCGTCGACGTATCCCTGGATGCGGCCCCGGAAGGAGTCAGCCGACGCATTCCCCAAGAAGCTCACGAGAATTGCGGGCAGCAGCAACAGCGATGAGGCGAAGATGATCGGGATCACACCCGACTGGTTCACCTTCAACGGGATGTACGTGTTTTGGCCGCCCATCATGCGACGCCCGACCACACGTTTTGCGAACTGCACCGGGATACGACGTTGCCCGAGCTCAACGAAGACCACCGCCACGATGATGCCCAGGGTCAACACCACCATCGCCACGAACCAGAACACCTTGTTGAGCTGCAGGATCGAATAGAAGCCCGACGGCAGACCCGCCACCACGGAGGCGAAGATGATCATCGACATGCCGTTGCCGATACCGCGCTGAGAGATCAGTTCACCCATCCACATCAGAACCGCGGTGCCCGCGACGAGGGTGGGAATGATCAGGTAGCCACGGGGCCAGATGCCATCGGGCAGCAGCGGCACCGATGGTGCCTGCACCGCCGAGTAGAACGCACCGCCTCCGCCGTTGCCGAACAGGAACACCAACACGGTTCCCTGCAACAGCGCGAGGGTGATGGTGACGTAGCGGGTGTACTGGGTGATCTTGCGCTGGCCCACCGCGCCCTGTTGCTGCAACTCCTCGAGTTTGGGAATCACGACGCCAAGAACCTGCATGATGATGCTGGCCGTGATGTACGGCATGATTCCGAGCGCGAACACCGAGAAACTCTCGAAGGCGCCGCCAGAGAACAGGTTGAACAAGCCGAGGGCACCGTCTTGAGCGCCGGCACGCAACTGCTCGATCGCCAAGGGGTCCACACCCGGAACGCGGATTGCGGCACCGATGCGGTACACACCGACGATCATGAACGTGAACAGGATCTTGTTGCGAAGATCCTGAATCTTGAAGATGTTCCTGATGTTCGCGATGACGGCCATCGGATGCCCCCGTGTCGTGTCGGCCTCAACAGGCCAGGTGGTGGATCAGCGATTCATGAACTGGTTGCCTTGGGCAGCCGGACGTCCGGCGCGGCCCTCAGCACGGAACGGCAGTTCGACCAGAGTGACCGAACCACCAGCGGCTTCGATCGCCGCACGAGCAGCAGCCGACACCGCGTGCACGGTGACGTCAACCTTCGTGTCGATCGAGCCGTGGGCGAGCACCTTCACGAAGGCGCCCTTGCGAACCAAACCGGCCGCAACCAACGAGTCGACATCGACGGTGGATGCGCCCAGCTTGGACAGCTGGTGCAGATTCACCGGCGAGTACTCCACGCGGAACGGGTTGTTGAAGCCACGCAGTTTTGGAACGCGCTGCTTGAGTGGCATCTGGCCACCCTCGAAGCCACGGGCCACCGTGTTGCGGGCGCGCTGGCCCTTGGTGCCACGGCCGGCGGTCTTGCCGCCCTTGCCACCAATGCCACGGCCGACGCGCTTGGCGCGCTTGCGTGATCCGGGAGCGGGTGCGAGGTCATCGACGCGCATTGTCACTCACCACTTTCTGTGATCTTGACCAGATGCGGCACGCGGCGCAGCATGCCGCGCACCTCAGGCCGATCGGGAAGGGTGTTCGTCTTGCCGATGCGACCGAGGCCGAGGGCACGCAACGTGCCCCGGGTCTTCGGCTTCGCGCCGATGGACGAACGGGTCTGGGTCACGGTGATCGAACGATCGCTCACTGCTGCTCACCTCCCTGACGAGCAGCCGCGGCACGGCGCTCGTTATAGGCGCTGAGCATGCCCTTGGGCACGAACTCGTCGGCGGGAAGACCGCGGCGTGCAGCAACCTCATCGGGACGCTGCAGCGACTTGAGACCATCGATCGTGGCGCGGGCCACGTTGATGTGGTTCGCCGAACCGAGCGACTTGCACAAGATGTCGTGCACGCCGGCCTCTTCCAAGATGATGCGTGCGGCACCACCGGCGATCACACCAGTACCCGGAGCAGCGGGCTTCATCAGCACTCGACCACCACCGGTGGTGCCGGTGATGGCGTGCGGAATGGTGGAACCGGCGAGGGGCACTTCGAACAGGTTGCGCTTGGCCTCTTCGGTGCCCTTCTGGATGGCGAGGGGCACCTCTTTAGCCTTGCCGTATCCGAGACCGACTCGACCGTTGCCGTCGCCAACTACGACCAGGGCAGTGAAGGCGAAACGCCGGCCACCCTTGACCACCTTGGCAACACGGTTGATGGTGATGACGCGCGACTCGCGTAGGCCGTCATTCTCGGCGGGGGCCGACTGAGGGGATGTGTGCATGGACATCAGAACTCCAGACCTGCTTGACGGGCGGCGTCGGCGACCGCAGCGATGCGGCCGTGGTAGTTGAATCCTCCGCGGTCGAAGACCACCGTGGAGACACCGGCGGCCTTGGCACGCTCGGCGACGAGAGCTCCCACACGATCAGCCGCGGCCACCGATGAACCCGGGCCTGTGGCACGAAGATCGGCTTCGACCGTCGATGCCGCAGCCAAGGTCACCCCGGCGTCGTCATCGATGACCTGGGCGACGATGTGCTTGTTCGAGCGGAACACAGCGAGGCGCGGACGTGCCGCGGTGCCGTGGATCTTCTTGCGCACCCGGCGGTGCCGGGTGATGCGACCCGCGCGTCGGGCCTTGGCGATATCACTCATTGCGATCCCCGATCACTTCTTACCGGCTTTGCCGGCCTTGCGCAGGATGCGCTCACCTGCGTAACGGACACCCTTGCCCTTGTACGGCTCGGGCTTGCGAATGCTGCGGATGTCGGCGGCAACTTGGCCGACGACTTCTTTGTCGATGCCGGTGACCACGACCTGCGTCGGCTGGGGCACCTCGAAGGTGATGCCGTCGGGGGCCGTGACATTGACCGGGTGGCTAAAACCCAGGTTCAAGCGCAGAGAATTCGGGCCCTGCGCCTCGGCGCGGTAACCGACGCCCACGATTTCAAGTTCCTTGCGGAACCCGTCCGTGACGCCGATCACCATGTTGTTGACCAGGCTGCGCACCAGACCGTGCATGGCGCGGGTCTTACCCTCGTCGTTCGGACGTGAGCAGTTCACTACACCGTCGGTGACGGTGACGTCGATGCGGCCGGGAATCTCACGGCTGAGTGTGCCCTTGGGGCCCTTCACCGTGATCGACCCGTCGGCCACGGCGACATCTACACCGCTGGGCACCTGGATGGGGGCGTTACCGATACGTGACATGTTGCTGTCTCCTCCTCGTCGCCTGAATCACCAGACGTAACAGAGGACTTCGCCGCCCACCTTGCGGCGGCGCGCCTCGCGATCGGTCATGAGCCCGTGGCTCGTGGACAACACGGCCACCCCGAGGCCACCAAGCACGCGTGGCACGGCGTCGGCCTTGCGGTACACCCGCATACCCGGGGTTGACACGCGGCGCAGACCAGAGATGGTGCGGTCGCGCTCGGATGAGTACTTCATCTGGACGGTGAGCACCTCGCCGGGTCCGCTGGCAGCCGGGGCCACCTCGAATCCGGCGATGTACCCCTCTGACTCCAGCACCTTGGCCAAGGCCACTTTCTGCTTCGACGAGGGCATTCTGACGGCATCGTGCTTCGCCGTGTTGGCGTTGCGGATGCGGGTCAGCATGTCGGCAATGGGATCGGTCATCATGTCGCGTCTACCTCCCTCTCACCAGCTGCTCTTGGTCAAGCCGGGGATTTCGCCAGCGTGGGCCATCTCGCGAAGGCACAGCCGACACAGTCCGAACTTGCGCAGCACCGAACGCGGCCGGCCGCACTTGCGGCAGCGCGTGTAGGCCCGCACCTTGAACTTCGGCGTGGCGTTCGCCTTATTGATCAATGCTTTTTTTGCCATGTTTCGATCGTCCGTTCGCTCGCTCGTGTCACTTCTTCTTGCCGCCGCGGAACTGCGGGTTGCGGTTCTTCTTCTTGCGCGGCGCATTGTCAGCGTCGGCCCCGCGCTTGAAGGGGAAGCCGAACGCATCGAGCAGCGCCTTGCCCGAGTCGTTGTCGTTCGCGGTGGTGACAATGGTGATGTCCATGCCGCGGGGCTGGTCGACCCTGTCTTGGTCGATCTCTATGAACACCGTCTGATCCGACAGACCGAAGGTGTAGTTACCGCGCCCGTCCCACGAATGGGCCGGGAGGCCACGGAAGTCGCGGATACGCGGGATGGCAACCGCGATCAGGCGGTCGAGGAATTCCCACATACGGTCGCCACGAAGGGTCACTTTGCAGCCGATTGCCTGGCCCTCGCGCAGCTTGAAGCCGGCGATCGACTTGGTCGCTTTCGTGATCACCGGCTTCTGACCGGAGATCGCAGCGAGGTCGGCCACAGCACCCTCGAGCAACGAGGACTGCTGGGCGGCACGGCCCACACCCATGTTGATCACGATCTTCTCGATCGCAGGAATCTCCATGATGTTGTCGATGCCGAGGTCGGCACGCAACTGCGGGCGGATGATGTCGTTGTAGCGGGACTTGAGCCGCGGCGTGGTCAGGGTGCTCACTTGATCTCCTCCCCCGATGGGCGCGCGATGCGCACCTTGTTGCCGGCGTCGTCGATGCGGTAGCCCACGCGGACCGGGCGGCCCTTGTGCACCAGCATCACGTTCGAGACGTGGATCGGCATGTCCTTATCGATGATGCCACCGGGCTCATTCGCCCGCACGGCGCGCTGGGAGCGCTTGGCTGTGTTCACACCGGTGACGACGATCTTGTCCTTGGACGGGAGCACGCGGTCGACCACGCCCTCTTTACCGCGGTCCTTGCCGGTCATCACGCGCACGGTGTCACCCTTGCGGATCTTCATCTCAGATCACCTCCGGGGCAAGCGACACGATGCGCATGAAGCGACGGTCGCGAAGTTCACGGCCGACTGGCCCGAAGATGCGCGTACCGCGCGGGGTCAGATCGTCCTTGATGATGACGGCGGCGTTCTCGTCGAAGCGGATATAGCTGCCGTCGGGACGACGCTTCTCCTTCTTCGTGCGCACGACGACGCACTTCACGACATCGCCCTTCTTCACGCCGGCGCCGGGAATGGCGTCTTTCACGGTCGCGACGAAGATGTCGCCGATCGAGGCGTAGCGACGACGGGTACCACCGAGCACCTTGATGCACAGCACCTCTTTGGCACCACTGTTGTCGGCCACCCTCAGGCGGGATTCCTGCTGGATCATCGTGCACGCTCCACGATCTCGATGAGCCGCCAGCGCTTGTTCTTGCTGAGCGGACGGGTCTCCATGACCCGCACCTTGTCGCCCACTCGGGCGTCATTCGTCTCGTCGTGGGCGTACAGACGCTTGTGACGGACGATGAACTTGTTGTACCGGGCATGACGCACGCGGTCGGTGATCGTGACGACGATCGTCTTGTCCATCTTGGTGGACGACACGACGCCGTCACGCACCTTGCGCGCTGCGCGCTCGGCGACGTTCTCGATTGCGGTCTCGCTCATTGTCAGGCCTCCGCCTCGGCCGCCGCGATTTCACGCTGGCGGATCAGGGTGTTGATGCGGGCGATACGCCGACGCACGCGTCGGATCTCCGCAGTGTTCTCAAGTTGGCCCGTGGCATTGCGGAAACGCAGGTTCAGGGCCTCATGCTTGGACTCACGCAACTCCTCGAGCAGTTCGCCGAGGTCGGCGTCGACCAGTTTGTCTTTCTTCGCCATCGTCGTCCTCAGATCGTCTCGTTACGGGTGATGATGCGCGCCTTGATCGGCAGCTTCTGGATCGCCTTGTTCATAGCGATCTTGGCCTGCTCCTCATTGGGGAACGAGAGCTCGAATAGCACTCGGCCCGGACGCACGACAGCAACCCACAGCTCGGGGTTGCCCTTACCGGAGCCCATGCGGGTCTCGGCCGGCTTCTTCGTAACCGGCTTGTCGGGAAAGACGTTGATCCACACCTTGCCACCACGCTTGATCGAGCGGGTCATGGCGATACGGGCGGCCTCGATCTGGCGGGCGGTGATCCAGCCCGGCTCGAGCGCCTGGATGCCGTACTCACCGAAGGACAACTCGGTGCCGCCCTTGGCCATACCGCGGGTGCGGCCTCGGTGGTGCTTACGGTGTGCGACTTTACGTGGCATCAACATGATGTTCTCCTGTGCCTGTCGACTCGGTCAGTCGTCCCCGCGGAACTGCGGAGTGTCGTTGCTGTCACGGGTCTGACGGGTGATGATCTCTTCTTCGTCGAGGAGCTTCTCGAGTTCGGGATCCGCCTCGCCGACCAAGGGCTGGGGCTCCGCCGGGGCGTCGTCGGCACGGGGGCCGGCCGAGGATACGACGCGCTTGGCGCTGTCGGCCGACTGACCAGACGTCTCGCCGACGGCCATAGCAGCCTCGCGCGTGATCTTGTCGTCATTCGTCGAGCGGTAGGGAACGATCTCGCCCTTATAGAGCCAAACCTTTACACCGACGCGACCATTGGCCGTCTTTGCCTCGCGGAAGCCGTAATCAATGTCGGCACGCAGGGTGTGCAACGGCACCTGACCCTCGCGGTACCACTCGGTGCGGCTCATCTCCGCGCCGCCGAGACGACCGGAACACTGCACCCGGATGCCGAGTGCACCAGCACGCTGGGCGTTCTGCACTGCACGCTTCATCGCGCGACGGAAGGCAATACGGTTTGCCAACTGATCGGCGACGCCCTGCGCGACGAGCGCTGCGTCAAGCTCGGGCGACTTGATCTCGACGATGTTCAACTGAATCTTGGCGTTGCCGGTGATCTTGGTGATCAGCTGACGCAGCTCGTCGGCTTGAGCGCCCTTGCGTCCAATGACGATGCCCGGGCGTGCGGTGTGGATGTCGACACGGAGCTTGTCGCGGGTGCGCTCGATCTCGATACGGCTGATGGCCGCGGTCTCGAGACGCTCCATGATGGCACCGCGGATCTTCCAGTCCTCGGTGAGGTACTCCTTGTAGTCGCGATCGCTGAACCAACGGCTCTTCCAGTCGGTGCTCACGCCGAGGCGGAAGCCGTAGGGGTTGATCTTCTGGCCCATCAGTTCTTCTCCGTCTCGTCGGTCTCGTCGGCTTCAGTGCCATCGTCGGTTCCGGCTGCGTCGACCTCGTCGGCGGCTGCATCGGATTCGTCGGCTGCATCGGATTCGTCGGCGGCATCGCGATCGTCAGCAGCGTCAGCCTCAACAGCGTCAGCCTCGGTGGCGTCGGCAGCGATCTCATCAGCAGCCACGTCATCAGCAATCGCTTCGTCGGTAATTGCTTCGTCGTCATCGGCAGCATCGATGGCAGCTTTGGCCGCCTCGGCGCGCTGACGGCTGGCCTCCACGCGAGCGCGGCGGGCAGCAGACGCCGATGCAGATGCACCCTCAGCCTTCGCGCGCAGAATCTCCAGACGCTCATCGCTCATGCGCGCCACGATCACCGTGATATGGCAGGTGCGCTTACGGATGCGTGTGGCACGACCACGCGCCCGCGGGCGGAAACGCTTGAGGGTCGAGCCTTCATCGGCGAAACAGGCGACGACGAACAACTCGTCGACATCCTGGCCGTCGTTGTTCACCGCATTGGCCACGGCAGAGCGCAGCACCTTACGGATATCGCGGGCGATACCACGCTCGGTCAGCATCAACACCTCATCAGCGCGACGCACATCGAGTCCGCGGATCAGATCGAGGACCGGGCGGGCCTTGAACGCCGACGAACGGATGTGGCGGGCAACGGCTTTGGTGCCGGTGCGCTCACCAACAGCGGTGGCGCCCTCGTTGGTCTTGGGACCGGTCATCAGCGCCTCGCCCCCTTCTCCTGTCCGGCGTGGAACTTAAACGTGCGGGTCGGGCTGAACTCGCCGAGCTTGTGGCCGACCATCGACTCGGTGATGTACACCGGGACATGCTTGCGACCGTCGTGCACCGCAATGGTGTGCCCCACCATGTCGGGAATGATCGTGGAGCGACGCGACCAGGTCTTAATGACCTTGCGCTCACCGGCGGTGTTTTGGGCGTCGACCTTGGCGAGCAGATGCTCGTCCACGAAGGGCCCCTTCTTCAGACTGCGTGACATCGTTTCCTACCTCTCCCGACTCAGCGGCGACCCTTGCCGCTGCGACGGCGACGGACGATCAGTTTCTGGCTGGACTTGTTCTTGTCGCGGGTGCGACGCTCCGGCTTGCCCCACGGCGACACTGCAGGGCGGCCACCCGATGAGCGACCCTCACCACCACCGAGGGGGTGGTCGACCGGGTTCATGGCAACACCACGGGTTTGCGGGCGCACACCCTTCCAGCGGTTGCGACCGGCTTTACCGATCTTCATGAGTTCATGCTCGGAGTTGCCGACCTCACCCACCGTGGCGCGGCAGTCGATCAACACGCGGCGCATTTCAGTCGATGGCATACGCAAGGTCGCGTAGTCGCCATCCTTGGCGACCAGCTGCACAGCCATACCCGCCGCGCGAGCGATCTTGCCACCTTGGCCGGGACGCAATTCGACATTGTGGATCGTGGTACCGACCGGGATGTAACGCAGCGGCAACGCATTACCGGGGCGAATATCCGCGCCCTGGCCGCTTTGGACGGTCTGACCGACCTCGAGGCCCTTCGGAGCCAAGATGTAGGCCTTGGCGCCGTCGGCGTAATGGATCAGCGCGATACGACATGTGCGGTTCGGGTCGTACTCGATGGACGCAACGCGACCCGGCACGCCGTCCTTCACACGACGGAAGTCGACGACGCGGTACCGGCGCTTGTGGCCGCCACCACGGTGACGGGCGGTCTTGCGGCCGTAGTTGTTGCGGCCACCCGACCCCGAGGACTTCGCCAACAAGGTCCGCTCGGGAGTCGAACGGGTGATGTCGGAGAAATCGGACGAGGTCTGGAAACGACGACCGGGACTGGTGGGACGGCGGGAACGAATAGCCATGATGTCCTCAGTTCTCGAACAACGGAATCTCGCCGGAGGCGAGGGTGACGATGGCGCGCTTGGTGTCGGGCTTTGAGCCACGCCGGTTGCTGGCGCGGACACGCGTGCGCTTGCCCTTGCGGTTCAAGGTGTTGACCTTCAGGACCTGGACATCCCAGATCGACTCGACGGCGGCGCGGATCTCGGGCTTCGAGGCTCCGGGGGCCACCTTGAAGGTGTAGACGCCAGTCTCCATGAGCTCGTAGCTCTTCTCGGACACGACCGGCTCGATGATGATGTCGCGTGGATCCTTCACTTGGCGGCCTCGCTCTCGGTGGCCACTGTGCTGGGCAGGGTGGCGCGGGTGAACACGATGTGGTCGTTGCAGAGCACGTCGTAGGCGTTGAGTTCGTTCGGACGAATGATCTGGACCTCGGGGATGTTCCGGAAGCTCAACGCGGCAGCGGCATCGGCATCGGAGAGCACCACGAGCACGCGACCCTCGAGGCCGAGCGCCAACAGCGCGGCGACGGCCGCCTTGGTGCTGGGGGTGTCGAAATCCCACGCCTCGACCACGGTGACTGCACCGGAGGCGGCGCGGTCGGACAGCGCCGAACGCAGCGCAAGGCGCACCATCTTCTTCGGGGTCTTCTGCGCATACGAACGGGGCTTCGGCCCGAGGGCGACGCCGCCACCGGAGAAGTGCGGCGCGCGAGTGGAGCCCTGACGGGCGTTACCGGTGCCCTTCTGGCGATAGGGCTTGGCCCCACCACCGGAGACCTCGGAACGGGTCTTGGTGCTCTGGGTACCGGCGCGACGAGCAGCCAGCTGGGCGGTCACGACCTGGTGCATGACGGGAACGTTCGGCTGCACGCCGAACACTGCATCGTCGAGGTCGATAGTACCGGCATCGGTGCCGGCGGGGTTCTTGACGGCAATCTGGGTCATCTTCAGGCTCCCTTCACCGCGGCCTTGACGGCGGGACGAACGTGAACGAGGCCTCCGTTGCCGCCGGGCACCGAGCCCTTGACGAGCAACAGGTTGCGCTCGGTGTCGGCATCGACGACTTCAAGATTCAGCGTCGTAACCTGCTCGGCACCCATGTGACCGGCCATACGCAGGCCCTTGAACACGCGCCCCGGGAATGAACAGGCACCGATCGAGCCGGGTGTGCGGTGGTTGCGGTGGTTACCGTGACTGGCGCCCTGTCCCTTGAAATTGTGGCGCTTCATGGTGCCGGCAAAGCCCTTACCACGGCTGGTGGCGGAGACATCGATGCGGTCACCCGTGGCGTAGTCGGCGACGGTGATCTCGCCACCGACCTCGAAACCATCCACAGAATCGACACGCAGTTCAACGAGGCGCCGACCCGGAGCCACGCCGGCCGCGGCGAAGTGACCGGCGGCGGGTTGGTTCAATTTGCGGGCATCGCGCTCACCATGGGTGACCTGCAGGGCGTTGTAGCCATCGCGCTCGTTGGTCTTGATCTGCACAATACGCATGGGTTCCACGCGCAGCACGGTGATCGGCACGATGCGGTCATCGACCCACTTCTGGGTCATGCCGACTTTCTCGCCGACGATCGGGGTTGTTGCCATGACGGCCTGTCCTTTGCTGTTGATCGAGCCCCGAGGGGCTATCCACATGTCGTTTCCAACACAAGTGCCCCGCTGCCCGAGGGCGTGCGGAGCACGTGCAGACGGTGTCGCCGTGAGGTCCCCGGTGGTCTCCGGGCTCACACGGACATCGGTTGGACGTCTCTCGTGTTCGGATTGCTCCGGACACGAATTCAGAATGCTATCGGTGCGTCATCGTGTTCCAACCACGGCCCCACCGGGCTGGTGAAACGCCACAGGCCACGGGTTAGGACACGGGGCGCTCGCTGAGCTCGACAGCGAGATCGATCACGCCATCACCACGACGCACCGTCACCACGGTGACGTCACCTGGTTCGAGATCCCGAATCGCTGCAATCAAACCCGCCGCGCCCTGGATGGCTGCGCCGTCCAGCGCGATGACCACGTCGCCGTTTTCCACTCCGGCCAACGCGGCTGGGGTATCGGGTTGCACCGCGACGATCAACGCCCCAAGGCCGCCGTCGGTGCGGTCGTCCAGATTGACGCCCAAGAACCCTTCACGTCGCTCCTCGCCATCGGCTACGCGTCGCAACGACGCCAGAACTGGCAAGGCCTCGGCCACCGAGATGGCGAACCCGATATTGCTTGCGGCCGTCGTCGCCGACCCGCGCGCCACCGCGGTATTGATACCCACGACTTCACCGTTGGCATTCACCAGCGGCCCGCCAGAGTTTCCCGACGAGATGGCCGCATCGGTTTGTACCAGACCATCGAGAGCACCGCTGGCGGTGATGATCGTGCGGTTCAGCGCCGACACGATGCCGAGGGTGACCGATGGTGCACCGTCGAGGCTGAGCGCGTAGCCAATGGCCACCACCTCGTCGCCGAGGCGGGTAGATCCCGGAGCGGCAAATGTGGCTGGCCGGAGACCCTCAACATCAACACGCAACAGGGCAAGGTCGTTGCCCGTGTCGACCGCGAGCAGTTCGGCTGGGGTGGGCTCGGTCTCGCCCGCGAGCAACACGCTGATCGATGCCGCGAACTCGACGACATGCGCGTTGGTCACGATCTCGCCATCATCGGACACGATGATGCCGGTGCCGGTCGACCCGATGCCGCCAAACCCGTCGACCGCTGACAATACGGTGACCGTGCTGGGACCCACCCGATCGGCCACTGCTGCAACATCGATTCCCGCGCCGGTTGCGGCGGGGCGCTCGGTGCCCACCAAGAACTCATCGGCAGCTGCTTGAGCGCGGCCAGCGCGTTCCGATGCGGACTCCACAGCGACCTGCACGGCGTTCGGTTCCGCACCGACAGGAGCGCTATCGGCATCATCACCCACATCGACGAAGGTGCGGTCGAGCGTGGCACCCGCAGCGAAGGCAACCACGATCGCCACGATCAGCACGAGCGGGGTGGGAACGCGACGGCGAGCACGCCCACCCGACGCCTCGGCCGTGGTCGCGCTGATGTCGAGGTCAACAGGTGGAACATCGTCCATCGTCACAGACACCGCCCCCGCGGATTCCAGAGTCGTCGCCTCCGGGGTTGGCATCGGTGTCACCGATGGAGACAGTGGCGCTGCAGGCGCTGGACCACCTGAGGCTCCACCACCGCTCATAGGAGGGGGAAGTTCAGCCATGGTGTCGGTCTACCAAGTGCACCGGCCCGCGTCCACCCACGCCCGCTGGTTCTCACCGAGTTCTCACCGTTGCGCCACAGTCGCGGCTGCGCCGTGCATCCGAGCCCGCAAATGGCCCCGAACCGGTCCCGGACATGACGATGCCCCGCACCAACGTGCGGGGCATCGCTATCGATACGTCGACGAATTCGAGATCAGCCGTTTTGGATCTTGATCTCAATATCTACGCCGGCGGGCAACTCGATGCGCTGCAGCGAGTCGATCGTCTTCGCATTGGGATTCACAATGTCGATCAACCGCTTGTGGATCCGCATCTCGAAGTGTTCACGTGAGTCCTTGTCCACGTGCGGACCGCGAATCACCGTGTACCGGTGCTTGTCGGTCGGCAGTGGGATCGGGCCACGCACCACTGCGTCGGTACGGTTCACCGTCTCGACGATCTTGCGCGTGGACTGATCGATGATCTCGTGATCAAACGCCTTCAGTCGGATTCGGATGCTCTGGGCCATGTCAGTCCTCTCGGTCAGATGTCGTAGGACGACGGGTCACTTGATGATCTTCGTGACGCGGCCCGCACCCACAGTACGACCACCCTCACGAATAGCGAACCGCAGACCCTCATCCATCGCGATCGGCTTACCCAACTGCACCGTCATCGTGACATTGTCACCCGGCATCACCATCTCCGTACCCGACGGCAACTCCACCGTCCCGGTCACATCCGTCGTACGGAAAAAGAACTGCGGACGATAATTGTTGAAGAACGGCTTATGACGGCCACCCTCTTCCTTCGTCAACACATACACCTGACCCTCAAAATCAGTGTGCGGCGTAATCGAACCCGGCGCACACAACACCTGGCCACGCTCCACATCTGACTTCTCCGTGCCACGCAACAACGCACCAATGTTGTCACCCGCCTGACCCTCATCGAGCAACTTACGGAACATCTCCACACCAGTACACGTCGTCTTTTGCGTATCCCGCAAACCAACGATCTCCACCTCATCACCCGTGTGGATAATCCCCTGCTCCACCTTGCCGGTCACCACCGTGCCACGACCAGTAATCGTGAACACATCCTCAATCGGCATCAAGAACGGCTTATCCAAATCACGCTCCGGCTGCGGGATATACGAATCACAGGCATTCATCAGCTCCATGACCTTCTCCTGCCACTCCGCGTCACCCTCCAGAGCCTTCAACGCCGACACCGGAACAATCGGAGCATCATCACCAGGGAACTCATACTCGTTCAACAACTCACGAATCTCGAGCTCCACCAACTCCAACAACTCCGCATCATCAACCATGTCAGCCTTGTTCAACGCCACCACAATCGACGGCACACCAACCTGACGAGCCAACAACACATGCTCACGCGTCTGCGGCATCGGACCATCCGTCGCCGCAACCACCAAAATCGCGCCATCAACCTGCGCCGCACCCGTAATCATGTTCTTGATGTAGTCAGCATGACCCGGCATATCAACATGGGCATAGTGACGATTCTCCGTCTCATACTCAATATGAGAAATCGAAATCGTAATACCACGCGCCTTCTCCTCCGGCGCCTTATCAATATTGTCAAACGACGTGAAATCCGCCAGACCACGATCCGACAACGTCTTCGAAATCGCCGCCGTCAACGTCGTCTTCCCATGGTCAATATGACCCATCGTCCCAATGTTCACATGCGTCTTATTACGCTCGAACTTCGCCTTGCTCATTGCTGACTCCTCTTATTTGGTTGAGATTGTGTAGTTGGTTGTTAGATCGGTCGTTGGCGATCACTCGCCACGGACGCGCTTGACGATCTCGGACGAGATCGCCTCGGGCACCTGCTGGTAGCTGTCGAACTGCATCGTGTAGGTGGCACGGCCCTGGGTGCTGGAACGGAGGTCGGTCGAGTAACCGAACATCTCCGACAACGGCACCTGCGCGCGCACCGTCTGCTGGTTGCCATTGGCCTCCATGCCCTCGATCCGCCCGCGGCGACTGGACAGGTCACCCATGACATCGCCCATGTACTCCTCGGGAGTCACGACCTCAACGGCCATGATCGGCTCGAGAAGCACCGGACCCGCCTTCTCGGCGGCCTGCTTGAAGCCCATCTGACCGGCGACCTTGAACGCCATCTCCGATGAGTCCACGTCGTGGTACTGGCCATCGACGAGCGACACCTTCACATCCACCATGCCGTATCCGGCGAGCACGCCGGACTCGAGGCCGGCCTGAATGCCCTGGTTGGTGGGCTGGATGTACTCGCGTGGAATACGGCCACCGGTGATCTTGTCTTCGAACTCGTAGCCGTTCCCCGGGTTCGGCTCCACCGTCAACTTGACGACCGCAAACTGACCCGAACCACCGGACTGCTTGATGTGGCGGTACTCGACCGATTCGACGCGCTTGGTGACGGTCTCGCGATACGCCACCTGGGGCTTGCCGACAGTGGCCTCCACGTTGAACTCGCGCATCATGCGGTCGACGAGCACCTCGAGGTGCAACTCACCCATGCCCGAGATGACGGTCTGACCAGTCTCTTCATCGGTGCGCACCCGGAAGGTCGGATCCTCGTCGGACAGCGACTTGAGCGCCTTGCCGAGCTTGTCCTGGTCGCTCTTGGTCTTGGGCTCAATGGCCACGTGGATCACCGGTTCGGGGAACTCCATGCGCTCCAAGATCACGGCGTCATTGCGGTCGCAGAGAGTGTCACCGGTGGTGACCTCCTTGAACCCGAGACCCGCGACGATGTCGCCAGCCATGGCGACGTCGAGATCCTCGCGCTGATTCGCATGCATCAACAAGATGCGGCCGAGACGCTCACGCTTTTCTTTGGTGGAGTTGTAGATCTCGTCACCCTTGTTGACCTCGCCCGAGTACACCCGGAAATAGGTGAGCTTGCCGAACGGGTCGGCGACGATCTTGAACGCCAGAGCCGCAAAGCTGTTGTCGTTCGGACCGCGGGTGATCTTGGTCTCGCCCTTAAGGTCGGTGCCCTCGGCCGGGTCGATGTCCACAGGCGACGGCAGGTAGTCGATGACCGCGTCGAGCATCGGCTGCACGCCCTTGTTCTTGAATGCCGACCCACACAGAATGGGGACGAACTCGTTGGCGAGGGTGCCCGCACGGATGGCGCGCTTGATCTCTACCGACGTCAGCTCCTCGCCACCGAGGTACTTCTCCATGAGTTCCTCGTCACTCGTGGCAATGGTCTCGAGCATCTTCTCGCGGTACTCGGCGGCCATCTCGGTCATATGCGCAGGAATGTCGACGACATCCCACTTGGCACCGAGTTCTTCGTCCTGCCAGATGAGGGCATTCATCTCGATCAGGTCGACGAGGCCCGCAAAGGGTTCGTTCGACTCGGGGCCACCGGCACCGACGGGCAACTGCACCACCAACGGGTTTGCCTGCAGCCGCGACTCGACCATTTCGACGGTGCGGTAGAAGTTCGCACCGATGCGGTCCATCTTATTGACAAAACAGAACCGCGGCACGTTGTACTTGTTCGCCTGACGCCACACGGTCTCGGTCTGGGGCTCCACACCGGCCACCGAGTCGAACACGGTGACTGCACCGTCGAGCACGCGCAGAGATCGCTCCACCTCGATGGTGAAGTCAACGTGGCCCGGCGTGTCGATGATGTTGATGCGGTGGTCGTTCCACACGCAGGTGGTCGCGGCCGAGGTGATCGTGATGCCTCGCTCTTGCTCCTGGGCCATGTGGTCCATGGTCGCCGCGCCGTCGTGCACCTCACCGATCTTGTAGCTCTTGCCGGTGTAGTAGAGGATGCGCTCGGTGGTCGTGGTTTTGCCGGCATCAATGTGGGCCATGATGCCGATATTGCGGGTGCGCTCGAGGGGGAACTCACGCTTGGCCATTACAGGTCACTTCCGTTCGATCGTGGGGTCAGGTTGTCAAAGGGCAAATAGTTGTACCGCGGTGGCTCACCAGCGGTAGTGAGCGAAGGCCTTGTTCGACTCGGCCATCTTCTGCATGTCATCGCGACGCTTCATTGCAGCGCCCAAGCCGTTGGCGGCGTCCATCAGCTCACCGGCCAGGCACTCGGCCATCGAGCGCTCGCGGCGATCGCGGGCGAAGTCGACAAGCCAACGAATGGCAAGCGTGGTGGCGCGCCGTGGGCGCACCTCGACCGGCACTTGGTAGGTGGCGCCACCGACACGGCGGCTGCGCACCTCGAGTGGCGGCTTGACGTTGTCGACGGCGCGCTTCAGCGTCTCGAGCGGATCGTCGCCGGTACGCGATGCAATGAGATCCATCGCGTCGTAGACGATCTTTTCGGCCACCGTGCGCTTGCCGTGCAGCATCACCTTGTTCACGAACTGGGTCACCAGCGGTGAGCGGTGAATCGGATCGGCGACGAGTTCGCGCCGTGGTGCGGGTCCCTTACGAGGCATGGGTCACTTCTCCTGCTTGGCGCCGTAACGGCTACGCGCCTGCTTGCGGTTCTTTACGCCGGCCGCATCGAGCGCACCGCGGATGATCTTGTAACGAACGCCCGGAAGGTCGCGCACACGACCGCCACGTACGAGCACGATCGAGTGCTCCTGCAGGTTGTGGCCTTCGCCGGGGATGTAGGCCGTGACCTCGATACCCGACGACAGGCGCACACGAGCCACCTTGCGCAGAGCCGAGTTCGGCTTCTTGGGCGTCGTTGTGTAGACGCGAGTGCAGACACCACGGCGCTGGGGCGAACCCTTCAACGCGGGTGTCTTGCTTTTGGTGAACTTCGATGTCCGACCCTGTCGGACGAGCTGCTGAATGGTGGGCACGTGTTGACCTTCTCGTCTGTCGTCTCGTCACACCGATGGCAGGCGGCCATCGGCTACGTCACGGTCGCGAATCGTTGCCGATCCGGACCCTGAGATGTTATGAGTGGACCGTCGTGCCCACAACCTCGGTTGCGGGCACGACGGCATCATCCTTGGGCGTCGGCGTCGCCGGCGGCGTCGAACACGCCAGCACCAACACCGAATGATTCGAGTCGACGGGCGAGTTCGGCAGCGGTGTCCTCGTCGCCGAATTCGTCATCGCTCGAGTAGTAGGTCATCGGTTCGTAGTCGGGAGCCTGCACAGAGAACTCCCGATACTTCATCATGCCGGTACCGGCCGGAATGAGCTTGCCGATGATGATGTTCTCCTTCAGACCGATGAGATCGTCGGACTTGCCGTCGATCGCGGCCTCGGTGAGCACACGGGTGGTCTCCTGGAACGATGCGGCCGACAACCAGCTCTCGGTGGCCAACGATGCCTTGGTGATACCCATGATCTCGGGGCGTCCCTCGGCGGGGCGCTTGCCCTCGGTAACCATGTTGCGGTTGGTGTCGCGGAACCGCTTCGCGTCCACGCGCTCGCCCGGCAAGAAGTCCGTCTCGCCCGGCTCAGTCACGCCGATCTTTCGGGTCATCTGGCGCACGATGAGCTCGATGTGCTTGTCGTGGATCGACACGCCCTGATCGCGATAGACGCGCTGCACTTCCTCCACGAGATACAACTGCGTCTCGCGGATGCCCTTGATCTCCATGAGTTCTTTTGGATCGAAGGGGCCGTCGGTGATCGGATCGCCGGCGCGCACCTCGTCGCCATCGGCAACGATCGGACGAGCACCGATAGGCAACAGCACCGCGTGCTCTTCGCCACTGTCATCGACGACAGTGACCGGAATACCACGGCCCTCATCCTCGGCGATACGGGCCACACCCGCTGCCGGCGAGAGACGCGCCGCACCCTTGGGAGTGCGCGACTCGAACAACTCGACCACGCGGGGAAGGCCACCAGCAATGTCCTTACCCGCCACACCGCCGGTGTGGAAGGTACGCATCGTCAGCTGCGTGCCGGGCTCACCGATCGACTGGGCAGCGATGACGCCAACGGCCTCGCCGAGTTCGATCTGCTTGCCGGTGGCGAGCGAACGTCCATAGCACAACCCGCACACACCGAGCTCGGCATCACAGGTCAGCACCGAACGAACCCGCACACGATTGACGTTCGGGTCATCGCGCAAGGCGTCCATCTCTCGCTCGCCGACGATGGTGTTCGCAGTCAGCACCGAGACCTCGGCACCGCTCTCGTCGACCATTGGGCTGGCGAGTTCCACGTCGTTCAACAGCGCACGCCCGAACAACTTGGTCTCGAGGTAAGAGCGCGAATTCGCGGTATCGGGGGCCACGTTTTCGACCCACACGCCAAGCGTGCTACCGCAGTCCTCTTCGCGCACGATGAGTTCCTGCGCCACGTCGACCAGGCGACGGGTCAGATAGCCCGAGTCGGCAGTACGCAGGGCGGTATCGACCAGACCCTTACGAGCACCCGGGGTAGCGATGAAGTACTCGAGGGTCTCAAGACCCTCGCGGAAATTCGACTTGATGGGACGGGGGATCATGTCGCCACGAGGGTTGGCCACCAGGCCACGCATAGCAGCGATCTGACGCATCTGCGTCATGTTCCCGCGGGCACCCGAACCGACCATCATGTCAATGGGGTTGAACTGCTGCGCCTTGAACTCGGCCTCCATCGCGGCGGTGAGCGTGTTGGTGGCATCGGTCCAGATACGGACTTCCTGCTGACGACGCTCGCCGTCGGTGATGATGCCGCGGCGGAACTGCTGCTCGACCTTCTCGGCCTGGGCCTCGAACCCGTCAAGGGTCTCACGCTTGTCTGCAGGGGTCTTGACGTCGTCGATCGACACCGTGAGCCCAGACTGGCTGGCGTAGCGATAGCAGAGGTTCTTGATGCGGTCGAGAGTGTCGGCAACCTCCGCGTTCGAATAGTTGTCCGACAGATGCTCCACGATCACGCCGAGTTCACGCTTGCGAAGAACCGTGTCGAAATGCCCGAACTGGTCGGTGTAGTCACCCGGCAACGTCTCCTCGAACAGTGCGCGACCCAGCGTGGTGCGGAACCGTTCACCGCCAGCGGGACGCAACTCGATCTCGGCGTGGAGGTGCAAACTGCCCGCCTCGTGGGCATTCAACGCTTCCCACACGTGCCGGTACACGTGGCCTTCGCCGGTGGCACCCGCCACCTGCTCGGTCAGGTAGAACGCACCGATCACCATGTCCTGGGTGGGGGTCACGATGGGGCGACCCGACTGCGGCGACAAGATGTTGTTCGCGCTCAGCATCAACACCCGAGCCTCGGCCTGAGCCTCGGCCGACAATGGAACGTGAACCGCCATCTGGTCACCGTCGAAGTCGGCGTTGAACGCGGTGCACACCAGCGGGTGGATCTGGATGGCCTTGCCCTCGACCAGCACCGGCTCGAATGCTTGGATACCAAGTCGGTGCAGCGTCGGCGCGCGGTTGAGCAGCACCGGATGCTCCTTGATCACATCGTCGAGCACATCCCACACCTGTGGGCGGCGACGTTCGACCATGCGCTTGGCGGTCTTGATGTTCTGGGCAACGTCGAGCTCGACGAGGCGCTTCATCACGAATGGCTTGAACAGTTCGAGAGCCATGAGCTTCGGCAGACCGCACTGGTGAAGCTTCAGCGTCGGGCCGGCCACGATGACCGAACGACCTGAGTAGTCCACGCGCTTTCCGAGAAGGTTCTGGCGGAACCGACCCTGCTTGCCCTTCAACATGTCCGACAACGACTTGAGCGGACGGTTACCCGGGCCGGTCACCGGGCGGCCACGACGACCGTTGTCAAACAGTGCATCGACAGCCTCTTGCAGCATGCGCTTTTCGTTGTTGACGATGATCTCGGGTGCGCCGAGATCGAGCAGCCGCTTCAAACGATTGTTGCGGTTGATCACACGGCGGTACAGGTCGTTGAGGTCGCTGGTGGCGAAACGGCCACCATCGAGTTGCACCATCGGCCGCAGTTCCGGCGGGATCACCGGCACGGCGTCGAGGATCATCGCGCGGGGGTCGTTCAGGCGCGGGCTTGCCGGATCATCAGAATCGACGCGACGGTTGAACGACGCAACGATCTTCAAGCGCTTGATCGCCTTCTGCTTGCGCTGGGCGCTGAGTGGCTTGCGGCCCTCGCCCGGGTCGATCGCCTCGCGCAGCTTGATCTCTTCTTCGTCGAAGTTGATCCGGTCGATGAGCGACTTGATCGCATCAGCGCCGGTACCGCCCTCGAAATAGTCGGCGTACTTGTCGGTCAGTTCACGCCACAACAGTTCGTCTTCGATGATCTTGCGGGAGTGAAGGTCGCGGAACTCTTCCCAGGCACGCTGAATCAAGTCGATCTCGGTCTCGTAGCGCTCGCGAATCGACTCGATCTCGCGATCGGCATCCCGCTTCATTTTCTTGGTATCGCTACCAGAGGCTTCGGCCGTGGCCGCTTCTTCTTCGAGTTCGCGATAGCGGTTATCGATCGCGACATCGCGCTCGGACTCGATCTCGCGGCGCTCCTCGAGGTACTCGGCCTCCAAGCTGGTGAGATCTTCGTGACGGCGGTCCTCGTCGACCCAGGTCACGAGGTTCGCCGCGAAGTAGATGACCTTCTCGAGCTGCTTGGCCTTGAGTTCCTCACGGGGCTCGAGACCGGCCAGCAGGTAAGCGAGCCAAGAACGGGTACCGCGCAGGTACCAGATGTGCACCACGGGGGCCGACAATTCGATGTGGCCCATGCGATCGCGGCGCACCTTGGAACGCGTGACCTCCACACCACAGCGTTCACAAATGATGCCCTTGAAGCGCACCCGCTTGTACTTGCCGCAGTAGCACTCCCAGTCGCGGGTCGGTCCGAAGATCTTTTCGCAGAACAGGCCCTCTTTTTCGGGGCGCAGCGTGCGGTAGTTGATCGTCTCGGGCTTCTTGACCTCGCCGTGGGACCACAGGCGGATCTGATCCGCGGTGGCCAGTCCAATCTTCAGCTGGTCGAACATGTTGACGTCGAGCATGTGTGTTCCTTCGTTCTCGTTCTGTGTCCGTACCAGGCTCAGCGAGCAGCCCGCTGGCGGTCGTCGTCGTCGGATCCGCGCTCAGGGCGCGAGATGTCGATACCCAGGTCTTCCATCGTGCGGTGAATGTCGTCGTCGAGGTCGCGCATCTCAATCTCACGTCCGTCGTCGCCGAGCACCTCGACGTTGATGCACAGGGCCTGCATCTCTTTCATGAGCACCTTGAAGCTCTCGGGCACACCCGGTTCGGGGATGTTCTCGCCCTTCACGATGGCCTCGTAGACCTTGATGCGACCGAGCACATCGTCACTCTTGATCGTGAGCAGCTCCTGCAGGCAGTAGGCCGAGCCGTACGCCTCGAGTGCCCACACCTCCATCTCACCGAAGCGCTGACCACCGAACTGGGCCTTACCGCCAAGCGGCTGCTGAGTGATCATCGAGTACGGGCCGGTGGAGCGGGCATGGATCTTGTCATCGACGAGGTGCGCCAACTTCAAGATGTACATGTAGCCAACGGTGATCGGGTTGTCGTAGGGCTCGCCGGTGCGGCCGTTGTACAGAGTGGTCTTGCCGTTCGTGCCGATGAGGCGGTCACCGTCGACCGACTCGGGCTCGAGGTTCGCCAGGATCTGCTGGATGGTCGGGTGACGTCCCGACTTCTCCTCCTCATCCCAGTTGGCGCCATCGAACACCGGGGTGGCCACGAAGGTCGCCGGATCGGTGTTCGGACGGGTCTTGCGCTCGATACCACGCAGCGGCTCATCACCGACGCGTTTGCCGGTGTTCGGATCGGTCCAGCCCCACCGGGCGCAGTAGCCGAGGTGCGCTTCGAGGACCTGACCGACGTTCATGCGGCTGGGCACGCCAAGCGGATTCAAAATGATGTCGACCGGGGTGCCGTCAGCAAGGTACGGCATGTCCTCGACGGGAAGGATCTTCGAGATCACACCCTTGTTGCCGTGGCGGCCAGCGAGCTTGTCGCCGACGGAGATCTTGCGCTTCTGCGCAACGAACACTCGCACCAACTGATTCACGCCCGGGGGCAACTCATCGCCGTCGTCGCGGTTGAACACCTTGACGTCGATGACCTTGCCGGACTCGCCGTGTGGCACCTTCAAGCTGGTGTCGCGCACTTCGCGGGCCTTTTCACCGAAGATGGCGCGCAGCAGGCGCTCCTCGGGGGTGAGTTCGGTCTCGCCCTTCGGGGTGACCTTGCCGACCAGCACATCGCTGGGGCCCACCTCGGCACCGATGCGGATGATGCCGCGGTCGTCGAGGTCGGCGAGGATGTCGTCGGACAGGTTGGGGATGTCGCGCGAGATTTCTTCGGGACCCAACTTGGTGTCACGAGCGTCGATCTGATGCACATGAATGTGAATGGACGTGAGCACGTCATCACGCACCAAACGCTCGGACAAGATGATGGCGTCCTCGAAGTTGTAGCCCTCCCACGGCATGAACGCCACGAGGAGGTTCTTGCCGAGGGCCAGTTCACCGTGGTCGGTCGATGGGCCATCGGCGAGGAGATCGCCGGTGCGAACCGTGTCGCCCTTCAACACCCGTGGACGGTGGTTGATGCAGGTGTCCTGATTCGAGCGACGGAACTTCGACAAGCGATACGACTTCTTGCCGAGTGTCTTGTATTGCACGGTGATCAGTTCGCCACTGACCTCGAGCACCGTGCCATCGTCCTCGGCGGAGATGAGGTCGGCCGCGTCGCCAGCGGCACGTGCCTCGATGCCGGTACCGATGTACGGCGCCTCGGCGCGCAGCAACGGCACAGCCTGGCGCTGCATGTTGGCGCCCATCAGCGCGCGGTTCGCGTCGTCGTGCTCAAGGAACGGGATGAGTGCGGTCGCCACCGAGACGATCTGCTTCGGCGACACGTCCATGTAGTCGACCTCGGCGGGCTCCACCAACGAGATGTCGGTGGTGGCACCGAAGAAGCTCTCCTGTTCGAGCATCTTGCGGAGGTCGTCGAGGCTGGCGGCCTGCGGCGATCGACGCACGAGCACCTTCGGGTTCTTGAACGTGCCATCAGGATTGAGCGGCGCGTTGGCCTGCGCGACGACGTACTTCTCCTCTTCGTCAGCGGCCATGTACACGATCTCGTCGGTGACACGACCGTTGACCACCTTGCGATACGGGGTCTCGATGAATCCGAACTCGTTGACGCGCGCGAAGCTCGACAGACCGCCGATCAGACCGATGTTCGGGCCCTCGGGAGTCTCGATGGGACACATACGGCCATAGTGGGAGAAGTGCACGTCGCGGACTTCGAAGCCCGCGCGCTCACGGCTGAGGCCACCGGGCCCCAGCGCCGACAGACGACGGCGGTGCGTCAAACCTGACAACGGGTTGACCTGGTCCATGAACTGCGACAGCTGCGAGGTGCCGAAAAACTCCTTGATGGAGGCCACAACCGGGCGGATGTTGATGAGCGTCTGCGGTGTGATCGCTTCGACATCCTGAGTGGTCATGCGCTCGCGCACCACGCGCTCCATGCGACTGAGGCCGATGCGCACCTGGTTCTGAATGAGTTCGCCCACCGAGCGGATCCGTCGGTTGGCGAAGTGGTCCTGATCGTCGAGGCGGTAGCCCGGCTCCTGCTTGACCAGGTTCAACATGTAGGTGACCGTGGCCAGAACCTCGCAGCGGCTGAGCACGTGCTGGTCGTCGCTGGGCAGGTCGATCAATGGTTCGCCGTCCAGATCGATGCCGTCGAGGCCGAAGGTGGACGCCAAAGTGGCCACCTCGTCGCCGAGCTTGCGGTCGAGCTTGTAGCGACCGACACGGCTGAGGTCGTACCGGCGGCTCTCGAAGAAGGCGTTGCGGAAATACGCGCGTGCGGATTCGACCGTGGGCGGCTCACCGGGGCGGGCACGCTTGTAGATCTCGACGAGGGCTTCCTCACGGGTGGGAGCGACGTCACGCTCCTTGTCCCACTGCCCTTCGAGGAAGTCGAAATGTCGCACGAAGCGGTCCAAGAAACCGGGGGCGTTCTCTTCGTCGTAGCCGAGGGCACGCAACAGCGTGAACACGCCGATGCGGCGCTTGCGAGCCACGCGGGTGCCACAGGTGACGTCCTTGCCGGGGCGCTGCTCGACGTCGAACTCCATCCACTCACCGCGGTACGGGTGGATGGTGGCCTTCACCAACTGGTGCTTTGTGAGATTACGCAGACGGTACCGCTCTCCGGGCTCAAAGATCACGCCGGGGCTACGCACCAATTGCGACACGACCACACGCTCGGTGCCGTTGACGATGAAAGTGCCCTTCTCGGTCATCACCGGGAAGTCGCCCATGAAGACCGTCTGCTCCTTGATCTCACCGGTGTGCTGGTTCAAGAAGCGCGCCCGCACGAACACCGGCGCGGCGTAGGTCATGTCCTTTTCTTTGCACTCCTCCACCGTGAACTTGGGCGGCGGGCGGAGGTCTTCATCGAATGGGTCAAATTCGAGTTCGAGCTGCAGGGCTTCGGAGAAGTCCTTGATCGGCGAGATATCGCGGAAGGTATTGGCCAGGCCTTCGTTGAGGAACCACTCGAAACTGTCGCGCTGCACCGCGAGGAGATCGGGAAGTTCGAGCGGTTCGTTCAGGTTCCCGAACGAGTAACGTTCACGGACAGCTGCCTTATTGGCCACAGTTCACCTCGGGTTCGGCTCGACGACACACCGGGCATGCCACAGACACCACCGTTGATGGGGGTTGGCTAGGGCGACGCACGGCAACCGACAAGCCTAACGGCGCACAGCCAGAAACATCAACACGCCATCACGCGACGCCCTGAGCGCCCCTAACGCTAAGCAGGGCGACCGAACGTGTCAAGCATTCCCGCTGCGCGCTGTCGTGTCGGGTGGGTAACTACGCCCCGACAGCACACAGCCCCGGGACGAATCCCGGGGCTGTTCGGCCGATCACGGGCGCCGCAGCGCCACGAATCACTTGAGCTCGACGGTGGCGCCAGCCTCTTCCAACTTGGCCTTGGCCTCGTTGGCGGCATCGGCAGCAGCCTTCTCCAACACGGTGCTCGGCGCACCGTCGACGAGATCCTTGGCCTCCTTCAGGCCCAGGCTGGTGAGCTCGCGCACGACCTTGATGACCTGGATCTTCTGGCCGCCGGCGTCGTTGATCACGACGTCGAACTCGTCCTTCTCGGCTGCGCCGCCGTCATCGCCGCCACCGCCAGCAGGCGCTGCAGCGGCCACGGCCACCGGGGCCGCAGCGGTCACGTCGAAACGCTCCTCGAATGCGTCCAGCAGCTCTTTGAGCTCGAGGACGGTCATGTTCGAGATTGCGTCGAGGATTTCTTCCTTGGTTGCCATATCTGTTGTCTCCTTGGGATCGACCTGTTGGTCGTTGTCGTTGGGTGTTCTCAGGCGCCACCACCGCGGCGCGGTGGATCAGGCGGCCTGCTTGTCGATCAGTGCCGACAGGCCATAGGCCAGGTTGCGCGGCAGGGCCTGCAATAGGCCGGCCGTGCGGACGAGCGGTGCCTGCAGGGCACCGGCGAACATCGCGAGGAGCTGCTCGCGCGAGGGCAGATCGGCCAGGGCAGCCACATCGGCCGCACCGATCGCTGCTCCCGACATCACACCGCCCTTGATCACCAGGTTCTCATTCGCTTTGGCGCCGGCCTTTAAGACCTTGGCTACCGCAGCGATATCGCCACTGGCGAAGGTGAGGGCGGTCGGTCCGACCAGCAGTTCATCGACTCCATCGATCCCGGCGTTTGCCACGGCGAAACGCACGAGCGTGTTCTTATACACGCTCATTTCGCCACCGGCGTTGCGCAGGGAGGCGCGGATCTCGGTGATCTGCGACACGGTCAGTCCGCGGTATTCCGTGATGAACACGGCATCGGCCGCGTTGAGACGGGCAGTGATTTCTTCAATCGCTGCAACCTTCTCGGGGCGGGCCTCACGTCCGGCTGCTGTCATCGTCGCTGTCATTGGTGCTTACCTCCTTTCCGTTGTCGTCTGGCTCGCATGGGCGACGCCACACGACACGGACACCGTGCGTGGAGGCAGCACCTGCGTTGGCGGAATCCATTACCCACCCGAAGGTGGACCAACGGTCTATGGCGAGCATTCGGTTGTTGGCGGGACGCTATCGGCACAGTGTGCCGGAGCCTCCTCATGTGCCGGCACGCCGGCACATCGTGTTCAGTCTTCGACGCGTAGACGGCCGGTGTCGACACGGACACCGGGACCTTGGGTCGACGACACGGTGATCTTCTTGATGTAGCGGCCCTTGGCACTGGCGGGCTTGGCGCGCTGGATTTCGTCGATCACTGCACGGAAGTTGGCCTCGAGCTGCTCAGGGGTGAAGCTCACTTTGCCCAGCTGCACGTGCACGTTGCCGAAACGGTCGGTGCGGTACTCCACCTTGCCGCCCTTGAACTCGCCGACCGCACGACCGACGTCAGTGGTGACGGTTCCCGATTTCGGGTTGGGCATCAGACCGCGTGGGCCGAGCTGACGACCGAGGCGACCAACGAGGGGCATCATGTCGGGCGTAGCGATCGTGAGATCGAAGTTCATCTCACCGGCTTCGATGCGCTCGGCGAGGTCGTCGGCACCCACGAGATCGGCGCCGGCAGCGCGGGCCTCATCGGCGGCGGGACCAGCGGCGAACACGGCCACGCGCACATCACGACCGGTACCCGACGGCAACGCCACGGTGCCACGCACCATCTGGTCCGCCTTGCGGGGGTCGACGCCGAGACGGATAGCCACTTCAACGGTCTCGTCAAACTTCGCTGACGCGATCGACTTGACCAGGGTGACCGCTTCGGCCGGTGAATGAAACGCCTCGCGGTCGTACCGCTTCAGCGCATCTGCATACTTCTTTCCTGACATTGTTGTCTCCCTCGTGTGAGTTGTCCCCCGGGCGAGGTCCTCCCGGACAGGACGGCGAGGGCAACGGCGGATGCCGCTGCCCAACGATCGGTTCAGCCGATCGCGATACCCATCGACCGAGCCGTGCCACGCACCTGCTGCTTGGCGGCCTCGATGTCGTTGGCGTTCAAGTCCGGCATCTTGATCTTGGCGATCTCTTCCACATCGGCCTCGCTGATCGTGGCCGCTGTTTCCGTACCGGGGTTCGTCGCTGCCTTGGCGATACCGGCCTTCTCGCGAATGAGCACCGGAGTCGGCGGCGTCTTGAGGATGAACGAGAACGTCCGATCCTCGAAGATGGTGATTTCTGTCGGCACCACGGTGCCGGCCTGTGATTCCGTCGCGGCGTTGTAGGCCTTGACGAAGTCCATGATGGCGATGCCGTGCGGGCCGAGCGCGGTACCCACCGGCGGGGCGGGGCTCGCCTTACCGGCTTCGATCTGGATCTTGACGACCGCTGCAACCTTCTTCTTGGCCATGACTGTTCCGTTCTTCTCTCTCTATTCGATCGCTCAGAGCTTGGCGACCTGGCTGAAGTCCATCTCAACGAGGGTCTCGCGTCCGAAGATGTTCACGAGCACCTTGAGTTTCATGTGATCGGCATTGATCTCGGCGATCTCGCCGGTGAAGTCCGCGAACGGACCTTCCTTGATGTTGACCGCCTCGCCGACGTCGTAGTCGAGCTTGGGCTTCGGACGTGCAACCGCGGCCTCACCCTCGGGCTTGGTGGCGAGGAAGGTTCGTACTTCGCGACGACGCAGTGGGGTGGGCTTTTGGCCACGTTCGCTTTGGCCAACGAAACCGGTGATTCCCGGCGTGTTGCGAATGCAGTACCACGACTCGTCGTCCATCTCGCAGCGCACGAGCAGATACCCGGGGAAGACCTTGCGGCTCACCGTCTGCTTCTTGCCGTTGCGGTACTCGACGACCTCTTCGGTGGGTGCCACCACTTCGAAGACCTTGTGCTCGAGGTTCATCGACGCGATGCGCGCCTCAAGGTTCAAGGTGACCTTCTTCTCGTGACCTGACTGGGTGTGCACGACATACCACTGGCCGGGGCGGGTCCAGGGATCGTCGGCGGGCACGGTCTCGACCGCTGTGGCCTCGTCGGTCGCATCGACCGCGGTATCCGCAACGACAGCGTTGCCTGCATCATCGGCAGCCACCACGCCGTTCGCATCATCAACAGAGGCGTCATCGCCAGCGGTATCCGCGTCGCCAGCAGTGTCCGCGTCACCTACGGGGGCAGCGTCGCCCACCGGCAACAGATCGGCCACGGAACCGGGGCCGTCGGTGGCGTCGTTCGTATCGTCGCTCATCGGCGTCTCCTGGTCCATCAGGTGTAGAACCAACCCATCAGTTCGCCGAGACCGAAGTCCACACCGGCGATGTAGGCGGTGTACACCACCACGGTCACGGTGACAATTGCCGAGTAGCGCACCACTTCGGGGCGCGCTGGCCATGCCACCTTGCGCATCTCGTCGCGCACTTCACGCAGGTACTGACGGGGGCCGACACGTTCACGGTCAGACCGCGACGCGGGTGCCCCGCGCACGGGAGCACCCTTGTCGTCCAGCGCACCCTGACGCTTCAAGAGGCGCTTCTGTTCGCGGTTTAGATCATCCAGTGACATGTCATTCCGTGTCGTCGTACGTTGCGTGTCGAGCAAGGCAGGAGGGACTCGAACCCCCGACCGTCGGTTTTGGAGACCGATGCTCTACCAACTGAGCTACTGCCCTCGGGGGCGACCAGCCTAACGAGCCGCCCGGTGATTAACTCAGCGGGTCTCCTTGTGAAGGGTATGACGCCGCTCGTGACTGCAGTATTTGTTCATCTCGAGGCGCTCACGATCGTTGATCTTCGACTTCATCGTGATGTAGTTGCGCCGCTTGCACTCGGTGCACTCAAGAGTGATCTTCACCCTCTTGTCACTCTTAGCCATGGCTGTTTCCTTCCGCTGAGTTCCGTTATGGGGAGAGAGTCACTTGATGATCTTCGTGACGCGGCCCGCACCCACAGTACGACCACCCTCACGAATAGCGAACCGCAGACCCTCGTCCATCGCGATCGGCTTACCCAACTG
>Ga0181560_10000058_pt1 | contig 82230 bp, 87 predicted proteins | sample 011ome_20_FD_133751 | JGI IMG/M metagenome (GOLD analysis project Ga0181560, IMG submission 133751) | Coastal salt marsh microbial communities from the Groves Creek Marsh, Skidaway Island, Georgia - 011509CT metaG (megahit assembly) | ecosystem: Environmental > Aquatic > Marine > Intertidal... | reverse complement strand
GCAACACGCGCCTTGAACTCGGCTGAATGGTTCTTTCTCTTTGTCATCTCAGATCGTCTTTCTCGCTAGTCGATCTACCTTAACTAATGGTCCGAAATTCTGCGACCACCTCTCTACGGCGCAAGCGCCAGTTGCGAAAGCCCCAATCGCGGAAGTCGTGAGGTGTCGCGATATAAGAGCCGCAGATAAATTCAGGGTGCTTGGCGATCACTACCGCCGCACCCTCATCCATTTCGCACACATAGTTGGCATCAATCGGACCGAAGTTTAATTGGTGCCGCGCGACCAACCCCGATACGTTTGTGAGCAAACACATGTAGACCGCCACAAATCCAACGCCAAAGGATCGCTGGAGCATCCAGCCTGTCGATTGATGCTGCACGATTTGCATCACCAAAACCACCAGCCCAAGGGCTACAACAACCATCCAGACAAAGGCAGCGAAACGCATATGTGTCAGCCCGTAAACATCGACATAAAGGTCAAGCCGCAGGATCGACGACATTACCAGAACGAGCGTTTGGCCGACCCAGACCAAGAGCAAAACGCGCATCAGGCGGCTCTCTGACCAAGGCTGCGCCGCCAGTGCGAATGCCCCAGCCAAAAGCGCCGTAAGCATCAAAGGATAGGCACCGCGATGCGCATAATTGGCGTAAGTCATCCCGTCGGGCAACCGCACACCGCCCCAAAGGTAGCCAAGATCCAACACAGTCTGCACCACGAAAATCACGTTGAAGACAATCAAAGCCCGCAACACAGACCGCGCATTGAGCAACACAAATGTGACCGCCTTGCGCTCCTTCACAGGCAGCACGGCATGCAAATTTATTCGCGCCAACCGTAGCAACGGCCAGACCGCAATCGCGACAATGACCCAGGCTACAACGCGCTCCGGATCGGGGCCACTGCCGAAATTGATCTCCGACAACCAGTCTTCGACAAGCGGGTTTGCCACGACCATCAGCACAACAAAAACCAAGCCGATCGCCACGGGCAAAAGCCAATCCATCACGATGCCACGACCCGGACCGCGTAGCTCCATCTTGCTCACGTCACCTATCGTCTGGATCAATCCGTAAAACGGCAGGCGCATCGCGGCCCGCGCCCAAAGTGGCCCCGTGATCATCGCCGCAAAAACGGTCAGACCTGCAATGGCTAAAACGAACGACAGGAATTGGACGATATCAACCGCTGGAATAATTGCGACGATCAAAACGCCCCACGCGATCAAAGCGCGTTTGCGTGTCACCTTTTCACGCATCTCCCAATGTGCCGCACCTGCCAAGCCAATCACCGCGAGCACAAACCCAAGTCCAAGCGAAGTCCGCAGCACCAGCAAATCAACCATCACGACCAAGACGGCAAGCAGCCACCAAGGCCTGCGATCAATCGCCCCGCCACGGCCCACACCTGTCTGGCTATCGGCGGCAATCCACCACGCATCACGTTGCAAAGAACGCGGCACACCGCGCACTGTCATTGGGGTCATTGTTTGGTCCCTTTCCCTCTTATTCGGGACAAGACCTAAATCTTAGACGTGCAAAGCGACCGCGCCTTTTGTGCAGATATTGTGCAGATTAATCAGCGGCTTCCGCTTCGGCAGCGGCACGAATGGCACGAATGTTTTCGCCGTATGGCGCGGGGTTCGAAACCGATCCGCCACGGAAAACCGCAGAGCCGGCCACCAGTACATCCGCACCAGCCGAGGCCACCAAGCCAGCTGTCGTCGGATCAACGCCCCCGTCAATTTCGATGTGCACAGGACGGTCGCCAATCATCGCACGCAGGTCGGCAATTTTCAGCGACATATCGATGAACTTTTGCCCGCCAAAACCGGGGTTCACGGTCATCACGCAGACCAGATCAACCATGTCGAGGACTTCCTCAACCACCGAAGCAGGCGTGCCGGGATTCAGCGCGACACCGGCTTTACAGCCCAGATCGCGGATGTTCTGCAGCGTGCGGTGAATATGCGGACCCGCCTCGTAGTGGGCCGTAATGTAATCGGCGCCCGCGTCTGCAAAGCCCTGCAAATAGGAATCGACAGGCGAGATCATCAGATGCACATCCATCACAGTCTTGATATGCGGGCGGATTGCCTTGGCGGTCTGCGCACCAAACGTGATCGCAGGCACAAAATGGCCATCCATCACGTCAACGTGGATCCAATCGGCCCCCTGTGCCTCAACAGCCTCGATTTCCGCACCAAAATTGGCGAAATCAGCGGCAAGGATCGACGGGGCAATCTTGATAGAACGGTCAAAAGTCATGGCAGCAGTCCTTTTGCAAAGCATTTCGCCTCTCCTTTACCGCCTCTGGGCCGAGGCCACAACATTCTTGCAGCGCAGTTCAAATTCCTGTGCTAATTTGACCTTATGACAGAGATTGCCCTTTCCTATCGCGATATCCTCAAAGGTGGCGTTGCCGCCCATATCACCCGCGCTCAGGTTGCACCGACGCGCCCTAAAGCCTTGCACAACCAAGACTTTTTTGAGCTGTTCTGGGTGCAAAACGGCCATATCCGCCATCACCTGCCCGATGGGGTCATCTCGTTGCGCGAAGGTGCGCTTGTTTTCATGCGGACTGGCGACAGCCACGCGCTGCAAGGGCGCGGCGATGATGCGCTTGTGGTCTCGCTAACGCTGCACCCCAGCCTGATCGACGCCTTGGGCAAACGCCATACGATCATCCAAGGTAGGTTCTTTTGGGCCGATGCGCCCGTGACCTTACACCTTGATACCAAGGCGTTGATCCACCTGAACCAAGCCACGCTCAAGCTCGAAAACAGCCCTCTGGATCGTTTCTCGGTCGAGGCCTTCCTTCTGCCGCTGTTCTCCGAACTGCTGACCCCTGAGACGCCTACTGCCGCGCCTGAATGGCTGCTTTACGCCATGAATGCCGCCAACAACCCCGCAATTTTCCGCGAAGGGGCGGCTGGTTTTGTTGCCCAAACGGGCCAGACCCACGCCCACGTCAGCCGCACGATGAAACGCGTCACGGGTGTTAGCCCCTCGGATTTCATCACTGAAAAGCGGATGACGCATGCCGCGCGGCAACTCACGGGCACCTCGGAGACGCTCCAAGATATCGCCACGGATTGCGGCATTCCGAACTTGTCACACTTTCATAAACTGTTCCGTACCACATATAAATTGACGCCCCATTCTTATCGGCGCAAATTTCAACGTCACGTCGTTCAGCCCGAATAATCTTGACCAACTGGTCAAAATTGATCAAGACATGGCCCAAATGACACGCTTCCCACACGTGGAGGAGACCGCCTTGCAGACCACCAAAACGCCCCAGACAACGATCAACCACCTGCCCCAAGTCCACGAGCCGCGCAACGTCGCAATGCCGCTTGATCTGGATTGGGTGGCAAGCGTGCAGGCCAATACCTCTGCCATTGAAAGGCGCGCCGCATCCCTTCCGGGTCGCCGTTCCGTCAAGAAGGATTATCAGGCCGCATGGCTGTGCAAGGCGATCAGCCTGATGGATCTGACCACCCTGTCTGGCGACGATAGCGAAGGCCGCGTGCGTCGCCTCTGCGCCAAGGCCCGCCAACCTGTCGCGCAAGACATCCTCGAAAAGCTGGGCATGGAAGGCCTGACCACAGGGGCCGTCTGCGTCTACCACGACATGGTCGAAACCGCCGTCGACGCTCTGCGCGGCACGAATATCCCTGTCGCCGCCGTCTCGACGGGCTTCCCTGCTGGCCTATCGCCATTCCATCTGCGCATTCAGGAAATCCGCGAAAGCGTGGCCGCTGGTGCATCGGAAATCGACATCGTCATCTCCCGCCGCCATGCCCTTACAGGCAACTGGCAGGCACTCTACGACGAAATGGTCGAAATGCGTGAAGCCTGCGGCGCGGCGCACGTCAAAGCGATCCTTGCCACGGGTGAACTCGGCACCCTGCGTAACGTCGCCCGCGCCTCGCTTGTCTGTATGATGGCTGGCGCTGACTTCATCAAAACCTCGACAGGCAAAGAGCCCGTCAACGCCACCCTGCCCGTGACCCTCACCATGATCCGCGCGATCCGCGACTATCAGGACCGCACAGGCATCAAAGTCGGCTACAAACCCGCAGGCGGCATCTCGAAGGCCAAAGACGCAATCGTCTACCTCGCCATGATCAAAGACGAACTCGGCGACCGCTGGCTACAACCCGACCTTTTCCGCTTCGGCGCATCCTCCCTTCTGGGCGATATTGAGCGGCAACTCGAACACCACGTCACAGGCAGCTATTCTGCCCAGTGGCGGCACGCGATTGGATAATGGCATGAAAAATCTTGCCGCAATTTTCGCTTTGTCATTATGTGTGCCGCCTCAAATTGCTGCTGCCGAAGATTTCCAATGCGGCGTATGGGAACCAACTCATCCAGCCATGGATTGGCCAGTTTTGATCACAATGACCGATGATGAATTGAGCTGGAATGACGGCCATATCCTATATCTGTCAACCTTGGTAAATTCCGATATAACACGGCGAACCTATGCAAGCAGCGGATCAATATCCATCGTTTATGTTGTCCCACGGTCACTACCAACGCGGCCGCAAAAGATCACTACGATCTATTACGCACGCCCAGAACTAACGATCTACACCTTGAATTGCGAGGACCAGTCATGACCATCAAAGAAATCTTCGACACCATGGACTACGGCCCTGCACCTGAAAGCAGCAAGGAAGCGCTTGCTTGGATCGCCGAGCGTGGAGGCATCGCGGGCCACTATATCAACGGTAAATTCAGCCACCTGCGCGACGACTTCGCGACGACCAACCCCGCAACGGGCGTGAAGCTCGCAGGCGTGACCAAAGGCACCGCCGAGGAAGTGGCGTTGGCCGTCAAAGCCGCCCGTAAGGCGCAAAGCGCATGGGCCAAAGACAGCCACGCCCGCGCCCGCGTCCTCTACGCCATCGCCCGCTTGATGCAAAAACACAGCCGCCTTCTGGCCGTCATGGAAACCTTGGATAACGGCAAGCCGATCCGCGAGAGCCGCGACATCGACGTTCCTCTCGCCATCCGCCACTTCTACTACCACGCAGGCATGGCGCAGCTCATGGACGGCGAGCTCCCCGACCGCGCGCCCTTGGGCGTCTGCGGCCAGATCATCCCTTGGAACTTCCCGCTGCTGATGCTCGCATGGAAAATCGCGCCTGCCTTGGCGATGGGCAACACCGTCGTCCTGAAGCCTGCCGAATTCACGCCCCTCACCGCCATGATCTTTGCCGAAATCTGCGACCAAGCAGGCGTGCCGCCCGGCGTCGTGAACATCATCACTGGCGACGGCGAAACGGGCGCAGCCCTTGTCGCCGCCGACGTTGACAAAATCGCTTTCACTGGCTCCACCGAAGTCGGCCGCATCATCCGCAAAGCCACCGCAGGCTCAGGCAAGGCCCTGTCCTTGGAACTTGGCGGCAAATCCCCCTACATCGTCTTCGACGACGCCGACATGGATTCCGCCGTCGAAGGCCTCGTCGACGCGATCTGGTTCAATCAGGGCCAAGTCTGTTGCGCAGGCTCGCGCCTCTTGGTGCAAGAAGGCATCGCAGACCGCTTCTACGCCAAACTCAAATCCCGCATGGCGGGCCTGCGCATAGGCGACCCGCTCGACAAATGCATTGATATCGGTGCCATCGTGGACCCGTCACAGCGCGACATGATTGCCAAGCTGGTTGACGGCAACAACGAAGGCGAGATGTTCCAAACGCAAGCGCCCGAAGGCTGCTTCTACCCGCCCACACTCATCACAGGCCTGCACGCCGCGTCGCACCTGATGCAAACCGAAATCTTCGGCCCCGTGCTCGTCTCCACCACCTTCCGCACCCCAGCGGAAGCCGTGGAAATCGCCAATAACACGCGGTACGGTCTGGCCGCATCCGTCTGGTCCGAGAACATCAACCTCGCGCTTGATATCGCCCCCAGACTGGTCGCTGGCATCGTCTGGGTCAACGGCACCAACATGATGGACGCCGCTGCAGGTTTCGGTGGGGTCCGCGAGAGCGGCTTTGGGCGCGAAGGCGGCTGGGAAGGCCTAAGCGGCTATACCAAGCCAAAAACGCTCGGCAAACCGCGCACAGCGGCCGCCCCACACGCGGGCAAAGACACCGCAGCAGACCCGCTCGACCGCACAGCCAAACTCTACATCGGCGGCAAGCAAGCCCGCCCCGATAGTGGCTATTCGACCGCTATCCACAGCCCCAAAGGCGCGTTCCTCGGCCACGTCTACACAGGCTCGCGCAAAGATATCCGTAACGCCGTCGAGGCGATGAACGCCGCCAAAGGCTGGTCCAAATCCACAGGCCACCTGCGCGCGCAAATCCTCTACTACATCGCCGAAAACCTCTCGGCGCGCGAGGGCGAGTTCGCCAAACGCATCGCCGCCCTCACAGGGAAATCAGGCGCCACGGAAGTGCAAAACAGCATCAAGGCGCTGTTCACCTATGCCGCTTGGGCTGACAAATACGACGGCCAAGTGCACGGCGTCCCGATCCGCGGCGTCGCCTTGGCGATGAAAGAACCCGTCGGCAATATCGGCATCCTGTGCGGTGATGCCCCGCTTTTGGACATCATCACGCCAATGGCCGCCGCCATCGCGATGGGCAACCGTGTGACATTGATCGCGTCGGAAGCCTACCCTCTGGCAGCAACGGACCTGATCCAGATCTTGGAAACCTCGGACGTGCCCGCAGGTGTCGTGAACATCGTCACGGGGCCACACGCGGAACTCTCCAAAACGCTCGCAGACCACCTTGATCTCGATGCGCTTTGGAACCTCGCGGACACATCATTGAACGCGGGCATCGAGGCGGCCTCCGCAGGCAACCTCAAACGCACATGGGCACCTTTGGGCACACCCTCCAGCCACGACTATCTCGCGGCCGCCACGGAAGTGAAAAACATATGGATCCCCTACGGCGAATAGGGGTCCAGCTTCTTTTGGCCAAAAATACCTCGGGTGGGCGCGCAGCGTGGGGGCAGCGCGCGCCTTACTGCTTCTTCCTCCACGTGCCAAGCCAACGGCTCAAACGGCCCTTTTGCTCGGCAATATCCGCACTCGCCTCGTCATAACGGTGTTCTGCACTGTCCAGAAGCGGATCAATTGCCCGCTCGCGAAATTGCATCCACATCGCACGGATAAACACGATCGCCGCAATCAGGAACCCGAAGAAGAAGATATTGAACCAAGGAATGATGCGCACATCAGGCCCGTCAACCGGACGGATCGCAATCGCGTTCGGAAACGCAGATAAATACTCGTTGCGCCACCCGTAATGGGTCATCACAGCCCACTTGGGTTGCTCTGGCGTAGAGCGCAAATCGTCGGCTTCCGTTTGCAGGCTTGCCGTATCGAATTTGAAATAGAACGGCCATGACCACCCTGTGTCTTCGTTGCGGTAAACCATCACCTCGGTCGCGTCGCGCGGAATAAAGCCTAAGAGAAAAGTCTTCTTCTTCACCGTCTGGAGAAACTGAACATCGCGGTTGATCAAAGTTGCTGATTGATCGTCAGGGCGCGCCCAGAATATCCGCGTCCAGTCATTCAGATCCTGCCGTTCCTGATAGGTGTTCACGACGCGCACAATATCATGCTGCGGCAGGGCATAGTGCAAAATCACCCCGATGATCAGCGCCACCAAGACGCGAAACGTAACTTTAAGTCTATGCATAGCTCACCTCAATTTTCGTTTGTCAAATAGATGATAGCAAACACGATCAGCGTCGGAATGACATAAACCAAGCCGATCAGCTTGGGACGAAACGAGGCGTTATAGGCCTTGATGCCCGCTTCGACATAGGCATCACGGGCATCCATGTCCTGACTGCCCTCATGCTCTTCCGCCCAAGCTTTCTCCAGCTTCTCGCGGCGCACAGAGCGCGAATAGACCGATATCGACAAATAAACCACGCTCAGCGCGAGAAAGCCGAATAACACCAATCTGATAAAACCCATCACTCTCTCCTCCGCACTGCACCCCAAGGGCCGACCGCCGCAATCATATCACGCTTTGCAGGCTTTGGTTCTTCCAAGGGCGCGTCATGCCCGAACAAGGCCTCACGCGTGCCCGCCTTATCCACTTGATACTCCCGATCCAAAAAGTCCACGACATAGGCGCGCTTTTCATCGGGCCATGTGGCATAAGCGGCATAAAACGCCTCCTTATGGCAGATAAAGAGCTGGCGAATATCCAGCGGGCACAACTCGGCCAGCAGCATGTTCACCAAATCCGCGTCCGTATGATCCTTCGCCCGCAGCGTATAGAAATACGCATCATGATCCGACGTGATCCGTGGCCAAGCGCCATCCTCCTCCGCCCAGCGCGCCAAGGCCGCCAATCCCTGCCACGCCTCGGGCAGCTTATCGGCATAACGACGCCCAAGCGTGCGAAGATCGCGCCTTGTTGCCCCCGCCAAATCCTCACCCATTTGCGCGGCCACAGAGGCCACCACGAAATCCATCTTCTGATGCAGGATCGCGGCAGCATCCAAGCCCCGCGCCTCCACAATTGGCTCTACAAGGTCGTTTAACTTCAGGAATTTCGCAATCGCACTGCGGTCTTTCAGATCAAACGCAAACCCAATCGGCAACTCACCTAAAGAGGTTTTGTCCATCGCCGAAATGACCGCAGGATGCTCGACGCCGCGAAACACATAAAGCCCGCCAAAATGCGAGGTCCAGAAATTGTCTTGGGCAAATTCCATCTGTTTGAGCGTCACAGGATTGCGTGTCACATCGCCCGTTTCCTTGGCCAACCCGATCATCTGCCCGATCAGCACATCATCAAACCAAGCCCCGTCCTCGCTCTTAAACCGGTCAATCAGGCCACCCAGTTTCTTCGCCGTGGCCACTGTTCCGCTCGTCGTATCGGCCTCAATCGTAATCTTGCGAATATCAAACAGCTTGGCAGGGTTTTCGACACTATAGACCGAATTAACCAACTCGCCCGCCACCGCATCGCGTGCCGTCAGCGCGAACAATTGCGCGCGGTTCGTCTCAATGAACTGCTTGAGAATGCCACGGCTGGTCGAAAACTTTGCATTCAATAGCGGTGCCGTCGCCTGCTCTGTGGTGAGCAAAATAAACTGACGGTTCACGCCCTTATGGTTGAGATAAAGCTCATCCCCAAGCTCCGCCCCGACCTCGGGCGAATACCCCGAAATATCGACGTGAAACTCGTCCAACGCCGTCTGTTTACCCGTCAGCGATTTCAGCGCACGATTATAGCGCTCCACCAAAATCGGGCTATCCACACGAATAAGATTGCCAAACATCAGACCTTTTTCGATCAGCCTATTCAATTTCTGTTTCCTCAACCCAGATAGGCAACATTTGGATCTCTACCAAATACGGCAAGAGTCTATTTAATCGCATCCTGCGGACCCTCGTTAAATCCGCGTCCCCCAAACCTGACTCTATGTCCAATGCCTCCCGAGTTGCTTCAATGATTTCCTCAAGTCTTCCTTTGGCTTTACACTTAGTTGTAAATTCATGGTCGGCAGATATGATTTTCTTAAGTGAACACAAGGATTCAAATGCATCGGCTGAAATGCACTGGATATTTTCCTCTAAGGACTTCTCATTATACTTAGAAGAAAATAGCGAAAACCTTCCCCTCGTTGGGTCAGTTTGTGTAATTCTGATAATTTCTTTGGACTCCCTCAAACCACAATCACTAACCTCAAATTTGCCGAAGAGAACCTCACCATAGAAATTTACCAAATCCACTATAAACCTGACCTTCTGGTCCAATACAGCCGAATTATATTGCTCTAAACGTTGCCTTTGCTCATCTTTGAAAATTTCACCTTGAGTAACAAGCAACTTAACTTGTTCCTGTTGAGCATCTGCCATCTTTTCAAATTCTTCGCGCTGCTCTCGTAATTCCGTAGCCTGCAACCAAACCGTGACGATCAACCAAACAAACGCTAGTGCTCCTGCAAAACCTCCAAGTGCATCCCCTATTTCATTGGGTCGGGAAGCCTTGAGTGCCTCCCACCTTGACATGCAAGTACCACTCGGGTCGCAGACTTCACCGCTATTGAGCGACCAGATTGCTACCCCCACGACTAAGGAAGTAAGTGCAAAACCAACAATGAATGGCATAGCTAACCAAATCGGCCCACGCTTCTTCTTTTTCTTCGGCTCGTTCACCATACTTCCCTCACCCAACCCCGCGGCAAATTTGCCACCGAAAGCACCATAATCGGTCCCCAGATCAGCCCTGCGATCAGCCCCAGCTTCCCGTAAAACAACATATTCGCCGCAAACCCGTATTTCGCAAACTGCGCCCACGTCATGCCTTGCCAGAAATACAGTGCCACAAAGAACCCTGCACTTAAGGCAAACAGAACCACCGTCGATAAAAACGCATTAAGCAACAGTGCCTTAATTCCCTCTGGCAGCACCATCGACAACAGCTTTGGCACCAGCCACGCGAGCAGCGCTAAAGTGAGCGCGGGGATAAAGAGGCTGTCAGAGAACAGACTCACCTATTCCCCTCCAGATACCTTTTCTTCGCCTCTTCCTGACGCCCAAAATCGCGGACCATATTCTCAATGGCGACCTCATCCGACTTATCCGCATAACGGAACTCACTATCCGCATAACGGTTGATTTCCTGTATCACCATCTCTGTCGTGATCGGCTGGCGCAGCTCGGAAATCATGCCTTTCTTGGCATCATCATAGTCCTTGAACAAGAACAGATCGGGCTCTTCCATCCACTCATCGGGCAATTCAAAATCCATCGCACGGACCTTCACCGCATCCGTGATGTTCTTGATCGCGCGGCCCGTAAACCGCTCGTCGGCTTCCTGAATAGCCTTCAGATAGGTCCCCATCTTGGCAATCGTATCGAGATCACCAATCTGGTCCTGCACGCGGTCAAACACAGCAATCAACCCCTCTTCATGGGGCTTTGAGTGCCCCGCAAAGCTGGCCGCAACCGCCTTTTTGATTTCCTGCGCCGAGAACACCTCATGATCGCCCACAGGAATATCGTGGTTCTTGCCCATCAAGAGATACAGAATATCAATGTAGTCATCGCGCGTCTGCGGCCCGTCCACCAAAAACCGCGCCCCCGCCCGCTGGCGCAGCGCATCGTCCACGTTCTCAGGATAGTTCGAGAACATCCCGAACGTGCAGTTCCCGCGCACAACCGTATTGGCCCCCGCGAAACTCTCCATCAGCACGGCCGTAATCTCCAACTGACCCGCAGACGACTGACGATCCCCACGCTTGCCCGCCAATTGGTCAATATCGTCAATCGTGCCAAAGCCGATCACGCTCGGATCAAGAATATTGTTGATAAACGCCTTCGCGTTCTGCCCCGATTTACCCTGATAACTGTCAATATTATCGGTGCTCAGGTTCTGATACTTGAACGGATAGCCCGCCGTTTGGCAGTAGTCATTCACAAGCCCCGCCATCATCTGGATGAGCGTGGTTTTCCCCGTCCCGGGTTTGCCATCGCCCATAAACGTAAAGATAAACCCGCCCAGTTCCGCAAAGGGGTTCAAGCGCCGATCAAAGTCATAGGCCATCAACATCTTCGCCAGCTTCATCGACTGATACTTGGCGATATGGTTACCCACGACCTCATTGGGTTTCTTGAACGTCATGGTCAGCGTGGACGATTTCCCCTTTGTCGCAGGGCTAAACCCGCGCACCGAAAACTCGTCCGCCTCAACGCGCCACGCGGCTTGCACAAACGGTTCCAACCGCGCCGCTGACGCCGCACGCGACGCTACCTTTTCCATTAAAGCCTCGGCAAAGGCCAAAACGACGGCCACCGTCTTGTGCTCGTCCGTCCCTAAGGCCGCGATGTCTTGATCCAACTCCCACAACACACCGTGCAGGGCCAATTGGCCGTTCTCGACCAAAACCTCCTCGACCTCGCCCACCTCAACCGTCTGCTCAGACGCGTGAGACGCCAACAAAAACGCCGTCGCTGACCCAAACACATAAAGCGTAATCAAGGCCTCCGCCGTCAGCAATTCGGAAAACTCGGCCTTGCGCGCCTCCGCCAAGGCCCCCTCCAAATTCGCCCGCTTGAGATCCTTGAGCGCAGTGCGATCCGCAAACTGATCTGCCACAGCCAAGGCAATCGCAATCGCGCGGCGCAAACCCTGCAACACATGGGCCTGAATGGGCGAGGGCAACCCGTCGCCGCCAATCGCCTCAATCCGCGCCGATAACTGGATGCCCTCGGCACGCGTCACACGACGCGTCGATAATCCCGGCGTGGTCGAGCGAAACCGGCGCACAGACCCGATCCCCGGTGACTTCTCCGCCACAGGTGCCGCCCCGCCCGTTGCGATCCGAGGCGAATGATCAAAACCGTCGAGCAACCCCAAAGCCGCCGCATAATGCCCGCGAATATCTTCTTCGCGCAGCTCCATCTGATCACTATTCTGGCTCATCACTCATCCTTATTTTGATCGTAAAATCGTCAACGATAACTCAACACGCGCCCCTGATCGGACACCACAAACTTGCGGACATCCTTGAACCCTGCGGGGTTCCTCTCGGCCAAGGCCTGATAGGGGCGCTCTGGCATAATCAGCGAGCGCTCCATGCGCGTCGCCCCCATGTCGCCGTCCCATGTTTCAAACGGACCAAGCGTAAAGATCTGCCGTTCCACCGTGCCGAACCAGCCAGATTTCACATGCTCGACACGCTCAGACAGCAAATCTTCCTCGGTCCAAACCATCGCCCAATCTTCACCGACGGGGCTTTTCGCGGCCTCTAACACCTCGCGCAGCGGCCCCGTCTGCATTGTGAACGCACTCGAATACATCGGGCCAATATGGAAACGACGCAGCCGTGTCGGATGCAGATCGTCAAAGTCCTCGTCAAAGCCCTTGGCAATCGTGAGCAACTTCAGCCCGCCAAGGCTTTGCGCCATCAAATGCGACTGCACCTCTGGCCAGCGGCGCTCGTCTTTCGGCAGGCCCACCTTGCCCGTATCGGCCACATCCATGATGTAGATCACTGGCAGGTTCACCTGACTGTCATAGACCGCCCAGTGGATTTGAAAATGCCTGCGATCATCGTCATTCTTGATCCAAACCGCCGTCGGATCATTGCGGGCCCAAAACATGCCGCCTTTGGACAACTCTTCATAATAGAGCCGCTGGGACAACGCATATTGCAGCTTTGTCGGAATCTCCTGATCGCCCACAATCGTGCGGACCATCTGATCCTTGAGCGCATCCACCGACGGCATCGACGTCAAATGCCGATCAGCCTGAAGCGCATCATTGGCCATCTCCAACAACTCTTGATAAACAGGAAAGCCGCTCTCGACACGGTCAAACGTCAGTTGCCCCGCATGGGCATAACGGCCCGAGAAATGATACTTATGCGCCAGCGCCTTAAACGTCAGGTTCAACCCCAAAAGATACCGCGCGATCACATCCGTATCACGCCGCGCAAGCCGCCCCTCAGCCTCAATCGTGGCCGCAACGCGTGTCATATGCTGCGTGATCCGCTCAAACTTGCCAAAATACCTGCGCGTAATGCGGGTATCTTCCAGTTTGAAGTGGTCGAGGGAATGGTCAGTCACCATCGCAATCTCCAAAGTCGCCAGCATCGTCCGCAAGGCCAAATGCCATTGAAAACGGGACTTTCTGATAGGCTTTGACCAAGCAACTGACGATCATCACGAATAGAAATCCCACAAGAACAACGGCGCCATTCGTCGAAACAAGAGCGTAACCTTGTGCATCCGCTGCGCGCACAACCAGATATGAAACGACGCCCAACAATACGAGAAAGATGACCAACGTGAGCCATTTTGCGCGATGCGCGTTTGCACGCATCGCAATATAGTCATCGGCGCTTAGCACTACTCGGCGCCATACTGATTGCTATCGTGCTTCTCCACGATCTTGGCGAAACGCCGCACGAACCGCTCATCGGCCTTGGCTTTCTGCTCCAGAATCTCACGCGCGAACACCATATGATCCTCATGGGCTTCCAGCATATCGGCCATACGCGCGTTCGTGGCAGCGCCAATCGCGGCCATGGCCGTCTGCGCCTCTTGGTCGGTTTTCACACCGATTTCGTTGATCTTATGGGCCACATCCTGCTGCTGCGCCGTCTTGAGAGACTTCGACAAAGCATCATACAAAACAACACGCTGCTTGGTGTCTGTCTCTAACTTGTTGATCAGCACCATCTGCGTCGCCGCTTGGTTCTGCAAACTATCGACCCAAGTCTTACCCTTCTCGATATAGCGCTCCAGTGTCTGGGACTTCGCAAGTTTGACCTGCTCCATCTGCACCATCTCGTTATATTGCGAGTTCAGGGCGGCAAGTTCGCTTTCCAGCTTCGTGCGCTTGGCCGCTTCCTGCTCGACCGAAATCTTGCCCTCGAGTGTGATGATCTGCGGATCAATCGCCAGAATATCGGCGCGGACCTGCTCCAACTCACCCACAGTCATTTCACGCTCGTCAAGCGTGCCCGTCAGGTTGGTCTCGACCTTGGTTTTCTGCTCATTGAGCGTCGCAAGCTGGCCCTGCAAAAGCCGCGTAATAATATCCGACTTCGAGATCAGATCCTGCAATTTGTCATCCACAGAAGCCGTGCGCATCCGCTCTTCGCGCATGCTGTCAGCCTTGGCACCAGAGAACCAACCCACAACGCTTTCCATCGTGGTCTTAGAGCGCATTTCGTCGAAATCCTTCGAGAACGCAGACGTCACATCGTCCAAACCCATAATCAATTCCGCGATATTGGCGTTCATCAATTCGGTATGGGCATGCACATCCTCAAGGCTCGCATTCTCGATATCGACAGAAATATCAGTGCCAGCCGCCATCTTCTGGCGGGCGGTCTCGATGCGCGAGGTCAATTCGGAAATCTTCGATTGCGCCTCGGCAACCTGCTTTTGGCTTTCATTAATTTGTGCGTCGAAAGTAGACATATGCGGAGGTCCCCTCGTTAATGTTATGCGTTATTACATTTAGGTAGGTAAGCACAGGTTTTCAAATCCCCGTGATACAAATTCAACCCATTCATGCCGAAAAACTGCGGCAGGTAAATGGCGGTGATGTGAAAAGACCCGCAACCTATGGGGTGTGCGGGTCTTTTTATCTTATTCCTGGAACACAGCGACCTGATCCAAAGTTGCTGGATCAACCGCGTCAAAATCGGGTGGCCTGTCGTTGGCAATCGCTTCGGCACCATAAACCGCATCTGGATCAATGTGCTTTGCAGGCAACTCGATCCCGCGCAGGTAGTTTTCAGGATCAACCCGCAAGCTCTCGGCCTCGGACCGCACGTGAACCCGCACGCCAGTCGGCACCGCATCGTAAAGGTGCAGAATGTCTTGGTTAAACATCCGAATACAGCCCGCAGAACCAGAGTTCCCGATGGACACCAGATCATTCGTGCCGTGAATACGGTAATAGGTGTCGCGACCGTTGCGGTAGAGATATAGCGCAGCCGCACCCAGCGGGCTACGTAAACCACCAGGAATACCCCGAGCAAAGGGCCCGTAAACATCAGGCTCAGAGCGCAGCATATTCGCGGTTGGCGTCCAACCGGGCCACTTCTTTTTCAACTGGATCACACCGTTGCCAGAGAAGCTCTTGCCAGCGCGGCCAACACCAACGGGATAACGCACGGCCGTGCCGTCACCCAAAACATGGTACAAGAATTTCGCATAAGGATCGACGTCGATCGAATTCAGCGGCGCTTCCCCAAGATAGCGCCCCGTCATCCGGCGGTTCGCGCCTTGCGTGAATTCTGGTGGAATGCCCGGAAGGTTGTAACCGGAATCAAACGTCGGGCCGTAGCCGTCCATAAATTGAATCGGTTCAGGAACTTCGGGATTCGAGACGGGCACTGTCGCACAAGCGGCGGTCGTGCCCAACATCATCGCGCCAAAGGCGCGTCGAGAGTAGATGGTAGAAATTGTCATAAGCGGCAGCTACCAAATTATAAGTTCCGCCTTACATACCATGCTGGGATAAACTTGCAATTCATGCATAGCCCAATGGACCGCAATTGAGGGGCAAAACCTTGCCCCCCGTTACTTAATTGCAGCATCAAACGATATTATGGGCAGGACCATAAGGGTATTTTGTAATATTCTCGTGACCATTCTCACCGATAATCAGGATATCGTGTTCCCGGTAGCCCCCCGCGCCCGCCGTTCCTTCGGGAATCGTGAGCATCGGCTCCATCGAAATGACCATGCCTTCCTCAAGCACCGTGTCGATATCCTCGCGCAATTCCAGCCCCGCCTCGCGCCCGTAATAGTGGCTAAGCACGCCAAATGAATGGCCGTAACCAAAGGTGCGATACTGCAGCAATTGGCGTTCTTCAAAGAAGTTGTTGATCTTGGCCGTCACCTCGGAACATTTCGCACCCGGAACAAGCAAGCTCATCCCATATTCATGCGCCGCCACATTGGCCTCCCAAATCCGCAAGCTCGCTGGATCAACCTCGCCCACAAACATCGTCCGCTCCAGCGCTGTATAATAGCCGGAAATCATAGGGAACGTATTGAGCGACAGGATATCGCCGCATTCCAAAACACGCGCCGTCACAGGGTTGTGCGCGCCATCGGTATTGATTCCCGACTGGAACCACACCCACGTATCGCGGTATTCAGCATCGGGGAACCGCTTGGCAATTTCCAGCTCCATCGCATCGCGGCCTGCCATCGCCACATCAATCTCGCGCACGCCCTCACGCGCCACATCGCGGATCGCAAAACCGCCCACATCGGCCACCGCCGCACCATGGCGGATCAAATCAAGCTCGGCGGGCGATTTTTTCATCCGCTGCACCATGGTCGCGGGGGCAATATCAATCACTTGCTTTGGCGCGAGAAACGCCTCCAACTTCTGGCTTTGCAGCAGCGTCAGGTGATCGCCTTCCATACCGATCACCGCACCAGTCCCCGTCACTGACAGGATCGCCCGCCAGTAGTTGTCACGCTCCCAATCGGTATAGGTGATGTTGTCGCCATGGCAGCGCCGCCAAGGTTGCGCCGCATCAATCCCCGCCGAAATCGTCACGCTCTCGCTCGCGGTGACGACCAGCCCATAAGGCCGCCCAAACGCGCAATAAAGGAACCCCGAATAATACGCGATATTATGCATCGAGGTGAAGATGGCGGCACTCACACCGGTCTCGGCCATGATCTTGCGCAGCCCCTTCAGGCGGGCTTCATATTCGGACGCAGCAAAGGGCAGCACTTCGGCACCCTGATGGAAACGGTAAAACTGTGGACGGTTTGTCATAATCATAGACCCAACATAAATGGGGTCATGCAGACCCCGAAAGGTCCCGGCGTTCAGGACTTGTGGCATAGTGCCAAGCGGCGGTTTCCCACCTGCGACGACGCCATCGTCACTTGCTCGAAACTAGCGTTAACAGGTTTTGCGGAGGCGTCAATCGGTGTACGCCGTGTGCACGCGCAGTGCATGGGTTGTGCATCAGGAATTTGCAGGCGAAACTACGCTTCATTCTCGTCATAGCGCAAAAGGCCATCATGTCGTTCCTGTCCAGACTCGTCGCCATCTTCAAACCGACCCCAGAGCCCCCCGTTCGCGCGAAACTGCCCGAAGGGAAAATGCGTATCCATCTGTTTTCAGGCGACTTTCCTGACATAGACGCCGCCATGACATACTGCTTTGAATCCGCGGGCAACGTTCCCGAGCAGATCACCCTCGACCAACCGGGGGCATTTATCGACACGACCCATGTCGAAGTTGTTTTCGACAGGGCCGCCACCCGCCTTAACGAATTCTTGACGCCCGATGAGGCCGACCGCATGGTGGCCAAAATGCGAGGATCTAACACCTTGATTATCATAGAGGAACCTGCGTTCGGCGGCTTCCCCTATACGCTCAATAATACGCCGAATCTGTTCTACCACGGCCCCTTTATCGTCGATGTCTGATGCAAAACCTGATCACTGATATCGCAGGGTTCCAAGTCGGAAATGCCCATGACGAGACCCTGAAATCAGGCGTCACGGTCCTCACCGCTAACGCGCCGTTTACCTGCGGCGTGCATGTTATGGGTGGCGCACCGGGGACACGCGAAACCGATCTGCTTGCGCCCGACAAAACCGTGCAAACCGTCGACGCAATCGTGCTCTCGGGCGGCAGCGCATTTGGCCTTGATGCCGCCTCAGGCGTGGCAGATGCGCTGAGATCAGAAGGGAGAGGCTTCAAAGTCGGCGACGTCACCGTCCCCATCGTCCCCGCCGCGATCCTTTTTGATCTGCTGAACGGCGGCGAGAAAAACTGGAGGGTGAATCCTTATAACGCACTGGGAATAAATGCTTATTTAAACAGGGACACGGCATTCAAAATCGGCACAGCGGGCGCAGGATACGGCGCTACAACCGCCAACCTCAAGGGCGGCCTCGGATCTGCCTCCCTGCGTCTCCCCAATGGCGTCATTGTCGGCGCATTGGTCGCCGTCAACGCCATAGGCTCTGCGACGGTCGGCGACGGCCCGCATTTCTGGGCCGCACCTTTCGAGGAAAACGGTGAATTCGGCAACCTCGGGCCCTCGGCTACCTACCCGACAGGCCGCCCACAAACCAAGGGCCATGCACAAAACACAACCATCGGCATCGTCGCCACCAACGCGAAACTGACCCAAGCGCAATGCACGCGATTGGCCACCGCCGCCCACGACGGCATCGCAAGAGCAGTGGTGCCAAGCCATACACCGATGGGCGGTGATTTGATATTTGCAGCCTCCAATGGGGATCAAAACTGTGATGATTTGATCTACCTCGGTCACGCCGCCGCGACCTGCATGGCCCGCGCTATCGCACGCGGGATATTTGAGGCGCGCTCAAATCCGTTTGAGACTCCCGCCTGCTACGCTCGTACGTTTAGCTAAGGAGCGCCTTCACCAGCGGGCTATCAGGGTCGGCCAGCGGCTCGATCACGTTAAAATGGTGGGCACCTTCCGAGGTCACAAGATCAACGCCCCAAGCATCCGCCAACTGCCGCGCCTGCTCCTGAAAAACGGGGCGTTCATCGCCACCAACCCAGACCGTCACGGGCACATTTGGCGGCGGCAGGTTCACGGGGCTTTCGGCAAAAGCCTCCGCCTCGGACAACCGTAAATCCGCGTTCATTTTGGTTTGTAAAAGCGGCATCAAATCCGCGACTGGCGAGATCGGAACCACCCGCGCCACATTGGGCATCCCCGCCAAACGCGCCACCAAATGCCCGCCCGCAGAATGACCCGTCAGGCGCAGCGGCCCTTGCAATCCGCGCAAAGCCGCCTCTATTTGTTGCGTGATTTCAGAGACATGCACATCCGGGCATAAATCATACGACGGCATCGCCACCGACCAGCCATGGGCCAAAGGGCCGGCCGCGAGATGCGACCAAAATGACTTATCGAGCGCGATCCAATAGCCGCCATGCACAAACACAACGGTGCCTTTTGGCGTCCCCTCGGGGTGGAAAACATCCATCACCTGACGGTCACTCGGCCCGTAACGGACGTCCAAATCCGCCTTGGCGACGCTGCGAAAATCGGCCGCCAATCGCGCCCATTTCTCAGGATAATCCGCCCCGTTCGGGATGTAGGCTCCATTAGCAAACCTGTCGTCCATGTCCATTTCGCGCACTTTCTTGGGAATTGACTTTACCAAGGCTAACTGGACTGGTCAGATAGTGCCAACTGAATTGGAGAAAATCATGCTCGACGCAAAAACCGACCTCAAATCCATGCTCAAACGCCCTGACCTCGTCTGCTCACAAGCCTTTGTTGGCGGCGAGTGGGTCGATGCGAAAAGCGGTAAGACCTTTGAGGTCACTAACCCGGCACGCGGTGACGTGATCGCCACTGTCGCCGATCTGGACCGCTCTGAAATCACCCAAGCCATTGATGCAGCGCACAAAACTCAAAAGGCGTGGGCCGCCTTGGCTGCTAAAGAGCGCGCCAAAGTCCTGCGGAAATGGTTCGATCTTCTCATGGCACACCAAGAGGACCTCGCGATTATCATGACCGCCGAACAAGGCAAACCACTGGTCGAAAGCCGTGGCGAAGTCGCTTACGGCGCGTCCTTTGTTGAGTGGTTCGGCGAAGAGGCGAAGCGCAACTACGGCGAAACGATTCCCGGTCACATGGCCGACAAGCGTATTACGGTGATCAAGCAGCCGATTGGCGTCGCGGCTGCAATCACCCCGTGGAACTTCCCCAATGCGATGATCGCCCGCAAGGTCGCCCCCGCACTGGCCGCTGGCTGTTCCTTCGTCGTGCGTCCTGCGTCCCTCACGCCCCTGTCCGCGCTCGCCATGGCGAAGCTCGCAGAAGAGGCTGGCGTGCCAAAGGGTGTGCTTTCTGTCGTGACCTCGACGAAATCTTCCGACGTCGGCAAAGAGTTCTGCGAGAACCCGATTGTGCGCAAGCTGTCGTTCACAGGCTCCACCGAAGTGGGCCGTATTCTGCTGCGCCAAGCCGCCGATCAGGTCATGAAATGCTCTATGGAATTGGGCGGCAACGCGCCCTTCATCGTGTTTGATGACGCAGACCTTGATGAAGCCGTCATCGGCGCCATCGCATGCAAATTCCGCAACAACGGCCAGACCTGCGTTTGCGCAAACCGCATCTATGTGCAGGCGGGCGTCTACGATGAATTCGCGGCAAAGCTGAAGGTCGCGGTTGAGGCGCTGCGCGTCGGCGACGGTCTCTCTGACGGGATCACCACAGGCCCATTGGTCGAGCAAGCGGCCGTGGCAAAAGTGCAAGAACACCTCGACGACGCGCTGTCCAAGGGCGGCACGATCCTGACAGGCGGCAAACCGCACGCGCTGGGTGGGTTGTTCTACGAGCCCACAATCGTGACCAACGCGACCAAGGATATGATGGTGAGCGTGGACGAGACCTTCGGGCCCTTCGCGCCATTGTTCAAATTCGAGGACGAGGATGATGTGATTGCGCTCGCCAATGACACGATCTTTGGCCTCGCCTCCTACTTCTACGCCAAAGACCTGTCCCGCGTGACCAAGGTCGCAGAGGCGCTTGAATACGGGATCGTCGGCGTGAACACAGGGATCATCTCGACCGAAGTCGCCCCATTCGGCGGCGTCAAACAGTCGGGCTTAGGGCGCGAAGGCAGCCGCCACGGCATGGATGATTACATGGAAATGAAATACATCTGCACGTCAGTCTAAAAGGAGTGGGGCAGGTTTCACCCTGCCCCACCAACGGCTTAGGCCGTCATATCAATCACGATTTTACCAACCGCGTGACCCTCGGCCAAATGATCGTAAGCCTTTGCCGCATCGGCAAATGTGAACGTGCTGTCGATGACGGGCTTGAGGGCGCCAGAAGCCACCAAACCGGCCAAAGCCATCAACTGCGCCCCATCGGGATGCATGAAGAACCAATCGAACTTTACGTCGTGCCGTGCTGCGAGGCCCTCGGTGTCCTGCCCTTTGATCGACACCAGATGCCCAACCTTTTTCAAGACCTTGAAAGAGCGGTTCATGATGTCGCCACCGACCATGTCGAACACGACGTCATAATCGGAAACGATCTCGTCGAAGGCTTCGGTTTTATAATCAATCACAAGATCAGCGCCGAGCGATTTGACCAGATCCGCGTTGCGCGCGCTCACTGTTGTCGCAACAAACGCGCCCAAATGTTTCGCCATCTGAATAGCCAATGTGCCGACGCCGCCAGAACCCGCATGGATCAAGACTTTCTGACCCTTTTTGAGATGTGCAAACTCGGTAAATGCCTGCCAAGCGGTCAGACCAGCTAGCGGCAAAGACGCCGCCTCTGCATGTGTCAGGCTCGCTGGCTTCAACGCCAATTCCGCCGCTTTCACGCGGGCAAATTCGGCCACTGCGCCTTTGTCCTCTTGGTTCGGGCGGGCATAAACTTCGTCTCCAATCTTGAACGTGGTCACGTCTTTGCCGACTTCGGTCACAACACCGCTCACATCATAGCCCATCACGAACGGGAAACTGATCGGCATCATCTCCTTGAGATACCCCATGCGCAGGATGTTATCGATCGGATTGATGCTGGCGGCGTGGACTTTGATGATGACGCTGTCATCCGCCAGAACGGGCGCAGGGACGTCACCGATTTCGACGGCACCTTCGTAGGCGTGAATGAGTGCAGCTTTCATGAGTATTTTCCATTTCTTTGAGGTTTTTACCAGCGACGATGCGCTTGGGGAGGACTGGTAGTTAAGCGCCCTTCATCGAACTGCGCGGCCCAACGGGGGCGATTTCTAAATTACTTGGGGTCATCGCCAAGGATTGACCTCCCTGCTGCGTCAAACCACCATGATGCGCATGACAACACCGGACGAAGACTTGGCGACTGCTGCGGCCTCTGGCGATGGGGCGGCTTTTGCTTTGCTGCTGGATCGGCACTACGACAGGCTGTTTGCCTTTTGCTTTAGGTTGACAGGTGTGCGGGCCGAGGCCGAGGATTTAACCCAAGATATCTGCGCCAGCCTGCCCGCAAAACTGCAAAGCTATCAGCGCCGCGCCAAGGTCACGACATGGCTTTACCGCGTCGCCGTGAACGCCGCCCATGACCGCAGACGCAGGCGGGCGACCTATGTGAAGGCAAGCACAGGCTGGGGCGATTGGGAAGTGAGCCGCACCGAAACAGCGCAAGAGGAAGCGGCCAAAATGGACTGGCTTACAACCGCAATGCAACGCCTGAACGACGATCTGCGCGACACGCTCGCCTTGGTGCTCGACGACATGACCCACGCGCAAGCAGCCGAGATTTTAGGTGTGTCCGAGGGCACTATTTCTTGGCGGATATCGGAGGCCAAGAAGCGCCTCAAAGACTTCAAAGAAAAGGAGGATGTAGCATGAGCGACGACCTCGACGATCTTAAAGCTGCGATGACGATTGCGACGCCCGCGCCTGATGCCGCGCGTCGAGCCGAAAATCTGGCACTCGCCCGACAAAACTTCGACACCCTCCAAGGATCGGCCAAACCGCTGCGTCCTACTTCTGTAATCGGGCAAAACGCCCTTTGGACAGGAGTGAAGACCATGCTGAATACACTGACATCAAAGGGCGCACTGGGCGCCACCACGGCACTTGTTGCGTGCGGGTTTCTGTTTTTGACGCCGACAGGGCAGGATTTGTTGCGCAAGCCTGTGCCAACTGTTGGCACTTCCGAAGTCGACCCATCAAAAGAACTGCAACGCACCCTCGCGCAAGCGCCCGAAAGCTTCACGACGCCAGAGCTACAAGTTGAAGAACCAGAAGTCATATTCTCCGATGAGATTATTGCGCCCCTTTCCACACAAATTGAACAGCTCGCTGCGCCAAAAGAGGCGCCTAGAGCGCAAAGCGAAGTCATCTTTGGACGCACTGCAACCCTCGGCTATGACAACGAAGCGACGTTGCAGGCCGCCCCGCAGCGTCAGGTCGCGGAACTTTCCAATGCGATGCCTTCTGGGGCTTCGCTCGATAGTATAGTGGCTGCCCCTCCCATCGCCGACGACTTTGCGAACATGCAAAACTCAGATACCGAAGCCTATGCAAATGCCGCCGCGAACCCCGTCAAAGTCGTGAGCGAGGAGCCTGTTTCAACCTTCTCAATCGACGTCGATACGGCGAGCTATTCTCTCATCCGCTCCAGCCTGCAAAACGGCCAACTGCCGCCGCCAGATGCCGTGCGCGTTGAGGAAATGATCAACTATTTTCCTTACGACTACGCAGGTCCAGAGGCAGGCGAGGCCCCCTTCCGCCCAACCGTCACCGTGATGGGCACGCCTTGGAATGCGGGCACAAAGCTGGTGCATATCGGGTTGCAGGGGCGGATGCCCGCCGTGGCGGATCGCCCCGCGCTCAATCTTGTGTTTTTGATCGACACGTCGGGGTCGATGGCAGATGCCAATAAGCTGCCGCTTTTGAAGCAATCATTCCGCCTCATGCTCGACAACCTGCGCCCCGAAGATCAGGTCGCGATTGTCGAATATGCGGGCTCTGCGGGGCAGGTTCTTGCCCCCACCGCGGCTTCCGATCGCACGACAATTCTGCAAGCGATCCAAGGTCTAGGTGCAGGCGGATCGACCAACGGCCAAGGCGGTTTGGAGCAGGCCTATGCCGTCGCCGCGAGCATGGCGGAAGAGGACGAAGTCAGCCGCGTGATCCTTGCCACCGATGGCGATTTCAACGTCGGCATTGATAGCCCTGACGCGCTGAAAGCCTTCATTTCGGACAAGCGGGATAGCGGTACTTACCTCAGCGTTTTGGGCTTTGGCCGTGGCAACCTCGACGATGCCACAATGCAGGCGCTGGCCCAAAACGGCAACGGAATTGCGTCATTTATTGATACGCTCTCCGAGGCGCAAAAGGTGCTGGTTGACCAACTCACAGGCGCGCTTTTCCCCATTGCGGGAGACGTAAAAGTGCAAGTCGAATTCAACCCCGCCGCCGTCGCCGAATACCGCCTGATCGGATATGAGACCCGCGCGCTGCGCCGCGAGGATTTCAACAATGACGCGGTGGATGCGGGCGACCTAGGTGCGGGCCATTCGGTGACCGCGATTTATGAGGTCACGCCTGTTGGCAGCGACGCGGTTCTGAACGATCCGTTGAGGTATCAGGCAGCAGAGGTGAGCGGTAATGCGGCTGAACTGGGCTTCCTGAAGTTGCGTTATAAGGAGCCGGGGGAAGGCGTGAGCAAACTGCTCGAAGTGCCGATTTCAGAAGGGTCTGTGGCCAATGCCGAGGCACAATTCGCGGCGGCGATTGCTGGCTTTGGGCAACTCTTGCGCGGGTCCGATTACTTGGGCGATTGGGGCTACGATCAGGTGATTGATATGGCCACAGCCAACCGTGGTGAGGACGCATTTGGCTATCGCTCAGAAGCCGTTCAGCTGATGCGATTGGCACAAAGTTTGTCAGGTCACTGATGGGTTAAAACCCGTCCTGCTTGATCCAGTCCAAACTCAACTCGGTCCGATCAGCGGGGGTGTATTCTCCGCTGATCCACCCTTTGCAACCCTCCTTTTTAAGCTGCTTGAAAAATGCGGCAAAGTTGATTTCACCTTGATCGGGCGCTGTGCGATGCGGTGTCTGCCCAACTTGCACATGCGCCACCACATCGCTGACTTTTGCCCAAGTGCCCAGCACATCGCCCGTGATTTTCTGGGCGTGGTAAGTGTCGAATTGCAGGCGCAAGTTTGGGGCGTTCACCTCTTCTACAATCGCCTTACCCTCGTCGAAATCACACAAGAAATAACCGGGCATGTCGTCGCGATTAATCGGTTCAATCGTTAAGCTTTGCGATGGCGCCTCGGCAGCAGCCCAGCGCAAATTATCCACAAAACACGCCCGCGCCTCAGGCCCATCCGCAACCCCTGCCATAATATGCAAATGCTGTGCGCCAAGCGTTTTGGCATAGCGGGCGGCTCGCTTGAAATCCTGCCTGAACCGCGCACCAACCACGGCCGCAAAGCCCCGCTCGCCCCCGGTATAATTCGGCGGCGGGCAGTTGATGAGTGCCAACGGCAGCTCATTCCGACTTAGCATATCGAGCATATCAGGCACGGCCACATCATAGGGAAACAGCACCTCGACGGCGTCAAAACCTGCGGATTTCGCCGCACCAAACCGCTCTAAAAACGGCAGTTCGGTGAACAACATCGTCAGGTTCGCGCAGGTCTTCATCCATGCAACTCCGCCGCTGGAATGATCGGAAAGAACACGCCTTTGGAGGTGACACCAAACCATTGCGTCCCATCGACGTCCTGCTCCTCGCCAATCTCGACCAGCCGGTAAAACGACTTGCGATCAATCAACGCCTCAAGGTTCGCACGCACCAGAACATAGGGCGCTGGTTCTCCCGTCTCGGCATCACGCTCCACACGGATCGGCGCATTTGGTCCCGCCTCCACGAGATCGCCGACGTTGGTCTCGAACACCAGCGCGTCACCCTTTTGGTTGAAATCGACGGCAACAAAGGGCGCATCATCCACGGTGATCCCGACCTTCTCGACTGGGGTCACGAGAAAATAGTCATCTCCGTCACGCCGCAGAATCGTCGAAAACAACCGCACCAGTTCGGGCCGTCCAATCGGGGTGCCGAGGTAAAACCACGTCCCGTCCCGCGCGATCCGCATATCCAGATCGCCGCAAAATGGCGGATTCCACAGATGGACTGGCGGCAAACCGCCTTTTTTCGCCGCACGGGCGGCGGTTGCGATACTTTCGGCACTCGGGGTCACGATCTTTTGTTCTGACATTGTTTTTCCCATTGGGGTCATCGCACTAATCTGTTGTTATAAGCATATAAGCGAAACAGGAGCATTGTCATGGTAAACCCCGATCAATTGGTCGCCGATATTGAAACTTTAGGCACCAAATTGGCCCAAGCCCGTGTCAGCATCGGCAAACGGTTTATCGGACAGCCGCGCGTTGTCGACCTGACTCTGACCGCGTTGATCTGCGGCGGCCACGCCTTGCTTATCGGTCTGCCCGGCCTTGGCAAAACCCGCCTTGTCGATACGCTCTCGACCGTCATGGGCCTGCACGGCAACCGCATCCAGTTCACGCCCGACCTGATGCCTGCGGATATTCTTGGCTCCGAAATCCTAGATACCGCCAAGGACGGCTCTCGCGCCTTCCGTTTTGTCGAAGGGCCCATTTTCTGCCAGTTGCTCATGGCCGACGAGATTAACCGCGCCTCCCCGCGCACCCAATCCGCGCTGCTGCAAGCGATGCAGGAAAAGGAAGTCACCATCGCGGGGCAGCAACGCCCCCTCGGTGTGCCGTTCCACGTACTCGCCACCCAAAACCCGATCGAACAGGAAGGGACCTATCCCTTGCCAGAGGCGCAGCTTGACCGCTTCTTGGTGCAGATCGACGTGCCATATCCTGACCGCGCAACCGAGCGCGAGATCCTGATCGCGACGACTGGCACAGAGGAAGAACAGGCAACCGCTGTCTTCACGGCCTCTGAATTACGCGAGGCGCAAACCATTCTGCGCCGTATGCCTGTGGGCGATCACATCGTGGAAATGATCCTTGATCTCGTCCGCGCTTGTCGTCCTGACGAGAGCGCCTCCGACCTCGTCCGCAATTCCGTCAGCTGGGGCCCTGGGCCACGCGCGGCCCAAGCGCTCATGATGACAGTGCGCGCCCAAGCCTTGCTCGAAGGACGCCTCGCACCGTCTGCCGACGACGTCATGGCGATGGCGGTGCCTGTTCTGGAACACCGCATGGCCTTGTCGTTTGCAGCCCGTGCACGTGGCGAAACCGTCACCAGCATCATCAACGCGGTCGCAGCCGAGATCACACAGGTGAAGGCCGCCGCGTGACCTCCCCTCTCGATCTTCGCAGTCAGGCCGAAATCGCCGCCAGCCCGCTTCCTGCCCTTTTGGCTGGAGCGGAGCATCTGGCGACGACTGTCCTTTTGGGCGACCACGGACGTAGGCGCGCGGGCATGGGCGATACGTTCTGGCAATACCGCACGGCGCAAGCAGGCGACGAGTTGCGCAGCATCGATTGGCGCAGATCAGCCCGCGCAGACACTAATTTTGTCGCCGACAAAGAATGGCAAATCGCGCAATCTGTCATGCTTTGGGTCGATCAATCGGCCTCGATGGCTTTCGCGTCCCACGTCAACCTACCCAGTAAATCGAACCGCGCCCGCACCATCGCTCTGGCCACAGCGATCCTGCTGATCCGTGGCGGCGAACGTGTCGGTTTGACGGGCGAGGCCCTTCCCGCTCGCCGTGGCGAAGCGCAGATCAGCAAACTCGCGAATATCCTCTCGCAGGATGAAGCTGCCGACTACGGAACGCCGCAAACCGCAGGCATGCTCCCCCACTCCCGCGCTCTTTTTGTCTCTGACTTCATGGGCAATATCGACGCCTTCGAGACCGCCCTCCTGAAAGCTGCCGACCTTGGCGTACGCGGCGTGCTTCTGCAAATTCTCGACCCGCAAGAAGAAACCTTCCCCTTCAACGGGCGCACTATTTTCCAATCCATGACGGGCAGCTTGCAGCACGAAACATTGCAAGCAGGTGACCTGAGAACCCGTTACCTTGAACGGCTGGCAGAGCGCAAAGACAGGCTCACCCATCTCGCCCGCACCACGGGCTGGCAGTTCCACACACATCACACCGACGCGCCCGCGACCAACGCCCTTTTGTGGCTTTACCAAGCCCTCGCGAGGTCTGCATGACCTTGCTTATAAATACCGACGCGTCTGGGGCGGCACCCCAGCGGCCTGCCACAAAGGACAACCGATAATATGTGGACACTTGGCCCCCTCGGCTTCATCAGCCCGTTCCTTCTGCTTGGCCTTATCGCGCTGCCAATCCTCTGGCTCTTCCTGCGCGCTGTGCCGCCCGCGCCGATCAAACGCCGCTTTCCCGGCGTTACCCTACTGCTCGGCCTTACTGATGCCGAGAGCCAGACAGACCGCACCCCTTGGTGGCTCCTTTTACTCCGCCTTTTGGCGGTCGCGGCCCTGATCGTTGGTTTCGCTGGCCCCGTCCTGAACCCATCCGAAAGCCGTGGCGGATCAGGCGATCTCGTCATTGCGCTCGATGGCTCGTGGGCAGGTGCGCCAAGCTGGACCGCACAAATGAACCGCGTCGACGGCCTTTTGTCCGAAGCCGCTGCTGCCGACCGTCGCGTCGCAATCGTAAACCTCGCGGACCTGCCTGTTGGTGAGTTGCCATTCTCTGCGCCCGGCGATTGGCAAAACAAACTCGCCAACCTGCAACCGCAACCTTGGCAGCCAAACGCGCAGAGCATCACTTGGATGACCGAACAGACAGGCAATTTCGAGACCTTCTGGATGTCCGATGGCATCGACTGGGAAGGGCGCGACGATATGCTGGCCGCTTTCGAGACCCACGGCCCCGTCACGGTTTTCCAATCCCCGCGCCCGACATTCGGCCTGCGCCCCGCGCGCTATGACGAGGGCAACATTGTCGTGTCTGCTGTGCGCACGCCCATCGGCAACGCGGCCACAGCGCCCGTCACAGCCATCGGCCTTGATCCGTCTGGCGTCGAACGGCAGTTGCAGACCGTGGACCTGAACTTTGCGGCAGGCGAGGCCGTAGCCGAGACCGCACTCGTTTTGCCCCCCGAACTGCGAAACCGCGTCACCCGTTTCGAGATCGCGGGCCAACGCTCCGCTGGTTCTGTCAGCCTGACCGACGATGCGCTTAAACGCCGCGAAGTGGCATTGATCGCGGGCAGTGACGACCGCGAAGGGCTCGATCTTTTGTCGCCGTTGCACTATCTGCGCGAGGCGTTGCAGCCTACTGCCGACATCATCAACGGCACGCTCGACGATATCCTTCTCGCCAATCCTGATGTGATCGTTCTGGCAGATGTCGCAACCCTGACGAACCTTGAAAGCGAAGGCTTGATCGACTGGGTAGAACGTGGCGGGATGCTTATGCGTTTTGCTGGTCCACGCCTCGCGGCGTCCGATCTTGGCACCAGCAGCGAAGACCCGCTTTTGCCTGTCCGGTTACGCGCGGGCGGCCGTAGCGTCGGTGGCGCGATGAGCTGGGGCGAGCCGAAGGCGCTAGCGCCCTTCACAGAGGACTCGCCCTTCTTTGGCCTGCCAATCCCCGACGATGTGACCGTCACATCCCAAGTCATGGCGCAGCCCGACCCGACCCTCGCATCCCGCGTGATTGCGCAACTCGCCGACGGCACGCCGCTTGTGACGCGCAAGGAGCTGGGACTCGGTCAGGTCGTGCTCGTGCATGTAACCGCCAACGCCGAATGGTCGACTTTACCGCTCTCTGGCCTGTTTGTGCAGATGCTCGAACGCCTCGCGGTCTCGACCCGCCCCGCCGCGGTCGAAGCCGAAGCGCTCGCTGGAACCACATGGCTGCCGCGCAATGTGCTGAACGGTTTCGGGCAGTTGCAAGACGGGTCTGCGCTGGCTGGTGTTGATGGCGCGCTGATCGCCGAAAGTATCGCGGGCCCTGACCTGACACCGGGCCTCTATGCAGGGGCCGACCAACAAATCGCGGTCAATGTCATAACCGCCGACACCACGCTCTCCGTCGCCGCTTGGCCCGCCCGTATTGTTGTCGAGGGGCTCGGAGTTGTGCGCGAAACTGCACTCAAAGGATGGCTTCTGACCACCGCCATTGCGCTCTTGCTTATTGACATCATCGCCTCGCTCCTCGTCGGCGGCCGCCTGCGCGGCCCCCGTGCCGACGTTACCGCTGCGGCCTTGCTGGCACTGATGCTTTTTGCTCCCGACGCCCAAGCGCAATCCGACGACGCCAAGGCCATTGCCGCCACCGCCAACGTCGTGCTGGCCTATGTGCAGACGGGCGACGCGGAAACTGACGATATCTCGGCTGCAGGCCTGCTTGGCCTGTCTCAGACCCTGTTTCAACGCACGTCAATCGAGCCCGCCGACCCCGTTGGCGTGAACCTCGATACCGACGAACTGGCGTTCTTTCCTTTCATTTACTGGCCCATCACGGCCAATCAACCGCTGCCTAACCGCGACGCCTATGGCAAATTGAATCGCTATTTGCGCTCGGGCGGCATGATCCTTTTCGATACCCGCGACGCGGATCAGGCCAGTTTCGGCTCTGGCAGTCCTGAGGGCCGCAAGCTGCAAGCCATCGCACGCGGTCTCGATATTCCGGCAATTGAACCGATCCCCAGCGACCACGTTTTGACCCGCACATTCTACCTGCTCCAAGATTTCCCCGGCCGCTACGCCAGCCGCGATATCTGGGTCGAAGCGGCGCCTGTCGGGGCCGAACAGGCCGAGGGCATGCCGTTCCGAAATCTCAACGACGGGGTCACACCCGTGGTTATTGGCGGCAACGATTGGGCGCGGGCTTGGGCCGTCGACGGCAATGGCAATCGCCTGTTCCCCGTCGGGCGCGGCACGGCGGGCGAACAGCAGCGCGAATATGCGCTCCGCTTTGGCGTCAACCTGATCATGCATGTGCTGACGGGCAATTATAAATCGGATCAAGTGCACGTGCCTGCACTGCTTGATCGACTGGGGCAATAGCGCATGACGGAAACTTTGATCCTTGATCCGCTGGTGCCAATTGTGGCGCTTTATATGCTGGCCGGGCTGGCCGCCTTTGGCGTGGCCTTGGCGATTTGGCGCAGACTTGCCGGCTGGTGGTTGCGGGCCTTGGCGGCCATCGCGATTCTGGCCGCTGTCGCAAACCCGTCGATCCAGACAGAGGACCGCGCACCGCTCTCCGATATCGTAATCGCCTTGGTTGACGAATCCGCCAGCCAACGCATTTCAGACCGCCCTGAGCAAACCACTGCCGCCTTGGAAACCCTCAGCGGGGAATTGGCGCGACTGCCCAATACCGAATTGCGGGTCGTGCCAGTCGCTGACGTTGATGGCGACGGCGGCACAGAGTTGATGACGGCTCTCTCCGAGGCACTCGCCAATGAACCGCAAGCCCGCATCGCAGGCATCGTGGCAATCACTGACGGGCGGGTGCATGACATGGCCCGCACGCCCCCCCTACCCGCACCGTTCCATACGATCCTGACAGGGCACGCTGACGACTGGGACCGCAGGCTCGTCGTCTCCAACGCCCCCGCATTTGCGATCATGGGCGAAACGGTGACGCTGTCCTTGCGCATCGAGGATCAAGGCGCCGCACCAGAACCCAGCGCCGTTGCCCAGCTCTCGATTTCTATCGACGGGGACGCACCAATGTCCTTCGAAGTGCCCACAGGCCAAGACATCGAATTGCCGCTCGATCTGCCGCATGGCGGTATGAACGTCGTGCAGTTCTCGACCCCAACGGTGGAAGGCGAACTGACTGATCGCAACAACGGGGCAGTCGTGCAAATCAACGGGGTGCGTGACCGTTTGCGGGTCTTGCTGGTCTCGGGTGAGCCGCACGCGGGCGAGCGGACATGGCGGAACCTGTTGAAATCCGACGCGGCCGTGGACCTCGTGCATTTCACCATTTTGCGCCCACCTGAAAAGCAGGACGGCGTGCCGGTGGGTGAATTGTCCCTCATCGCTTTCCCGACCCGCGAACTATTTTTGGAAAAGATCACCGACTTTGATTTGATCATTTTTGATCGCTATCGGCGGCGCGGCATTCTACCGTCTGAATACCTCGACAATATCCGCAACTATGTTGAACAAGGCGGCGCTGTGCTGATCTCCTCTGGCCCCGAATATGGCGGCGCGGAAAGCATTTATCGCTCACCCTTGGGCCAAATCCTGCCCGGTGCGCCCACGGCGCGTGTGTTTGAAGAAGGCTACACGCCGCAAGTCACCGACATTGGCGACAGGCATCCTGTGACGGCAGGACTAGAGGCGCTTTACCCCAATCCCGACGGGGAAGGTGCAAACTGGGGCCGCTGGTTCCGCCTTGTAGATGTGCTGGTGCCAGACACTGCGACGACTGTGATGTCTGGTCTCGACGATCGCCCGCTTCTGACGCTTGACCGCGTCGGCGAAGGTCGCGTGGCGTTGATGGCCTCGGATCAATCATGGCTCTGGGATCGCGGATTTGAGGGCGGCGGGCCGCAGCTTGAACTGCTGCGCAGGCTTGCCCATTGGATGATGAAAGAACCGGACCTTGAAGAAGAGGCGCTTACAGCCGAACCAACGGGCCAAACCATGCGCATTATCCGCCGCACCATTGGCACCGAAATCGGCGACGTGATCGTCACCCATCCCGACGGAACAGAGACAGCCCTCTCACTGAAAGAAGTCACCCCGGGACGTTTCGAGTCCCTTTGGAAAGCCCCCGAAGTCGGCCTTTATCGCCTGCGCGAAGGCGACGTGGAAAGCGTGATTGCCTTGGGACCAGCCGCACCGCGTGAGTTCGAGCAGACGATTGCCACTGGCGAGATCATGCAGCCCGCCGTCGACAGTACGCGTGGCGGCATCCTCAATACCGCAGACGGTGATTTCGCAGTGCGTAGCGTCCGCGCAGGACGCCCCGCCGCAGGGCGTGGCTGGATCGGGATCACACCGCGCGAAGCGTTCCAAACCGCTGATGTGACGATCAACCCGTTCTTGCCTGCTTGGGCATTCCTGCTACTGGCGGCACTGTTGACTGTAGGCGCGTGGCTACGCGAAGGACGGCGGATGGGTTAAAACCCATCCTACCTCAAAGAGACCTCAAACGGATGGTCGGCCCAGCCATCAACGCTACACCGCGCGGTGAGATAGACCACCTCCGGCAATGGCCCGTTGATTGCCAGACTGCGTGTGAACGGTTGCTCCGTCTCATGCGGATGCGCCAATTCGCGCAGACCGAGATCACGTCCGTCGCTATCCACAACGGCCCAGCCATCCGCGTAATGATCCCAGCCAGTATCTGGGTGCGATAAGGTCACATCAAAACGCCAACCGCCTGCGTCCAGCACAGTGGTCTCCACATGCTCAACCACAGGCGCATCGGCAAAAACGGAAGTCGCCAGAACCGTAAATATGGTGGCGACTTTCATGGTTATTTTTCCAGCAAAATGTTGCGCGGTATCGACGCGAACTCACGGGACCACACCACCCAGATCACAACACATGTCGCAGCAAAAAGCGGCAGCGCACCCATCAACCATGCAAGTGCGCCCAGCGCAAAATACATCGACCGCAATCCACGGTTAAAGTTCATCGCAGCGCGAATATTCAACTCCGCAGCCTGCTCTGCCCTTGGATGCGTCAACGGATCGTTTGGGTCGTTGGGCACCGCCGACATCAACACCGCACAATAGCCGAACACCCGGTTCGACCAGACGAATTTCAAAAACGCATTCGTTAGAAACAGCGCCACAAAGGCCAGTTTCACTTGGATAAAGAGCACCGGCGACGACATCGCCGTGACCTCTTGCGCCACGCCAACAAGCGGGTCGGTATTCTTGGCCAACGCCAACACGCCACCAATCGCAAAGATGCAGGTGGACGCGAAAAACGAGGTGCCTTCGCGTAGGCTCGCCAGTATTTGCGCATCAAAAATACGCGGCTCGCGATGCACAAAGACCTTCATCCAATCGCGCCGCTTTTGCGACATTAGAACCGTGACCGAGGGTCTGTTCTTTGGCGGATGCTCGATAAACCATCCAAGGATCAGCCAAGCGCCGACCATGAACATGAATGCGGCCCAATCATAGGCACCAAGCAGCGAAATGTGATGTGTCATTGTCATGTTCAATTCCTAGCCGTTTCAATTGAAGCTTGCCACCCGCATAAATTGGTCATATTAATTTACCAATACTGAATTTGGAGAGTCGCCATGGAAATGCCCGTCCCCAGTGCTTTGGTCATATCGCGCAAGGATCAACTTGTGTCACGCCTACGCGAGGTGCTGCCGCGCGATGCCGTGATCTCTGACATCTCCGAAACCCGCGCCTATGAATGTGACGGCTTGACCGCCTACCGCTGCCCTCCCCTGTGTGCCGTTCTACCCGCGAACACTGCCGAAGTCGCAGCCGTACTCAGAATCTGCCACGAGATGAACGTGCCCGTCGTGCCGCGCGGCTCTGGCACATCGCTTGCAGGGGGCGCTTTGCCGACCGCCGATTGCGTCATCCTTGGCGTGGCAAAGATGAGTGGCGTGATCGAGACCAACTACGATGACCGCTATATCCGTGTGCAAACGGGCCGCACGAACCTGTCCGTGACTGGTGCCGTCGAGGCCAATGGTTTCTTTTATGCCCCCGACCCATCCAGCCAATTGGCCTGCGCCATCGCCGGCAATATCGCGATGAATTCGGGCGGCGCGCATTGTTTGAAATATGGTGTCACAACGAACAACCTGATGGGCGTCACGATGGTCATGATGGACGGCTCCGTGGTCGAGATCGGCGGCGCGCATCTGGACGCAGGCGGGCTTGATCTGCTGGGTGTGATCTGTGGCTCTGAAGGGCAGTTGGGTGTCGTCACCGAGGCAACCTTGCGCATCCTGCACAAGCCAGAAGGCGCGCGCCCTGTGCTGATGGGCTACGACAATTCCGAGGTCGCAGGCCAAGTCGTGACCGACATCATCAAGGCCGGTGTGCTGCCCGTCGCTATCGAATTCATGGACCGCCCTTGCATCGAGGCCACCGAGAAATTCGCCAAAGCGGGTTATCCGATGTGCGAGGCCCTATTGATCGTCGAGGTCGAAGGATCGGACGCCGAAATCGACGCGCAACTTGCGCTCATAATGGAGATTGCTGCCAAACATAACCCCGTCGAGTTGCGTGAAGCGAAATCCGCCGACGAGGCTGCGCGCATTTGGCTTGGCCGGAAATCCGCTTTTGGCGCGATGGGGCAAATCAACGATTACATGTGCCTTGACGGGACGATCCCAGTCTCCTCGCTGCCTTTTGTCCTGAAGCGGATCGGCGAGATGTCCAAGGAATTTGGTCTCGACGTTGGCAACGTGTTTCACGCTGGCGATGGCAACATGCACCCGCTCATTCTCTTTGATGCGAATAAGGAGGGCGACTTGGAGCTTTGCGAAGAATTTGGCGCCGAGATCCTCAAACTTTGCGTCGAAGTCGGTGGCTGTTTAACGGGTGAGCACGGCGTCGGGATCGAGAAACGTGACCTCATGCATGTGCAATTCGCACCTGCAGATCTTGAGGCGCAAATGGCTGTGAAGGATGTGTTTGATCCCAAATGGCTGCTTAACCCTGCCAAAGTGTTCCCACTCGATTCATCCGCGCAACGCCGCGTGGCATAGCCGATTTTCGCCGGAAATTGGTGCCTGCGGCGCAGGTATTTTTGATCAGAAGAAGATGACATGACCCCACATTCAGAAGCCGACCTCGCCCAGATGATCACCGCTGCCAGCGGTCCGCTCCGCATTGTCGGAGGTGGCACACGGCCGATTGGACGGGTCACGGGCGAGATACTTGATGTGTCCGCCATGTCCGGCATCACCCTGTATGAACCGGGTGCTCTCACTTTGGTTGCCAAGGCAGGCACGCCCATAGCCGAGATCGAGACCGCCCTCGCGGCCCAAAACCAACGCCTTGCCTTTGAGCCGATGGATCACCGCACGCTTCTTGGGACCAAAGGCACGCCGACAATCGGCGGTGTCGTTGCGGCAAACGTCTCTGGCCCCCGCCGTATCGCGGTTGGCGCGTGCCGTGATTTCATGCTTGGCGTGCGCTTTGTGGATGGCACGGGCAACATCATCAAAAACGGCGGCCGCGTGATGAAAAACGTGACCGGCTACGACCTCGTGAAGCTCATGACTGGCGCATATGGCACTCTTGGCGTCCTCACCGAGGTCTCACTCAAAGTTCTGCCTGCCGTAGAAACCACCCTCAGCCTAACGCTTACCGGCCTTGATGACGCAGCCGCAATTCGGGCCATGTCTGCCGCCCTTTCGTCCCCCTACGAGGTCACGGGCGTCGCCCACGACCCAAGCACGGCGACAACCAATTTCCGCCTTGAAGGGTTCAAGGCCTCCGTCGCATACCGCGCCGACGAACTCCGCAAGAAACTCGCGCCCTTCGGCGCCGCCTCCGAAGCTAAAACGGACTGGACTGCGATCCGCGATGTACATGCCTTCGCCAAACAGCAGGGCGACGTCTGGCGCATCTCCGTCAAACCCTCTGACGCAGCAGCCCTCACGGCCAAACTCGGTGCAACGTCTGTGCAATACGACTGGGGCGGTGGTTTGATCTGGGCGCTCTGCCCTGTAGGCCACGACCTCCGCGCCGCGATGGGCGACACCGCAGGCCACGCCACACTGGTCCGCGGCACAGGTTGCGGCCCGACGTTCCACCCCGAACCCGCCCCTATCGCTGCGATCACCGCAGGGCTCAGAGCCAAATTCGACCCGCGCAATATTCTCAACACGGGGATCATGTCCTGATGCAAACCACATTCACGCCTGAGCAACTGACCAACCCCGCCACCAAACGCGCCAACGAGATCCTGCGGGCCTGCGTGCATTGCGGGTTTTGCACCGCGACCTGCCCGACCTACCAAGTCCTCGGCGACGAGCTCGACAGCCCCCGCGGCCGCATCTACCTCATCAAAGATATGCTGGAGAACGAGCGCACCCCCGACGCCAAGACCGTCAAGCACATCGACCGCTGCCTGTCCTGCCTTGCCTGCATGACGACCTGTCCCTCTGGCGTGCACTACATGCATCTGATCGACACCGCCCGCGCCTATATCGAGGACAACTACAAGCGCCCCCTCTCGGACCGCGCCCTGCGCTGGGTTCTGGCCCGCATTCTGCCCTACCCCACGCGGTTCCGCATCGCCCTGCTCGGCGCAAAAATCGGCCGACCTTTCGCGCGCTTCATCCCCGATCCGCGCTTGCGGGCAATGCTTGAGATGGCCCCCAAAGTCATCCCGCCTGTATCCCGCAACGACGACCCGCAAACCTTTCACGTCATTGACAAGAAGATGCGCGTCGCCCTCATGACAGGCTGCGCCCAACGCGCCCTTAACACCGACATCAACGACGCGACCATCCGCCTGCTCACCCGCCTCGGTGCAGAGGTCGTGATCCCGAAGGGGCAAGGCTGCTGCGGCGCACTGACCCACCACATGGGCAAGGAAGATGAAAGCCACGCCACCGCCGCTAAAAACATTCGTGCTTGGGTCACGGAAATGGACGCAGGCCTCGACGCCATCGTGATCAACACCTCTGGCTGTGGGACAACGGTAAAAGACTACGGCCATATGTTCCGCAACAGCGATCTGGCCGCCGACGCCGCCCGCGTGTCCGCCATCGCGATGGACGTCTCCGAAGTCCTGATGAAACTCGACCTGCCTGAGGGCGAGGACAAAGGCACACGCGTCGCCTACCACGCCGCCTGCTCTCTGCAACACGGCCAGAAAATCAAAACCTTTCCCAAAGACCTTCTGCGCCGCGCAGGTTTCACTGTGTTGGAACCCGCAGATAGCCACCTTTGCTGCGGATCGGCGGGCACATACAACCTGATGCAGCCCGAAATCTCGGGGCAACTCAAGGCACGCAAAGTCCAGACACTCGAGGCCCTCACGCCCGATATTATCGCCGCCGGCAACATCGGATGCATGATGCAAATCGGGTCGGCGACAGATACGCCCATCGTGCACACCGTCGAACTTCTCGATTGGGCGACGGGCGGGCCAAAACCGCCTGCGCTTGCCGCGACAAAAAACAACAAACCACAGGTGCCAATCCTGCGCTAATGCCATATTGTTGCCGCAAGGGCCCGATACATCGCCCCAAACCACGAGGTGATGATGCGCGTTTTATCCTTAGTCTTCCTGATAATCTGCGGCCCCCTCGCGGCACAAGAATCTGCACTCGTGACTCTAAACACCCGCGACGAAAGCCGTGATTGGGCAGGCGTCGGCAGACTAGATATCGTCGACAAAGGCTTCTGCACGGCCGCCCTTATCCAAAACCGACTGATCCTGACAGCAGCGCATTGCCTTTACGACACCGACGGCAGCCTGATCAGCCCCGACCGCTTCGTCTTTGAAGCAGGCCTGCGTGATGGCCGCGCAGAGGCGTCTCGCGGGATCAGCCGCGTTCTCGCGCACCCTGACTACAAACACGACGGGCCAAGCACCGACACCGCAGAAGTGGCCAATGACATCGCCCTCTTGGAACTTGACCAGCCCATCCGCAACGGGCGGATCACGCCTTATGCCATCGCGCCAAAACCACAAGCAGGCGACGAAATCGGGGTCGTCTCCTACGGCCGCGACCGTGCGAATGCGGCCAGTCTGCAAGAGGTCTGTACCGTCATTGAACGCCAATCAGGGGTGATCCTGATGGATTGCGACATCACCTTTGGCTCCTCGGGCTCACCTGTGTTTTCCATGACGGAGGGCAGCCCGCAAATCGTCTCTGTCGTCTCGGCAATGGCCGAAGTTGAAGGCAAACGCATCTCCATCGGCACCTCGCTCCAGGAACCGCTCGCGCAGCTCCTATCCACCTTTAACAGTCAAAGCACAGGCTCTGGGCGCAGGATTATCGTCAACGGTCAACGCAATGACACAGGCGCAAAATTCTTGCGGCCATAGCGCTTTTTCAGAGCTCGAATTAGCCTGCCGAAAACGGATTTCGCGCCTGAGGGCACCCCTTGAAACCAAAACGCACCATCCCCACATCGATGACACGGATGCCAAACATGGGTCCATTACTCAATCGGCTCTGCCAATGGTGGAGAGCCAAATACGTGTTATCGCTTGATAAAGGATGACCACAATGCGTACTTTTGACCTAACACCACTCTACCGCGCCACTGTCGGCTTTGACCAAATCGCCGACCTTCTGGATCGCACGCTAGCTTCTGATACGAGCAACGCAACCTACCCCCCATACAACATTGAAAAGACTGCTGACGACGCTTGGCGCATCTCGCTTGCCGTCGCAGGGTTTGCCGATGACGACCTCGCAATCGAGGTCAAAGACCGCAATTTGCACGTCACCGCCCGTAGGACCGACGAAGACGACAGCAAGATCTATCTGCACCGAGGTATCGCAACACGCGCGTTTGAACGCCGCTTCCATCTGGCCGACCACGTGCGCGTGACAGGGGCCAGCCATGAGAACGGCATGCTGCATATTGATCTGGTCCGCGAAGTCCCCGAGGCGCTCAAGCCCCGCCAAATCGCGATCACCAAAGGCCAGACGACAAAGGCCAACCTGATCGAAGAAAAATCAGTGAACTAAACGGCAAAAGGGCAGGCGCAACACCTGCCCTTTTCCATATCTGCGTAGGAAGGGCTTTAGCCCCATACATCTTACTTCAATTCGACTTCAACAAATGTCATCACATCAGCACCACGATTGATGACATTGTGCTTAACTCCCGCATCGCGACGATACGCTGTGCCCGCTGGGATCAGCACCTCAACCACGGCCCCATCAGGGTTCTCCAACATCATCGCGCAATCGGTCACAGCCGTAATGACGTAATCATAGGCATGTGTGTGCCAGCCTGTCTCGGCCTCAGGCGCAAAGTCAAACCGCGTGACCCGCACCCGCGCATCATCGACCATCTGGGTCGCGGTCGCAGGCTTGCGCTCCATCAATGCGCCTCTGCCCAGCTTTTACCCTGCCCTGCATCAACGGCCAGCTTCACATCCAGCTTCACCGCAGGATCGGACGCATTCTCCATCACATTGCGAGCGGCCTTGATCAGATCATCAGCAGCCCCCGCATCGACCTCGAAAATCAATTCGTCGTGGACCTGCAACAGCATCTTGGCAGGAATATCCTTGATCGCCTCAGGCATTCTGATCATCGCACGACGAATGACATCCGCCGCCGTCCCCTGAATAGGCGCGTTGATCGCCGCACGCTTGGCAAAGCCCGCCTGCGGTCCTTTGGCATTGATTTCGGGCGTGTTGATCTTGCGCCCAAACAGCGTCTGCACATAGCCGTTGTCTTTGGCGAACTGCACCGTCTCGTCCATATAGGCGCGAATACCGGGGAAGCGCTCGAAATAACGGTCAATGAACCCCTGCGCCTCGGCCCGTGGAATCCGCAAATTCCGCGCCAGACCAAAGCCTGAAATCCCATAGATCACACCAAAGTTGATGGCCTTCGCCTGAGAACGAATGTCAGGCGTCATCTGATCCAGCGGCACATCAAACATCTCGGATGCGGTCTGCGCGTGAATATCCACGCCGTCCTTAAACGCCTGTTTCAGCGCATCGATCCCCGCGACATGCGCCAAAATGCGAAGCTCAATCTGGCTATAGTCAAGGCTCACAAGCACCTTTCCCTCATCCGCAACAAATGCCTCGCGGATACGGCGGCCCTCTTCGGACCGCACAGGAATATTCTGCAAATTCGGATCGGTAGAGGCCAGTCGCCCCGTGTTCGCACCCGCAATCGAATAAGACGTATGCACACGGCCCGTCTCGGCGTTGATATGCTCCTGAAGCGCGTCCGTGTAGGTCGATTTCAGCTTTGCCAACTGCCGCCAATCCAAAATCCGGCGCGGCAAATCGTGGATTGTCGCCAAATCCTCAAGCACGTCAGCCCCCGTCGAATAGGCTCCCGTTTTGCCTGTCGATGGCTTCTTGCCGTCGGGCATTTCAAGGTTCAGCTCGTCAAACAATATCTCGCCCAACTGCTTGGGCGAGGCGACGTTGAACTTGCGCCCTGCGAGGGTCTGGATCTCGTCCTCCAGCCCCGCCATCTTCTGCGCAAACGTGTTCGACATACGGCTGAGCGTATCGCGATCAACCTTCACGCCCGCCATTTCCATCTGCGCCAGCACTGGCACAAGCGGCCGCTCAAGCGTTTCATAAACGGTCGTGACTTTCGCCTGATGCAACATCGGCTTGAACTTCTGCCACAGGCGCAGCGTAATATCCGCATCCTCTGCGGCATATTTCACGGCCTCGTCAATCGGCACGCGGTCGAAGGTAATCGCGGACTTCCCCGTCCCCAACAGCGGCTTGATCGGGATCGGCGTATGACCCAAATAGCGCTCTGACAGCAGGTCCATGCCGTGATTATGTAAACCGCCATGCATCGCGTAAGACATCAGCATCGTGTCATCAATAGGCTGCACATTGATCGCCAGACGCGCAAAAATCTTGGCGTCATATTTCATGTTCTGCCCGATTTTGAGGATCGTTTCATCCTCCAACATCGGCTGCAACATCGCGAGACATTCGCGGAAATCCATCTGCCCCTCGGCCCGCGCATCGGACCCGAACAGATCGTCCTGCGCTGCCGCTTTATGGATTAGCGGAATGTAACACGCCTGCCCCGCCTCAACGCAAAGCGAAATTCCGACCAGCTCGGCCCGCATTTCATTGAGTGACGTGGTCTCGGTATCCACCGCCACATAGCCGCGCGCATAAATCCGGTCGAGCCAGACCTGCAAGGCTGCCGCATCCGACACCTTCTCATATCGATCCGCATCAAACGGAACAACTTCGGCCTCGTCTTCCGTCGCTGCTGGCACCTCAATCTCCGGCCCCTTCGCCCCCAATTTATCGGCTATCCGCTTCATGATCGTGCGGAATTCCATCTTGGCCAGAAACCCGAGCAAATCCTCGGGAACTGCGTCCTTGATCTCAAGGCTATCAAGATCAAACGGCAACACCATATCGCAATCAAGCTGCACCAGCTTCTTGGAAAGTTCGATCTGCGCACGGTTCTCAATCAGGCTCTCGCGGCGCTTGGGTTGCTTTATCTCGCCCGCGCGGTCCAGCAGCGTCTCCAGATCACCAAATTCATTGATCAGCAACGCCGCCGTTTTGATCCCGATCCCGGGCGCACCTGGCACGTTATCGACGCTATCCCCCGCCAGCGCCTGCACATCGACAACACGCTCGGGCTGCACGCCGAATTTCTCGACTACACCGTCGCGATCAATGCGCTTGTTCTTCATCGGGTCGAGCATTTCAACACCGTCGCCCACAAGCTGCATCAGATCCTTGTCGGACGACAGAATCGTGACACGGCCACCCGCATCCCGCGCCTGATGAGCAAGCGTCGCGATAATATCATCCGCCTCGAAACCCTCGATCTCTTCGCATGCAATGTTAAATGCACGCGTCGCCTCGCGCGTAAGCGGCATCTGCGGGCGCAAATCCTCAGGCATCGCCTCGCGGTTCGCTTTATAGAGATCATACATCTCGTTGCGAAAAGTATGACTGCCCTTGTCGAAAATCACCGCCACATGGGTCGCGGCATCAGGCCCTGAATTATTCTCGACATAGCGTTGCAGCATATTCACAAAGCCACTGACGGCCCCAACAGGCAGCCCGTCAGACTTGCGCGTCAGCGGAGGAAGCGCGTGATACGCACGGAAAATAAACGCAGAGCCATCAATCAAATGCAGATGGTGACCCTTACCGAATTTCTGTGTCATAAAACTTTCCCCTGCATTGTGTCAGGGGTAGTTTTGCCAGAAACGCAGCCGCGCTGCCAGTGCTTAAGCGGCAGGCTCGATCATATCGACACGCAGCCCATGACGGCCACCTTCGAATTCAGCGCCCAGAAACGCATCAACGATATCCATCGCAAGACCTTTGCCAACAACACGCGCACCGATCGACAACATATTCGCGTTGTTATGCTGGCGGATCATACGGGCCGAAAACGTATCGGAACACACACCGCAGCGAATGCCCGCCACCTTATTGGCTGCCATCATGATGCCTTGGCCTGTGCCGCAAATGATAATGCCAAGGTCGCACTCACCAGAGGCAACCATCTTTGCTGCCGCTTGCCCATGCTTGGGATAATCCGTGCTGGCATCTGTTTCTGGGCCAATATCAACGACCTCGTAACCAGCAGCCTCAACATGGGCCGCAATCGCGCGGCGCAATGGAATATCAGCGTGGTCGCTAGAAATGACGACGCGGGTCATACTTTACCTTTGAAATCTTTGTGCACCAACTTGGCATCGCAATACGGGCACTCAACAAAACCCGTCTCGCTCGGAATCTGCAGCCAGACACGCGGATGACCCAAGGCACCCTCGCCGCCATCGCAGGCCACGCGGTAATCGTTCACAATGCGGATTTCTGGGGCAGGTGTTGTCATGTCTCGTCCTGTCTGGTTGCCACGGGTCACGGCCCGCCTTACATCAGTCCTTAGCACAAAGCCCAAGCTGGGGGAAAGACGCACATGACACAGAATGCCATCGAAATTTCGGGTCTTTCCAAGACATATGCCGCCTCTGGTCGATCAGAGGCGAAACATGCGCTCAATGGAATCGATCTCAACATCCCGCGCGGCATGATCTTTGGGCTTTTGGGCCCAAACGGCGCCGGCAAATCCACGATGATCAATATCCTCGCGGGGCTAGTGACCAAATCCGCTGGCACGGTGAAAATCTGGGGCTTTGACCAAGACGAAAACCCGCGCCAATCCCGCGCGGCCATCGGCATCATGCCACAAGAACCGCACCTCGACCCGTTCTTTACCCCCGCAGGGTCGCTCGACGTGCAAGCAGGCCTCTACGGCGTGCCAAAATCACAGCGTAAAACCGCGGAAATCCTCGAACTGATCGGCCTCACGGACAAGGCAAACGCCTACGCCCGCTCGCTTTCCGGCGGCATGCGGCGCAGGCTCCTATTGGGCAAAGCGCTCGTGCACTCCCCGCAAATCCTCGTCCTTGATGAACCGACCGCTGGCGTCGACATTGAATTGCGCAACATGCTTTGGGCCAACGTGCGCAAGCTCAACGAACAAGGTGTGACGATCATCCTCACAACCCACTACCTGGAAGAGGCCGAGGCGATGTGCGACGAAATCGCGATCATCAACCACGGCAACCTCATCGTGCGCGACACCACCGCCAATCTGCTGGGCCGCCTAGATCACAAAACCCTCGTGATCCGCCCCGCCTCTGACGCGGATCTGCCGCCCCTGCCTGCCAATATCACAGGGCAGAAACGGCACGACGGCCGCCTCGCGTTCAACTATCAAAGCGGGCAAACCAGCGCCGACGCCGTGCTCGATATCATTCGCAAAGCCAAGATCGAAATCAGCGACATCACCACAGAGCAATCAGACCTCGAAGACGTCTTCCTCGCGCTCACAAAATCCTAAGCGGGCAACATACGACCGAGCTGTTTGCCACCCAAGATGTGCATGTGGAAATGCGGGACCTCTTGCACGCCGTGGCTCCGTGAATTCGCGATTGCTCGAAAGCCTTCCTCAACGCCACTGATCTCGCAGACAACAGCCACGGCCGCAAAGAAACCCGCTTGCTCCTCAGGGCTCGCGTTCGCCGCAAAATCATCGATGCTGACATAGGCCCCTTTGGGGATAACCAGCACATGCACAGGGGCTTGGGGCGCGATATCCTTGAACGCCAAGGCATGTTCATTCTCAAAAACCGTGCTATTCGGAATCTCGCCGCGCAGGATTTTCGCAAAAATATTCTGGTCATCATAAGCAAATTGCATGGGTCACCTCAGTCAACAAATAGGTAAGGGGTTTCGGCCAGTTTACGGGCCGTTTCATCATCCACCGACAGGAACCGTGCAAGCGCCACGGCATTTTCCTGCGGGCTGGCAGATTCGGGCAAGCGAAGATAATTCTCGAAACCTGCATCGCGAATACTATCGCTCTCAAACAGCACATCGTAACGGATCGTCGGTAAGAGTTGATCCAGAGTTTCCTTTGATGTCTGCTCACCCGCAAGGCCCACGCGGCGCGCGTGGCCGATAAGATACTCGTCGGTCATATTGCAATCAATTTCCAGCAACCGCGTCGAGGACCGATCCGAGAAGAAATCCTGCATCAGATCGAGGTTCGCCGTGTCCATACTGATCACCAAACGGTTGGTGTCATAATAGTCAAACAGCATCCGCATCAGCGCGCGACGGTGCCGCGTCCGCTTGCCAAGGTTCGACTGAATCCCCCCCAAATCGGGTAGCGGCGTGTCTTCCTCGTTGAAGATATAATCAATCGCAGGCACATCCGTATGCTCGCGGATCGACCGCAGCAGACGCTTGGCAACGTGCCACTTCTTGCAGGCCACAATCAGCAATTCACGCTCACGGCCAAGCGAACTTTCGGTCTCCCAAAAGCGGCTGCTAAAGCGACGTCCGATACGGCCACGGCCGGTCAAAAACTTGAACAGCCCCTGCCCCTCGTTAGAAATCTTGAAATCGTCGCGGCCAGAGGCATAGAGTTTCCCCAAACGCTCCTTGAGCTCCTTGGCCTCAGGGCTAATCTTGCGGGCGAACAGACAATCTTGACCCAAAAGCAAATCATAGTGGTCGTTATAAAACGTGACCGGCATGCCGTAATCGGTGAACATCAAAAACGTCATCGAGCGCGTCCGAATTTCGTTACCTGGCACTAAGTGACGAACAAGAGTCTGGAAAAACGTCTCATCAGGAATCCACGTGGTTTTAAAGAACCGCATCACATCTTTACGCTTTTTGGCGAACTCCATGATCCACTCGATCGTGCGGCGGCGCAGAACCCACCACTGCGACCCGATCATCACCTGCACATCTGCGGGCACGTCACGGGTGATGCCAAATTTCCGTTGGAACCAGAACGACCAATAGAATCGGCGCTTCTGCGTGCGTTCGTTAAAAAAGTGGCGGTAGATCAGGCGCTCTTCTTTGAACCCTGTCTTGATCCAGTCACTCTCGAAATAGTCAAAGCTCTCGATATAATCGACGTCATTGTCGTCCAGAAACTTATGGGCATAAGTGGCCGATTTGATCGCCATACAATCACCCGACACCATATAAAAATGGCTCGCACGCGGGAAGGCATCCAACGCAGCCTCAACCGCGTTAAGCGTGGCTTGCACCAATGACCACTCGCCCCAGCCACATTTGATCCGCTTTTTCGCATAAGTGACGTTCGGATTATCCGCCAAAGCGGTCTGGATTTTCTCAAACGCGGCAAGCGGCGCACGCGCATCAAAATGAATCGCGATAAAGTCACCAACCGCCGTCAGCTGCTGCGCCTGCTGGATAATTGCGTCAGGGTCCTTGTGACACAAGAGAATGAAAGCGATCTTAGCCATCTTCGAAAACGTCTACCTGTAACCTTAAGTGTTGCTTACATCTCATATCGTGAACAGACGTTGAATATACAGGCTTTCTTTGCTTTTATTGGTCAACTATGACGGTTGGGCAATTAAAACCGTATTTGAACGGGCAATTTGGAGACAAATACTATGGGTTTTCCCGGCACTTGGATGACGGAGAGCGAAAGCGTGGTTTATCGGGTTGTTCCGAAGTGCGCTTGCTCGACCATTGGCCAGATCATGTATTACTCCGATCACGGCAGCTTTTTCGACGGTGATATTCACGACGCCGAGGGTGGGATGCACAAATGGGCGATGGACGCGAGCCAGCCGCTGATCACGACCAATGTGAAAGACCACGCCAGCTATTCTTTCACGTGTGTGCGCAATCCGTACACACGAATCCTCTCGTCGTTCTTCGATAAAATCTGCGGTATTCAACGGAATGGCCGCCGTTACCGCGGCAACCTCGTCCCGCTATTGATCCAGAAATACGGGATTGAAGTCGGCGACCCCGAGACTGGCTTTGAATTCGACCAAATCAAATCCTTCCGCCGCTTCCTTCTATTCGCACGCGACACCATCCGCTGGCGGCGCCCGATGGAGCCAGACATCCACTGGTCGGCCATGTCAGGCCACATCTCGACCTTCATCGTGAATGGCGGCAGCTACGATAAGATCATCTGGACCGAGAAATTCAACGAGGGCATGCAAGAGGTTTTGGACAAAATCAATACCCCAAGCAAAGTCGATCTGGCCACAATCCCGCGCTTTAACGAAAGCGAAGGACATGGCCCAAAACGACTGCACCCTGTTGAGGATTACTTCGACGATCTGTCCAAGCATCTGATGTGGGAAATCTACAAAAAGGATTTCCAACTGTTCAAATATGACTTCGACGATGCCAGCAACAAAATGCCCATCGGGGAAATTGATCTGCATGAAGTGCATGCGAAACTAGGCGAATAGCGCATTGTTTACCGTCTTGTCCTGCATGATCCCTTATGGTTTCACAGCGCCCTGCAAGTCGGCATATTCTCCCCTCCGAAAAACGGTTTATTAACTCCGAATCGGCGAAACTGGTTTTGCGGTACACGCAGGCATGCCGGTGGCCGCCGACGAAAAAGCCGCTGCCACGCCCCCTGCGCCGAGCGACTTGAGGCTGGCAGCGCACCCTTCGCTTTTTCCGATCATAAAAATGCACTTTTCCTCGTCAAAGCCAAACTGCGCCCTAAACTCCTATCGTGAAGAGGGAAATTGATGCGCACAGTTTTGATCATTGGCTCTGGGCCAAATGCACTTGAGACACGGACATGGCCGCGCGGATCTTTCGACGTGATCGTTGCGATCAATAACGCATGGCGGGTTCGCGAGGATTGGGATTATCTCATCCACCCCGAGGACTTTCCGACCGATCGTCGCCCGGAACGCATCAAAGACGATCAGACCTTGATCCAAGCCCCCGACTTCGTCCCTCAACAAAACCGCTACGGCGGCTTTGTCTACGCAGGCGGCACCATGGCCTTTACCGCCGCGTATTGGTCGCTCGGGGCACTGCGGCCCTCCGTCATTGCCATGATCGGCTGCGACATGACCTATGCGCAAAACGGCCCGACGCATTTTTACGGACGAGGCAGCCCTGATCCCTTGCGCGAAGATATCACCCTAAGGTCGCTACCGGCCAAATCCGCGCGACTGACGGCTCTGGCGGCTCAGAATAACTGCGCGATGGTGAACCTCTCCTGCGCACCCAGCCAACTCACCTTCCCACGAGCGACACACTTGACCGCCGCCGCGCAAAGACCCTTGCCACATAATGAAACAGCCGTCGCGGCGGCCTTGGCCAAAGAAAGCGCCCTTGGCTACTACGTCCCGTCAGGACGTTACTGGGAGGCCGAAGACACCTTCGATCCTGCCCAAATCGATGCGCTCGACGCTATGTGGCTGGCGTTAGCCCCGCCTGCGAAATCAGAGCCGTCAAATCGGCCTCTGGCCGTGCGCCAATGTGGCTGATCACCTCAGCCGCCGCAATATTGCCGATGTGACCGCAGTCTTCGAGCGTGTATCCATGGGTCAACGCCCACAAGAACGCACCTGCAAACAGATCACCAGCGCCCGTCGCGTCAACGATCTGCACAGGTTTCGCAGGCACATGCCACGTCTGACCACCCGACAAAATATAAGCGCCATTGCCACTATCCGTGCAGGCCACAATCGCTATCTCGTTCGCAGCCTTACCCAAAGCCGCGTCAAAGTCGTCTGTCTCATACATCGACAGCATCTCGGCGCGGTTGCAGAATAGAAGGTCCACGTCATCCTTGATCATCGCGCGGAACGCATCGCGGTGGCGGCTCACGCAGAACGGGTCGGATAGGGTCAACGACACGCGACCACCAGCCGCCTTACAGGCCGCAATCGCCTTGGCAAAGGCGGCGTGGCTCTCTGGCCCGTCAAAGCGGTAGCCCTCAAGATATATCCACTCGGCCTCCGCCATCTGGGCCTCATCAATGTCTTCTGACGACAAAAACTCGGTCACACCCAAGTAGGTATTCATCGACCGCTCGCCGTCTGGCGTCACAATAATCAGGCAGCGACCGGTTTCATCAACCGCATCTTTTGGCGCGAAAGCGGTCTCGTAAACAGCCCCCTGTGCGCGCAAGTCATGGGCAAAAATAGCCCCTAGCTGGTCGTCCTTCACTTTACCTACATAGGCCGTGCGTCCGCCCAAATGTGCGATGCCCGCAATCGTATTCGCAGCCGATCCCCCCGAAACCTCACGCGCCGGACCAATAGAGCCGTAAAGCGAAACCGCACGCTCCATATCGATCAACTGCATGATGCCTTTTTCAATGCCAGCTTCGGCCAGAAAGCTATCCTCGGCACGCGCCAAAACATCGACCATCGCGTTGCCGATGCCCACGACCTGAAACTTCTTCATAGGTTTGTATCCTCAAACATGCAGAGATCGCGGATCAAGCAGGCCGCGCATTTCGGTTTTCTCGCGACGCATGTATAGCGCCCGTGCAGAATTAGCCAGTGATGGGCGTGTGTCTGGAAATCTGCGGGCACGTTATCTTCTATAGCGCGCTCTACGGCGTCCACGTCCTTCCCCACGGCAATGCCGCTGCGATTGCCGACGCGGAAGATATGGGTATCAACGGCTTGCGCAGGCAGGCCCCACCACATGTTCAACACCACATTGGCCGTCTTGCGCCCCACACCCGGAAGCGATTGGAGGGCCGCCCGCGAATTGGGAACCTCGCCATCATATTCATCGACGAGAATCTGGCTCATCCTGATGACGTTCTTCGCCTTTTGCCGAAACAACCCAATCGTCTTGATGTGCTCGGTCAAACCCTCAAGCCCCAAATCAAGCATCTTCTGTGGCGTATCTGCGATTTTGAACAGTTCCCGCGTGGCCTTGTTCACGCCCTTATCCGTCGCTTGCGCAGACAGCGCCACAGCCACCACAAGCGTGTAAACATTCACATGCTCAAGCTCGCCCTTCGGTTCGGCCTCTGCCTTCTGAAAGCGCTCAAAAATCTGGCGCATTGTTTTGTAATCAAGTTGTTTTACCATAGGCCAATCTATGCGCAATTTTCGGGTCGCGGGCAACCATCGGCGTGCGCTAGGATAGCAGCATGGAACATCAAAACGCATATCATTACGACGTCATGCGCCGCGCCATCGCGACAATCGATCACGCCGCAGGCACAACATTGGGACTGGCAGACCTCGCCAGCCAGATGAACATGAGCCCCGCGCATTTTCAGCGCATCTTCTCGCAATGGGTCGGTGTCTCGCCCAAGCGCTACCAACAATACCTCACGTTGGATCACGCAAAATCGCTGCTCGCCGAACGCTTCACCACCCTCGAAACGTCTGACGCTGTGGGCCTTTCTGGGTCTGGCCGCTTGCACGATCTTTTCGTGAAATGGGAGGCCATGAGCCCCGGTGATTTCGCCCGCGCAGGTGAGGGGCTGACAATCAATTGGGGTTGGTTCGACAGCCCCTTTGGCCCTGCGCTTTCAATGGGCACAGATCGCGGTATCTGCGGCCTCGCTTTCTCGGCAGAGTTCGGGCCAGATGTCGCCATGGCCGACCTGTGCGCACGCTGGCCCAACGCCACCTATGTCGAGAACCCCGACGCAATCGCCACATGGACAACGGCCGCCCTTGGCCTTTCTGGCGACACGGCCCTGCACATGATCGGCGCGCCGTTTCAACTACAAGTCTGGGAAGCTCTGTTACGCATCCCCTCGGGTCACGTCACCACCTACTCGGAAATCGCGCAATCCATCGGCAGACCCAAAGCCGTGCGCGCCGTTGGCACCGCCGTCGGTCGCAACCCGGTCAGTTTGCTCATCCCCTGCCACCGCGCCTTGCGCAAATCAGGTGCTTTGGGTGGCTATCACTGGGGCCTACCCGTCAAACGCGCCCTGCTCGCGTGGGAATCGGCACGCGTCGACGCGGCATAACGCACTAATAACCGCAGAAATCCGCTTACTTAGGGAACGATATTGGATAACAAGCGTTGTTCCATCATAACTCGGACATCCACATCGCGCTTTGGCGCATCCATATGAGACGGAATCACAGATATGACATTTTACAAACTTCCACTCGTTCTTGCTGCCGCAAGCATGACCTTCGTTGGCGCGTGCTCCGAAACCGCTCCTAACGGCGGCGTGCAGACACGTAACAGCGCCGCAATCGGTGCAGGCCTCGGCGTTATGGCGGGTATCGCAACTGGCGATAACGCGGACGAGCGCCGCTCGAATGCCGCCAAGGGTGCCATCATCGGCGGCATCATCGGCGCAGGCATTGGCAATGCGCTCGACACGCAAGAAGAAGAATTGCGCGCCCAGATGGGCAGCAACGTTGGCATCGTCAACAACGGCAGCAACCTTGTCGTGACATTGCCACAAGACATCCTCTTCGCGACAGATTCGACCTCCGTGTCGACCGCGTCCCAGTCCGACATCTACACATTGGCAGCGTCGCTCAACCGCTATCCAAACACCACCGTGAACGTCGTCGGCCATACCGATAACGTGGGCGATGCGTCCTATAACTTCGACCTCTCGCAGCGCCGTGCGCAGGCAGTAGCCTCCGTTCTGATCAACGGCGGCGTGTCGCCACAGCGTATCCGCTCTATCGGTCGCGGCGAGGACCAGCCGATTGCAACCAACGCAACCTCGCAAGGTCGCCAACAGAATCGTCGTGTTGAGATCATCATCACGCCAAACTAAGCGGCCAACGGCAAAAGCTGCTCCAAAGGGGTCGCCTCGTGCGGCCCCTTTTTCGTTGCCCAAACCCCGCTTTGGTCATACAAGTTGACCAAAACCTGCGGGAGCCGCCCCATGCCATTTGAGCCCATCCAACAAGAAAAACTCTCGGTCGGCGTCGTGCGCCAAATCGAAGGACTGATCCTGCGCGGCATCCTACGGCCGGGCGAACGCCTCCCCTCCGAGCGTGAACTCTCCGAGCGTATGGGCGTCTCACGACCGTCCCTGCGCGAAGCCCTCGGCGACCTGCAGGAACGCGGCCTCTTGGCCAGTAAGGCAGGCGCAGGCGTCTTTGTGGCCGATGTCCTCGGCAGCGCCTTTGCGCCCGCCCTTGTCAAACTCTTCGCCTCACACGACGAGGCCGTGTTTGACTACATCAGCTTCCGCCGCGACATGGAGGGTTTGGCCGCAGAACGTGCCGCACGCCTCGGCTCCGACATGGATCTCAAAGTCATCGACACCATTTTCAAGAAAATGGAAGCCGCCCATGCCAAACGGAACCCCGCCGACGAGGCCCATCTCGACGCGGACTTCCACCTCGCCATCATCGAAGCCAGCCATAACATCATCATGTTGCATATGATGCGTTCTATGTACGAGCTGCTGCGCGAGGGCGTCTTCTACAATCGCACCATCATGTTCAAGCAGCGCACGACCCGCGACACCTTGCTCGACCAGCACCGCGCCATCAACGACGCCTTGCAATCCCGTGACCCGATGCGGGCGCGCGCCGCCGTTGAGGGTCATCTGAATTTCGTTGAGACATCCCTGTCGGATCAGCAAAAAGCGGATCGCAACGAGGCCTTTGCGCTCAAACGGTTTGAACACGAAACCAATCGTTAAAAAGCGAAGCGGAACTCCACGGGTCGCGCCGAAAACAGTCCGCAAACTTGCAGTCAAAATGCAAAAAAGCCCGACCAGTGAAGGCCGGGCTTTTTGTAATCAGTCGTAAAACCTGTGCTTAGTGCAGCTTGGCTTCAACCGTTGCAATCGCATCGTCGATCAGAGCATTGGCACCTTTGGCGTCCATTTGCTGGGCGATGATGTCTTGGGCAGCGCCCACAGCAACAACAACTGCTTGGTCTTTCACGGCCTTAATCGCAGAGGCCTTTGCACTGGCGATCTGCTCTTCAGCAGCAGCCAAGCGGCGTGTGATAGAGGCAGCAATGTCAGCCTTCGCAGCAGTCGCAGCAGTCGCCGCTTCGTCTTTTGCAGTGGCAACAATACGATCAGCCTGCTCTTGCACTTCCTTTTGCTTGCGCTCGTAAGAGGCGAGCAAGGATTGAGCTTCTTCACGCAGCGCACGCGCTTCGTTCAGTTCAGATTTGATCGACGCCGAACGCTTGTCCAGCATCTCACCGATTTTCGAAGGTACTTTGAAATACACCAAAATACCGATGAAAAGCAGGAAGGCCAGTAGCACAACAAAGTTGGTGTTGCGCAGCGATACAAACGGCCCCGTTGCAGCAAATGCTGGGGATGCAGCGACGGTCATCAGGGCGGCGGCAAGATATTTCATGTCCTTAACCCTTCATACGCGCAGCAACAGCCGCAGTGATTGTTTTCGCATCAGCTTTACCACCAAACACCGCTACCAATTCCTTGGCTGTGTCTTTGGCCACTTCTGTGACGCTCTTGACCGCTCCTTCGCGAATTTCGGCAATTGCCTTTTCGCTTTCGGCAGCCTTGGCCGCGATCTTTTTGTCAGCTTTCTTCAGCTCGGCATCAAGCTCGGTCTGAATTTCAGCTTTCGCTTCCGCAACGATAGAGGAAGCCTGTGCGCGCGCATCTGCCAAGGCCTGCTGGTAGGTAGCCTCTGCTTCAACGGCCTTTTGCTTCAGCTCTTCGGCTGCGGCGATATCATTCGTAATTGTGCCCGAACGTTCCGCAAGAACCGCGCCAATGCGTGGCAGTGCGATGCGCGACAGCACAAAGTAAATCACCAATAAGGTGACGATGAGCCAGAAAATCTGGTTCGGAAAGGTCGAGAAGTCCAGCTGCGGCATACCCGCAGAAGCTTCCGCCCCGTGTTCGACAGTCTCTGTTGCCATGGTGGCCCCCGATTACCTTTGGTTTTACCGACCTGCGCGCCCTATTGAGGCGCGCAGATCAGCCGTAAGGAAACGGTTTTAGTTATACAGCGAACATCAACAGAAGTGCGACGAGGAACGAGAAGATCCCCAAAGCTTCTGCGAATGCGAGGCCGATGAACAGTGTTGCAGTCTGCGATGCAGCCGCGGATGGGTTGCGCAATGCGCCTGCGAGGTAGTTACCAGCGACGTGACCAACACCGATTGCGGCTGCGCCGGAACCGATTGCTGCGAGGCCTGCGCCGATGAATTTGCCGAGTGCGGCTGCTGCTACGAGTTCCATGAGATTCTCCTTACGATGGAATTGAGTTGTAGTGACGGATCTAAACTTAGTGCGCGGGGTGCAATGCATCCTTCAGATACACACAAGTCAGAATAGTGAAAACGTAGGCCTGAATGCCGGCCACCAGAACCTCAAGGCCATAGATGGCGGTGATCGCCAAAATGGACACGGGGCTGATGGCTGCGATGGCAGCAAAACCTGCGAAAACTTTGATAACGGCGTGGCCGGCCATCACGTTACCCGCAAGACGGATAGAGTGGCTTACAGGGCGCACGAAGTAAGAGATAAGCTCGATGATCGCGATAACAGGGCGCAAGATCAGCGGAGCGTCTTTCATCCAGAACAATCCGAGGAAGGCAGGGCCGTTCAGCACAAAACCGAGGATGGTAACCGCAAAGAACACACCAAAACCAAGAACCGCTGTCACCGCGATGTGGCTTGTTGTTGTGAACGACATCGGGATCAAACCAAGGAAGTTCGCGAAAAGGATAAAGAGGAAAAGCGTCATGATGTAAGGGAAGTACTTCACGCCGTCTTTGCCAGTGACATCCTCAACCATCTTGTAGACGAAACCATACATCAGCTCGCCGATGGACTGAATACGTGTCGGAACAATCGCGCGACCACGGCTCCCCAGAACAAAGATTGCAACGATACAAAGAACTGCCATCGCCATCCAAAGCGTTACGTTTGTAGGGGTATACCAGTGGATTGGGCCTTCGCCGAACAACGGCTTGACGATGAATTGATCCAGCGGGTGGAAAACCAACCCAGTATCTTCAGCAGCGTGCGTCTCAGTTGCCACGGTTTTCACCCTCTTTTTCGTTGGCGGCTGCCAACTGTTTTCTCTGCACTTCCTGCGCCGATCGCATCATGGTTTTGACACCAGCCGCGAGGCCCAGAAAAATAAATATCACCAGGAATATCGGAAGCGTTCCAAAGAACTGATCCAAACTATACCCAATGCCAAATCCGATCCCAAGACCTGCGACCAGTTCGATGACCATGCGCCAAGCGAGCTGCGCCTGACTATAGCTCTCGTCCCCGTGCTCTTTGACGTATTCCGTCTTCTTTGCCGCCGCCAGTTTCGTCTCAAGCGCCTTTAATCTGGCGCCGTCATCTGCTGGATCGTGTGGCTCGGACATCGGTTTCAAATCCCACGAAGTGTTGAGCAGGGTTTAGGATGCGCCACGCAATGAGTCAAGCAAGCGTTACGACCAGTTAAGCCATTGTTAAAAATAAGTATTGCAGAAAAATCGAGACTGGGTTTGCCGCGAAATGTCAAACTTTGACCCCATTTCTATATTCAACCAAATGGTTGACGTTTCCCGCGCGCCGCGCTTAATCGACACTATGACCAGCCAACTCGACGCCTCATTCGCGGCCCTAGCCGACCCCACCCGCCGCGCCATCCTCGCGATGCTGCTGGAGGACGATATGGCCGTCACGGATGTGGCCGAACCCTTCGCGATGTCACTCGCCGCAATTTCCAAGCATCTGACCGTGCTCACGAACGCTGGCCTCATCTCTCAGGAAAAGCGCGGCCGCGTGAAGTGGTGCAAGCTAGAGCCAGACGCCCTGCGCGCCGCCTCGGTCTGGATGCAAGGCTTTGGCCAGATGGACGCGATTGATCTGGACGCCTTCGAGGCCTTCCTCGCGCAAGAGTTGCCCAGCTAGCCGTCGTCACGCAACAGCAAGAACAGCGCGACAATCGTCAAACCGAGACCGCCGAAAACCGCCAGCGCCGGCACTTCTGCGCCCAGCGCCACACTCCAGACAATCACCCATGACGGCACCAGATAGGTATAGGCCATGACCTTCGCCGCAGGCAGGCGCATCGCCGAGAACTGCAACAAGGTAAACGTCGCCGCACTCGCGAAAACAGCTGTGTAGAGAATGGTGATCCAAACGATGTTCGGCAAATGCGCCCAATCGGTGGCCCGCAAATCCGACCAGCCGATGAGTGTCAAGATCACCGCCCCCGTGACCAACGTGCCAAAGGTAAAAACCAAAGCGCTCTCGCCTCGGTTCAGCCTGCGCACCAGAGGGGTATAAAGCGCATGACTCACGCAACCGACGAAATAGATCATCTCGCCGCGCCCGACCTCGAACCGCATGAACGCCGCAAAATCCGCACGGAAAATCACCCAAAGCGCGCCAATGGCCCCAATCGCAAGCGCCACCTTGATCCGACGATGCATCCGCTGACCCAGCAGCAGCCAACCAAACCCCGCCGCCATCAAAGGGGTCAAAGTGAACACCGCCGCCGCCGACACCGAAGGCGCGGTTTTCAACCCCTCAAACATCATGACAAAGTAAAAGGTCAGCGCCGACGCCAGCACTAGATACCGCCAAGGCGCATTCAACGCGACCCGTGGCATCCCGCCCCGCAACACCACCAATACCCCGATGATCGCAGAGGCGATCCAGAACCGCACCGCATTTAACGCGAGCGGCGTGATGTCATTGGCCGCCAAAACGCCCAGCGCGAATGACCCCGCCACCAGCACCGAAAACGACAGCATCGCTAAATGGCCGCTGCGGGCGTCTGGCATCATGCGTGATAATCCTTCGCAAACCCTTTGAGGTGGGTCAGAATCGCCTGAACCTTGCTCGTGCGGTGCAGATCAACGTGGGTCACCAGCCAGAGCTTTGCGCCCCAATCGGCCCTTTGCGGGATGACCTCGACCAGATCACAATCGGCGGTCATGTCGAAATCCGACATAAACCCGATTCCCGCGCCTGCCAAAACCGCATCCACCATATTGCGCTCGTCGGTCGCGCGATATGTGATCCGCGCATGACCTACAGCGCCCTGCAACCACTTGTTAAACGGCGCGCGGTTGTCCTCGCTATCGTGCCCGACAAAGCGGTGAGTGCGCAGATCATCCTCAGACGTCGGCATCCCATGCGCCGCGATATAGGCCTTTGACGCCATTAACCGCACATTCATATCCAGAAACGGCTGCACCACGTTATCTGGCTGGTCAGGCATATCACCCGCGCGGATCGCAACATGGGCCTCACCATATTCCAACCGGAACAACCGCTCGCCCGTTAAAAACCGAACCCGCACATCAGGATGCGCCTCTTGAAACGCCACCAGCGCAGGCGTCAGAAACCGCGAGAGCGCTCCCAACGAGGTAATCACCAGATCACCGCTGACACCCTCGCCCTGCCCTTTGATCCGCCCCGCCAATTGCGTGAACTGATCCTCGGTCGCTTGCGCCACCACCAACAAGTCATTGCCGGCCTCCGTCGCTGTATACCCCCGCGCATGACGCTGGAACAACTTCACGCCCAATCGGGTCTCTAGCGCATCAATATGGCGAATGACCGTCGCGTGATGCACGCCAAGTGCTTCGGCGGCACCCGACACCGTGCCATTGCGGGCCACTTGATAAGCCGTGCGAATCTCGTCCCAATTGTCCATCTTCAATCCTGTGCGCTCATAAACATGAACTCCCAAAATGTACGGCTTTCGTTCGGTGGCGCAAGAGGTATCTTCCAGTACTGGCCGTTGACTCCGTCCTTCACCCGCAGTAAAGAACTCGTAACTCCGGATAGCACCAGCTTTCCGGTCTCTATTCATAGAGATCGCCCTCCGTCAGCGCGTTGCGCCCACGGGGGCGCTACTGCATTTAGCACAGGCTCCCTATATAGGGGTCTGATGTAACGACTAACGAGGGCACAGCGCCGATGTTTGAGAACCTATCCGACCGCCTATCAGGCGTCTTTGACAAGCTCACCAAACAAGGTGCGCTCTCTGAGGATGACGTCAAAACAGCGCTGCGCGAGGTCCGCGTGGCCCTGCTCGAGGCCGACGTTTCCCTGCCCGTCGCGCGTGATTTCATCGAAGCGGTGCAGAAAAAGGCGACAGGCCAAGCCGTCACCAAATCCATTCAGCCTGGTCAGCAAGTCGTTAAAATCGTGCACGACGAACTGCAGCACATCCTGACAGGAGACACCGATCCCGGTGCACTCAAAATCGACAATGCGCCCGCCCCGATCCTCATGGTCGGTCTGCAAGGCTCCGGCAAAACCACCACAACCGCCAAACTCGCCAAGCGTTTAAAAGAGCGCGAAGGCAAGCGCGTCCTGATGGCCTCCCTCGACACCAACCGTCCCGCAGCGATGGAACAGCTCGCCATCTTGGGCGTGCAAATCGGCGTCGACACTCTGCCCATCATCAAGGGTGAAACCCCCGTCCAGATCGCGAAACGCGCCAAAACCCAAGCAGCGATGGGCGGCTACGATGTCTATATGCTCGACACTGCGGGCCGCCTGCACATCGACGCAGACCTGATCGCGCAAGCCGCCGAAGTCCGCGACGCGGTGAACCCACGCGAAACCCTGCTCGTCGTTGACGGCCTCACAGGCCAAGACGCGGTGAACGTCGCGCAAGAGTTCGACGACAAAATCGGCGTCACAGGCGTCGTGCTGACCCGTATGGACGGCGACGGTCGCGGTGGTGCTGCACTCTCCATGCGTGCAATCACGGGCAAACCAATCCGCTTCGTCGGTGTCGGCGAAAAGATGGACGCGATCGAAACCTTCGAGCCGTCCCGTATCGCGGGCCGCATCCTTGGCATGGGCGATATCGTCGCCCTCGTTGAGAAAGCCCAAGAAACCATCGAGGCCGAACAGGCTGAACGGATGATGAAGCGCTTTCAAAAAGGCCGCTTCAACTTCAACGACTTGAAAATGCAGCTTGAGCAAATGATCAAGATGGGCGGCATGGAAGGCATGATGGGTATGATGCCCGGCATGGGTAAAATGAAGTCCCAGATGGACGCCGCAGGTCTCGACGATAAAATCCTGACCCGTCAAATCGCGCTCATCAACTCGATGACCAAGAAAGAACGCGCTAACCCTGAATTGCTCGCAGCCTCCCGCAAAAAGCGGATCGCAGCGGGTGCGGGCCTTGAGGTCTCCGAGCTCAACAAACTCGTCAAGCAGCAACGCCAAATGGGCGACATGATGAAAAAGATGGGCAAAATGGGCAAAGGCGGCATGCTCAAACAAGCCATGAAAGGCATGTTCGGCGGCAAGGGAGCCGAGGGCGCTATGCCCGACATGAACGATCCCGCCGCCATGGCTGAAGCCGCAAAAGCGCTCAAAGGAAAACTGCCCCCGGGCTTCCCGGGCATGGGCGGCGGCGCTGCCCTCCCTCCGGGCCTCTCCGGTTTCGGGAAAAAGAAATAATGCACCACAAGCGGGCATATGATGGACAGACACGGGCTCCCCAAGCCCCGGCTTTCTATGTCCAATCAAACTCCCGCCGGAGGCTGCAAGACCTCTCTGTAGGGGGCCTCGCATGACTTTGACGAACGCCCCTACCCTTGTCACTAAGGCACTTATCGTGCGTGGACCCCAAAAATCCGATCTGCCAGCTTTCACGCAGTTCTTGGGCTCCGAACGCATGGAAAACCTCGGCTGGGCTGGCTCGGAAGGCGACGCATGGCGTGGTTTCATCGGAGGCATCGGCCATTGGCAATGGCACGGCTACGGCTTCTTTATTCTTGAAGACGCGGCCACTGGTAATCCCGTAGGGCGCGTCGGCATCCTGAACCATATCGAATGGCCAGAGCCCGAATTGGCTTGGCATATGTTCGACGGCTTTGAGGGTAAATCGCTTTGCTACGAGGGCGCAATTGCCGTGCGCGCTTGGGCAGGCAGCCTTGGCCTCTCGCCATTGATATCCATGATTGCACCACATAACGCACGCTCTCTGGCGCTCGCAAAACGCCTCGGCGCCGTCGAGGAAGCCCGCAAAGATCACGACGGCGTTGAGGCCGTTATCATGCGCCACTTGCCCCACGACCACCCGACAGCCCAAGCCCAACTCGCCGAGGTCACCCCATGAGCGTGACCCTGCAAACCCCGCGCCTCGTCATGCGCCGCCCGCAACCGGGCGACTGGATAGCCTTCCACGACTTCATGATGTCGGACCGCGCAGGCGCATTCGGCAGCAACGGCGACCTTGCCAAAATCTGGCGCGCTTTTGCCGCAGAGCTCGGCCATTGGGAAATCTTCGGCTACGGCATGTGGGCCGTGACCATTCGCGGCGACAACGACTGCGTTGGCCTTGTCGGCCCGTGGACCCCCCCCGATTGGCCCGAAACAGAAATCGGCTGGATGATGTTCGACCCCGCGCTTGAGGGCACAGGCATCGCCTCCGAGGCCGCAAGCGCCGCCGTCAAACATGCCTATGACGTGCTTGGCTGGCAAACGGTCGTCAGCTATATCGGACACACCAATGCCCGCTCGATCAAGCTGGCCGAAAAATTGGGCGCGAAACTCGATGTCGCGGCCAAGGGCCCGACGCCAGAGACGCTCGTTTATCGCCACCCTGTGCCTAAAGGGGTGACGTTATGACCAAATTTGCAGTGCACGCTTGGTGCACGTCCTGTGCACGTAAATCACACGCACACTTCGAGGTGACATCATGATTGATCCAAACGCCAACCGCCTGCCATGGGAACGTCTCCCGCAGCAACAAGCCGCCGTCGCCGTAGAGCGTATCGGTGGTGCCTTGCCGCGCATTTTTACCGACCGCACCGTCCTGCGCGGCCCCTATATGGAAGACTTCGACGTCTTCGCTGACATGGTCATCTCCGACCGTGGACGCTACATCGCAGGCCCGCTGACACGCGAAGGCGCATGGGACGATTTCATCCAACTGACAGCGAGCTGGATCTTGCGCGGTTGCGGCCTTTGGACGGTTGAAGACCAAGAAGACAAAACCGTTCTGGGCTTTGTTTTGCTGGGCCACGAGACAGGCGATCCAGAGCCGGAGCTTGGGTTCCTCTTCACCGAAGAAGCAGAGGGCAAAGGCCTCGCGTTTGAAGCCGCAGAGAAAGCCCGCAACAACGCGTGGAACGCCATGAGCTTTGACACACTGGTCAGCTACATCGACCCAGACAACGCGCGTGCGATCAAATTGGCACTGCGTCTTGGCGCAGAGCGTGATCCATCTGGCGACCACGAAAGCACACATTGCTACCGTTACCCTCGCCCAGAGGCACCAAAGGTTCCGCACATATGACCACTGATTCAGCCCGTGCCGCAGCCCTGCTAAAGGGTCACCGCGAAAGCATTGACCGCCTCGACGCGATCCTCGTCTACACGCTTGGGGAGCGCTTTAAGCATACCCAAGCCGTAGGGGTGCTTAAGGCTGAACACGACCTTCCGCCGTCCGATCCTGCCCGTGAGGCAACACAGATCGCACGGCTCACCGAGCTTGCAGAACAGGCCGATCTCGACCCTGCGTTTGCTAAGAAATTCCTGAATTTCATTATTCAGGAAGTCATCCAACACCACAAACAACATCAATCGTAACGGCGGGGGTTCGCCCCGCCAAACTACCTAAAACAAAGGACTATCTATCATGGCTATGAAAATTCGTCTCGCACGCGGCGGTTCCAAAAAGCGCCCTCACTACGCAATCGTTGCTGCAGACAGCCGCATGCCACGTGACGGCCGCTTCATCGAGAAGCTCGGCACATATGCACCTATGCTTCCAAAAGATTCCGAAGAGCGGATCAAGATGGACATGGAGCGCGTTCAGTACTGGCTCTCCAAAGGCGCACAGCCAACAGACCGCGTATCCCGCATGTTGGAAGCTGCTGGCATTCTGCCTAAGAAAGACCGCGCAAACCTGAAAAAGGGTGAGCCAGGCAAAGCTGCGAAAGCACGCGTTGAAGAAAAAGCGAAAAAGGCAGCAGCAGCAGCCGAAGCTGCAGCAGCACCTGCACCAGCTGAAGAAGCACCTGCAGACGAAGCAGCGGCTGAGTAATCACGTTTTGCCCGGGCCTCGCGCCCGGGCAATCCGCCCTCTCTTTCGCACAGACCTGCCGCGTATGCAGGGTTTTGCCAAGGAGACCCATCATGTCTGATCGTATCGTAGTCGGCACCCTTGGCGGTGCATTCGGAGTGGCGGGTGAAGTCCGCCTCAAGTCGTTTTGCGCCGACCCAGAGGCGATTGGTGACTACGCCCCGCTAACTACCGAAGACGGCAAGGTGTTTCCCGTGATTGTGCTAACGGGCCAGTTAAAGGGCGGTTTCACAGCGCGTATTCACGGCGTCAAAACCAAAGAGGAGGCCGACGCGCTGCGCAATGTCTCGCTCTATGCCGAGCGTGCGAACCTGCCCAACCTGCCCGACGACGAATACTACTACACCGACCTTGAGGGCCTAGAGGTCATTGACACAGGCAACCAAAAACTTGGCACGGTAAAATCCGTCGTCAACCACGGCGCGGGTGATTTGCTGGAAATTCAACCTGTTGGCCACTCTGAAACGGTTCTTCTGCCCTTCACCGAAGCCAACGTGCCCACTGTTGATCTGACCACAGGCCGCATCATCGCCGACCCGCCCGAAGGCGTATTTCCCGACGCTTGAGTGCTTCACCTAAGCCGCAAAAGCGGGTTCTAATAGGTGCCAAGCCTCCCTGAACGAACGGACCCCTCGCGAATGCGGCAAATACTCTTGCATCCCGGTTTCCATAAAACCGGCACAAGTTCGATGCAGCATTTCATGTGGGTCAACCGCGCAGCATTGGAGCCCTATTTCGACCTGCGGATGTTGCGCCACCTCAAACCTGTCGTGCAACTCTGCGCCGCCTATTCCCGCAACCATAACCCGCTGGCACTCGTCGATTTGGTAGACCTGCTCGACGACGTCTTTACCGAATTTCCCGTCCGCGATGACCGTGACCTTTTGATTAGCTGTGAGGGGCTTGCGGGCCACCTTCCCGGCTGGCCAAATGTGCGCGATTATTCCGCCGTGCCGATCCTGATGACCTATATCGCAGGCTACCTCGTAGAGAGGTTTCCGGACGCGCAAGTCAAGGTGCTCTTCACCACAAGGTCCGCCAATGAATGGCTTTATAGCGCCTATCGCCATCACCTGCGGGGCCAGCGGCTTACCCTCGATTTCAAAGAATTCGAGGCGGAATTCAGCGCATCTTCCGACCTAGAAAAGGTCATCTCTGAAGTGGCCACTGCCCTTGATCCATTGCCCGTTTTAACCATGCCCATGTCCGACGCATTACGCCATCCGCATGGGCCAGGCGCCGCCCTTGTCGACCACATGAACGTGCCGCAAACCGTGCGCGACACCCTGCAATCTGTCGGCAAAGGCAACGAAGGTCCAAGCGATGTGCTTTGGGAGCAATTCCTCAAATTGAACCGCTCCACCCTGCCCAACCGCGCCGTTGCCAACCAGAAAGCGGCCCTCGCAAATGCCGCCGACCTTGGTGGCTGGAAGGCCGTCTGAGAATGCAGCAGATCGTCGTTCACGCAGGATTTCACAAGACGGGAACAACGACGATTCAATCGTTTTTGATGGAAAACGGCAAACACCTTTGGCCCCATATGGCGCTTGTGATGCCCGCTCGCATTAGCGACGTCACCAAATTTGCGACCATGCATTCGGTCATCGGTGGGCAGATTTCGCGCGACGAATTTCGCTTCCGTCTGGTTGAGTTTCTCGGATCCTTGGACATTGGCAAAAAGCGGCATTTATGCATTAGCGCCGAAGACCTCGCAGGTCTTATTCCGGGACGAAGCGGTAAGGAATCCTACGCAGGCTGCCCCGCGCTCATGGCGACCACACGCGACGCATTGCGCGAGGTTTTTGGCCCCGCTCTGCCGATCACCTTCTACCTCTCGACCCGCGACCCTGACCGTTGGTTGCGCAGTTGCTATTGGCAAAACCTGCGCTCTTCACCACTCAAAATGGACTATGCGACCTTCGCCGAGACCTACTCTGACGCCGCAAATTTCGACCCTATTATTGCCCAAACACGCGAAGCGCTCGGTGACACGCCACTCGTTACCATGCCGATGGAAGACACGTTGAACATGCGCTTTGGTCCTGCCACGCCGATCATTGATCTCTTCCCTTTGCCGCCCGAAACGCTGAACGCGCTGACCACGCCGATCTCGCGCAATGCCTCGCCTTCACCTGAGATTATCGCAGAAGTGCTGGCGCTGAACCGCAGCGGCCTTGATCGCGACACGCTTGACACTCGCAAGAAGGCGCTGTTCGGTTGACCCTACCCAACCCCGCTTATTTGGGCTAATTCCTCCCCATGACAGATGCATCCAAACCCAAATCCATCGGTCGCAAGACCATCCGCCCGACATTCACGCCGCGCGAATTGATGACCGACACGCCCGACCTCGCAGGCGCGTGGACGGCGCAGATCATCACGCTTTTTCCGCAAGCCTTTCCGGGTGTACTGGGCGAGAGCCTGATGGGTAAGGCGCTGAAAGACGGCCTTTGGCAATTGCAGACCTACGACCTGAGAGATTACGGGATCGGCAAGCATAAGAACGTCGATGATACCCCTGCGGGCGGTGGCGCGGGCATGGTCCTGCGCGCCGACGTGCTAGAAGCCGCGATCAAAGATGCCCGTGCTGCCGCGCGTGGCGTCATGCCGATTTTCTACCTAAGTCCACGCGGCAAACGCATCGACCAAGCCATGGCGCGAAGCCTTGCGAAGACCGATGGTGTGACGCTGCTATGTGGCAGGTTCGAAGGCGTCGACGAGCGGGTTCTGGAACACTTCGGCATCCAAGAAATCTCGCTTGGTGACTTCGTGATGACAGGCGGGGAACTTGCCGCGCAAGCGCTCATCGACGCCACCGTGCGGCTTCTCCCCGGTGTTCTCGGCAACGCGGATTCAGCGGTCGAGGAGAGCTTCTCCAACGGCATGTTAGAGCACCCGCAATACACCAAACCCGCCCTCTGGAACGACCGCCCGATCCCCGAGGTTCTGCAATCAGGTAACCACGCCAAAATCGCAAAATGGCGGAGCGACATGTCGGAAAAAATCACCCGAGAGAGACGGCCCGATTTGTGGGATAAGCTGAAGAAATAGACGGCCTGCAAACGGTCTTTGTTTGCAGTGGTACGATATTTCTTTCTAAGTCTTGTCGCGTCAAAACAGTATCAATCCTGAAACCTTAGTCTTCTGGCTGTCATCGTCCAGCAACCTTTCTGCGCGCACCACTTCTTTCAATTACGGATAAACGAAGCCAGATTTTCAGCCTCCGCGCAAATTTATTGATACCAGTCGCGGCAAACCTCGTTTCGGAAATTCTGAACGTAAGATTATCATCCGAAAGATCGCGCGCGCGCCTCACGTGATAGCGCGTCAAAATTTCACCATCTGGTTGTTGCGCCAACCAGTCCTGTCGTTCGGCAAGATGCCCATGAGCGGAAAGTTTGCGATCTGCGCGAAATTCCTCAAGTCCAAGCGATCAATCAAGATGGGGGCGGAACTGGCAACGACCCAAGATCAAGGCAACCTTTCAGTGCACGCGCGGTGCACGTTCTGTGCACGCAAATCACAGGCCCCTCACTACGGCCCCAGCAAGCCTTGTGCGAATCCTGCGCATCGCTCATATTCATACTGGAGAATGTGAATCGGAGCCAAAAATGATCACGCGTAGGACGTTTATTTGCAGAGCGACAATTGCTGCATCGGGGATGTTGGTACCCGCTTCGGTTTGGGCCAATGCCACGATGACATTGGGAGAGATGCGGATCGACACGCTGAGCGACGGTCATTTGACCCTCCCGCAATCGATGACCTTCGCTGGGGCTTCCGAGGCAGACCTCGCGCCGATCCGCGCGGCGTTCGGGATCGCGGCCGATACCCCTCTGACCCCAGATTGCAACGTCACCTTGGTCCGTGATGGCGAGCGCACCATCCTTTTTGATGTGGGCGCTGGCCCAGATTTCATGGCGACGGCGGGCAAGTTGTCAGAGGCGCTTTCGGCCATCGACGTGGCCCCAGAAGACATCACGCATATCGTTTTCACACACGCGCACCCCGATCACCTTTGGGGTTTGCTCGATGATTTTGATGAACCGCTTTTTCCAAATGCGGCCTATTTGATTGGCAAGGAAGAATGGGATTACTGGATTGATCCAAAGACCATCGACACCATCGGCGAAGAGCGTATTCCTTTCGCAGCGGGCGCGAAACGGCGGTTGGATGCGCTTGAGGATAGCATCACATTCTTCACCGACGGCGAAGAGATTTTGCCCAACATTGCCGCTCGCGCGACCTTTGGCCATACGCCGGGTCACATGGCGTTTCATGTGGGCGCTGGCACGGAAAGTGTGATGGTTTTGGGTGACTGCATAGGCAATCATCACGTCGCATTTGCGCGGCCTGATCTCGCTTCCGGCTCTGACCAAGACCCCGAAATGGGGATCGCAACACGCTCGCTTTTGCTCGATCAATTGGCCGCCGAGCAGATCCATCTGATCGGATTTCACTTGCCTTACCCCGGTATCGGGCGCGCAGAAAAGCAAGGGGATGCTTATGTTTTTGTCGCTGGATAAATGGCTCATCGCCGCCGTGCTTGCTGGCACGTCCGCCCTCGCAAGCGAGGATATCGCGGATCAATATCCGCAATCGGCGCTCTACGCCAAGCCCGTCGAATTCATCCCCCATGTCTTTAGCGCGACAGGCGCGACCGCTCCTCCGACCTATGAGAACGCGGGTCATAACAATAACTTAAGCTTCATCATTACAGGCGAAGGCGTCGTCGTTATTAATGGTGGCGGGGCCTATATTCTCGCCAAAGCACTACACGACGAGATCAAAGCGCTCACTGACGAACCTGTTGTTTTGGTTATCAACGAAAACGGTCAAGGCCACGCTATGCTGGGCAATTCGTATTGGGCCGAACAGGGCGTGCCGATTGTCGCTCATGTTGATGCAGCCCAAGAGTTTGAGGAACACGGGCATAGCATCCTAGAGGCCATGCAGAGCGTGAACCTTGAAAAGGCAGAGGGCACATTTCTGCAAGGTCCTACCGAGACATTTGAGGATGCCTATATCACCGAACTTGGCGACTTCCGCATCGAGGCCCGATACATCGGCCCATCGCATACTGTCGGTGACGTCATCGTTTGGCTACCAAATCAAAGCCTTGTGATTTCGGGCGACATTGCATTTCACGAACGTATGCTCCCGATCTTTGCCGAGACAAATACGCTGGCGTGGATCGAGACGTGGGACACAGCGTTTGAGCCTCTAGGTGCAACCTACGTGATCCCTGGACATGGCCACCCCACAAATATGGATCAGGTGCGCCGCTACACCAAAGACTACCTCGTCTATTTGCGCGAACAGATTGCTGACCTGCTTGATAATGGGGGCAGTCTGGCAGAAGCCTATTACGTCGATCAAAGCCCCTATATTCACCTCGACACATACGAAGAACTCGCCACCAAAAACGCGGGTCGTGTGTTTGAGGAAATGGAATTCGAATAGGGTTTAGGCCCTGCTGGGCCTATTCAAAAGGATGTGGGTGGCCATCGCGCCCGCCCACATCGCCGCGACAGCAACCCAAGCCGTCAGGGCGAAAATGGCACCACCAGACATGCCCGCACCAACGGCACAACCGCCCGCCAACATGCTACCGAACCCCATCAATGCCGCGCCAAAAAGGTATTGTTCCATCGGGCTATCCGGCCCGAAGCGCTGCAACTGGAAATCACCGCTCGCAATCGCCATCACCGCCGATCCGACGAACACACCCGGCACGAGACCGACGCCAAACCCCAAAGGGATGCGGGTGCTATTGACCAGACCCATCAACGTATCGGTAGATGGTCCTGTAAATGTGACGGATGAAATGGCCACGACCTCGAACGAGTTTTGCGAGATCATATAGGTTGCGATCCAGCCGAGCGCGATGGCCGCTCCGACGCCCATTGCTGTGACAGAATGGCCCAGTTTTACGCCGCGCACGTGAGCCAGCCAAAGCGAGCCCACGAGAAAAACTGCGGCGATTATGGCGGCAAGGCCAGACCCGATGTTGAACGAGTCCAGAATGCTTCGCGCAGTGCCTCCGGGGACAAGCCAGAGCGTCGCAAGGCTTTCACGGAGCGGGGAGAGAACCCCGCGCAACGACATTTGCGCGACAATTGTCAGCACCAGACCCGTGACCATCGCCCGCAGGTTTCCCGTCGCCGATAAGACCAGCAAGCGGCTGGCGCAGCCTCGCGCAAGGATCATACCAATGCCAAACATCAACCCGCCGATGACGGCACCTGACATGCTACCTGCTGCTGCCAATTGGCGTGATTGCGAGACGTCGAGCCAATCAAGGGCAATCGCGAATTGCACGCTTGAGACAGCCGCTGAAAAGGCGATCAACCAAATTGCGATACGTGGGCCAATTTTCCGTTCGGCCAGTTCCACCGTCGCAGCCCGCAAGCAAAATCGGGAATGCTGCGCCATGGCCCCAAAGAAGACACCAACGAGCGCACCAGCTGCCATCAAGACAGCGCCTTCGCCGTAGTTCGTGATCAGTTGTTCAATCATACCGCCGCTCTATCGTCCCGCACGTGGCGCTGCATTGATATGTGTCAAAGACCTATTGCGCTGCCATTTGGACACGCGACAATTGACACCGCGTCCAGAGTTGGCCCAATGCAGAAATCAAACGATCCACGTCCTCGGGGCTATGCACTGGCGATGGCGTGATGCGCAGGCGCTCTGTCCCTTTGGGAACAGTGGGGTAGTTGATCGGCTGAATGTAGATGCCAAATTCATCCATCAATGTATCCGAGATGAACTTGCACTTTACGGGGTCACCGACCATCACAGGGATGATATGGCTCGGATTTTCGACATGAGGAATGCCTGCCTTTGTCAGACGCGCACGGACGTCCGCCACACGTTCTTGATGCGCTTTCCGCTCCGCCTGGCTTTGCTTGAGATGCTTGATGGATGCCGCGGCGCCCGCAGCGACCGCAGGCGGTAGCGCCGTCGTGAAAATGAACCCGCTGGCAAAACTACGAATGTAATCACACATCGCCGCAGAGCCAGTGATGTAGCCGCCGACCACGCCAAAGGCCTTGCCAAGCGTGCCCTCAATCAAGGTGACGCGATCCATCAAACCTTCACGCTCGGCAATACCGCCCCCGCGCGGACCGTAAAGGCCAACAGCGTGCACTTCGTCGAGGTAGGTCATCGCATTGTATTTTTCGGCCAGCGCACAAATTTCGGCAATCGGTGCAATGTCACCGTCCATCGAATAGACGCTTTCAAAGGCGATAAGTTTGGGGCGCTCCAGCGGTTGCGCCGCGAGAAGCTCCTCCAGATGCGCCACGTCATTGTGCCGCCACACCTGACATTTGGCTCGGGAATGGCGGATGCCTTCGATCATCGAGGCGTGGTTCATTGCGTCAGACAGCACCAGACAATCAGGTATACGCGAGGCAAGTGTGCTCAGAGCCGCCCAGTTCGAGACATAGCCAGAGGTGAAAAGCAGCGCGTCTTCCTTGCCGTGTAAATCGGCCAATTCGCGTTCGAGCAAAACGTGGTTATGCGTCGTGCCAGATATGTTGCGCGTGCCGCCAGCACCAGCGCCGCTAATGTCCAAAGCGGCGTGCATAGCCTCTAGGACGGCAGGATGTTGGCCCATGCCGAGGTAGTCATTCGAGCACCAGATTGCGACTTCGCGCGCAGCCTCGCCCACGCGGTTCGTCGCGTGGGGAAAGGCGCCTTTGTGACGCTCGAGATCCGCGAAAACGCGGTAGTTACCATCGTCCCGCAACTGCGCGAGCGCGTCCTGAAAGAAGTTCTCGTAATTCATTAGTTACCAATGGCCTCACGCGCGATGTCGTCAAGCAGAGCCTGAACCTCTTGCATGATGCCTTCAGGATAGTGGCCATAACCAATCGTGACCTCGCCTTTGCGGTCCGCGACATAAATGGCATAGGGGCACTGTGCGATGTTCAGCGGATCGGCTTCCATCATCTTACGCGACAGCACCGCAGAACAGAAAACAAAGATATCAGCATTGTCAAAAAGCGGGACAGCACCTTCAATGTCACCCTGCGTGCGGTTGAGCATTGCACCTGTGTGACTTCGATAGTCGATGACCAGACCGCGCCCAACGATAGCGCTTTCTAGGCTGAACGTCGCGTCTTCAAAAGACCCATCAAACACATAGTGGGTCTCGTCTTGGGCCGTTGCCGATTGACCGAAAACCGCGAGTGCGGCTGCAAGCAAAAGGTGTTTCATCGTCGTCCCCCCATTTTGATTTGAGCGCGTGGCAGACATCCGCCACGCGACTGTTGACTTACTGTGGAAAGCTTTTGAGATATTCGACAAGCCCAGCAATTTCAGCCTCGTCGCGGACCCCACGGAATGTCATTTTGGTGCCTGACATATAGTCCTTTGGGTTGGCCAAGAACGCGGAGAGCTCCTCGGGTGTCCAGATCAGACCTGCAGCACCCGCATCGGCCATTGCGCTTGAATACCGGAAGCCGTCATGCACACCGGCTACGCTACCGACCACGCCATTAAGAGCGGGTCCCGTGCGGTTGGTCGCACCCTCGCCGACTTGGTGGCATGACTTGCATTGGCGGAAACTCTTTTCACCTTCTGCGACAAGCGCCATATCCAAGGCAGCTTCTTCGACCGCAGGTGCCTCTTCCACAACGGGTGCTTCTTCGACGGCGGGTGCTTCTTCCGCCGGCGTCACAGGTGCGGCCGCATCGCCGCCTTCTAGAGAACCACCTACACTCGCCCCATCTTCTGGCGTCACATCGACAACGGCGGCGCGTTTGGTGATTTCTACGCTGTCTTTACAGTTTGTCATGCAAGCCTCGACGGCAAACAGCGGGAATTCAACCGCGACACGATCATCGTCAAAGAAGTTGGCCGCATTGGGCATCTCAACATCCAAGAAATTCTCGTTCGACAGCTCAAACTCATCATCCACGATATCGTTGGAATAGAGCAGATAGGCTGTCAGCGCATAAACTTCATTCGGTTCCAGCGACTGTGCGCTGCCGAATGGCATGGCTCGGTTGATGTAGTCATAAACCGTTGACAGGTAAGGCCAGTAAGACCCGATTGTCTTCACTGGGTTTTGGCTCGCAAGCGATCCGTCGCCGCCCGCGAGAACGGGCCAGCGCCCTGCACCTTCGGCGAAATCGCCGTGGCAGACGGAGCATTTCTCAAGCCAGACTTCCTCGCCCGTATAGACGTCACCACTGCCGACAGGCAGACCTTGACCGTCTGGGCGCACGTCGATGTTCCACGCCGCGACCTCTTCTGGAAGCGCGTCACGACCCAAGCCTAGCGTTGCCTCTTGCGCAATTGCGGATGTGCCGGTGAGCAGGGCAGCCCCTGCGATTAGTTTAAGAAATTTCGACATTTTCAGCCTCTCCATCCGCGTTCACAGCCCAAGTCTGAATGCCGTTATTGTGGTAGATCGAGTTCAAGCCACGCACTGCGCGTAGCTGGTCTTTCGTGGGTTGCACGTAGCCTGTGCTATCGTGCGCACGGCTTTGCAGCAGCAGCTCCGAGCCGTCCCAGTCAATCTGGTAGTAAAACCGATGCATTGATTTGTCCAAGCTCGGGCCGTCCATACGGGCCTCGTGCCATGTGATGCCACCGTCAATGGTGACGTCCACGCGCGGGATTGTGCCGCGGCCTGACCATGCCACGCCTGTAATCACCAGAGGGCCTTTGCCGTGGGTGATAGGGGCTTGTGGGCTTGGGTTTGTAATGACGGATTTTGCGTCCATTTCCCAAGTGAAACGGCGTGCTTTACCGTCACCCAGAAGATCTGTGTATTTCGATGTTTCTTCGCGTTGCTGCCAAGGCTCATCACCGACCTCAAGACGGCGCAACCACTTGATCCACATATTCCCTTCCCAACCGGGAACGACCAAACGGACGGGGTAACCTTGCTCAGGGCGCAATGCCTCACCGTTCATTTTAAATGCAACAAGGCAATCATCCAGCGCCTTTTCCATCGGGATCGAGCGGGTCATGCCAGAGGCGTCTGCGCCTTCGGCCAAAACCCATTTGCCTTCGGTTTTCACGCCAGCCTCGTTGAGAAGCGCGCGCAGCGGCACGCCTGTATACATCACGTTATGGATCATGCCGTGGGTGAACTGGCAGCCGTTCAACTGCGCCCCGCGCCATTCCATGCCAGAGTTCGCAGCGCACTCAAGGAAGTAGACGTGGTTTTCGCGGGGAAAGCGCATCAGGTCTTCCATGGTGAAAACGATCTCGCGGTCTACAAGACCGTTGATCATGATCCGATGCTCGGCGGGATCGACCTCGGCGATGCCGCCGTGGTGCCGCTCAAAGCAAAGGCCGTTTGGCGTGATGATCCCGTCCAATTCGTGCAGCGGCGTGAAGTTGACCGACGAAATCGATTCTGCCGTCAGCCACGGCACATCTTTGCGCACCACATCGGCCTCAAATTGCGAGGGCATCCCGTAGGGTCGGGCGTCCACACCTTCGCCAAGGAATTCGACCCATGGCTGTTTGTTCATAATTGCAGGATCGGCTTCGGCAGCAACTTTTGTGCCCGCGACTGCAAGGCCACTGGCCGCAGCGCCGCGCAGAAATGCGCGCCGTGAGGGTTTTATGCCTTTGAATTGGTCAATCATCAGATGTCTCTCTTCCGTACGTTCATCTTTGGAAAATTACGCCCCAACCACCTTAACGGATGTATTGGGATCGACGGTGACGGTGCCTTTGCGTTTGATGAAGTTCTCGACGACCTCCCAGATGGGCGGGCCTTCGGTGCCTTCATTCACGCTTGCCCAGCCAGCCACCACATAGGTTTTGGAAGGGTCGATCAACTCACCAGTCTTGAGCAAAGTCATCTCGGTGATGCGCTCGCCCTGTGGCTTGGTGATATCGATGCGGTAGCCCATACCGCCAACGCGGACCATGTCGCCGCCTTGCTGGTAGTAAGGATCCGGGTTGAATAGATTGTCGGCCACGTCTTCAAGGATAAGGTGCAAGGTCTCGCCGGTCATCTCGGAGCGGTAGGCCTCTGGATAGGACATAGCGGTCGCGTTGAAGATATCTTCACGGGTAATATCGGCACCAGGCAGAACGGAAGCGCCCCACCGGAAACCCGGGGAAAGTGCGATGTCGGCTTCTCGCTCCTCAATCAAAGCGTTGCAGATCAAATCGTCCCAAGTGCCGTTGAAATTACCACGGCGATACAGAAGGGAATCTGTCTTGCCGATCACTTCTGTGAGTTCATCCTGAAACGGTGCGCGCTCAGCCTCAACCAAGGCGGTCATTTCGGGATCGGGCGCAATCACGTCAGAGAAGATCGGGATCAGGCGGGTGTTGATCCCCTTCATTTCGCCGTCGCGCACATCAAGATCAAGTCGCGTGACGAATTTACCGTGGCTACCGCTGGCGATGAGGTGGGTCTTGTTGACCAACACAGGTTCGGGCAGCGCATCGTGGGTGTGGCCGGTCAGGATGATGTCGATGCCATCAACATTTGCCGCGAGCTTGCGGTCGACATCAAAGCCGTTGTGCGAAAGCAGAACCACCAATTCAGCACCCGCAGCGCGGACCTCTTCGACGATTGCAGCCATGTTTTCCTGACGCACGCCAAAGCTAAGCTCAGGGAACATCCACTTCGGGTTCGCGACAGGCATATAAGGGAATGCTTGACCGATGACCGCGATTTGCACGCCGCCGCGCTCGAACATCTGGTAGGGCTCAAACACCCGCTCGTCCCATTCTGTGTCAAAGATATTCGCACCAAGGAAGGGGAAGTTCAGCTCGTTCTCGACGATCTCCATGACGCGATCAATGCCGAGTGTGAATTCCCAGTGGGATGTCATCGCATCGGTTTTGAGTGCGTTGAAGATATTGACCATGTCCTGACCGTTTGTGCGCAAAGCGGTCAAACTGCCCTGCCACGTGTCGCCGCCATCAAGCAGCAGCGCGTCTTCGCGGTCGGCACGGATAGATTTCACCACGGTCGAAATGCGGTCCATCCCGCCCATGCGTCCGTAGGTGCCAGCAAGCGCGGTAAAGTCGTCATAGGTCAGCGCATAGTCCGCAGGCGTGCCATCTTGGATGCCGTAGAGTTTGCGGAAATCAGCGCCCGTCACATGGGGAGGCTGGCCGATCACATCGCCGACGCCAATGTTGATTTCTGGCTCGCGGAAATAAATAGGTTTTAGCTGCGCGTGAATGTCAGTGATGTGGATCAGGGTGACGTTGCCCGAAGTCTCGAAGTTCAGGAGGTCATCTTGCGTCAAGGCTTGCTGTGCAGCCAAGCGGCCCCAGTTGCCAAAACCAGACGCACCATAAAGGGCGGTTGCGGCCATACCAGCTTGCATAAAGTGACGGCGGGAAATCATTGTGCGGTCCTTCGCGCTATACGTATTCGCGTTTATGAATGTTTTCAGAGAGACAAAACCCGCGTCCGGCGAACCGGCGCGGGTTATGATATTGTTTTACGGGCGGACAGACGGTGCTTCGACCGACAGACCATTGCCGCGCGATGCGACGTAAAGCTCAAGTGCAACAAACTCTTCGCTACCTGCGCTAAATGTTTCGGCGCGCGTATCACGGATACAGCCCTTAAAGCGGTTCTGAACCTGAACGAGACCACCTGTTTTAAGGCGGAACGCAGGGAAACCGTTGATCTGACCTTGGCTCAAGTGGTCAGCGCGAATGTAGTTATCTGCGTTGTCTTCGTGACAATTAGCGCAGCTCAACTCCAGTTGACCGTATCGCGTGTAATACATCTCTTCACCCTTGAGCCATGTATCGTGAGCGGGGCCATCCACGGCAACGTTCACAGGCATACCGCGTGATTGCAGCGAAATAACGGCTTCCATACCGGTCATCTCGGTGCCGTCATATTTCCACGCTTCTGCGCCCATCTGCTCTGTGCGGCAGTTATTAATCTGGCTTGCCAGTGTCATAACGGCGCCTGCGTCCTCGTTCCACTTTGGATAAACAGCGCGGACACCAGACATCGAAGCGGCCAAGTCTTCATGGCACGAGGCGCAAGATTTGCCTTCGGAGCCGTCAACATTGGTCCAGCTTGCCATACCTTCATCGACCGCAAGGGATGCTGGGTTTTCAAAGTCGTCCAGCTGCATGGCCTGCATGTCACTATTGCGGTAGCGCCAGCCAGAATATGCGGTCTTGATACCACCGATATAGTCCTGTGTTGGCACTTCGGTAATCATTTCGAGATCACCGTTAATCACGAGCTGATTGTCATCTTGCGCAGCTGCAGACGTCGCACAGGTCAGAAGTGCGACGATGCCTGCGGTTTTTATAAGGCTTGTTTTTATCATGGTGATCCTCCCTGAATCCCTTCCTGCCGCCTAGCCGATCGCGATGTCCTGCGTATCGGTGTAAACGGACCCATCATCATCATACCAAGTGAACGTGAATGTACCTGCTTCTGGCACTGTCGCTTGGAATTCAAAGTATGGGTTTGTCGAAATTGCGGGCTCCATCGTCACATCGATGACGTTTTGCTCGTTAAAATCGCAAGTGAAGCGATTGATGATCGACCGTGGAATAAGGTTGCCGTCGGCATCCTTACGCTGACCCGATTCCATAGGGTGAGAGATCAAGGTCTTGAGCGTAATTACCTCGCCAGCTGCTGCTGTCTTTGGAACGCGGACCTTTGGTTTTACGTTGTCTGCCATTTTCTTTCCTCCAGATCAGCCGCCGCAGCCGCCGATAGTAACCTTCACCTCTTGCGTGACTTGCACAAAGCTGCCGTCAGCCATTTTGGCAACCGCCATCACGTTTTGGGTCTTAGCCAAACGGATGCGTGTCGAGGCAGATTGTGAACCCGCAAGTGGGCCAAAATTGAACGTCGCGGCACCCGGTGTCGGGTTCCCCGTCGCCAAAAGCATGATCGAAACGGCGCCAGGTGCCGAGACTTCTACAGGCACTGTGTTGCCGTTTTCAGCGATCTCCGGGGCGGTGAGCGTCAAGCCACCCTCGCCCACTTCAGCGCCGCCTGTGAATGCAGCGATCAACTCGTCCACATCCGCCATTGCAGGCATGGGGAGCATAGCTACCGCCGAGGCACCAAGCGCCATGAGCATCGTTTCTCTGCGAGAAAATTTCATTGTCTTGCTTCTCCGTTATTCTTTCAGTGTCGCGAGATAGGCGACCACGTCTTCAATTTGCTGTGCCGTCAACAGTGGCTCAAGCGCGCCTTCGGCGGCCTTGCCAGTGAAGGCGTCACCAGGGCGGATAAAGCCGCTGGTTTTATAAAAGCTTGGCATAACCGAGTCAGGGAAAGTCATTTTGGCATTTGCCACAATGCCGCGAAGCTGTGCTTCGTCCCAACGATCAGCGGCACCATCAAGGCTTGGGCCGACGTTCCCTTGGAACGCAGCGCTTAATGCTGACACCTGATGACAGGCAACACAGTTTCCAAGTCCACGGTCAGACATGACTTGCTCACCGGAGGCTGGATCACCTGCGACTCCCGTAAGGGATGCCTCGATTGCTCCATATTCATCCATAACGACGTTATCTGGCGCGACCGTCTCGGCGGATACAAATGTTCCAAACCCGATGAGTGCGGTAAGCGCGATTGCTGTGCGTTTCATGACACCTCCCTGCATGTTCGCATTCTTCTGTTTCTAGGCTAACCGACAATAGCGCCTGAACGCAATTACAAATTCGCATTATTGCATGTTTCTGCATTGCAGCATGATTTCTGCACGCGCATCTATTCGAGGATTCCGCCCGCTTCGATCATACGGGCATGATATTTCTGAAATGGCTCGTCGCCGTCATAGCCGTGATCGTTGACCCAGTTCAGCAAGTTGAATGTCGTCGATTTCCCAAATGCACCAGGCATCACAACCACGGCCGCTTGGGTTGCGGTCGAATCATCCGGGACTTCTTCGGGGAAAAACATCAACGTTGGGGTGAACATCACATTCCAACGTCCGACCATCTCTTTCTCTGGGAGTACGGTGCCGTCAAAGTCCGTCACTTCCACATCGCCAAACATATTTATCTGCACGACAAAGAAGTTCTCGGTGAGGTAATCTTCGATAGCCGGCACGACAAAGACTTCCTCGTGCATTTTGCGGCAATAGATGCAGCCGCGCTGTTCGATCATGACCAAAAGCCGTTTCCCCTCGGCGTTGGCTTCTGCAAGATCCTCGCGCAAATCCTTGAACGTATCGCGCTGCCAATCCGTCTTGTGTAGGCCGTCGTCGCCCATCGTGAAGGCCCATACGGGACCCGCCAGAAAGACAAACACCATTGCTGTCAGTAGTTTTCTCATGATCGTCACTTTCCTATTTTAGCAGCCAAAGATCTGGCGCAACGTCGAGCATCCATTGAGCAATGTAGTTAATCGAATTGGTCGCAATCAGGATACCAAAGATGATGAGCAAAACGCCCATTGCCTTTTCGATCTTGCCCAAATGTTTTCTAAATTTCTTCATCCAGCGCATAAACGGACCAATGAAAAGTGCCGCCATAACAAAGGGTAACGTCATGCCTAAACCGTATGCCAAAAGCAGGAACGCGCCCTGCCCTGCAGTATCGGACGCGCCCGCCATAAACAGGATCGCGGCCAGAACGGGGCCGACGCATGGTGTCCAACCAAAGGCGAAGGCAAGCCCGATAACATAGGCGCCGATATAGCTAAGGTTGCTCGTCTCGCCTGCATCAGCGCGGAATTGGCGATACAGGAAGCCGATTCGCAGCACTCCCAGAAAGTGCAGGCCCATCGTGATGATAATCGCCGCAGCGATCCAGCGCAGAACGCCAAACCATTCACGCACCACCTGACCAAAGATCGAGGCCGTCGCCCCCAACCCCATAAAGATCGTGATGACCCCTGCTGCAAAAAACAATGAGGCAATGAAGGCCCTGCGCCGAACAGCGCCCGAAATCTCGGCGCCTTCAGAGATTTGGTTCATGCCCACGCCAGCGAGGTAGGACAAGTAGAATGGGACGATAGGCAAGATACAGGGCGACAGGAAAGACAAGAGCCCCGCCAGCGCCGCACCCGAAAGTGTAATGTCAAACATTTTAGAAGAGCCTATGGCTTGAATAAATCACATTCTCACATTAGATATAGTGAATTCGTTTAGTCAATCGAGTTCATATGAAGCGCCTACTCTACGCCTTGCTGGCCTGCGGATCCGTCTTGTCGTCACAGGCAAGCGCAGAGATGAATTTGATCATGGTCGAAGAAAACGGCTGTATGTGGTGCGCCCGCTGGAACGCCGAAATCGCCCCGATTTACCCCAAAACACCCGAGGGCCAAGTCGCGCCGCTTCGTCGTATCGAAATCAACGAAGCCATTCCCGCTGACCTCACCTTCGCGACGCCCCCTCACTACACCCCAACTTTCATCCTTGTGGACCAAGGCAAAGAGGTTTCGCGGATCGAAGGATACCCCGGAGATGATTTTTTCTGGGGCTTATTGAACATGATGCTGGTAAAAGCGAGTGAATCTACCGCTTCCAACGGTTAAAATTGAACTTTGAATAGACCTTAAACGTCCATTCAATTATGCAGCCGATACAGTGAACACGATAGCGATTAGAGGCAAAACAATGGGTTTACCCGTATTCGACGAAAATCTCTGCGAGGAAGACCTCGACAAGATGATGGATAACGCGCTTGCCGCGTCGAATTTCCTCAAGGCGATTAGCCATGAAGGCCGTCTGATGATCCTTTGCCATCTCACGACTGGTGAAAAATCGGTCACTGAATTGGAAGAGCTGCTCTCAGCCCGCCAAGCTGCTGTCTCGCAGCAACTCTCGCGTCTGCGCCTTGAAGGGCTCGTCACACCGCGCCGCGAAGGAAAAGCGATTTATTATCGCTTGACCGATGACCGCCCCAAGCAAATCATGGAAGTTGTCTACGAACTTTTCTGCAAAGGCAGCTAATCCAAAGGACCGCGCGTGTTAGAGTACTTCAGTGAACCCACCCTCGTTGCACTCATTGGAGGTGTTGGCGGCGTCTTTCTTGGACTAGCTGCACGGTTGGGGCGCTTCTGTACTTTGGGCGCGATTGAAGATTACTTTTACGGCGGCAGCTCCGTGCGACTGCGGATGTGGGGCACGGCAATTGGCACAGCGATTTTCGTGACCTTTACCTGCGCCGCACTTGGCCTGATCGACCTTGGTCAAACGGCCTACCTTTCTCAATCGCTGAACCTTCCTGCCGCGATTATCGGCGGGTTGATGTTTGGCTATGGCATGGCGCTTTCTGGTAACTGCGGGTTTGGCGCATTGTCACGGCTTGGCGGTGGCGACTTGCGGTCGTTTGTGATCGTCCTCGTCATGGGCCTCGCGGCATATATGGTCATGAGCGGACCGTTTGCAAAGCTACGCATCACGCTGTTCCCGCACCATGCCGCATCTGCCGACACAACGGGCATAGCGCATTGGTTAAGCGGGATTTCAGGGGTTGATGTCGAAGCCATAGGTATTGCCGTTGGCCTTACAGTTCTCGTCATCAGTCTTATCACCAAGAGTGATGACAAAAGCTATTTCTGGGGCGGCGTGGTCGGCCTTGCTATCGCGTCTGGCTGGATCGGGACAACCTTTGTCTCGCAAACGGGGTTCGATGGCACGCCTGTCGTCTCTCACACGTTTTCGGCCCCGGTTGGCGAGACCGTGCTTTACGCCATGACGGCCTCTGGCAATACGCTCAGCTTTGCGGTGGGGTCGGTTTTGGGCGTGCTGGTAGGTGCATTTATTGGCAGCTTGTTCAAAGGTCATTTTCGGTGGGAAGCCTGCGAAGATCCCCGCGAGTTACGCCGCCAGATTGCGGGTGCTGCCCTTTTGGGTGTTGGGGCAGTAATCGCTACGGGGTGTAGTATTGGCCAAGGTCTATCTGCGTTTTCAACCCTCGCGATCAGCGCACCGATTACGCTCGCCGCAATATTCGTTGGGGCCTATATCGGTCTGCGCCAGCTTATCGAAGGGTTTCAGGAGATCAATTGATCTGCTCTTAGCTACCATCGCCTGCGAAGAGTGTCCTCGTCGACACCCGAAAGATATTTAGCCAGTGGCGTCGCCTGCGTCAAAGTTTCATCAAAATAGACGACTGATTCAAGGCCTCGATCAAACCGACCGAGGGACCCTGGCTCGCGCAATAATTCCGTTGGCATCGTGGTTGCACGGCATATCGCCCGCGCGATTGTATCGCCGGCTTGGGTGGTCATAACCTTGATGGCGCGCGGCATTGCAAGGTCGGCGCCAGCCAATGTACCATCCGACAGTGTGAGGCGGTGGTCCGCGCGGAAAACATCTCGGCCGTTCAGCACAAAACGATCAATCTGGGACCCTGCTGTTGCCATTGCGTCGGTCACAAGAAAGATGCGATCCGATTTTTGCCGCGCGGCCAACGCGACACGAATGGCGCTGGGGTGAACATGGATACTGTCCGCGATTAACCCTGCGTAAATGTCATCGCGGGCGAGTGCTGCGCCGACCAAGCCGGGCGCGCGGCTACCTATTTGGCTCATCGCGTTAAACAGATGGGTTACGCAGCGCGCGCCAACAGCAAAGGCCTGCATGCAAGTCTCGAAATCTGCATCGGTATGCCCCAAGGAAACGACAATGCCTGCGTCGGCCATGGTTTTGATTTGGGCAAACGTCGTGTTCTCTGGCGCGACGGTCACCACCACATTGGGAATATGATCTGCGGCCTTGAGCAGAACGACGAGGTCATCGTCGGTCATTGGCCTAATCAATTGAGGATCATGCGCCCCCTTTCGGGCGATGCTGAGGTGAGGTCCTTCGAGGTGAATGCCAACAACGCCCTTCACTTTTTGGGCAATAGCCTCTGCCACCGCGTCGATTGCAGAAGTGGTTCGTTCGGGGGTGTCTGTGATGAGGGTTGGCAGTATGGCTGCCGTCCCTGTTCCGAGATGCGCATCTGCGATTTTGCGCAGGGTTGCGACAGACTGATCGTCGTTGAACATCACGCCCCCGCCACCGTTGACCTGCAAATCAACGAAGCCTGGGCTGATAGTGCCGCCCTGCAAATATTGTGTTGGGCAGGCATCAGGTAGGCTCGCGCGGGGCACTACGCTCAGGCTGTCATCTGAACGAAGGAGGAGTGCGTGACCGTCATGAAGGCTTTGTCCATCATGGATTTTCGCTCCGACGAAGGCTTTCACAATATCACTCATCCGTTTTGTCCTTACTCACCTGACGGCTGCATCAGTGAACGCGCCAAATGGAAGGCGCCATCTAGTGCCGTACCACTGGCCTTCACCTGACCTGATAGAATGTCTGGGGTTAAAAAACCCACGTAAAATGGGCCGACGCCACCAGTGATGCAGAGCCTATCGCCAGACTGAAATCCCAAAGCGCGAAGTCCTTGCGCGATATGAACCGCACCCTGCCTCATCAACATAACCCCAACAGCATCGCCGGCATCTGCGGCCTCTAACACCATTGGTGCGAGTGTCGCGAAATCCCCTGGCTTGGCGGTGATGCTGAAGGCGACAATTGCATTGGGGTCTTGATCGAAATCTGCGAGGATTGCCTGCGTCAAATCACTATGCGGGGTCACGCCGTCAAAGCAGAGCATTGTCTGCTCCAAGATCGCCCGCCCCAGCCATGCGCCTGAGCCGTGATCAGAAATCTGCAAGCCCCACCCGCCGACGGACCGAAACTTGTCGCCGTGGCTTGCCGCCAGAATTGACCCTGTTCCCAAGGACACAAGGAACCCGTCTTGCCCTCCCAATGCGCCGACAACTGCCGTCGGCTTATCGTCTGTGACGATGGTTAATTTGAAGGGAAATGCGGATGCGACACGTTGGCTGTCCGCAGCACTCATGACGCCAGCCAATCCAAGATGCGCGACTGCGCCGCTGAGGGCTACCTTATCAATATTGATCGAAGATGCGGCCGATGAAATAGCGGCAGTCACGTTTCTAATCGCCTCATCAGGGTCAGATGAGACGTTTGCACGCCCCCCTTGTGCCATCGCAAGAATGCCTGCGGACGCTGTCCCGATTGCGGCGCGGCACCCCGTGCCACCACCGTCAACGCCAATAATGTATGTTTGAGAGGTTCCATTCATAGGGCACGTAAATAATACCTGAGCTCTAAAAGATAGGCCCTACAGTTTTGATTGTGACAAGCTGGTGCGAGCCAGCTCAAAGGCGACGCGACTGGACGCCGCCTTTGTTTATTTAACTCGCCACCGCTTTCATGAACCGATCACGGATCACGACTGGGTCCATTGTGATAACAGGCAGCTTGATGTTGCCGCTGTCACATTTGCAAACGATGATCGTCATTTTCTTGCTGTCGATTGCGGCTTGTAGCGTTTTGCCAGTGTCAACGTCTTTGCAGACG
>Ga0181560_10000057_pt1 | contig 82256 bp, 58 predicted proteins | sample 011ome_20_FD_133751 | JGI IMG/M metagenome (GOLD analysis project Ga0181560, IMG submission 133751) | Coastal salt marsh microbial communities from the Groves Creek Marsh, Skidaway Island, Georgia - 011509CT metaG (megahit assembly) | ecosystem: Environmental > Aquatic > Marine > Intertidal... | reverse complement strand
TCGCGCCGCCGCCGACGGAAGCAGCAGCCCCGCCAGCAGCGAGCGAGGTAACCGCCGCCCCGCCGCCTGAACAAGAGGCAGCGGCAGCGGCGCCGCCAGCGAGCGAGGAAACATCTGCCCCGCCGCCAACGAGCGAGGAAACCGCCGCCCCGCCGCCTGAACAAGAGGCAGCGGCAGCGGCGCCGCCAGCGAGCGAGGAAAAATCTGCCCCGCCGCCAACGAGCGAGGAAACCGCCGCCCCGCCGCCGACGGAAGCGGCGGCGGCAACGGCGGCGGCATCGCAAGAAGAAGACCAGTACACGGATGAGTACTCTGGTGACAGTGGCCAAGAACAACCTACCGACTACAGCGACGACTCCGGCGGCGGTGAAGAAGAAGAACCTGCAGGTACCGAGTACGGCGACGACTCTGGCAGTGAAGAACAATCTACCGACTACAGCGACGACTCCGGCGGCGAAGAACAGCAACCTACCGACTACGGCGACGACTCCGGCGGCGACCAATCGTACGAAGGCGAAGAACAAGGTACTACCGACGAAGGCGGTGAGCAAGGCGCCGACTATGGCTACGAAGGCGGGCGGCGAAAGCTCAGCTGGTTCCGCGGTTTCGTGTACTGAACTGGAAAGCCGACGCGCGGCCCGACGAAGTCGATGAGATGAATCACGAAGACGACACGCACGCTGTGCGACGAGACGAGCACCAGACGCGAGGACGCAACGAATGAACGAGAACCTCCGTTTCATCAAAGCTAAAAAATGAAAGAAATCATCAAGGCTTGCCCCCGCCCGCGGCTTGCAAGTTCCGCTGGCCCGCCCATCCCAACGCAGGGGTCGCCCGCCGTCCCTGCGCCCCGCTCCCCCCCCAGTTACCCCTTATGGAACTCATCGCGCGAACCGCCCTGTCGTATCCCGGACGAACCGTCCTCTGAATGTCCTCCGACGCGCCGCCGATGACCCCCGCGGCTGTCGTGATCAACCTTCTCGCCACCGGCGCTACCAGCGGCTTCGACGCCGCGGCCGCTCTCGCTAAGATGCCCCCCGCGCCCATCGCCTCGATCGCGCCGCCGAGGCCCGCGGCCGCGGCGCCCAGGCTCATCCCCGCGCTCGCGGCCACTTTCGCGCTCGCCCCCCCGGCCGCGGCGGCGCGCGCGGACGCGACCGCGACGAGCGCTGGCGGCACCGCACGAACGCCGACGCCGATGATCAGCGCCGCGGTCGACCCATGCTGCAAGCGCTCCCACAGCGGCGCGTTCTCCAGGTCCGTGACCGCCATGATCGGCACGAGGACCGCGAGCTCGGTCGCGCGTCGTCGGCGTTCCTCCGCGCGCTCCTCGGCGGCGCGAGAGAACATCGAGCGGCCGAACACCTCGCCTTTGACGTACTTGCTGCACGCGTTCGTGAACCCGCACCCGAGCTCGCACAGGTCGTTCACGTAATGCCGGCAGTCGTTCTTGTTCACGTTGTAGATGGTATCTCGCTTCTTGTTGAACGCGCGGACGTCGTCGAGTGTCATCGACGTCTTCCCGACGAGGTACGTTCCGTTGGCGGGCAACGCGTCTAATTTCTTCTCGCGGACGTGACCGGGCGTGGACGACGACGACGACGACGACGACGACCCGGTGTCGCTCAACATCGCGCTGTGCACGTCGCCACCGAACGGACCGAAGTCGAACTGGAAGATCTCCCCGCGTTCGGACTTGTACACGCAGAGGAAGTGGCACACGCCTCCGGTGCTGAGCGCGTCTCGCGCCGGAGGCGGCAGCCGACCGAGGAACGAACGATCCGCGCGGAACGACCGCGTCGTGACGTACAGCTCCGGCTCGACGAGCTCTTCCTCCGCGGTCGTGGCCTCGCCCACGCCTTGTAAAGCGGGGGGGAAGAGCACCGTTCCTGCTCGTGACCCCATGGCCATCGCGCGCGCGCTAGAGTGACAAGATGCCGCCCCCGAACGTCTCAAACCGTCGGACGTTTCAGAGCCACAAATTTCTTGCATCTCCCGCGGCGCGCGCGCGGCTCAAGTGCCTACTGACATTCGGCGACGGCGGCGGCGGGGCGGCGGGGCGGCGAGGCGGCGGCGGGAGAGATTTGGGTTCGTGGAGGGTGTCTCGCCGCGCTCGCATATTCCCGTGACGATTTCGTGCGCGCGAGGCTGACTACGATACCAACACGCGGCGACTACGTTCTACGCTGAGGCGCGGCGGCGGCGGGCGAAATCACTCTCTCCGCCGAGCCGCCGCCAAATCCCCGGGGAGGTCCCCCCCTTCAATTTGAATACTTCACCCCTCCGCTCTCCAGTCCCCGTTCGAGCAAACGAACACGACCTCGCGCGTGATGTTCAAGCTCTGGTTCGGCATCAAGTATCGATACTCCGCCCTCGTTCGCTGGTCGCCGACGATCTCGAACACCTCGCCGCCGTCCGCGAGGAGCGCGATCTCGTCCCCTAACAGCTTCCACCGTTCGCTATCGCCTTCCAGCTCGCCGGCGTAGTACGCGGTGTCCTCCTCGGTGAGGTCGTGCGGGACGAACACGCGGACGAAGCCTTTGATGTCGTTCCGTTTCGCGAGCTCGACGAGGAGGTTCAGGCGGTTCTGCAGCGCCGCGTTCGTCGTCCGCACGCCGCCGCTCTTCACCGCGCGCGCGATTTTCTGCTCCTCCGCGAGCTGCTCCGCTTCCGCGGCGGCGTCGCCGACGCCGCCGCCTCCGCCTCCCTCTTTGCGCGACCCGAGGTGGTCGCCAGATCCTCGCTCGTTCGCTTTCTTCTTACCCATGACCGACGACGACGAGAGGAAGCGCGCGGGGACAGTGAGGGCGAGACAGAATTACGTTCTGTTCGTTTGCCAAAAAAATATCCTACTGCTTCGTCTCGGGCGCGGAGTTCATCCGCGTGAAGCACGGCCACCGCATCGCTTTCCCCTTCGTCAAGGTCAACTCCAAGCGCTTGCTCCCGTCCCTATCCTTCACTATGCTCCAGCTGCACTCGTCCGGGGTCACGTCCGAGCACAGCTCGTTCGCGTCGTCCACGATCAGCCGCTCGCCCTCGTCGGGCGCGTCCGTCACCTCGAGGCGGATCCGATCCTTCCTCACGACGCACTTCACGTCCGCCTTGGTCGTCGTCTCTCGCACCGGGACGACGACGACGACGTCCTCGCCCTCCTGGCTCCACTTGTACAGCTGCGAGCCGGTGTCGTCGATCGAGCCCGGCGGCGGCCCGGGCTCCGGGAGGTTATCCTGGAGGTTCATCGCGTTCGCGGCGTCCTTCATCCCGCCCATCGCTCGGATCTGCTCCTGAACGTCCCCGCTGTTTCGCTTCTTCGCGATCTGCAGCGTGTACGCGCGCTTCACCCACGGCGCGCTGGAGGACATCTCGTCTAACGTGAAGTCGTGCCTCTCGAAGCGATCGTCGTCGTCGAGGATCCTCGCGAGGAACGCGTCGCCGACGATGTCCGTGGGCGCGCCGCACTCGAGCGCGAGCCCGCACGCGCGATCGTTCCTTCGCAGCCCTTTGCTTATTCCGCGATCGTCCACGTACAGGTTGACGTGCTCCCAGTTCGTCGCCTTCCCGCCCGGGAGCAGCGCCACGGGCTGGACCATCTGCATGCGCGAGGCGATGTCCATCATGTCGTCGTCGATCTTCTTCCCGGACTGCTCCTCGAGCTGCTTGCGGAACAGCGCTTTCTGCTCCGCGCTCGTGCCCAGCGTCCCCGATGCGTTTCGGAAGTGTTCCTTCAGCGTGTCGAGCAGGCACTCCATCTCTCTCCCTTCCGGGATCTCCATCGTGAGCTCCTCCATCGCGCACGCGGGGTCGCAGGGGATGTACACATACTTGAAGCTCTTTCGCGGGGACATCGTGCGCGCGCGCGGGTCGAAGTGAACCGAGGAAGGTCGTGGAAGGAAACTCGAGCCGCCGCCAGTGGCAAAAATGTTTTCGGTCGAGGATCTGAATTGTTTCCCCCGAGGCTGGGGCGTCACTCCCCCCCGCGCAGCGCCGGTGACATCCGTCGACGCCGCGGGGGAAACGAGAAGATTCGCGCGCGCCGGGGGCTCGCGACGCGCGCGTCCCCAAACCCCCGGCGCGATGGGCTTCTTCGACGCGGCGCGGCGCGGAGACGACGGCCGCAGCCGCAGAGTGCCCACTTCAAAACTCGGCACGTCGTTCCCGCTGCTCGACCTCCCCGACGCCGCGCTCGCGGTCGTCCTGAAGCACCTCGCCGCGGGCCCCGACGGCGTGTGCGACATCGCGCGGTTCTGTCTCGTCTCCAAACCCGCGCGAGAGCTCGGTCTCGACACCATGCGCCGGCGGATGAGAAGTTTAGATCTGACGCCTCTCGGTCGACGCGCGAGAAACGCCGTCCCGCACCTCGCGGCGACGTGCGCGAACCTGCGTACGATCACCTGCGACGGCACGAACGTCACGGACGCGTGCGTTACCGCGCTCCTCGCGTGCTCCGAGCGCACGCTGACGCGGTTGAGCCTCGCGGACTGTCGTCATCTCCGTTTACTTCACGAGCACTCGCACGGCGCCGGCGCGAGGGGTTTACGCGAGCTCGTGCTGCGCGGGTCGTCCTGGTCGCTGTCCGCGCTCGCGGGGATATTACGTCGGTCGAGAAAGACGCTGACGTCGCTGAACCTCAGCGGCACGAGGCTCGCGCTGACCGCGGGCGATAACGACCTGAGGGTGATCGCCGCGCGCGTCCTGAGATGTCGCGCGCTCGAGCGGTTGAGCCTCGGCAGCCACGTCGACGTCCTCCCCGCCGCGTTGGCGACGGTGATATTCGCGCTGCTCGACGGCGACGAGAGGATCGACGACGACGACGACGTGGACGTGGACGTGAACGTGGACGTGGACGTGGACGCGAGCTCGACGACGCCGACGACGACGCCGGACGACGTCGACGACGCGTTCGGTTTGGACAACTTGAAAGAGCTCTCCCTCGCGCAAAACGGCGCCGCGGACGAGAAGATGCTCGAGATCATCGCGCGACGGTGCCCGAGCCTGACGAAACTCGATCTTCGCGGGTGCACGGCGTCGCGCGACGCGGTGTGCGCGTTCGTTCGGAACGCCGCGTGCGCGTCCAGTTTGACGTCTCTGCTCCTCGGCGGCGCCGCGGACTCGCTCGACGACGCGTCCCTCGAAGCCGTCGCGTCGTCGTGCCCGTCGCTCGAGGAGCTCGACCTCGGGATGCACCACGCGGTCGGCATCGCGGGGATGGAATCGCTCAGAGTCGGGTGCGTTGGGTTGAGACGGCTGCGGATATCCAGGAACGCGAGGGTGACGACGCAGTCGCTCGCGTCGCTCGTGAAGACAGAGGGGAGCAAGTTGGAGCTCCTCAGCGCGGTGCGGTGCCGCCGCGCGGGCGAGCCGGGGCTTCGTTCGTTACAACGAGATCTCGAAGTCGCGGTGGGGGCGGGGGCGGGGTGTCGGATCGATTGGGTCGGAGAGTATTCGTTCGAGTGCGACGACGACTCGTAGCGCGGCGACGACGACGTGAATAGAAGAACTTAGATTTAGCGTAGCGCCTTTCATTTGATCGGTGACATTTTTTTGAAAGGAGGTTTGAGACCGTGACGTGCGAATTTCAAGTCTGAAAAAAATGCTCTGTCGGTCAACTGAACGAGGGCACAGATGCCACCAGCCGAGCCGCGTGCGGTGCGAGTCGAACCGAACGTCGCGTCGCCTCGAAACCTGCTGCGCGATCGGCTCTTTCGCGCCGCGGCCGCTCGCGCGCCATTGCACACGCGCGCGTCGGTGCGTCGCGCAGGATAGAAGCGTCTCGTAGGGCTTCTTTACGAGAGATATCCACCCCGATCGGTCGCGGTCGGCGGCGTCAGGGCTCGAACGCGCGCTCGGGTCGTCATCCCCCCGCGGAATTGATTGAGATCAATCGGTCGCGATGTCGTCGGGCTTCCGCGTCCTGCACCTCGTCCGCCCTTTCCTCTCGGTGTTACCCGAGGTGAAGGCCGCGGACCGCAAGGTCCCTTTCCGCGAGCGCGCGCTGTACACCACGGTCGCGCTGTTCGTGTTCTTGGTGTGCTCGCAGCTCCCGCTGTACGGGATCCACACCGCGAGCGGGGCGGATCCTTTCTACTGGGCGCGCGTCATCATGGCGTCGAACCGCGGCACGTGCATGGAGCTCGGGATCTCGCCGATCGTGACGTCCGGGCTGATCATGCAGCTGCTCGCGGGCTCGAAGATCATCGAAGTCGACGAGGCGGTCAAGGAAGACCGAGAGTTACTGTGCGTCCCGTGAAACGCGCGGTCGACCTCCCGATCGGTCGAATTATTCTCATTGCCTGCGACCCCCCTTGTTTTTCCCCGTCCCGTCGCTGACGCTCTCTCGTCGACATCGTTCCACAGTAACGGCGCGCAGAAGCTCCTCGGCGTGCTGATCACGATCGGCGAGGCCGTCGCGTACGTCGTCTCCGGGATCTACGGCGACGTCAGCGACCTCGGCGCGGGGAACGCGATCCTCATCATCCTGCAGCTCTTCATGGCGGGCGTGATCGTCATCTGCCTCGACGAGATGCTGACGAAAGGATACGGCCTCGGAAGCGGCATCTCGCTGTTCATCGCGACGAACCAGTGCGAGTCCATCATCTGGAAAGCGTTCTCCCCGACGACGGTCAACACCGGCCGCGGCGCGGAGTTCGAAGGCGCGGTGATCTCGCTGTTCCACCTCATCATCACGAGGAAAGACAAGTTCAGGGCGCTGAAGGAGGCGTTTTACCGCGCGAACCTGCCGAACATCTCGAACCTCCTCGCGACGATTCTGATCTTCCTCGTGGTGATCTACTTCCAAGGCTTCCGCGTGGACCTCCCCGTGAGGTCCAAGCGCAACGCGCGAGGACTGCAGCAGTCGTACCCGATCAAGCTGTTCTACACGAGCAACATGCCTATCATCCTGCAGTCCGCGCTCGTGTCGAACCTTTACTTCATCTCCCAGCTCCTGTTCAAGCGCTTCGGAGGGAATTTCCTCGTGCAGCTCCTGGGGCGGTGGCAAGAGAGCGAGTCCACCGGGCAGTTCATCCCCGTCGGCGGGTTCGTGTACTACGTCTCCCCGCCGACGTCCCTGAGCGACATCGCGGCGAACCCGCTGCACGCGTTGTTTTACCTCACGTTCATGCTCGGCGCGTGCGCGCTCTTCTCGAAGACGTGGATCGAAGTCTCCGGCTCGTCCGCGCGCGACGTCGCGAAGCAGCTGAAGCAGCAGCAGATGTTCATGGTCGGCCACCGCGAGTCCTCGCTTCAGCGCGAGCTGAACCGGTACATCCCCACCGCAGCCGCGTTCGGCGGGATGTGCATCGGTTTCCTCACCGTCGTCGCGGACTTCATGGGGGCGATCGGCAGCGGTACCGGGATCCTTCTCGCGGTGACGATAATCTATCAGTACTTCGAGACGTTCGAGAAGGAGCGCGCGCAGGAGTTGGGCGGCGTGCTGTTCTGATGAGAAGGACGCGACGAGACGCGTCAGAGGGGGTGATATGTAATACCGAACGACCTGAACGGTTGCTCTGCCGAGCCCGCGCGCGCGCGCGGACGCGTCGTTGTTTTCGTTAAATTCGCCGTGCATTCCACATTAAACGTCTACGACCCAGCTAGATGAGACAAGACGTCACAACAACGAACGCAAGACTTGCCGCGATAGTCGCGACCCCACCAAACCCCGCGCGAAGAAGTTTACATAACCTTGTTCTTCTCGCCACCGCGCATCTTCTTGACGCGGTTCTTCTTCTCCTTGATCTGCTTGCGGGACTTCGTGACCGCCTCCTTGAGGCCGGCACGGATGACGCGGTGCTTGGGCTCGAACTTCTTCATCGCGTCGATGGTGTCGTAGATCAGCCCAAACCCGGTGGACTTGCCACCACCAAACTGCGTGCGGAAGCCAAAGAGGGACACGCACTTGTCGTCGTTGACGTCGTACATCTTCGCAAGCTTCTCGCGCAACTCGGCCTGCGACACGAGGGAACGACGAGGCGGGGGAGGAACGTCAGCGCGAGCGCGAGGGACGTGAAGTGGAGGCGATCCCCCCCTTTGTTCGCGGGCGTAAAAAAACCCAGAAACCCTAAAAAACAACGTCCGGCGCGGGGCTCACCTTCGGCACGTTGGCGCGACCGGGGTGAAGAACATCGAGGATCTGCGGGAGGGAGAAGAGGAGGACATCTTCGTCAGTACGGTGCGCTCGCGGTGCTCGGCGTCGCGTCTCTCGACGGCGCGATGGGACGGGATTTACGGACGCCACGAGACGCTATAGCGGAGACGCGCGGTAATCTTTTCATCGGGCCGGCTTTCGACGGGCACTCACGAATTGACGACGCGCGAGGAGCCGGTTCGTCATGAACTTGCGCGTGCGGAGCGTGCACGAGGTGGACGACATGATGAAACGACGCTTCCCGTGTAGGAGAGCGTGCGCTGCGCCGTTGAAAGAGGGAGGGGCGGCGTGATTTTGTACGGTTTTTCTCCACTCACCGACGGCAGCGACCGGCCGCGCCCGCGACTTTTCTGTCCCGCCAAGCGAAAACCGAGAAGCTCGCGCGCGCCGCGTCCACAACCGCCCGCGCGGCAGACACGCACGCACCGCGCGTCCACGTAACCCGTCGCACGATGTCCAAAGCCGCGTTCGCCGGCCTCAAGGCTGTGCAGGAGATCCGCTTCCACCTGTGCCAGACGTCGAAAGGAAGCGAGGGGGTGAGGAACTTTCTCCTGAAGAGCTACAAGGCCATGAAAGCCGCGTCCCCGACGACGCCGATCTTGATTCGCGAGGCGAGCGGCGTGGAGGGTGGCTTCGTCGCGCGTTACGGTGCGTCACCGCGAACGTCTCGTCGACGTCGTGAACCCGCCGCCGATCGCGGACCCGCGCGCGCGGATCCTCGTTCGTTTCCCTCCTCCAACGATCGATCGCCTGTCTGTTCGTCCCCTCGCCCGCCGTCGTCGGACCGCGTCTGACTCGCGAATCCCCGTCCTCGTCCTCGCAGACTTTGGGGTGGAGAAGAAGTTTTCTTTAGAGGGGCTGGACGCGAAGGCGGTGGAGAAGGAAGTCACCGGGGTCCTGAAGCAGTCGGCGTGAGCGCGGGGACGGTCTCGCGTTCGGTTACCCTAAAATCCGATCGAGAGATCTCCGTCGTCGTCGTTCGTGACGACGATACTAACCTAGCTAGGATGTATCAACACCGTAACGCCATCGCGCGCGCCATCACCACGTCGCGTCGCTATCTACGTATCTTCATCCCCCCCCGTCGTCTCCTCGCGCGTGAGAAGGATGTCGTCCGTGACGGCTTCGAACGCTGCGGTGACCTTCGTCAGCGTCTTTTTCGCGCGCGTCAGCTCCGCTCTGAGCTCCTCGCCCAGGGCGTGGTCCTCCTCTGCGAGCTTCGCGATCCTCGCGAGCTGCGCGTCCGCGTCCAAGTCCACCGGCGGGAGCGCGGACGCGAGCTCGTCGATCTTCCTGCTCTCGTCCATTACCGATCGCGCCATCTCGCGCACCTGCGCCTCGTCCACGCCCTCGCTCGGGTCCGCGCCCTCGACGACGGACGCGGGTTTCGCGTCTCTCTGGAGCACCCCCACGCTGTTGTAGAACGCTTCGTTAAGCCTATCGACGCTCTCTTGCAGCTCCGTCACGATGTCCGCCATGGCGACTCGACCCGAGAAGAGTGCGCGCGACGGAGTGAGGAGGAGGCGGTCGACGAATCTCGACGCGAAGAAATATCTGATCGGTGGAGTGCCCCGATGAAAAAAATATCGTCGCGATCAAATTCATCGCGAACATCTGAGTATTGACCCACGCTTTCGACCGACTAGCGGACAGCGCAGCCTGGACAGCGCGCGGCGGATTTCAACTTCGTCAACAACACAGAAAAGCGCGCGCAAACGAAGCGCGAGCGCACTGTTCACTTCGCCGGCGGGCGACGGCGCACTTGATCGCGCGGAGTGCGAGCTACGTTTACTCGCGCGAGACAACCGCGTAAGTGAACGAATTACGGATCTGCGCGAGCGCGTGACCTCGGAACGATGGGGTACGCGAGCGATGCGCGCGAAGAACACGCGCACGCGCAGGCGACGACTTCGCCTTCGATAATAAAGACGAGCGTCCATCGACTTTCGTTCGGCATCGGCGGCATAAGCGAGCTTCACGCGAACGACAAGGAGACGGGTTTCTTCAAAACTACGGTACGTCTCGATGCGCGCCGAGAGGAGACGCGATCTCGCGCGGCGATCGCGCGCGCGCGACGCGTCTTCGTTTTGCCGCCACTTTTTTTCCCTCCCATTTCTTTTTGCCGCTCAAATCGTGATGCGATCGCCGCGGATCCTCCGCCCTCCCCCGCCGCGCGCGCCGTGGCATTTGACCCCGAACTCGCCTGACGGTGTTTTATCTACGTCAACATCACAGGATACGCGCGATTCCACCCAAGAACTGCCGTACAGCGACGAAGTCGAAGACAAAGAGCGCACGCCTCCGTCGAAAATGGGGAAAGCAGGCGTCGTGGTGAGGAAATCGCCAAACACGGTGTTCTCTCCCCTCTCCGTGCGAAGCTCCGCGACGAGCGGCCCGCTCCCGGGCGATCGCAGCTTGGACTCGAGCTTCGACCCGGCGTCGTACCACGACGCCGCGGACGATCGCGAGCGCGAGCTCGACGCGAGCGTGGACGGCGGCGGGGTCGACGACATGGACGTCGCGTCCAGCGTCCCGTCCTCCGCGGGGGACGACGTCCTGATGTCCGTGGCGTCCTCGCACAGCTGGCTGCGACGACGCTCGCACGGCCCGGCGACGGACACCGCGACCGCGCTCGCGCCGCTTCCGCCGAGCGCGGACGAGGCGCTGCTGCACCGCCGCGCGTCCGAGCTCAGGCTCGCGTTGAGAGTCGCCGAGGACGCGCTCGATAAGACGCGGACGCGCCTGGAGACCGCGGAGGAGGCGAGGCACGAGGCCGAGGCGGAGGCCGTGGCGCTGCGCGCGCGCGTGTGGACGCTCGAGGGTGCTGAAGCGCTGTCCGGCGCGCGGCTGCACGACGGATCGCTCGACCTCCTTCGCGGCGAGCTCTTGAACGAAGCCACGGAGGAGCTCGAGGAGGCGGCGAAGGCGGCGAACGAAGCCGAGGAACGCGCCCTGAAAGCGGTCGCGTCGCTTCAACAGGCTGAGGAAGCTGCCGCCGCGGTCGCCGCGGCCGCGAACGGCGAGGTCGAGACGCTCTCCCTCGAGGCTGCTCAGGCGAGGTTCCGCGCGCAGGCGGAGGCGAGAGACGCCGCCGCGGCGAGAGACGCGATGAAACGCGCGGAGGACAAGCAGCACGAGGCCGAGCTCGACGCCGCGAAGTGGCGAGAGATTGGCGATCGCGAGACGATCCGATCCTCCAACGCGGAAGAGGAAGCGCGGAGATACAAAGTCGAAGCCGAAGAAGCGAGAGAGGCCGCGGCGGTCTCCCTCGCGAGGGAGACGGACGCGGTGCAGCACAACAACTGGCTGCAGCAACGCGTCAACGCGCTCGAGGAGGCGGAGGGCAACGACGCGGGCGCGCACTACGGCGAGGAGCTCAGACGCGTGCGCGAGAAGCTCACCGCGGACGCCGCGAAAGCCGCGGATGACCTCGCGGCCGAGCGCAGCAGGCGCCGAGCCCTTGAGGCGGTCCTCGTCGAGGCTGGGATCGCCGACGTCGCCGCCGCCGCCGCCGCGGCGGAGGCGGGGGCGACCTCCGCGGTCGCCGAGCTCGAGGCGCAGCTCGCGAAAGCTCGCGAGGAAAAGGACGCGATGAAGCGCGCGCTCGACGCCGCGACCGCGGCCGTCAACGCGAGGTCTGTCAAGTCCAGCCAAGACTCGTGGGCGGACGCGTTGGGCCTCGAAGCGAACGACGGCGACGCCGCGAGCGAGGAGGACGAGCCGAAGAAGAAGGACACCGCGACCGAGACCGAGCCTCCGATGACGGAGGAGGAAGAGAAAGACGCGAAGGATGTCCTCCTCGAGACCGCGCAAAAGGAGCTCGCGGAGCTTCAAGAGGTGAACAAGCGCCTCGTCATGGCGCGCGAGGCGCACGCCGAGCAAGTCGCCGCGTCCGCGGCCGCGTCGACCGCCGCTGTGGACGCCGCGCTTAAGCGCAACAACCAGGCGTGGGCGATTAAGGTCGCGGAAGCCGAGCGCGCGATCGCCATCGCGGAGGAGAACGCGACCGCGGCGCTGGATCGCCTCGCCGTCATGGAAGCGGAGTGTGAAGCCGCGAACAAGGAGTTGGAAGGCGTTCACAGCCGCGAGATCGCGGTCGAGAAACTCGAAGCCTCCGTCGCGATAGCGGCGGAGGACGCGAAGAAGAAAGAAGAAGCGCTCGCCGCTCGCGAAGCCGAGGCCGTGGAAGCGGAGAAGGAGTGGGAAGAGAAGCTCACCGAGGCGAGACAAGCGGCCGCGGCGGCAGAATCCAAGCTCGCGGACGCCGAGACGAAGCTCGCTCAAGCGGTGGAGGACGCCGCGGAGGCGAAGCGCGCCGCCGCGGAGTCGATCGCTCAGGTGGAGGAAGAACGCGAGCGCGAAGTCGCCGAGGCGGAGAAGGAGTGGGAGGAGAAACTCACGGAAGCGAGGCAGGCGACCGCGGAGGCGGAAGCCAAGCTCGCGCGCGCAGAGCGTCTCGCCCAGGAGGCGATGGAAGAATCCGATCACGCGTTGCTCCGCGCGGACGAGCTCGAGAAGGAAAGGGACGGCGCGCAGCAGGAGCTTGACCTCATGCGCGAGCGCGAAGCCACCGCGGAACTCGCCGCGGAGGCTGAAGTCGCGTTCGCCGCGCTCGAGGCTGGCGAGGAGGCGAAGATGGAAGCCGCGGAGGCGCTCGCGCAGGCGAGAGCCGAGGCGGCGACGGTGAGGGACGAACTCGACGCGCTTCGAGAGTCGATTCGCATCGAGCACCACCGCGAGACGCCTCCGCCTACGGTGCGGCGCGTGCCGCCGTCGCCAACGATGACCCCGAGGGGCAGCGTCCTGGACGAGCCCACGAAGTCGTCCGAGTCCCCGGTGCGCCCGAGCGGCGTCACCGTCGTGCAGATGATGACGGACGACGAGTGCGAGAGCGAAGCCGCGGTCATGGAACCGCTCTCTGAGGACGAGTCCCCGATGGAGTACAAGACGAGGATGCGGAACGACCGCGACACGGACGCGGACTCCGCGGGGACGAACACGCCGAACAGCGGCGCGTTCTTGACCAGACCGCGGTTCGCGTCGCACAACTCGTCCCCGGCGCTGCCGTCCACGCCTTTGCTCGCGAAGTTCGCCGCCGTCGCGTCCCCGGATCCGACCGGTCCGGAGATGCGCAGCAAGCGTGACAGCCCGCAGAGCGACGCGACGGACATGGACGTCTCCGAGCCCGAGTCCGCGGCCGGCGGCGCGAGGAACGACGGACAGTGGGTGTGGCATCCGCGCAAGTCGGAAGCGCAATCGACCCCGACGAGGGCGTCGCGCAAAGCCATAGAGGCTGCGGAGGCGGCGGCGAAGGCTGCGCGCGCGGCGGACGCGGCCGCGGAGGCGGCGGCGGAGACGGCGACGCGCAGTAAGGTTGCGCGTCGCCTCGACGTCGACAACAACGAAGCCCTCCGCTCGCTCACGTCCAGGCGCGCGCAAGGACGCCGCTCCACGCCGCTGCGGCGCGGCGGCGCGTCCTCCTCGGACGAGGACGATCTGTGCAGAATGTCCGATTCGGACGACGAGAGCACGCCGCCTACCGCGCGGGGACGACACAGACGCGCGGCGACGCGCAGGCATCGCGAACGCAGCGCGTCCCCGCCGAGGGAACCGAAGCGGAGCCACTCCCCGGAGCGCCGACACCGAAGCTCCACTGACGCGGCGTGGGGCGAGGACCGCGTCGCGAGGGAATCGAACGACTCCGTCACGAACGTGAACCACGCCGCGTCCGAGGCGTTCGCCGCGGTCGCCGCGAGCGCGCACGCGGCCGCGGAGGCGGCGTCTCAGGCGCTTCGAGGGAACTCGAGGAACGCGTCTCGGGCGAACTCGCGCGGGTCCTCCGCGCACGCGACGCCGAAGCCGTCCCCTGCGAAGCTCGCGGCCGCGGCGTTCAACGCGGCGTCGCCGCTGACGCCGTCCGCGAACCGCCGTTCGACGTCGTACATCGTGGAACGGTCGATCCGGGAGGGCGAGGCGACACTTCAGGCGATGCGCGCGTCCAGGGCGACGCTCGCGTCGAAGTCCCCGGCTTTGAAGCAGCGGCGGGTGTCCGTCGCGGACAAGACGACGGCGTCGAGGGCTGCCAAGGCGCACCCGCCGCTCACTCCGGAGACGAGCCGGAAGTCGCTGTCCACGAGCAGGAGCCACGCGTCAGATCCCTTCGGCCGGCCGACGGGGACGTGGGGGAGGCCTAGCCCCAGCCCGGTGCGTCCGACGGCGATAAGTAGCGGCGCGGTGAAAACGAGCCGCCATAACCATCGATACGCTTGAGAGAGAGAAGGTCTTTGCGCGTTCGTGTTTATTTAATGACATGAAACAATTTTATCATCTCATCACAGCGTTCAACGAAGTAAACACTCCTTCAGCACGTCCCGTATCCCGCGATCGAAACGGCTCAGCGCGAACGCTTCCTTCACCCACGATTCTCCCTCGCCGTCGTTCGGCGGTTTTTTATGTTTCAACTTTCTACCCGAGTGCGCGACGAACGCGCACTCGAGGAGGAACAGCTGCACGTCGGCATCGTACTCGCGACTAAAATACACCATATCTCGCATGTCTACGACTTTCGTGGACGTGAGCTCGACGTCTTCAGTGGTGGCGTCCACCCCATCGAGCGGCGCCATCGCTTCGAGGCACGCGGCGTCGAGCGCTCGTCGCGACGGCGCGTTCGGCAACTCGCCGTGGAACGGCGAGCGCCTGATCGTCTTCACGGCCGCGCCCACGACTCGCAGCCGACGAGTTTCGACATCGTCCTCTTTACGGCGCGCGCGCGCGCCCATGGTGTTGAATCCGAACCGATGGTGCTGCTCGCGCCACCGCGGGGAAACTATCTCCGGGTGCTCCTCGCCGTCGACGTAGAAAACGGCTCCGGTTTTTTCGAGCTCGACGAGGTCGATGGGGAACGGCAGGCAAGGGACGCGCTCGCCTCTGGCTTCCATGTAGCAGAAGGTCTGCATCGCTTCGTCAGCGGACTCGAACGGGCCGCCGAGGCAGCAGTAGTATTTCCTCTGCATCCTCCGGTGGTGGTATTCGAAGTCGCCGTCTGTGGTGTCGAAAATCTCGCTGTGACCACAAGTCAAGCCGTCGACGCGCGAACCGTCGTCCAGATGGAGTCTCACGAGGCGCCCGACGCGCCGATCGAGCTCGAGCTCCATCGGACGCGTATCAATGGTCGCGTCCTCGCGTGGAGAGGTGTGACGCGACCCCTGGCGCGAGAGAGGTAACAACGACGAAAGTAACGGTCCTTCCGCTACTTTTCGTCGGACGTTTTGGTCGTCCAGGGGTTTTGGTGGTCGAGAACGAGGCTCGGCGACCGAACGTTCGATCATTTTCGATCGCGGCGATGGCGCGTCAACGCTTCGCGACCGCGCTTTTGCGCTGCGCTGCGATCGCGTTCCTGGCGCTCGCCGGCGCCGGGATCGCAATCGCGGAGACGTCGTATTACGATACCCTCGGCATCTCCAAAGACGCGAGCCCGGCGGACATCAAGAAAGCGTACCGACGTCAAGCCATTAAATGGCACCCGGACAAAAACTCCGATCCCGGCGCGGAGGCCAAGTTCCAGGAGATCGCGAACGCGTACGAGATTTTGAGCGATGACAACGCGCGGAAAAGATACGACATGTACGGCAAAGACGGCCTCGGCGGCGGCGGCGGCGGCGGCGGATTCGGCGACTTTGGCGACTGGGGCGACTTCGGCGGCGGCGAGACCTTCAGCTTCAACTTCGGCAGCCGAAGCGCGGGGGACATCTTCGCGGACTTCTTCGCGGACGAGGGCGAGGATCCGTTCGCGGACTTCGACAACTGGGGCGACTTCGGCGGAGGAAGCATGGGCATGGGCATGGGCGGGATGCACATGGGCGGCGCTTCCTCGGCGTCGTCTTTTTCCTTCTCGTTCAGCTCGTCGGGTGGCGGCAAGCAGACGTTCAGCCGCACGGAGACCACGATCGACGCGAACGGCAGGCGCGTCACGAAGACGGTCAAGGGCGGTTCGGAAACCGAGACCGAGGCGGAGATGGAGCTGGACGACGGCAGAGGGAACGTGCGATCGCGCCGCGCGAACGCGGCGGGCCAGAAAGAAAGGGCGCCAAAATCTCTCGACGACGACGGCGGCTCGGGCGAGAAGCGAACGAAGAAGAAGAAGGCGAAGAAGAAGAAGTCGAAGAAAGCGAAGTCGGTGGACAGCTCCGACTTGTGATGGGTGGGGAGCTACAGTACGTGTAAGTTATCGAGGCTGTCGAGGTGCTCATCTTCATTTATTCATTCTGAGAATCATCTCAAGTTATTATTCTTCCGAGAGGTTCTGCCCCCGTCATCACAACGCGCCGCGCCGCGCCGGCACGTCATCGGAAGGCTCTCTCGTCGATGAGCCTGCGGCACCGATACTCAGCGCCGGCGGTGCCTCCGAATCGCCAAACGATGTCTCGCACCGCGGACGAAAACGACACAGAAGCGTCGAACTCGTACGCGCTTCCGACGAACACGACGGATTCGGTCGCCGCCGCAGTCGCGAACGCGGCCGTGTACGCCCCCATCGTCGCGTGGGCGGTGGCCATCCTCGCGGGTTCCGCGGCGTACGCCGGACCCGTCGGCGCGTCGACGCCGAATCTGCCTCTGATGTGGTACGACGACGTCTTCGTCCGCGCGGGACCGTTCCTCCCGCTCGCCCCTCTGGCGTTCAGGATCGTCGCGTCCGCGGCAGCCGGGGACAGCGTCCGAACGCGTCGACGCGCGGCGTCTCTTCCCCCTCCGTCGCGCGCGCTCGCGGTGTACGCCGCCGTCGCGCTCGTCAGGCTCGGGGTGTACCTCGTCGGACGCGCGGCGAGCAGCGCGAAGACGTCCGACCACGTGTTTCTCGGCGCGGCGGTCGCGGCGGCGGCGCACGCGGAGGCGGTCGCGGCCGCGACCGTGTTCGTGGACGTTCTCCCGTCGATCATCGGTTCGGACGTTCGAGGAGGGGGGGACGCGTGGAGAGCCGGCGATGGGGTGAGGCGGAGACAGGGGAAGGTTGCGATGGTCGTCACCGCGGCGGCGGCGGCGGTCGCGGCGACGACCGCCGCCGCTTTGTTTCTCCTTCAGTGCGGAGATAGCTACTTTACCGCGGCGTACTTCCACACGCCGACCGAGACGTTCGCGGCGGCATTCTTAGGTCTAGTCATGTTGCAGTCCGTCACCATGGGCGCGGTCACGGTGCCGGCTGCTCGAGCATTAGGCGCTTCCGCCGGCGACTTCGTGTACGGACTTACACTGCGGTCGGCGCACGGTAGCAAGGCGTAGCTCTAGGGAAGGTTCATAGATACCAATGATAGATTTCGTTGACAACACGCCTACACACACATGCCATATACATGTATACCTAACCTTATCGTCGCCCTCGTCCGCGCGCGCGGCGCGTCGCTCGCGCTCACTTGCCCGGGACACGAACCGTCGCCGCGAGCAAGATGTGATCGCTTGGCTCCACCGCGGACGGAAACGGCCCCTTCACCTCGCTCCTGTGTGGCAGCGGCATCACCTCCGCGACGTCAACCGTGGGGGAGATGAAGATGTAATCCAGCGTGTCGATGAACTGCGGATCGTCCTTGATCTGCGCGAAGTTCGTGAAGTCCGGCTCGGAGCCGGTCGCGACGTGGTACGCGCTTCGCATCGGATACGTCAACGCCGTGCTCCACGTCTCTCCGTCCGGTGCGACGGGCGCGGCCTCGTGCGCGGCATCGATGTCGCCCGTGGTGATGAGATCGTACCCGCCGTCCCCGGGTTTCAGGTTGAAGTCTCCCATGAGGACGACGGGGAGGGAACCGGCCATCTTCTGCGCGTACGCCGCCGCGAGCTGCGAGTGAATCGTCATCACCCGCGGGTCTCGGAACATGCACGGCATGTGATAGTTCGCGACGCCAAACTCCACGCCGCTGGACTTGCACTTCAGCGTCGCGTACATGATCGTGTTGAACCGATTGCGCGCGAGCGCCCAGTCCGATTGCTTCGCGCGCTTCCCCGTCAGGAAGTAATACAACCCGAGCGGTTTGTCGACGAGGAGTTCCTTCATTTTCGACGGTTTCGGCGCGCGCGGCAGACGCTTCGTGTCGCTGCACCGCGAGATGTCCACCTTGACGACGTCGTACTTATCGATCGGCACCGCGAGCGCGATGCCCATGTACCCGTTGAACGGCTTCCCGTACAAAGACGACACGAGGTGGTACCCGCGCTTTGCGAAGAACACGTGGAGCTCGCCCGTCCACTTCTGCGACACCTCCTGCAGCGCGATCACCGCGCCCTTCTTCATCTCGTCCTCGAGCTTGACGAGCGTCTTCTTCAGCCGCGTCGGCGGGTCGAGATCCTCGGGGGCGCAGTGCGTGAAGTACGTCGGCTCGCACAGGGACGAGGACAAGACGTTGTACGTCACGACCCTCGCGTCGTGCGTCTCCGAGGACGCCATCACGATCGTCGACGTCGCGAACGCTCTGCGGTGCTGACGCGCGTGCGAGAGGCGATCGACGCGCGATCCCGCGAACGCGACGGACGACGAGAAGTGCGAGACGTCGCGCGAGGACGCGGCGGCGGCGGCGAGGACGAACCCGAAGCTCTGTCGCCGGCTCGGATGCGCGCGCGAGATCCACGCGGTTTGGGCACCCTGCTTCGCGCTCAGAGACGCGAACGATCTGACCGAGGCCGAGGACGATCGCGGGGCGACGCGTCGGAGGAGGCGGAAGGCTGTCGGCTGCAAAGACGCGACCGCCGTCAATGACATGTCCTGTCCGGAAGCGCGCCTCGTGGTCTGGCGATCGGAAGGGTTCAAACGTCGATTTGTAGTGTCAACTGCAGTGAGTTGATTGCTTATTTCACATGGTGTGTCTATACTTGTGCTATGCGGTAGGCGATCGAGGGCATCACGCGGGGGAGATCAACAGCTTGTACGCGACGATGCACGCGTTCAGCGCCCAGAGCGTGGCGACGAACTTGAACTCCTTGTCGTCCACGGCGTCGAGCGCCTCCGCCTTCGGAGCCTCGGGCGCGGGCGCCGCGACGATCGGCTCGGCGACCTTCTTCTCCTCGACAACCTTCTTCTCCTCGACGACCTTCTTCTCCACGAACGTGCCGGCTTCCATCGCCGCCGCTTCCGTGGTTGTCCTCCTCCTGAACTCTGCGGCGATGGCGATGTCGTCCACGGACGCGAGCCTTCCGTTCGTGCTCGCCGCTGTTTCCACGGCGGCGACGGCGGCGGCGACGGCGGCTTCAGACGCCACCGGCATATCCGGCGCGTCGAGCGATCCCGGGGTCCAGCTCGCGATGCCGACGCCGTTGCCAAACACGGCCGCGCCGCTCTTCGTCGCTTGGTCCGTGGTCGGTCGCGAGAGGATGTTCGACGCCGCGTGCGCGGGAGCTTCCGCGACCGCCGCCGCCGCCGTCTCGGTCGCGGGGACGGGCACCTCTACCACCAAGTCGAGCTCGTACCCGATTTCGAATCCGTCCCACGACGAGACGCCGACGCCGCGCTCGAACACGGATACGCCGCTCTTACCCCCGCGATCGCGCGCGACCGCCGGGGGCTTCGAGGTGATCGCGACCGCCGCGGGGGCGACGGGTTCCGACGCGGGCGGCGGAGGCGGCGGCGCGGGCGGCGCCGCCGGGGCGGCTTCCTTCGCCGCCCCCATGACCGTTTCCTTCATCTTGCCGAACAGGCTCGTCGTCGGAGCCGAGTCCGCGGCCTTCTTCGCCAGCCTCACGGTCCCGCCGCCGTACGGTGTCTTCACGATGTACACGCTGACGCCGTCCCACGTCTCGCTCGCCATGAGGACGCCCTGCGGCCTCTCTTTCGTGAACGAGTAGTACGCGCCCTCCTCGACGTCGCCGCCGACGAACGGACACACGATGCAGTGTTTCATCTCCGAAGGCGGGCGCGCGGTCTTCTTCGTCGTCGTCGGCGCGTCCGCGGTCGGGGCGTCGACCGTCACCGCGGGCGCGGAGATCACGTTCGTTTTTCCTCCGACGTGGTTTAGGCGGGAAGCCGCGTGGCCCGGCGCGGTCGCGCGCTTCGCGACGCGCGCGTGCAGTCGCCGCGCGCCGAGATCGTTCGCGCCGATCGCGAGGGTTTGGGATGCGATGCAGGCCATTTTGAGCGTCCGCGTCGCGTCGTGCGTCGCGCGTCGTCAGATGAAGGCCGACGATCCGACGCCTGCTGAGCTGGCGGGAAAAGAGTCCCATCGAGCGCAAGCGCGTGAAATCGGATCATCGGCGGTCCGGTCAGCCGACGAGCCGTTGGAGCGGTGAGATTCAAATCTCCGCGCGCCACACCGCGCGCGTCTGTCGCACCCGCGCGCACGCTCTCTCGTCATGAGTCAAACGTGGCTCGTGAAGCTGCCGCGGCCGGAGGATGGCGCCACGCGCGTTGACGACGCCGCGTCCACCGCGGGTCTGCGCGGCGGCATCGTCACGGAAAAGCCGCTCGGGGCGGTGGGCGTTAACCGCATCGACCTCGCGCGGCTCGACCCGAACGACAGGAAACACGCGTGCGCCGTCGAGCGCGGCGGCGTCCTTCGCTCGATGCGCGTCGGCGGCAAGAGCGGAACCGGCGTGGAGAGATACCAGCTGCACTCGGAGGGGAGCGGCGGGAGGTTGGAACCCGTGTCTCGGTCGTGGAGACAGTTCGAGCTCGTCCCCGGGCAAAACGGCGCGGTCCTCATCGCGCAGAGCGGCTCCCCGAACTTGCTGTACAGCACGTTCCCCGAGAGCGCGGAGGAGAAGGGCAGCGTCGTCTTCCTCTTCGGATCGCACAACGGCGCGGTATCGTGCTTCGCGGTGTCCGACGACGGCGCGTTTGTCGTCTCCGGCTCCGTGGACGGATCCCTCGCGGTGTGGTCCGTCGAGGACGGGGAGAAAATCGGAAGCATCTCGTCCGCGCACGCTGGCGGCGTCACCGCGGTCGCGATCGCGAACGAGACGTGCGTCCTCTCCGCGGGCGCGGACGGGTGCGTGCGCGCGTGGGAGGTGACCGAAAAACCCCGGCTGCGGATGATGCACAAGCTCGAGACCGGGCCGGCGCCGTTGATGTCGCTCGCGGTGTGGGACCCCGCGCACGACGTCGTCCGGGACGAGGACGACGACGCGCGGGAAGTCGCGGCGAAGTTCGTGAAGAAGGCGGGCAAGGGCAAGACGAAAGAGATGAACACGGGCGGGAACGGGAAGATACTCGCCGCGGGGAGCGCGGACGGTACCGTGTACGTGTGGACGCGCGTGCCGCCGGCGAAGAAGCTGTCCAGCGAATTCAGCTGGAAACCGGCGACGACGTCGCACCACGCGCAAGGCAAGGAGGTGAAGTTTCTGTCCTTCCGCGCGGACGGGAAAGCGCTCCTCGTCGGCGCGAGCGACGAGCGGGACAACGGCAAAGGCGAGGTGCGTCTGTTCGAGACCGAGCACTGGACGTCGATCGCGACGCACATCTACAGCAGCATCGTCGCCGCGTGCAAGTACATGCGAGCCGGGCGGTCGCTCGACCTGGCGCTGTTGTGCAGCGCCGCGGGGGCGCCGAAGCTGTTCGAGGGTAGGCTCATACCGATGGTGTCCGCGGACTTGAGGGAGAACGGGAAGGGCGCGGGGGTGTTACCCGCGCCTCTTGGGCACGCGTTGCTTCCCCCTACGGGTAACCAGGACGGCGGGAAGATTACGATCTGCGAGCCGGTCGCGCCTCCTGCGGAGGCGCCGCGCGAAGCGGCGCCGCCGACGCCGGTGCCGCAGACCCCGGCGCCGGTACCGGAGGAGCCGAAGCCGGTGAAGCGGGCTGCGTTCAGCCGCTCGGGAAAGTATTACAAAGAGCCAGAGTCGACGCCGAACCAGCGCGCGCTGGAGGTGGTCGCTAGCATGACTGCGAGCGTGATGGCGAAAGCGCCCGCGCCGGTGCCGGTCTCGGAGGAGCAAGGTGTAGGGAACGAAGAGGGGGTGAGCGGCGCCGAGACTGAACTCGCGAAGCCGTCGCTGTTGTCCACGAGGCCGCTGCTGCACCGGAACGCGTTGATTCCGTTTGCCATATTCGACAAGGACGCGGAGCTGCAGCATCACATGGCGCCGCTGGGGGTGAAGGGGAAAGAAGAAGCGGCCGCGGTGGCGGACACGCACGTTCGTGCGATGGCGGCGGCGAACATGGACCTGTCCTTGCCGTTGAACGCGCGTAGGTTCGAGGGTCTTACGGAGATTCCCGCGAACGCGCCGCGCGCCGCGAAAAGGTTGGTGGGTAAGCAGTTAGACAAGAGGTGGCTGGCGGTGCGCGACATCAAGCCGCGCATGGAGGACATGTGGGTGGCCGCTCGGCGAGAGCCTCAGGTGTGCAGCACCGAGGGTTGGAACACGGAGGGTCTGTTGGCTCCTCCTTCGGAAGGTGTTGAATTCTAACAGGTTAGTGTTGTAAATTAACGACTTGAGTCTCCTCTATTAGGGCTACTACGTTCTACGTTCTATGTGTTTCTATTCGTTCCGAGCGTCCGATCACCGTGTGCAACGCATGCTCGTGTCTCTGCAGACGCACGACCTCTTGCTCAAGTTGCGCAACGCGCGACTCCGAAGCAGACAATTTTTTGCGCGCTTCGTGCGTCGCTCGTTTCTGCTCTTGGACTTCCAACCTCACCGACGCGAGGAGCTGTTCGCTCTCTACGCGTAACCTGTCCATCGCGTCGATCGCCGCGGTCGCGGTCTTCGAAGCCTGATTATCGGACGACAATCGCTCCTCCAACGCCGTGATTCTCGCCTCCGCGGCTTCACGCGACGCTTGCTCTTCTTGAAACTTTCGCCTCGCGTCGCTCAGCGCTTCTTCGAGGGTTTGCATTTGAGCGGACGTTCTCTCGAGGTCTTCACCTCGCGTCTTCGCCTCCACGAGCAGTTGGTTCGATTCTTCCTGCAGTTTCCCATCCTCCACGATCCCTCGCGTCAGTCTCGCTTCCAGAGATGCGTTCGCGGCCTTCAGCTTTTTCAATGTGAACTGGATGTTCACAAGCTTCGCACGGACTTCTCGCTCGCGGTTCTCCGCGCGTTCAGCCCTTTCGATGAGTTGTTTCTCAACGACGAGCTGTTTCTCGCGCTCCTTCGTCATTGTGGCATCGATTTTTTTCGTTTCTATCACGGACTGAAGCGGCGGCGGACGAAACCGCAGATCGTCCACCTCACAAAGTGCCGTGTCGCGCACGCGCCGCGCTTCTATTGCTTCCTCTGTCTTCGCGTTCAGCTCCTCTTTCGTCGCGGTCACCTCGGCGGAAAGTCGCACAGACCGTTCGCGCCATTCCTTGACCTGAGCCTCCGCGACGGCCAGCGCCGCCTCGGCTTCGTCGACGCGTTGTTCGTTCAGCAAATTCGCCCGCTCCGCCGCGGAGGCGACGTGCGCGAGTTGAGCCCGCATGGACTCGCACACGCCCTCCGTCTCCGCGTGATCGTGCTGGAGTCGTCGCAGAGCGTCCGTGAGTCGCTTCGTCTCCGCTTCGGCTTCTTCGCCTCGTGCGAGTCTCTCGCCCATCGCGTCGAGGCGAGCGACTTCCGCGCTCGCGGCAGCGCTCGATGCCATGGCTTCTGCCGCGCGACCGGCAGCCTCGGACGATTTCTTCGTTTCTTCGTCGAGAGCGTCCGTGAGAGTTCTCTTCGTCGTCTCTAACGCTCGGATCGCGGCTGCTGCCTTGGCCTGGCTTTGTTCGTGAGCGCGCTCTGCTTCTCTCATGTGAAGTTCCTTCATCGCGAGTTCCTCATAAAGACGCGCGACTGTCTCTTTGAGCTCCCACGCGCTATACACCGCAATGTCGACGTCGTTCGCCTTGACAGCTTGTTGACGTTGACTTGTATCGTACAACTCTTGCAGTGCGCTGAGCTTATCTTTGAGTTCGTCGTGTAGAACGATCTGCGAAGCGTGCGAGTCTCTAGCGGCAAATAGTTCCTCGCGAAGACTCTTGACTTCTGCTTGCAACGCTGACACGGTTCGCTCGGTGCTCGAGCCTGCGTCTGCTGCACGAGCTTTTGCAGCCTCGGCGGCGGATAACTTTTTCACGAGCTCAGTTTCCCAGGTTGGGTTGTTGTCGTCCGTCGCCACCGCGTTCCCCCTCGTCGTCGGTTTTAACTTTCTGAGTTCATATCGCGCTTCTTCATCGTCAGCAGCGGACAGTTGCTCCTGCGATGAGGGTCCGGGAACGCGGGGCTGGGAAGACTCAGTAAGTCAAATCGTCTGTCTATCGTCGTGGCACGAACAAAATTCAATTCGCTCAAGTGTGTCTTGACGAACGCCGTGGCCTTCCTCACCTCTAGCATTCTGCTCATGGCGTCGTTGTACTCCCTCGAGCCTTTCAGCTCCTCCGCGGAGACGTCGACCTGCAAGAGAGAAGAAGGAACGAAAGTCAGGAACGCTCGGCAGGCGTGGAGGATGGAGGATGGTCTCGTCGTCTGTTGGCCGCGTGCTAAGGACGACTCGACTGCGTGCCGAGTTGCGCGACGACGATTCCGCGCGTGTGCAGGGTCGAGGAAGCGTGGAGGACTCGGGGAAACGCGGGTGTCCTTCACGCACCCGTCTTTGAATGAGGTCCGCCACGTCATGGGACGCTGGGCTCAGCCCTTCGTCCCCGCCGCTCATGTCGCTCGCCGGCGCTTCGAGGTGTGAGACCTCAGAAAGTTCAAAACCGCGTTGTCAGAAAACCAGGAAACCGGCAGAAAATATTTCGGAAATCAAAGATGCCAAACCGGAAAATCGATCAAACCCGATCAAACCGGAACCACATCGAACGCCGTTACGATGAAACAAGAGCTCATTCATCGGACTATGTGCCTCACAGAAGAACGGCTCGGCTTCATCAACCCCGCGGAAACGAGACCAAAATTTTCAGGATTGTCACGGAAAGCAAGCAGGACCCAGGAGGTATTCGAGCAGATCGAGTAGGGCCCGAATTTCTCACAGAATCATCAATCAGTAAATAAAATCAGCTTTTTACTCTAACACAAGCCTGAAAAGTCTCGAACTTGTGCGCAGATAATAAAAAATGCGGCACAGTTCCGCGAGAGAAGCGCATATCATTTTTTTAAACAGGCGTGAGAAAAGGAATTGGCTTCCCGCCACTGATCAAACCACGAAATCATGAAAAACGAGTGACAACTACGGGAAAATGCGCTTTAACAGCCCGGGCCAAAATGCTAAAAGTTGAATCAAGGCGCGAATTGAAAAGATGAAAATAATCCGGGTTCAAGGAGCGATCGGTGTCTCGGCCAGCGGTTCCCCTCGCTTAAGAACGGGATTGAATTACTGCCCAGAAAAAACTGCGCAGAATATATTAAACCAGAAATATAAAGCAAACTAACTGCAACTCTTTTCAGTGGCTTACGAAACTATTTTCAAAGTCTTACACCATTAGAGTCGCAGGAACGAGCAAACACAGCGCATCACAAGGAATTTAGAGGACACGGTACTCTCATGCGACGATGTGCGCCATTCGTTCCACGTTTAGGCTTCTGAATGAAGAAGTCTCGCTTGAATTCAGAAAGGTACAACTTCAAACAACGATAATTTCTGCGTTTCAGAAGGTACCAAGTGTTTCTTCCGCGAAGAAGGTCCCAGGGAGCGGTGAATGAGTATCAAAACTATGTCACAAGAACAGTAACATTAATCTGCAAAGAAGTGCAGCACTATTCCTGAAGCTGCTCACACGACGTCGTTCGATCGCGCCGAAACATTGGACTCAGGGTTCGAGAAGTAACATTCACGTTTCTAACAAAGGACGGTGGTCAATTTGATATTTTGAGCAGCTTGCGCATCAAATGGAAGAGTTTGCACGTGTAAATGCATGAGCGAATGTCGCAGACGGTGTAGTCGAATTCATGTGAGTTTTCGCGCGGAATGCGCGGCTTGTTGAGAAAGATCGCGCTGTTTATAAGTCACGCTGGCTTTCCAAAACACTCATTCTGCTCAAGAAAGTTTTTATTCGCGTAAAGTGAATCTTGAAATCAAATAGTGGCTCACGCGTGGCATTTTAGGATTGTGTGCGTGTTCAAAATGATTTCGCCTGTTGTGTTGAACCCACGTGCACGTCATTTTCGCTTACATGGCGCTGTCATGAAAATATTCTACAGCTAGCCGCTCGATTTCTCGGTTTACTCGTTTCTATAATATTTTCGTGTTAAATTTACATTTCTTTGTTTCTTTGCAAGCCGCGAGACGTCAATATTCTTCGCGACCCGTGTCGATGGTTTCATGAATTGTAGCGGGAAATAATCTCGATGCCGTGCGGAAACATTTATTTTCACCCGTCCGCGTTATGTTTTTTTCTTTGACATTTCTATTTTGTTTCTTTCTTGTCCTTTCGTGTCAGATGCACGCGAATGAATGCGACAGAGTGATACTTACAACGTAGCGTGTGTAATTCGCGTTTTAGCTGTTCGGTTTTCGGCAGTCGAACTATTGAGGAAGCAGTTTATCAGTTTCCCACGTTTAGCTTACCTCCTACTGTCAGAGTTTTCCTTTTTCCCACGCCCCTCACAAGTGCAAAATGCACGTGGAATAATTTTCCCTGCGCGTCCGAGTCTCGAGCGTCGTGTTCTCAGCTTCTGCTGAAAACAGAGATGCGTCGCGTCGACAATGGCTTCAAAGCACTAGTCCGCAGCTTGAAAGCCGTTCTGACCGTTCCCAGTTTCAACGTGGGCTTTTCGCGATCAAAAAAAATCGATTGAAAAAAGTCGATTTTTTTCGCATTTTCTCGAGCTCACTTTCGGGCTTTCCCCACTTTGCTGGCACACACAAAGTGGGCGCTCCTCATCGTCACACGCGTGCGTGTGCCTTCCTCGCGCGTTCGGCACGGTTCGGTTCGGACTCCGCCCGTCCGCGCGATGAAGCTCCACGTGCTCACGCTCGCGGGCGCAAAAGAGCTCACCGGCGTCGAGTCGGACGACACCGTCGACGCGCTCAAGCGGAGGCTGCACGAGGCCGCTCTCGTGAGCGAAGAACCCTCGGGGCAACGACTGATGCACGCCGGGAAGACGCTGAACGACGGCGAGCTCCTGTCCGACGCGGGCGTCGTCGAGGGCGATGTCATCGTGTTCATGGCCAGGCGCGAGAAAGACTCCGAGACGAACCGATGGGAACAGCGCGACGCGAACAAGCCGGTCCCTGATCTGAGCGAAATCAACCGAACTATGCTCTCCGCGAAAGCAGGCGTCAGCGTCGCGGCCGCGGACGGGCAGGAAGGCGCCGGTTCCGTCGAGGAGAGCCTCCAGGGTTTGCGCATCGCGGACGGCGAAGACGGCGCGGCGGCGGAAAGTCGAGGGCGAGGAGGCATCGGAATCACCCTCCCCGAGCCAGACGCGGACGCGTTGAAGCAAATAGTCGAGATGGGGTTCCCCGAGGCGCGCGCACGAAAGGCGCTACTCCTGCATCGAAACCATCCCCCCGCGGCGATGGAGTGGCTCCTCGAGGTTGGTGATAGCCCAGAAGCGGACGCGGAGCTCACCGAAGAGCAGATCCTTCAGCTCGTGAACACGGCGTTGCCAGGGCGCGCGATGTTGATGCCAGGGCAACAGGCGACACCCGCGGAACCGGCGGAACCTGAGGAAGCGGTCGTGCAACGAGTCATGGAGATGGGGTTCCCTCGTGAAGACGTTCTGGTCGCTCTCAGAGCGACGCATAACAATCACGACGCCGCGTGCGCGTGGCTCCTCGGTGAACGTAGCGGCGTCGTTCGCGAGCAAATGACTGTCGCTCAAGGGAACCCGGAGAGCATGCAGATGCTCCTCGGCGATATCTTGAGCCACCCCGCGATACAGCAAGGGATGCAATCCGAACGCGTGTTGCAGGCGTTCCAGGCGATGATAGAGGATCCCTCCTCCGCGCACGCGTATTTAAACGATCCGGAGGTTGGTCCTATTTTGCTCCGAGTGCACAGCATCCTCTCGCGCGTGGCGGGACAAAGCGCGCCACCTTGAGGTAGATTCTCTCTAGCTTAGCTTCTCTTTCTAAATATAGCTAGTCCTATAACGATGGCGTCGCATCACTCCGCGTCCTCGAATTCGTCCGCGCGGAGTATTCCCTTCGCGCACAGCTCGCGTTGCGCCACTCCCATCTCTCGCTGCAAAATTTCCGCGTCCTTCGCGCACGTTGGGAAGTGCGCTAAGCTCCATCCGATGACCGCGAGAGAGTACAGCGCGAACGACACCAACGCCCAGAGCGGCAGGAGTAGGACGACGCTGTGTTGTGCCGGCGGCAACCCGATCCTGAGGAGGTACACCCAGACCGCGAGGAACGCGACGACGGGCGCGCCCAGGGTGAACAATCGCCTCGCCATCCCGATCAGTCGACGATCGATCGCGCGCGCGCTTCACGCGAGGATTACCGCCGGCTCAACAGCTACGCGCTCGGTTGAACCCAGTCGTTCGTCGCGGGACACGCCGTCGCCGTCCCTTCCAACTCCACCGGGGAGGCGTCGTGCGCTCCTAGTTCTGTCGTCGTCGTCCACGCGCGAGCGAACGCGATCGAAAACCAAAAAAATCAACACAGTTCACTTTCTTCGGCGGTCTTTTCGTCGCTCCCGAGGCCACTTCAAGTCGCGCGTCGTCGTCGAACCCGCGCGGGAAGATGCGGTCGCGACACCTCCTCGTGGTTCTCATTGTTCTGATATCGTGCTCGTTCGCTCGCGCGGGTATCGCTCACGCGAAGGCGAGAGCGGGGGACGTCGAATACTTTCACGACGCGATGGAGCTGGACGAGATAAACGAAAGGGAAGAGGGGACGGGGCAAACGCCTCTGATGGCGGCGTCTCTCGCGGGAATGCACCTCGCCGTCGAGAAGCTCCTAGATCTCGGCGCCGACGCCGACATCCCCGAGAAGGACGGGTACAACCCCCCGCACGGCGTCGCGTTCCAGGGCCGGCCGCTCGCGGCGAGAGCGCTCATCGCGCGCGGCATCCCCGTCGACGTCGCGCACGCGGACGGGTTCACGCCGCTGCATCGGACGGTGTGGGGGAGATCGCCGTCGCACTTGGAGACCGCGATCGTGCTCATGAGCGAGGGGGGTGCGGACGTGAACCGTGTGGACGCGGCGGGATACCCCGTCGCGCATCGCGCGGTGGGAGAGCGAAAGGGAAGGGCTTGGATCGACGCGTTGCTGCGGCACGGCGCCGACGTTGCGTATCAAGTGGAGGACACGGGGGACACGCTTCTGCACGCGGCGGTGATGTCACAGGACGTGGAAGTCATCGAAGCCGTCGTAGAGGCTGGTGGAGACGTCCTCGTGAAGAACAAAAAAGGTCTGACGCCGAGAGGCCTCGCGAAATCGTTGGGTTTGGAAGCCGCGACGAACGTGTTGTCGCGTACGAAGTTCGCGCGCGGCAAAGAAGAGTTGTAGTCGCCAACCTGACGATTAAATAGTTCCATCATCGCGATACTATGTACAGTATATCGCTGTGCCCACTACGCGCGTTAATGTCAAGTTTACTCCGCCGGAGGAACAGGCTCGCCGCCCTTCTTCTCCAAGCCCACGCTCTCCCGCTTCAACACCGTGAGCAGCGTCATCGAGCTTTCGAGAATCTTGTTGTACGCAGCCTCCGTCTCCTGGATCGTCTTATCGTAATCCGTCCTCGCGGCAACCTTGCGAGCGATGGAATCGTTCAGCGTCGTGAGGCGCTTGGAGAGCACGGTCAAGTCGTTCTGGACCTTCGCCTTCTCCTCCTCCTCGGTGGAAATCTGCTCCTGGATTTCCTCGCGCTTCGTCCTCAAGTCCTCGATGCCTGCGGAGCGGACGGGAAGGATCGCGTAGGCGCGTCGGTTAGTCGTCACGACTCGATTACAACTCGCGGTCGCGCGCGCGGTCGCGACGAACGAGGCGAGGGATCGCGCGCGACGGCTCCAGGCGCGATCGAAGATCGCGTCACGATTCCAGCCAAAAGGGGTAAGTTCGCGAAGAATTGGATTTCGGGTCTCGAAGGGCGCGCACAAGTGACGAGCTCGGTGTTTTGCTCCGCGAGAGCGTTTCCTGCCTCAGCCATGGTGACGGCTTCGTGTACCTACACTTGGTGTGGCGTGACGAGTGCGGACAGCGCGTCGCGACGAGTGCGCGGGAAACGAAACGCGTCGAGCTCAAGATGAATCTTCTTCAAACGACGTGTGGCGGATCCTGGGGCCTCTTGTGTGTTTCTGACTGCACCGCATACGAATTATCGCGTACCGTGCACGTACAACTACTACCCGAAATCGTTCTCGAGAAGTTCGAAGGGCGCTCGATGCCTCTCGTCACATCCCCCCCGCGCGGCCGGGTTCGTCACCATGGAGGGGCTGCTCGCGGACTACGGGAGCTCGGACTCCGAGGAGGAGGAGGTAGAGAAGAGGCCGGCCGGCGCGCCGTCGTCGGACGCCACGACGGCGCCGAAACCGTCGACTACGGGAGATCGATTCGCGAGCCAAGGGGGCGCGGCCGCTTCCACGAGCGCCGCGCCGAGGACCGCGCTCCCGAGCGTGGCTTCGCTCCTCGAGAGCACGGGCGTGGGCGTCGGGAGCGCGTCGATGTCCCTCCTCGAGACCGGCGGACAGGGAGGGGACGCGAGAGGACGAGGCGAGGGGGGAGGAGGAGGCGTGAAGCGTCCCGCCGGCGGCGCGTTCGCGCGCTCGCACGTGCCCACGAAGAGCAGTCGAAGCGAGACGCGAGACAACGTCAGCGCGAAGCCGAAGAGCTCGCTGGTCCCCCCGCAGTTGCGAGGGCGGTCGAACAACGCGACGCAGGACCTGGAGGCGCTCGGGTTCAAGGCGAAGCCTCGCGTCGTGAAGAGGTCGTGAAATGAAAGAAAGCGCGGCGACGTCGCGCCGCGGTGGACCGTCTAAGACATTGTCGTTCGTCCGTGAGTAGCGGATTGGTTGATTACAAAGAATATATAGCGGCTAAACGGAAATCATCCTTTACTTGCGCTTGCCTTCCTTAATGGGGACGTACTCGTCCGCGTACCTCACGCCCTTGCCCTTGTACGGCTCCGGCTTGCGCTTGCTGCGAATGATCGCGGCAAAGTTACCAACCTCAACCTTGTCGTACCCACTGACGGTGATCTCCGTGTTGCTCGTGCAAGCGATGTCGATGCCCGGGGGGGGCGACAAGATGACCGGGTGCGCGTACCCGAGCGCGAGGTTCAGATCCTTCCCTTGCATGGAAGCTTTGTAGCCGACGCCGATGAGCTTCAGCTTCTTCTCGAACCCAGTCGACACACCCACCATCATGTTGTTCGTGAGAGTCCTGTACAGACCGTGACCCTCTCTCGCGGTCCTGCTCTCGTCCGCCTTGCTCAACTTAATCTCGTCTCCGTCCTGTGAAGCGACGCGAGGCGGGAGGGGGCGAGAAATTCGTGAGTCACCGCTTCCGAGAAGAAGCGAGGAGGGGGGGAGCTCGTCGTGGACGCGGCCGCGACGCGCGCTCCTGGGGGAAATCCGCCGGCGATTCGGGGTCTGACGTACCTCCGTGAACACCATCGTGTCGGGGAACTGGAATTCAAGGCTGCCCTTGGGACCCTGACGCGCGAGGGGAAGGGGTGGGAGGAGCGACGTCAGCGGAGAGCCAAAACCCCAAACCCTCATTTTATCCAGTTCCCGTCCGCGAGCGGCACGACGCGCGGACGCGGGCGCCGAGGGCGATGCGAGTCGCGCGGCGACGATTTAGGGGTGATGACGATCGGAATAGGACGTGCGACGCACCTTCACGGCAAGATGGTTGTCCTTGAGCGTGTACGTCACCCCTTTCGGGACCTTCACCGGCTGCTTACCGACGCGAGACTCGCCCGCGAGAATGCGCACGGGAGCGCGGGTGGCGGTCGCCGCGGCGACGCGCGCGCGAGCGGGCACGGGCGCCGCGTAGCTCTGACGCGCACTAAGAGTGGTAGAAGCCATGGAAGCGGCCATCGTCCGGTGATATCACGTCACGAACGCTGCGCGCGACGGGGAATGACGTCTCGGCTACGCGTGCGCTTTCTGCAGCTTGTTCGGCAACGCACCGCACAAGCCACTCGCACGTCCACCCGCCGGGAGCAGCCAGCACCCGCGTGTGCGGTTGCGGCTGGGACGCGTTTCGGAGGAGCACAGCTACTGGAGCCAGAGGTAGTTGACAACGAGACGAGACGCGCCGCACATTCGGGACGCGCGCGCGCTAGAGTCTCGAGCGCGCTGCTCGAGCGCACGCGCCCGTGAACGTCATCGCGGCGTGACACGCGGCCTCTCGCGCGGAGGACACGACCGCACCGCGCGGCGCGAGATCCGTCGCGAGAGAATCGAGGCGTAGAAAATTATGAAGTGAGCGCCGGGGCTCGGGTGAGAAGAGCAAGCCCCTACAGATGACAGGTCTCCCCTCGACCGAGCTCCCGGCCCGGCTCGAGCTCGGGCCGGCCGACGCGGCCGACGACCGGGAGCGACGGAGACGAGAGAAACGCGAGCGGAAGGAGAAGAAAGCGGAGCGAAAGGACCGGAAGCGGAAGAAGGAGAAGCAGAAGTTGAGCGGAGAGCTCGCGGTCGCGGGAGGAGGGAACGCCGTCGCCTGCGGAGACAGCCGGAACACGGTCGCGGACGTCATCAACTGGGAATGCAAGATGGAAGGACGGAGACGAGAGAAACGCGAGCGGAAGGAGAAGAAAGCGGAGCGAAAGGACCGGAAGCGGAAGAAGAAGAAGCAGAGGTTGAGCGGAGAGCTCGCGGTCGCGGGAGGAGGGAACGCCATCGCCTGCGGAGGCTACCGGAACACGGTCGCGGACGTCAACTGGGACTGCAAGATGGAAGGTCAGAAGTTCGGGCCGTGGTCGGCGAGCGAGGTGGCCGACATCAAGGCCAGGATCAAGGACTGGGCGAACGCGCACGGGCACAGCGGCGACGTCGAGTCGGGGAATTTCGACTTTCTGTTCGGCCGGCGACAGAAGCTAGGCGGACGAGGCGCGGGGTTGTCGGATGCGGAGAGGAAGGCGTTCCTGGAGATAGCCACCGGATTCCCGAACAGAAACCCGAAGCAGATTTACGCGTACGTCACGCGTCACTTGGACCCTAGCAACTACAAAGGGGCGTGGACCGAGGAGGAGAAGACGACGCTGATGAACCTCTACGAGCAAAAGGGAGCTAAGTGGGCGGAGATAGGCGCGGCGATTGGGAGGGCCGGGGGCGCGTGCAGGGACAAGTGGAGGTCGATCTCGGTGGAAAGGAACGGGAAGTGGACGGAGGCAGAGAAAACGACGCTGTCCACGCTCGTGAACGAGTACTTCGCGGAGCAAAAAGCGACGCCCGGGCGAGGCGCGGGGGACGGCCAGGAGCACCGGGAGCTTCTGGACAACATCCCGTGGAGCATCATCGCGCAGAAGCACGGGTCCAGGACCGAGGCCCAGTGCATGCAGAGGTGGTATAGGGTTTCAATGGGCGCGATCGATACCGGGAACTGGGCCGCGGGAGACGATAAGCTCCTCATCACCGCGCTTCGAAAGACGAACGCGACGCACGAGGTGGAAGTCGACTGGAACTCCGTGTCCGTCCCGAGTCGCAGTCTGACGCAGGTGAAGCGACGGTTCAAGGAGATGAAGCGCTTCATCCGGAAGAACCCTCATCGTATTAAGAATTTGTCGCTCGCGGACATGCTCGACAAGATGACGGAAGAGTTCGCCCCTGAGCTGATAGGGGTTGATCTGACTCTGCCCGGGCAACCGGTTCTCTCGGCGCAGTGAGGCATTTTTTTCATTCGTACGACGTACGAACGAACGCGAACGACGTTTGCGTGATAGCATGACCTAGCTTGATGTTCTAATCTCTCCGTAGTCTACGTCAAACGTCGCCGGGGCTACCGGCATCGCTTGTAGTTTTTCTAAATCCGGCCGCAACTCGAGCGGGAACCCCTCCGCGTATTGCTTCGCGCACGCCGCGCAAAAGCGTTTGGTGAAGAACAACGAACACGTCGGCTGCGCGCACACCGGACGCGAGCACACGTTGCAGTCCGCGCCTATGAACAGCGGGCGTTTCACGTCCGCGAACGGGTCTCGCCGGAAGTATCCGTCCTCGAGGAAAACGATCGACGGTTCGTACGGTGGCGTGCGCCCTTTGTACTCGTAGTTGATCTCGATCCCGCAGCACTTACACTCGAAGGTTCGCATCGTTAAACCCGAGGCCTCCGGCTTGGCGTCCTCTCGCGGGTTCCGCTCCATCTCTCTCCCCTCGCCGTTGGTCGCGCGCTCGCCGTCGCCGCGCGCGGGTTTCGACGCGCGACGCTCCTCGTGCCCGCGAGAGTGGCCGGCGTCGCGAACGAGAAGTCTGGTCCACCTGTTCGACCAGACCTGACCTGACTCGCGAAAACAGTACGACCAGAACGCGCTTCTAAGATCCGTTTGCCTCGCGTGGTCGGGTCACAACACCCGGACCCCACCCCGAGGGAAGGAACGCGCGCGAATTATCGCGGGGTCATCGCGTCATGAGCCTACACGAGGGACTCAAGATCGCTCAAAGCGACGATAGAGGCCGGCACGTCGTGGCGACGACGGACATCGCGCGAGGTGCGCGAGAAGACGGAAACGCGTCCTTTCGTCCCTCCCCACGCCACGCCCTTCGCGTCTGACCGACGCTCCCTCGTCCATCGCGCAGGCGAGCTTCTGCTGTCCGAGGAGTGCACCGTGGCGATGACGTATCGCGACTTAGAATCCCCTTACTGTAGCCAATGCGTCAAGCCCATGGTAGACGAGACGCCCGTAGAGTGCGAAGGTTGTTTCCTCGAACGTTACTGCTCGAAATCGTGCGCGGAGGCTGCGGAGGGATCGCACCACGCGCGCACGGGCGAGTGCGCCACGTTCGCGACCGCTGTAGACGCGGAGGCGGCTACGCTCATCGAAGGCAGCGATCACTCCGAGTTCGAGTTCGACGACGCGCCGCAGAGGTTCATCATCAGGGTGTTGTGTCAGGCGGGCGGGTGGCGCGAAAGAGGCGGCGGGATAACCGGCGAGGCCACGCTCCGGAGGCTCCTGAAACTCCAATCGCACGAGCCGGAGGTGGACTCGGGCGAGCGCGAGTGGCTCTCGGGTATCGCGCGAAACACGCTGCGCCTGATGGAGCAGGACGTGGACGAAGGCGTGAAAGTGTTCGGGGAGAAGGACGCCCCGGGGTACGGCGTTGAAGAGCTCGTGCGGTTGATGTGTTGCGTGCGGTGCAACTCGCACACGCTGTACGCGAGCGAGGAGTGGCCGTCCGAACCGGTCGGGACCGCGGTGTACTTGAAAGGCTCCGCGTTCAACCACTCGTGCTTGCCCTCGGCGGAGTTTTACAACGAAGGGACGTCTCTGCGCGTCAGGAGCGTCAGAGACATTAGCGCCGGGGAGGAGGTCACGATCAGTTACGTCCCCGTGACCGAGACGCTTTGGGACCGGAGGCAAGCGCTGTGGCGGCAGTATAAGTTCGACTGCGAGTGCGACCGGTGTATTTTAGAGGAAGAAGACGAAGAGAAGATGAACTTAGGCGGGGGGGCGGGTTCAAGCGCCGTGGACGTGTCGCGACGAGATGTCATTTGAACCAAGTCGTTGTGTCGTTCTCCACAAGCCATCACTCGTCGACCGAAACCCACGAACTCGTAGGCTTCGACGTGGGTTTGGGATTCCGTTCGCTCTCCGGCGGGTCCTCCGCCGGTTTCCCCGCGTCCTCACTCGGCGGCGTTACCTTCTCTAACCCGCGCGCGGCGTTCCGCTGCGCCGCGGTGAGACCCTCCGCGGGCGGCTCGTCCGTCCTCGATTTTTTCCCGGCGCCGTCTCCCTCGCTGCCCTCGTCGAGCGCGCGCTTCCCCGCGCCGCTCGTCCCCGCCGCCGCCTCGCCCCCGGGCTCGCGAGGGGCCGTGAACCCTACGTCGTCGCCGCCGCCGCCGTTGCCTCCGTTCGACGCGCCCGGCTCGTCGTCGTCGTCGTCTTCTTTGAAGTAATCCTCCTCGCTCTTGTCCATCGAGCCGTCCGGTCGCCTCCTCGCCGCGTCTATCGCCTGCTGCGCGGCCATGCCCTCGCGCGAGTAGTACCCCTCACCCGCGCCCGCGCCTTGCGTCTGTTGATCCCCCTCCCCGATCGCGTCGCCCGTCCCCGGCGGCTGTTGCCCTTGCTGATACCGCAGCTTCAGTAAACGAAACGTGTCCACGTACGTCACCTCCGCGAACACCGGGTCGTACAGCTCGACGAGGTGAACGATCAAGTTCTTGATGTTCTCCCTTCGAATGAAGTCCACGAGCTCTAAAACCGCGCTATTCAGCATGTTGTACCGCGTCCCGTTCGCGGTGAACACCTTCACGACCGGCGCGAAGAGGGCATTTTTGATGATGTACCGGTTGTAAAACTCATCCTTCAGGCCGACGCACGCGCGAAGGAACCGCACCGCGGCGACGACGAGGTACTTCTCCCTTCGCTGCGTCAGCTTCAGAACCTTCTCCACGACGTTATTTCTCAAGACGTAGTACTTGATCCGGAAGCTGTGGTGCTGCACGCAGAAACACAGAAGCTCGATCGTCTTCACGAGCGCCCACGCTGGGACGACGGAATTCGTCTCCCCGCCCTCTCCTCCCCCCGGCCCGGGCTCGTCCCTCACCCCCGCGTTCACGGACGTGACGAGACGGTCGACGTACGTGTCGTAGAAGAGCTCCAAGAACCCGCTCTTCTCGACGGGCTGGTCCATCGTCTCCGGGTCGAGCATCAGCTTCAAGAGCTCGAACAGCTGCGCTTGTAACCCCTCCTCGCCCTCGACGAAGAGCGTCACGATGCGTTCGAACAACGCGTGCTGATCTTGCTTCACGAGGAACGCCCTGAGCGCGCTCGGGTCGTTGTGCAGCGTGGACATCAACACGTCCGCGCCCTTGAGCTGCGACGACTCCGAGTCCGTCTTCAGGACGTCCGTGAGGACGTAAAACAGTCCGTGTTGCACGAGCGCGGCGAAGAGCGACCCGCGCTGTTGAATCTGCAAATGTTTCGCGAGCGAGCACAGCTCCTGAAGGAACCCCACGAGGTCGTCCCAGTCCGGGTTCGTCCTCGGCGTGTTGTGCAACCGCGCGAAGAGCTCTTTCAAGAACGTCGGGTCGTTCTGCAGCGCGAGCACGACCTCGACGTTGTTGAAGAGCATGATGCTCGTCAGCGTTCCGAACGTCGCGTCGTCCAACACCCTCGGGAGGATCACGTCCTTGAGGTATCCTATCCTGTACGTCTGATGAATTTTCGCGCGCACGTCCGCGTCTTGAATCGGCACGACCTCTTTGAACACGACGCTGTCTCTCAGGAACACGCGGTGCTGCGTCCTCTCCACGGGCTGCTCGCCTCCGCCGCCGCCGCCGCCGCCGATCGTCTCGCCGCCGTCCTCCGCCGCGTTCAGGCCGACGAGATCTGGGTCGTACTCCAGCGCCCCGACGACGTCCATGACGTTATCGTCCCTCAGCAGCTCGTCGAACAGCGCCGCGTCGTTCAGGAGCACCAACCCGCGCACGAGCCTGTACATCATGTGCAGCCCGTCTTGGTCGTCTAAGTCTTCGCACGTCTTGAAAAGATCCAAGAGCTTCCGGAGGTACCCGTTCTGAAGGACCAACGATGCGATCTTCTCGCGCGCGAACGGCGAGCAGTCCACGACGATCTTCACGAGCTCGGACATCGTCCCGAGCTCCGCGGGCGGAAGCTCCGACGGTCCGGTCCGCTCCGCGGAGTCTTGGTAGAAACTGTCCCCCGGCGCGCTTCCGAATTCGTACTCGTCCACGGCGCCTCTTCGCATTCGTCCGGGGAGGTCGCCGTCCGCCGCGGATTTCATGTCGTGCTTCGCGTACGACAGCTGCACGGACTTGATCTGCTCCCAGATGTAGTTGCACCCGACGGCTTCCTGGAAACTCAGCGCGATGTCCGTGTTTATGTCCGGATCTGTCCACGTGATGATCGTGTCCCCTCCCTGTCGTTGATAGATGTCCTCTCGCGAGATTCGATGCACGAGCAGAGGCTGCTGGTCTTCCTCGGACACGACGACTAACCCCACGGAGTCGGATTGCTGCGCGAAGAACGAGAGGAAGAGAGGAAGGGGTTGCCCGGGGCAAAGTTAGCGACGTGATGCGCAGGAGAGAGCGACGTTTGGGAGAACGCGTCGTCGCCGATCAACCCTAAAAAAATCGCATTGGCATTTTGAAGCGGCGGACTGGCGCGCGATCGCGACGCACCTCCATGTACTCGCACGAAACATGACCGGTCCCTTTATCGTCCCAGTGTCCGCTGTCGTTCAGACGATATACTTTGACTCTCTGGAGATTCGTGAAGTCCTCGGCAGGCAGGAGCTGCTCGTGCTGTGGCGCCTCCGACCCGGCCATCGCTTGCATTGTCGCCGCGTGCGTGAGACGGTGCCCGCCCGTCGCTCCCCCCAATATATCGCGCTACCACGGCGTCGTCGTGCACCCCCTACGACCCTAGCGCTACTACGGCGAAGTCGTGCACCCCCGACGACTCTAGTGCGACGACAACGCGCGTGCGCGCACTGTGGACGCGTGGATGGTGCCCACGCAATCAAACCGTGGCCGAGGCTGCCAAGAAAAAGCCTCGAAAAAAGCGGGAAACACGTTTTCAACCTCGAAGCGGGGTTGTTTCATCGGGGATTGATACCCGATGAAACTTGGAGGCTCATCGGAAGCAATGCTCAGGTATATAGTTTTCAAAATCGGATTCGCGGTCAAGTTAATCGACACTGTGTCCGAGCGGTCTAAGGAGCAGGATTTAGGTAGGTTGTGGTCCTCGTGTTGAGGCCTCTTCTTATTCTTGAAAGAAACGTTCCTGTACGAAAGTGCGTGGGTTCAAATCCCACCGGTGTCACAACCTTTTTGAACCACTTCGCTGATGTTATTCATCATCTCTAATCATACTACTTCGCCGTCCTGGTCCCCCCCCGTCGTGCGACGTTACCACGCCTTCGTGACCTCGTCCGGCCGTAAAACACGGTTCGCGTTTTTGTCGGTGCCGTAATACTCCTCCTCCTCCGCACGCGCCTCCTTCTTCAACGCCGGCGCGCGGAACTCGCCGGTGACCTTCTGCTTCTTCTTCTTCCCGGACTTCTTCTCGTTCATGAAGTCCCTCCAACCGCCGACTCTGCCCTCGCGCGCTTTCTCGTCGTCCCACTGTTTCTGCGCTTTTTGTTTCTTCTTCCGCTCCGCGGCTTCGACTTTCTCCTCCGCGGTGACTCTCTCCTCCTCGGCTTTAATCCGAAGCGTAAGCTTCCTCCGCCGCCACTCCAAGTCCACGATGTTCTTCCGTCCCTCGAGTTTCCACCGCTCGTGGAACTCGTCGGACTGTAAGAACGCTTCTTGTTGCGCGTCCCGGTCCCCGTTGAACCGCACGCGCAACACGACGTCGTTTCGCGTCTCTTTCCTCCACGCCTTGATCACCGCGTCCTTCGCGCGAGAGAGGTTGAAATCGAGCTCGCGTCTGACTTCTTCCTGCGCTAAAAGTTGCTGCGCCTGACCGATCGCGTCGAACGCCGCCTTCGCGTCCGCGTGCTTGCACTTATCCGGGTGCACCATCAGCGAGACTTTCCTAAACGCGCGCTTGATCTGGTCCTCGGTCGCGTCGAACCTCAGGTTCAGGTGCTCGTAAGGGTTCAGCTTAAAGCACGACAAGATCCTGAGCACCTCCGCGTCGCGCGTCGCGTCCGAGACGTCGGCGAAGAACTCCTTCAGCAGAGTCTCGTCGTCTTTGATCTCCTCGATTGGCGGCGGCGCCGCCGACGCCGTCGCCGCCGCCGCCGCCGCGATCCGCTCCCTCTCCACCGCCGCCTTCTCCGCGCGCGCGTCCGCGTCGACGTCGTCATCCTTGTCCTTCTTCGCGGGGGCGTTCTCTGTCGCCGCCTCCGTCGGCGCCGCCGCGGTCGCGACGACGTTCGCGGGCCGCAAGTACAACTCCTCGCCGCTCGCGTCGATTCTGATTTGATACCGCTCGCGATCTGCGGCGTAGGAAACGACCGTCGCGCGCTGCCCGTTCAGGTCAGGCCGCGCCTTGAGGCCGTCCACGACGACGTTCGTGCTCGGCGGCATGATCGCGGGCGCGGGCGCGGTCTCCTCCGCCGCCGCGGGGGGCGGTTCCGTCGCCCCCGACGCGGCGTTCAAATTCACCTCGCGCAAGTAGAGCTCCTCGCCTCCGTCGCGCATTCGGACCTGGTATCGCTCCCTGTCCGCGGCGTACGCCACCACGGACGCGACCTTGCCGTTCAGGTCCGGCCGGGCCTTCAGCCCGGCGACCTCCACGACGGTCCCGCTCGCGAGCGTCGCCATCGTGCGGCGGCGCCTCCAGATCTGAGAGCGCAGGAAATCGACGGCGTTTCGAGAACCGCGCGGTCGGCGCGGATAAAGTCGTCAGGGCGTAGGGCTTGGGTGGCATCGTCGCGCGCGCGTCCACACGCACGCACGTCGCACAGCGCAAACTCGGCCTCGCGCGCATCATGCAACGCGCGCTCGCCGCGTCGGTGCGCTGCTACGGCCGCGCCGCTCCCAGCGCGCGTCACGCGCGCGGAAGAGCTGCCGGCGCGCTCGCGTCGTCTCCGGCCACGTCGCGCGCCTCCTCCGTCGCGAGCGCGTCGTGGGGTCGCCGCGCGGAGTCGACGACGCTCGTCCTCCCCGCGTCGCCGTCGCTCGCGAGCTTCCGCGTCGTCGGCGCGTCTCGCGGTTCCGCGCGTCGCGCCGTCCGCGTGACGCGCGCGGTCTCGACCGCCGCGCCCGCGGCGTCGTCGCAGCCGACGTCTCCGAGATCGACGTCGCCGTCCAATCCGAACGCGCCGACGTTCCAGGACGCCATCCTGCGCCTGCAGCAGTACTGGTCGAGCCAAGGGTGCGCGATATGGCTCCCGCACAGCACCGAGGTGGGCGCGGGGACGATGAACCCCGCGACGTTCCTGCGAGCGCTCGGCCCGGAGCCGTGGAGCGTGTGCTACCCGGAGCCGTCGATTCGCCCGGACGACAGCCGGTACGGGGACAACCCGAACCGCGTGCAGCGGCACACGCAGTTCCAGGTCATCCTGAAGCCTGACCCGGGGAACGCGCAGGAGCTGTACTTGGGCTCGCTGGAAGCGCTGGGGATCGACACGAGAGCGCACGACCTGAGGTTCGTCGAGGACAACTGGGAGTCCCCCGTGTTGGGCGCGTGGGGTTTAGGCTGGGAGGTTTGGCTCGACGGCATGGAGGCGACGCAGTTCACGTACTTCCAGCAGTGCGGCTCCCTGAAAGTCGCGCCCGTCGCGGTGGAGATCACGTACGGGTTAGAGAGGATCTTGATGTCGTTGCAGGGCGTGGACCACTTCAAGGACATCAGGTACAACGACGCGATGACGTACGGGGAGATGCTGCTTCAGAACGAGTACGAGATGTCCATGTTTAACCTGAAAGAGGCGGACGTCCCGGCGCATCAGACGCGGTTCGAACTCGCGGACAAAGAAGCGAACCGGATGCTCGAAGCGCGGCTGCCGTTGCCCGCGTTCGATCAGCTCCTGAAGGCGAGCCACACTTTCAACATCCTGGACGCGCGCGGCGCCGTCGGCGTCACCGAGCGCGCGAAACTCTTCGCGAGCATGCGAAAGCTCGCGAGAGAGTCCGCGCAGCTGTGGGTGGAGCGCCGAGAAGAGCTCGGATACCCGCTCGGGGAGTGGGAGCAAGCCGCGGTCGGGGACCCGGTCGTCTCGAAGGCGCCGCCGCCGACGGAGGCGGCGGATTTCTTCGTCGAGATCGGCACCGAAGAGCTCCCGGCCGCGGACGTCACCACCGGCGCGAAGCAGCTCTTGAACGCGGTGAAGGCGTGCCTCGAGACCGCGGGGTTAAAGCACGACGGCGTGACGTACGGCGCGACGCCGCGACGCATGGTCGTCAGAGTCGCGAACCTCGCGGCGTCGCAGGAGAGCAAAGAAGAACGCAACCGCGGTCCGCCGCTGTCGCGCGCGTTCGAGGAGGACGGCACGACGCCGACGAAAGCGGCTCTCGGTTTTTGCAAGAAGAACGGCGTCGACCCCGCGGACCTGGAGAAGGATGGCGAGTACATCTGGGCGAACGTGAAGACCACGGGCAAAGCCGCCGTGGACGTCTTGAAGGAAGCGCTCCCGGGGATGGTGTCGTCGATCAACTTCCCGAAGACGATGCGCTGGAACAGCGAGTCGACGTTCTCGCGACCGCTCAGGTGGCTCCTCGCGATGCACGGCGAGCACCACGTCCCGTTCACCGCGCTGAACGTCCCGTCCGGGTCCACGACGTGTCTGTTACGGAACAGCGCGACGCCGGTGGTGGAGGTGAAGGACTCGGCGCACCACGCGTCCGCGCTCGCGGCGGACACGATCGAGATCGACTTCGAGGCGAGGAGGGAAATGATCTGGTCCACCGCGGGCGAGCTCGCGGCCGGCGTCGGCGGCGTCGTCCCCGCGAGCTCGGGCGAGCCCGGCGGGCTCATCGACGAGGTCGTCAACCTCATCGAGTCCCCGACGCCGATTCTCGGGAACTTCGACGCGGCGTTTCTGTCCCTCCCGAAGGAAGTTTTGGTCATGGTCATGCGGAAGCACCAGCGGTACTTCCCCGTGGAGAACGCGGAGACCGGGGACCTGCTCCCGCATTTCGTCACCGTCGCGAACGGCGCCGTGGACCCGGACGCGGTTCGCCACGGGAACGAGTGCGTGCTCAAGGCGCGGTACGACGACGCGCAGTTCTTCTACGAGGCGGACACGAGCAAATCTTTGGCGGACTTCAAACCGAAGCTCGAGGGTATCACGTTCCAGACCGAGCTCGGGACGATGCTCGAGAAGACGGAGAGAGTGGAGAAGCTCGCGCCGACGCTCGCGAGGGCGTTGGGGTTCAGCGACGCGGACGCGAAGGTCGCCGCGGAGGCTGCCGCGCTCGCGCGCGCGGATCTCGCGACGCAGCTCGTGCAGGAGTTCACCTCCCTCGCGGGCGTCATGGGGAAGCACTACGCCACCAGGGAAGGCCTTCCCGCGCCCCTGTGCGACGCGATCTTTGAGGCTGCGCTGCCGAGGTCGTCCGGGGATCTCCTCCCGACGTCCAACGCGGGCGTCGCCGTCGCCGTCGCGGACAGGTTGGACACGCTCGTCGGCCTCTTCGCCGTCGTCGGCGCGCCCAAGGCGACCGCGGACCCGTTCGGGCTCCGCCGCGCCGCGTACGGCGCCGTGCAGGCGCTCGTGTCGTCGAACGTCCGGTGCGACCTTCGCGCGGCGCTGAAGGAGGCGGCGGCGCTGCAGCCGGTGACGTGCGGGGATGACGTCGTGACGGAGTGTCTGGAGTACGTGACGCGGCGCCTGGAGCAGTTCCTCGTCGACGACGGCTGCGGCGCGGAGGTGGTTCGCGCCGCGCTCGCGGAGCGCGGGGGCGACCCCGCGCTCGCGGCGACGACCGCGCGCGCGCTCGAGACGTTCGTCGGCGGCGACGAGCTCAAGGCTGCGATCGCGGTGCTCGCGCGTCCGACGCGTCTCGTCCGAGGCAAGGAGCTGCCGGAGGATTTGGAGGTGAAGAGGGAGAGTTTCGCGGAGGAGGAGGAGACGGCGCTGTGGGACGCGTACGAGAAAGCCGCGGCGAAGATAGGGGACAAGTCCACCGCGAGCGTGGAGGACTTGCTGAGCGCCGCCGCGCTGCTCGTGGAGCCGTCCGAGGCGTTCTTCGATAAGGTGTTCGTCATGGCGGAGGAGCCGGAGCTCAGAAGGAACCGCCTCGCGTTGGTGAACGCGGTGGCGTCGCTGCCGAACGGCGTCGTCGATCTCGTGGAGATGCCGGGATTTTAATTTAAAACCAGCCCTACAGCGCGCGATGCAACGCGTCTACCTACGAAACACGCGCGCTCGCGCTCCCTCAGTTCTCTAAGTTGTACTTGTTCGCCTTGAACAGCGCGAGCTTGTACGTGTACTGCGTCACCGGCTCGCCCTTCGACTCTAAAAACCCGCGGTCGAAAGACGTGAGGTAATCGTACACGTTCTGCGACGCGACGACGACCGGGCCGTCCCCCGCCTTCTCCACCGGGCGGAACTTCCACTTCGTGTACGTCCGCGACGACTTCACCTTTGGCGGGGCCCCTCGAGCGTCCGGGGTCTCGACGAACGCGCCCGCGCCCCCCGCGGGTCGATCGCCGCCGAAACCGTCCGCCCCGGTGACAGCTGTCAACCCGTTCCCGCGGTCGCCGCCTTCGAACACGATCTGCGCCACCTCCGAGGTCTCGATCCGGTCCGGCTCTGGGTACTCCTCGCTTCTCTGATTCACGCGGAAGAACACGCTCCGACCGTCCCCCGGGAGGACCGCCCGCAGCGTGTTCGGGTCGTCCACGTCCCACTCCACGTCCCTGATGACGTCGTACGCCTTGGCGGTCGCCTCCGCCATCGTGACGACGTTGTACGATCGATCCATGACCACCTTCCCCAGGCCGTTCCTGATGAACCGCATCGGGTACGCGATCTGCTTCCCGATGTCCCCTCGCGCGCGCTGAATCACCGCCATGTCCTGCACCAGATCCTCCCCCTGCGGCGTCGTCACGGCGGTGAGCGTGCTGTAGCAAATGAAGGTGCCGACGAAATCATCCGGGAACGTGAGGTCCGACGGCGCGCCGCTGAGCGCGGACCACGCCTCGGAGACCGCGCCGTTCTGCATCGCGGTCGCGCGGGGGGGCGGAGCGGCCGCGAGCGCGAGCGTCGCGGCGGAGAGGAGCGCGCGGCGGCTCGGGGCCGCCGCGCCCGGCGGGGCGCCATCAGCGGGATTCGCGCCGTCGTCGTCGTCGTCGACGACGGACGACGACGACGACGACGGAGGCGCGCGTCGCGTCGACGCGGGCCTCCGCGTCTTCGCGCGCCGAAGCGCCTTCGGGCACGGGCACGTCTCCCCGCGCGGGCACCCGGAGCAGTGCTCGACCTCTCTGGTGGAAAGCGCGCGCGCGGCCGAGGCGCGCGCGGCCGTCGCCGACGTCGGCGCGGCAGCCAGCGCGCGCATCGTGCTCTGCCGCTCCTCGGCGCGGGAAGGCCACGTGGCGGCGTTCAGAGCCAGGAACGCGAACGCTCGAGACCGCGTCGCGGCCGCGAATCGTCGCGCACTGCGTCATGCCCTCCGCCGCGCTCGCCCGCTCCCCCGTCCCGAGCGTCCGCGCCCCCGCGGGCGCGGCCAACGCTCGCGTCAACCGCGCCGCGCGCGTCGTCTCCCGCGCCGTCGCCGAGGACGCGCCCCCCGCCGCGGCGGTCCGCGCCTCGGTCGCGGAGGACGCGGACGCGAAGTGCGCGGAGACGAAGAAGCGGCTCGTCGCGGTCGCCGCCGCGTCCGGCCGCGGCCTCGACGCGACGGCCGCGCAGAAGGCGTCCGCGGCCGCGCTCGTGGACGCCCTCGTCGCGGCGAACCCGACGCCCGACCCGACGACGAGCGAGCTCGTGAACGGCGACTGGGAGCTCGTCTACAGCGACACGCACCTGTTCCGCTCGTCGCCGTTCTTCTGGGGCGTCGGCAAGATGATGGGCTCGACCGCGGACTTCTTCTACGCCGCGCACTCGCACCAGACCGGGATGTTCGGCGGCGGCGTCGGGCGCGTCGTGCAGTCGATCGACGTCGCCGCCGGGACGCTCGTGAGCGACTGCATCGTGAAGGCGTCGCTCGGGATCCCGCTCCTCGGATTCTCGCCCGTCTTCTCCGGCTTCGGCTCGGTGATCACGAAGGGGAGGTTAGAGCCGCTCGATGGGACGCGGTTCTCCGTCGTCGCGGAGACGACGACGGTGCGGCAGGATGACACGAGCGTCATCCCGGCGCTCAACTTCCTGAACGGCACCACCGTGCCCGTGGAGGACGCGATGAAAACCGTCGGCGGCGGCGAGGCGGGGCCGGAGGCGTTTCTCGACGTGACGTTCCTGGACGACGAGATGCGCATCTCGAAGCTCGAGGACGGCAGCGTGTTCGTGTACCAGCGGTGCTGAGGGATGGTCGAGCGCGGTGTGAGTTGATGACGGTAGTTCTTTTATAGAAATAAACGCACGTGTAATGTACTTTCGTACTTGACAAATAATTCAACGCGTGTGTCAAAGGTCGACGCCGTCGTAAGAAAAGGAAGATTTACGGCTGCGGCGACTTCACGAGCTTCACCGCTTTCGTCTTCTTCGTGAGGAGGTAGATGTGCATCAGCATGAACACCGCGCCGATCGCGAGCATGATCCCGACGTCCTTCCCGACGTTGTTAGCGCTGCTGATGCTCTGGTAGTTATCCCCGAGCGAGTCCAGAACCTGCTTCCCCGTGCGCCCGTAGCACTGCAGGATGTTATCGGCCCCGCACGTGAACCCGCGCGAGTCCGAGGCGTCGATCTCCGCGCCCGAGAAGGTCGTGTCGCTGTACTCCAAATACAGCAACGAACGGAAGCACCACTTCAGCGGGAGGATGGAGAAACCGACGCGGAACGGCCACACGACGTCGTCCTCCGCGACGAGGACGCCGTTGAACAAGAACGACGCGAACCACACCTGAAGGAACACGAGCATTCCGAGCAGAGGGTTCGCGAAAGACACCGAGAGGAGCTGCGCGACTCTCTCGTACACCCACAAGTTGATCGCGTACACGAGCATGAACTGGAAGTAGTTGTCGCCGTAGTAGTTCGCGATGCCGTACAGCGAGATGCTCAGCGCGCACATCGCCATCAAGATGATCAGCGGGACTTGAATCACGAAGTTCGCCAAGAGGTACGACACCGGCGAGAGCATCCCGTTTTTCACCTCGCGTTTGATCGCGTAGTACTCTTCGTTGTACGTGTGCACGGCGACGACGCCGAGCGACGCGGGGACGCCGATGTGCCACAGTGTGAGCCACAACCGCGCGAGAACTTGGGTTTGTTTCCGATCCCGCGCCTTGATGTAGATGATGCTGAAGAACACGCACGCGTTGATGAACATGACCATCCTTCCGATGTACAACGTCGGGTCGCGAATCGTGAGCTTTCCGTGCCGCCGGACGAGCGTCGCGACCTGTCTCGCGCAGTTCGTGCAGTGCACGTAGTCCGTTGGGAGGCCGACGACGGGCTCGCGCCGCGTCGCGTCCACGTCGGACTTGGCCTCTTTCTTCGCCCACTCCGCGAGGACTTCGTCCACGGACTCCGGGTCCGTGAACTCCGCGTTCACGAGGTCGAGCATAAATTCGGCGGGGTTCGTGTTCGGCGGCATCTGATGTCCAATCTCTCTGAAATACGGCAGCGCCTCCGCGGCGGCGCCGAGGAACGCGATGCGGCCTTTGGACAGAAGCATGACTCTGTCGAAACCGTTGTACACCGCGGACGAGGGCTGGTGGATCGTGCACACGATGGCGATGTTCGCGGCGACGGCGAGGTCCTTCAAAAACTTCATGATGGACGCCGCGGCGGCGGCGTCCAGCCCGGACGTCGGCTCGTCCAGGAACAGCACGAGCGGGTTCGACAGCAGTGCGATGGCAAGGGAGAGCCTTCGCTTTTGTCCCCCGGACAGACCGGAGAAGAACGCGTTCCCTACTTTCGTGTCCGCGCAACCCGTGAGCCCCATGGTGGCGAGCACGGCGTCCACGCGTGCGGTCTTCTCCTCCTTGGGAATGTCCAAGTACAGATCCGCGGCGAACGCGACAGTCTCGCGGCACGTGAGGAACGCCCAGTGCTTGTCCTGCTGCGGAACCGTCGCGCAGAACTTCGTGAAGATGTCTTTGTTCATCGTCTCGCCGTTGAGTCGCACCTCGCCGACGGAGTCCCCGTTCTTGCTCTCGAGCGTGAGGAGGTCGATGAGGCACGTCTTCCCCGCGCCGGAGGGGCCCATGATCGCGAGGACCTCGCCGCTGTTCACGCTGCCGGTGATGCCGTGGAGGATCGTCTTGATCGGCTTCTTCGCGATGGACCGCGAGACGAAGTCTTGCACGTTCCCGGTGAACTCCACGCGCTCCTCGACGGAGTACTTGACGTCCTTGAACGTGAGCTGCGAGTTTTTCGCCTGGTTCGACGACAGGAGCTCGAGCGCGGGGTTCGACCCGCGGGACGCCATCTTCCTCATCTTGATCTTCTGCAGGGACTCGGGGTCGACGGAGTCCGCCATGGCGAGGCGTTCGGTGTGTTTTTTTTTACCACAAGTGCTCGTGCGTCGCGCTGTGAGAGCGCGTCGCGTCGAGCGCGACGCGCCGCATTCCGTGACAGCTGAGTGATGAGCTGATGACAACCGCGTGTCACCCTGCCCTGTTGTCAGATCTGGTGTCCGAAATTTATGCGGCCATAAAATTTGACTGAACTTCGAGGGAATTAATTAACTCAAGGATCACGGTCTATTTTCCCAGCATACGTAAAACATTTACATGGGGTGCCCTAAAGTTCGTACGTGCCCTAAGTTCGTACAGGCCATGTTTCGGAGTTTCGGAGACCTGGACCACCCTACACTTTCACGGCGCGCAGCCTCCCAACGGGACGAAACGCCGCGAAACTTCGTAATTCGACATTTTATTATGGGACCTGCCCACCAGCCTGATTCTAAGATGTCTCACTCCGCGGCGTCGCCCGCCTCTTCCGGCGCCCTCTCCTCGTCGCCCTCCCCCTCCTCCTCCGCTGCCTCCTCAGCGACGACGCCCGCTTCCTCCTCCGCCGCATCCGCCGCCTCCTCCTCGTCGCCGTCCACGTGCGCGCGCAACCCGCCCTCGCCGTCCTCGAGCTTCACGTCCGCGCGTTGGAAGTGCGGGGGCACGGGCGGAAGCGTCATCTCGCTCAGTCGCTCCGTCGCCGGCGTGCTCGACCAGCTCGCGTCCGCGAGGGCCTTATCCCGCATGATCCCCCTCTCCTTGACCGCGTCGTCGCGCTCTCTCGTCAACGCCGCGACCTGAGCTCTCAGCGCTTCGATCTCGGCGTCTCTCGAGGCGACCGCCTTCGCCGCCGCCGCCACCGCCTCCTCCGCGACGACGGCGCGACGCGCGAGATCGCCGCGCGCGTTCGCCGCCTTCGCGTTCGCCTCTGCGCGCGCGGACTCGATCGCCTTCGCTTTCCGACGCTCCACGGCCGCGAGCTCCGACCGCAGGAACACGTTCTCGTGCTCCGTCTTCAGCGCGGCGTCTAACGCTCGGTCGTAGTGGTCCTTCACCTTCTCGAGCAGCGGACGGTACGTCGCGAACGCGTTGATGAACGCCTCGAAGGTCTGGCGATGCGCCTCCAAGGCGAGCACGCCGGAAGGGTCGTACGCGTCCTCGATGGGCTCGTGCGACGCCGCGCCCCACCGCCCGGTCTTCGCCTCCGCGAGTTTCCCCGTCTGCCGAAGTTTCTCCTGAAGGAGGCTCTCGAGCTGAAGCAGCAACGCGGGCTTCCTCGCGCCCTGCCTGGGGAACACCTCGTAGTGGTTGTGCTCGTCGCTCGCGCCCGCGCGATCGCCGCCGCGCCGGGACGATCCCCCGGTCGCGGACGCGTTCCCGATCCCCGTCCCGCGCGCGGAGCTCTCTTTCAGCATCGACGCCCCCTGCGCGCTCGCCGCGCTCGCGGCGAAGCGCAGCGCGTCGTCGCGCGTCCGCCGCGGGCCCGTCCTCGCGGCGCCCATCAGAGGCCCGCCCCTTCGCGGGGACGAGTCGTCGCCGTACGGGTCCGTCCCGTCCTCCGCGTCCATCCACGGCGGGCGGTCCGCGCCGTCCAAGCCCATCGGCGGTCTCGCCGCGTCGTCGTCGAGAAGGTTCACGCTCCCGAGGCCGCGCACGGGGGAGGACAGCGTCGTCATCGCGCCGTGTGCCGAATTAAGCGATTAATTATTTCTTCGCGAGGCGCGCGATTCGCTCCCCTCGCTGGGCGTCCGCTTCGGGGACGCCGCTGCGGCGTATCGCGCGCGGGGTGTGTATTCGCGCGCGCTAACACGCGTGGACGTGAAGACGCGTCCGAGGATGACCCGTCGGACGTGCACGTGCGCGCGCGATACTGCCTCGGGAGCGGATGGATCCCCGGCGTGATTTTATCGCCCGGGACGACGCGACTCTCTGCTCGCTCTCAGGGCCGTTCCATACAAAAACAGTTCTCCGGTCAGTTGAAAGGGGACGCGATCAAATGTTGAAACCGGGCGATGGGTGAAAAACTTTTGTATAGAACGCACCTCAGTCTCTGCTGCTCGCGGCACCAAACGCCGCGGCGAGATTCCCGAGGCGATCCCTCAGAGCGCGCGCCGCCGGGCGCCGCGAACGCGCATGCCGCTCGGAGGGGTCTCGCTCAGACCCCTCCGCGTCTTGACCTCCCTCCATCGCGCGTCGCTTCCGCGGCGCCGCGCGAACGTCCTCCTCCGCGGACGCGTCGCTCCGTCGAGACCTTCCTCGTCGTCGTCCGCGCGGCGTGCCGAGTCCGCGATGTCGTCGTCGTCGTCGTCGTTCTCCGGTCACGTCGACGCGCGGTTCGCGGACGACCTGGGCGACCCGAACGCGGTGACGATCACGATCGACCTCCCGGACCCCGTCGGCGCGAAGACGATGCGTCGCGCCGCGGACGAGCCATTGGAGAAGGCGCTGACGCGGCTGAGGGCGACCATCGACAAGGCGAAGCGCGCGCGAAACTCGAAGGGAATCTCCGCGTCGTCCGGCGGAGGAGACGAGTCCGCGCCGCCGCCGACGCTCGCGGAGTCCGCCGCGAGCGACGCCCCGCCGGTGCCGCCGTCCACCCCGAACCGCGACGCGTGGACGGACGGCCGCGCGCTCGTCGTCGACGGGAGGAAGTACGTCGTCCGCGTGAACGCGCCGCTCGTCGCCGGCGCGCGCGTCGCCGGGCTCAAACGGCCGGCCGCGTCCTATCCGCTGACGGCGGTCGCGGACGGGTGCCGGTTCGTCCGCCCGGACGACCTCGCCTGGCGCTGGTTCAGAGACGACCGCGTCCTGGTGGGCGAGGGCTGGGCGTACACGCCCACGGACGAGGACGTCGGCGCGACGTTGCGCGTCGAGGCGACGGCGCCGATCAGCGGCGTTCGCGTCGCGTCGCCGCCGTCGGGCATCGTCGCGGCGGCGCCGGCTCGCCCCGCCGCGCGCGAGCGGCTCGCGTCGCTGGGGGAGCCGCGCGTCGACGGCGTGCGCGTCATGACGTACAACGTCCTCGCGGACGCGTACTCGCACACGTGGTCGCAGCTGTATCCGTACTTGTCCCCGGCGAACGCGGACGCGGAGGGACGGCTTCCGAAAGCGATGGAGGACGTCCGACTCGCGCGGCCGGACGTCGTGTGCTTACAAGAGGTGGACGCGAAGTGGTACGACGCGTTCTGGGTCCCTCAGATGCGCGTGGCGGGGTACGCCCCCGCCGGGACGCTGAGCGAGAAGACCGGGCTCACGCGCGAGGGCGTCGCGACGTTCGCGCGCGCGGATCGATGGCGCGTCGCGACGTCCGCCGTCGTGTCGTTGACGCGACCGGGGCCCTCCCCGGCGGAGTCCGCGACCGAGGCGTGGATACGCACGCAGCCCGCGCTGGAAGAGGCGCTCGGGAAGGTGTCCACGGTGGGACAGATCGCCGTCCTCGAGCCCGTGGCGGCGGGCGGCGCCGACGGCGGGCGGCGGCGACCCATCGTCGTCGCCAACGCGCACTTATTTTTTCACCCGGGCGCGACGCACCTCCGCGTGCTGCAAGCGCGATGGCTCCTGCGCCACGCGGAGACGCTCCGGCGGGCGTGGGGTCGCGACTCCGGCGCGGGCGACGACGTCGGGCTGATCGTCTGCGGCGACTTCAACGGCGAGGCGCACGACGGCGTCGTGAGATACGTCGCGGACGGGACGCTGCGCGCGTCGCACTCGGACTGGGCGCTGGGGAGCGTGTTTCGATGGGGCGGCACGAGCTCGCGGGCCGCGGCGAAGGCGCTCCTCGCCGTGACGACGGAGGGAGAGGCGAGGGAAGAAGACGAAGACGAAGACGCGAGGGAAGAAGACGAAGACGAAGACGCGGGCGACGCGGAGGAAGAAGAAAGCGAACGCGCGAGCTCGACGAGGGAGATGAACGAGAGGCAGCAGAGACTCGGGCGGATGACCGCGTGCTGGAGGCGCGTCGCGGACGCGCAACGCGGCATCGCGCGCGCATGCGACGCTGACGTGTCAGCTGACGTGGCATCACCGACCATCGCGCGCCTGGCCGTCGCGCAGGCGCACGCGCGCGCGGGGTGCACGTTCAAGACGTGCGAGGTCGTCGCCGCGTACACGCTGCGCGCGGACGCGAGGATGACCCCCGGGACGTCGCTCGACGGGTTAGCCCTCGCGCCGTTTCCGAGGGCGTCGACGACGGAGGGAAAGGGAACGCCGCCGGAGTGGGCGCGCGGGGTCGACGACGCCCTCGACGCCGCCGGCGACGACGAAGGACGGCCGAGTCCCGACGCGCTCGAGGTCGCGCGCGCGGTCCTTCGAGAACTCCGCGCGCACGAGGAGGGACTGGCGCGCGCGTCGAGTTCCGCCGCGGAGGAGGAGGCGGCGGCGCTGTCGCGCTTGACCGCGGAACAGACCGCGACCGCGCGCGGGTGGCTCGCGCTGCCCATCGGCGCGTGCTCCATGCACCTGACGCATCCGCTCTCGATGACGTCCGCGTGCGGGTACGTCGAGTACACCAACTTCGTGAGAGGGTTCGTCGGGGCGTTGGACTGGGTCTTCGTCGACGGCGGCGATGACGACGGCGGAAAAGGAAGACGGGGGGGGTTGCGCGCGACGAACGCGACGGCGGCGCCGCCGCTCGACGCGCTGACGGCGGAGACCGCGCTGCCGAACTCGGAGTTTCCCTCTGATCACATCCCGATGGTCGCGGACTTGGAGTTCGCGAGCGAGTAGGTACCTTCGCAGCGCGCATATCTTATATATAGCGAGACCGGTAGACCGGGTAGTTCCTCAGCTCGACAGAGTGGTGGTCGGAACCTGACGGAAGTCACGGCGCACTCTCGCGCGCGCGATACCTCCCTTCCGCGAGATGCGCGCGGCGACGAGCGCGAGCGCGCTTCCCTCGTGCGCGCACAGACCGCCGTCCGCGCGCGTCCTCGAACCTTCCCGACGCCGCGGGCGCTGCCTCGCGCATCGACGCCCGTGGACCGCGTCGGCGGACGCGGACGCGACGTCCACGTGGCGCGTGCGCCAAGTCTACGGCGACGGGAAGGCGCTCCTGGACCAGCTCAGGGAGGTCGCGGCGCTCCTCGAGGAGGGGTTCAACGCCGCGGGGAGGAGTCAGAAGGACCTCACGAACGGGCTCGTGCAAAAGGTTCGTCTCGAACGCGCGGTCGCGCGTCGTCCGCGTCCGTCGCGTCGTCGATCGGTCGTCGATCCGATATCGTCGAATCGTCGTCCGTCCGTCCGTCCGTCCGTCCACCTCGACCCACCGCTCCTGACGCGCGCGTCTCCGATCGATCCTCAGGTGCGATGGAGCGGCGGTAACTTCGTGTGCCTCGTCGCGGACGACGGCGTGGACGGCAGCGAGCTCGTCGGCGCGTGCGACCTCACCCTCCTCCCCGCGTCCGGCCCGAAGCGCTCGAGGGAGGGACTCGTCGATCGCGTCCCGAGTCGCCTCGAACTGAACGACGAGGACGACTTCCTGTACCTCACCGGCATGGTCGTCCCGCCGCGGATGCGACGGAGAGGCATCGCGCGCGCGCTTCTGAAGCGCGCGGAAGCGCTCGCGCCGAAGATGCGCGGCGACGGGAAGGACGCGCCGCCGGTGTGCATCGCCCTGCACGTCTCCGCGGACAACGCGAGCGCGCGGGCGCTGTACGAATCCGCAGGGTACGTCGAAGTCGCGGAAGAGGGCGCGGCGAAGGAGAGAGAGGGCGGGTGGAGCTTCCCGGGGTTCGGCGGGCGCGGTGGGTCCGCGGGGAACGGCGTGCTCATGGTGAAACGGTTAGCGTCTTTAACGTCGTCGTGAAAACTCGCACGCGGCGCGTCTACTCCGATCCCCCCGCGGCGCCCGCGGACATGTTCCTAACGAACTTCGCAAACTCCGCGAAGTTCCCTTCCTCCATGAGCGTGTCGCACAGACGCAAGAACGTGAACGAGTGCATCCTCGCCGCGCGCGACGTCCCCGCGTCCCCGACGACGTTCGCGCCGCAGTTTTTCTCCGTCTGTCGAAACGCGTCGCCGTCGCAGCGAAACAACGCGTTCTCCGCGCTGATCTCCACGCCGTGCCTCTCCGCGGCGTTCACCACCTGCCTCAGCAAACCCTCCGGCCCGCACTTGTGGAACGGCGTGTGCTCCTTGTCCGCCATCTCCGCGCACGTAAACGTCACGCTCGCGCCGCTCCGCTTACACAGCGCCATGATCTTATCGTACCCGCTGCCGCCGAACCCGATGCCCCTCCCCCTCGAGCCAAACTCCGCGCTGTCGTTCGACAGCGACGACGAGCTCGAGCTGCTGCCAAGGGTCGATCTATACAAGCGAACGTCGGGGTGGAGTTGAAAGGCGTCAGACGGAGTCAAAAGGCGTCGAGGGCGGGTATTGAAAGCGAGGTGTGGGCGGAGAGAGACGACGGCAAAAGTCCTTAAGAAACGGCGTTCACCACGCCGACGCGGTCGTATGGGAACCAGCGTATAGAACGCGCCTGCTGCCGTTTCGAACCATCCTTCCCCGCAGCGCGCCGCCGTCGCCGCCGTGCGCGTCGCCGTGCGCGTCGCCGTGCGCGCTGGCGTTGTAATACCCCGTCGTGAGCTCCGCGGCGTGCGCTCGCGTTCTGTACCACCAGTGAATGCCCGCGCACTTGATCGCCAGCCTCGCGCCGACGCCGTCGAACGCTTCCCTCGCCGCGGTCAACACCCGCTCCCCGTGCGACACGAGCTCGTCGCTGTACCACGTAAGGAAGAACCGTCCGTAGTCGCTGTCCCACCGCCCGACCGGGGTGTCCGCGGCCGCGAGCGAGTCTAAACTCCGTCGGTGCGGCGCGTCGTAGCTCATCCGCCGACCGTCGAAGCTCCTCCGCATCCACTCTCCGTCACCCGGCCGCGGGCTTCCGCTTCCCCCCGGCGAGCCTTGACTGCTCGGCGACCGCGACAGCGGGTTCCCGCTCGGCGACCGCGATATCGGGCTGGATGCTAAGTTTGTGCTGCTCCTACTGTGCGAATAGTGCGACGGAATCCGCTCGCCGCGTCGCTCGCGCGTCTCGCCTTGTTCTCCGCGGCCGTCGGCGAAAAAACCGGTGTCGTCCGGGTGCGAATTGTAACTCCCCGCATCGTGCGGCCCGGCGCCGCCCCACTCCGGCCTCCCCACCGCGTTCGCAGCCGCGGCGAGAGACTCCAACGCGCGCCTGTCGTAGCACTGGAACTCCCCGACGCCCGGAAACTCCCACCCTCTGGACATCGCGTACGCGGGATATCTGAGCTCGCCGCACGGTCCGGCGCCGACGAGGATCTCGTCGACGACGGCGTTCGGCGGCGAGATGTACTCGCGGAACGCGTCGCGGAACGAGATCATCATGTCCCTGTAGCAGTCTATCGGCGTCCTCGGCGGCACGAGCGGCTCGTTCGCCGCTTCCGCGCTGAGGAGGGCGTCGGACGAGCTCGAGGACGCGAGCATCGGCATCGGGGAGTCGTCCGCGAAGAGCGAGATGTACTCGTCCGATCGCGTCCCCGCGCGGTCCATGAAGAGCAGCCCGTCCGGGTCGCGATTCACCGCGTCCGTGACCCACGACGGGAGCGGGACGTGGTAGTCGTCGTCCCGGTTCGCGCCGCACGCGTGGAACGAGAGCACCGCGTGGAGCTTCAGCCCGAGCGAGCCCACGATCGACGCGAGCTGCAGGTACGCGTCCCAGTCGTACTCCATCGGTCGCGCGCGCTCGACGATGCCCCACCACACGTCCACCATGACGCCGGCGACGCCCGCGCTCGCGAGCCTCGCGAGCTGCGCGGACAGCGCGTCGACTCGCTGCAGACGGCCGTCGCGGCTCACGGTGTCGAGCGGGAGCATCACGTACACGGGGATGGCACCCTTCCTTCCGTCGCCTCCTCCGTCGACGCGATTGAAGCGAAGAGTCGCGTCGTCGTCCGGGCGCGAGCTCGAGGACGCCGCCCGCGCGCGCTCCGTCAGCGACGACGCGGACCCCCCGGACGCGACGCTCATGTCGTCCCTCCGCGCGAGTTGTGCTCGCGCGACGAGCGACCCGCGCGTCGGGTTCTGCCGCGCGACGGACAGGATGCGCCGCGACGGAGGCGCGAACTAAAAATATCTCCGGCTCGGTCCGAGAAACGCGCGAAACTCGCGTACGATGTTCGTCTTCGTATGGGAACGCAGTCAGGGGGAGTACGCGTAACGCGCGTCCGCTGAGGTTTAGGGTTTTCCCGAATTTTTGCGGTGGGGGCGAACGTGTCTCATCAAGCGACAAAATTCATCAAGCGGCGCGGCGAGATAAAGCGCGAGAATCTGCCGCCGCGTCGCTCACTTCACCGTCGGCGCTCACGCGACCTTCGTGAATTCGAGACCCAGGGACCTTCCGCGACTTCACGTCGCGTTTCGTCTCCGTCGTCTTCGCGCGTCGCTCGTCGACCGCTTCACGCTCGCGCGCGCTCGTCGTTCCGACGCGCGACACGTAAAACAGAGCATCATGGCTGCTTTCGCGGCCTCCATCGCTCCGGTCGTTCGCGCCTCGGTTAACCCCGCGGGCGCGACGCGCCGGACGTCCATGGCGTCGTCGTCCGCCACGAGTGGCTTCATGGGCGCGTCCCTCGCGATGCCCTCCAAGACTGTCGGGAGAGCGCGCGCGGGTGCGGTCAAGGTCGAGGCGCGGATGGACGCGGGCGTCGGTGTTTTCGGGAACAAAGCGGGCATGACCCAGCTCTTCATGGACGACGGCCTGTGCGTGCCCGTGACGGTCATCGCCGTGCAGGCGGGCAACGTCGTGACTCAGGTGTGTTATTGTTCCCGTGCTCGTGCTAATGCCCGCGAGAGCGCTCGTTTTCGCGTCTCGCGCGCTCGCGGCGCGCGCGCGGCCGTCCGCGGAATCGTCGACGTCGCCGTCAAAGGGTTTAGGGCAAAGGCGCCTCCGCTCGTTATCCACTTTTATTTCGCCGCGGACTGACGCGTCCTCCCCCCCCCCGAATCCCCTCTTCGCGATGTCAGGTGAAAACCGAGGGCACCGACGGCTACAACGCCGTCCAGGTCGGATACGACCAGGTCGCGGACTACAAAATCACCAAGCCGGAGGTGGGCCACTGCGCGAAGGCTGGCGTCCCTCCCATGCGTCACCTCGAGGAATTTCGCCTGAAGGAGGCGAGCGATCACGCCCCGGGTCAGCAGCTCAAGCCGTCGGAGATGTTCAAGGAGGGCGACGTCGTGGACGTTCGCGGCACGAGCATCGGTAAGGGATGGCAGGGTGCGGTGAAGAAGTACGGCTTCTCCCGAGGTCTCATGACGCACGGGTCGAAGTCTCACCGCCAACACGGAAGCGTCGGCGCGGGGACGTCGCCCGGGCGCATCTTTCCGGGGAAGAAGATGCACTCGCAGATGGGTAACGAGACCGTCACGGCGAGGAAGCTCAAGGTCATGCGCGTCGAGGACGACTGCATCATCGTGAAGGGGTCCGTGCCGGGGAAGAGGGGCAACCTCCTGCGCGTCGCCCCGGCGAAGATCGTCGGGAAGACCTGCTAACCGCGAAGGATGGCGGGGGAGATGATTTTTTCGGTGAGACGCGTGCATTGTATTAAGACGCTAAACGTCGCTGCTTAAACGTGCGCGCGCGCGAATCGCTTCTCGCGCGCTCGATCGTCGACGCGGTGTGCCTCGTCGCGATCGCGACCGCGTTCGTTTCCGCGCGTCCCTCCCGCGTCGTTCTCGAACGGTTCGCGAGATCGACTGGAAAATGTTCTGACAAAGCGCAAGCGATGCAGAAGAGTGTCAGCCGGGCTTGAAAAGATCCATCCTTCAGTTCGGTAGGCACACTCTCCGCACGCCCCATGCACGCGGCCGCGACGCGCGCGCGCGCGACCCCGGTCGCGGTGCGATATCGCGTCGCGCCCCGCGCGCGAGGATGCGAACGGTGGCGCGCGCGCGCGTCGTTGGCGGACGCGGTCGAGCGAGGAGAGCGGGACGAAAAAGCCGAGCGCGCGTCGAGTCGTCATCGCGAGTGGCGTTGGCTCTCGCCGCTTCTGGACGCGCGCGGCGTCGAGGGAAGCGCGCTGAAGTGCGAGCGGGACGCGCGCCCTGACGTCGCCCTCGGCGTGCGCGTCGTGACGCCGCACTGGAGCTCCGAAGACGACGACGACGACGACGACGCGTCCTCGTCCTCGTCCTCGTCGTCGTCGTCGCCGTCGTCGTCGTCGTCGTCGGGCGCGACGTCCAACGCGCGGCACCCGGTCATACGCGCGCTCCTCCAGCGCAAGCGCGAAGGCAGCCGCCCGGGGCATCGCACCGACGGCATGCGAATCGGTCTCGCCGTGGAGGGCGGCGGCATGCGCGGCGTCGTCTCCGCCGCGCAGTGCGGCGAGCTCCTTCGCATGGGGTACTGGGACTGCTTCGACGCGGCGTACGGCTCGAGCGCGGGGGCGATGAACCTGACGTACTACCTCGCGAAGCAGCCCGAGGGCGTGGCGGCGTACGAGGAAGATCTCGTCTCCGGGGAGTTCCTCTCGCTCGCGAGGCTCGGGTCGAGGGCGAACTTTCGGCGGCGACGCGAGCGGAGGGGCACGCGCACGTTTGAAGAAAACAATCCGGCGTCGGCGTCGGCGCCGCCGCCCGCCGCCCACGCGTCCGCGTCCGCGTCCGGGTCCTTCGACGACGACGACGACGACGACGACGACGACGCGACGTACCTGCGCGCCGCGTCCGCGCCGGCGATGGACATCTCGTACCTCGTCGACGGCGTCATGGACGGCATAACCGACCGACCGTTGACGTGGGCCGCCGTGCTCGCCTCCGAGGTGCCGCTGAAGATCGTCGCGACGTCGCTGGACGCGCTGTCGCCGGTGTTGTTGTCCCCGCCGTTCGAAGATATCGACGACCTGAAACGGTGCCTGAAAGCGAGCGCGTGGGTGCCCACCCTCGCGGGGAGCGAGCCGGTGCGTCACCGCGGGCAGAGGCTCGTGGACGCGGCGGTGATGGAGCCGATTCCGATTCGCGCCGCCGCGTCCGACGGGTGCACGCACGTGCTGGTGCTGTGCACGCGGACGCTGCCGCCGCCCTCGGCGCCCGGATCCGGATCTTCTTCCGCGGCGACGACGACGACGCGCATTCGCCGTCTCGACGAGCTGAGATCCGCCGCGAAGGACGACGGCGTCGACCTCATGGTGTCGCGCTTGATGAAGTCGCTGTCGCGCGCGGCGTATTTCGCCGTCCGCCGCGTGCTCCTGACGCCGCCGCACATGCGCACGGCGTGGGGCGTGACCGACGAGCACGCGCGGATAACCACGGAGCGCCGCGGGGATTCGCTCGGGACGCTAGACGCCGCGCTCGTCATCGCGAGGGACGACCCGGACGCCGCGAGGAGGATGCGTCTGTTCGGCGACGGCGACGACGGCGGACGCGGACCCGAGGTTTTCGCGATCGCGCCCGAGGACGACCTCAAGGAGACGCTCCCGGGGTCGCTGTGCGTGGATTCGGACGTTCTGAAGGTTGGGAATCGCGTCGGCGTGGAGGAGGTATTTAAGCTGCTGAGCGCCGCGGAGGCGGCCGCGGGCGAGGACGCGGGGAGCGCGGCGCCGAGGCCGAGCGTCGCAGGTAGGTTTCCGTAGGATTTACACAACAAGCTAGAGTGAGTAAGTTAACACGCGCTCAGCGACCGGTGAGGTACCCGAACACCTTCGCGTCGTCGTCGCCCTTCTTCGTGAGGAATTTGAAAACGTCGCCGTCGTAATTTGCCGACGGTGGTGCTGGCGGCGAAGTGTCCTCGTCGTCCTTCTTCCACCCGAACCTGATCGTCAAGTGGTTCCAAAAGAAGATGTAGTCTCCGAATTTCCAGTACGCGAACACGATCGCGGCCAGCACCAACGCGAGGATGGTCCATTTCTGCAGAGATCACGCGCGGGGAGTGAGGGGAGGCGCGTCAGCGATCGCGAACGACGGATCAGAGCGAATCGGCCCCCTCTAGGGCAAATTCAAGAAAAGGGCGCGGTCGTTCAAAAGCGCGCGGAAACGTCGACGGATCGACGCGCGCGCGCCCGGAGCGTCGGGAAGGGCACGCACGTTACACCAACTCGACCTCGGCTCGTCATCATCCCTCTCCAGCAGCCGCTCGCTCTCCCCGGCCGCTGCCATCCCGCCGCCGCGCGTCGTCGTCGTCTGCCTGAATCCCGTCCACGGACCGCTTTGCGCGGCGCCCTCCTCCCCCGGGAAGTGCCCCGCCCCCGTCCGCGTCGTCCGCGTAGTCGTCTTCGCCGTGCGCGAGAACGACCGCGTCGCCATACGTTATCACCGATCTGCGTCCGAACCCTTGGTTGGATACGACGCGCGCCGCGGACGATCGGTCGCCGCAACGGGTAGTGGATCAAGAACGTGCGCGCGTCCCTGCTATGAGACTGGAAGCTGGTGGTAACACCCGCGGCGAATCACAGGTCTCGACAACACCCGCGGCCTGGAAAATCGTATGCGTTCTAGTCTGAGAAAAGTGCCACTAAAACACCGAGACGATTTCACGGTTCGTAAACCCTTGGGAAAGGCCAAAGTCATCGTACGAGGTCGGGAGTTGGGAGGCTCGATACCAAGGCTCGATCGAGGTTTTTGCGCTCTTCGAGGGTTCCGGTGCCTTCAGCGCGCGCACCCCGCGCCACAACGACGGGCGCGGCGCCGCGGCGATACCCCCCCGGAGGAGGTCTCGCGCCATGGTTCTCGCGCTGACGTGCGCGGTGCAAAACTACGACTGGGGCGTCGTCGGCGACTCCGAGGTGTCGTCCTTGGGCGAGGCGAACGCGGGCGTCGCGTCGGACGCGACGAAGCCGCACGCGGAATTATGGATGGGCACGCACCCCTCCGGTCCGTCCGTCGTCGTCGGCACCGGCGCGGGGCTCAAGGAGACCATCGCGTCGGACGCGCGCGCGCACCTCGGCGAGCGCGTCCTCGAGCGCTTCGGCCCCGATCTCCCGTTCTTGACCAAGGTGCTCTCCGTCGCGAAGGCGCTGTCGATCCAGGCGCACCCGGACAAAAAGCTCGCGGCGAAGCTCCACGCGTCCAACCCTGCGGCGTACAAGGACGACAACCACAAGCCGGAGATGACGCTCGCGGTGACGCCGTTCGAGGCCCTGTGCGGGTTCGTGTGCCACAACGACATGGCGAAGAACTTGACGGAGGTCCCCGAGCTCGCCGCCGTCGCGGGCGAGGCGGCGGAGGACTTTTTGGGATACATGCCCAACTCGGTCGGGTGGGTCCCCGCGGCGAGCCGGCGGCGGATCAAGGGCGTCTTCGCCGCGGTCATGCGCGCGGAGAAGCCCGAGATCGAGCACGCGGTCGAGACGCTCCAAAAACGGCTCTCCGCCGCGGACCCGGCGACGCTGCGCGACGTGGACGCGCTCGCGTTGCGTCTGTGCGAGCAGTACCCGAAGGACGTCGGCGTGTTGTGCGCTTACCTCCTCAACTACGTCAAGCTCGAGCCGGACGAGTGCATCTATCTCGCCGCGAACGAGCCGCACGCGTACCTCGCCGGGACGTGCATCGAGTGCATGGCGACGAGCGATAACGTCGTGCGCGCGGGGCTCACGCCCAAGCTGCGCGACGTGGACGTGCTCGTGGAGATGCTGACGTACGCGTCCTTTACACTGGTTCCCATACGACCCCGTCGGCGTGGTGAACGCCGATCCTTAAGGACTTTTTCCAGCGTGTCTCTCCGCCCACCCCTCGCTTTCAATCCCCGCCATCGACGCCTTCAACTCCAACTGACGCCTTTGAACTCCACCCCGACGTCGCGTTGTATGGAACGACCCTCAGGTACGCGTGCGGCCCGACGAAGATTTTGTGCGGCGACGTCGTGGACGAGAAGACGCGGCGGTACGTCCCTCCGTTCGACGAGTTCCAGCTCGAGACGATCAATCTGGGGCCGAACGACGTCTACGACGTCGCGGTATCGAAGGGCCCGTGCGTGTATCTCGTCCGCGAGGGCGGCGGGACGGTGAACGGGACGACGGGGACGGAAGCCATGGAGGCGAAGCGCGGCGGCGTGTTCTTCTCGAGCGCGGGGGAGGCGGTGAGGTTCGCCGCGAGCGCGGAGGGAATGAGAGCGCACCGGGCGATGATCAACGACTGGGTGTTCAGCGACGTGCCGAGGCCGCCGAAGTGGAAGGAGAACGACGTGGAGGGGTGGCGCGCGTACGAGCACGGGCGGCGGGAGGACGACGACGAATACGCGTAGGGCTACTAGCTAGCGCTTTCCACCCACGCCAGTGATCTCAGCGAAAAATCGTCGCTCGGGGGCCGAAAAACTCGTCGGAACCCGCTCGCGACGTCATAACCCCCCGCGCGCGCGAGGAGCATCCGATCGCGCGTCGAGCGGGTTCGCACGCCCCGCGCGGGCGCGATGACAATCTTGGATGAGAAGCACTTCCTGGACAAGAGCTTGCTCGCGATCAGCCAGTTCAAGTCGAAGACGAAGGCTGGACGCGCGATGCCGTTCTTGCAGATGGCTGAGAAAATAATGCGCTCGGGCGCGGTCTCGAAGCCGGCGTGGTTGGACGCGATGCGAGCGTGCGTGCCCGCCTCGCCCGTCCCCGTGCCGCGTCCGTCCCATCGCGCGCTACGCGTCGTGAACGTCCGTTCGCGCGGCGTCGTCGCTCCTCGCGCGGCGTCTGCAGCGCGAGATCGTCGCTCGTGCTCTCTTTCTTTTTCTTCGTTTAGGGTTCGCGACTGACGACGACCTCTTCCCCCCCTCGCCGTCCCCCCCCTCCCGCTCTCGCAGTGTCCCGCCGACGAAGCGATACGCGGGGAACAAACCGTCGAAGATCGTCTTCCCGGAGGACAGGCTGATTCGCGCGTATTACAACCGCCACCCCGCGGCGAGATTCCAGCCGATCGATCTGCAGTCGAAGACGCCGCACTACGTCCGGACCTTCGCGTTGACGCAGCTGGGGTTCATGAAAAAGAAGAGGGTGTCCGAGGAGGTCGCGCTGGAGATGACGTACGACCTCGCGGACCAGGAGGAGATCGCCGCGGAGAAGGCGGCGGCGAAGGGGAAAAAGTTTACGCGGAGGCTCACGCCGTCGCATAACCTGGAGCGGAATCACGTGAGCAAGATTCAAGACGAGGAAGAGGCGGCGTGGGAGGCGTCGAGGAAGGCGCAGGTGGACAAGTTCATGGCCGAGCAGCAGCTCGCGCGGGAGCGGAAATTGCTCGAGTACGATGAGCGCCGCGCGAGTCGAGACAACTCTTAGAGTGGAAATTAAAACTAATATAATAGAGCGATCCTACGCGTCGCGACTCGGGTCGACGCCCTCTCGACGCGAAAGAAACGCGACGGCGACGTCAACCTCGTCAAAACGACGGCGGCACGATGAACTTCGCGGTCGTTGTCGGCGCCGGGGTCTCGTCGACGCCGTACGGCGTCAGCGACAGCGCGTGCGGGGTCACGCCCTCGCCGCGACCGCGCGGCGCGGACGCGCTGTTCGAGATCCTCCGCTCGCCGGACCCGGACCCGTACCCGTACCCGTACCCGGCGTCGGCGTCGCGCGTCGTCCTCGGAGAGACGCTCGTCGCGCGTCGCCGACTCGGCGACGCCGACGACGCCGCCGGCAGCGGCGACCGCGTGAGCTTCCGAATCGACGACCGCGACACGGACTTATAACGCAGCTTGCGCACGTGCGCGATCTCCCTCACGACCGCTCTCCAGTGACGCAGGGCGCGCTGGACGCTCTCCATGCGCGCGATCTCCGCGTCGACGACTTTCATCGCCTTTTCTCTCTCCGCGGCGAGCTTCCGACGCTCGCGCCCGCGGACGACGGCGACGATCCACGCGTCGAACGCGGTGGAGGCTATTTTCGTCGTGTACATGTACCCGCATATGTTCCGCAGGTCGCACCAGTCGTCCAAGGTGCGGCCGGCGCTCCGCTCGACCGCGCGCGGAAGCGGCGGCGCCGGCTCCGGCGCGGGCGGCGCCTCCGCGTGAACGTCCTCGTCGCGAGGAGCCTCGGCGGGGACATCCTCCGGCGTCGCTTCCATCACAACTTCCGTTTCCTCCCCCGTCTGCGTCTCGCTCGAGACCCCGATGTTCCGCTGGATTCTTCGCAGAGACGACGACGCGAGTCTGCCCATGAGCTCCGTCCAGCCAAACGTCTTCTTCGCCGGCGCGGGCGCGGGCGCGGGCGCGGGCGCGGGCACGGGAACCACGGGCACAGGCTCGCGACCCGCCGCCGCGACCGGAGACGCCGCCGCCTTGACCGGAGACGCGACCGGGGACTCGACGCGCGACGACGCGCGCGACGACGCGCGCGACCGCGTCGGCGACGGCGGCTCCGTCACTCGCACGCGCACGACGACGTGTTCATCCTCGCCCACGACGACGTCCACCACCGCCCTCGGCCCGAGCGCGTTCGGCGAGAGCGGCCACTCGCTCGCGCTCGGAAGCGCGCGGTCGTCGTCCGTGACCAGCACGTCCGCGTTCAGCCCACTCTCCGTCCACTCCGCGAACACGGAGTCCTCCAGCGCCAGCCGCGCCTCGGCTTTGGTCGTCGGCGACCGCGTCCGCACCCTCCCGGGGGACGCGCTCGAAGCCCGACCGACGCTCCCCTCGCGCTTCTTCTCCTCCGCGGTCATCAAGCTCGTGATCAACGTCGACGCTTCCTCGCACGCGCGCCACGTCTTGACGATCGCGCCCGTGACGCCGACGGCTTCTTTCCGCACGTCGTCTTCGGCGGCTGCGGCGGCGGGGAGAGGAATATCTTCGTCGACGTCGCCGCCGTCGTACCTCTTCGAGACGAGGTCGTCCGCGATCGCGTGCAGCGCGTTCGACAGCGCGAGCCGGGCTTCGTCGACCGCGATCGCGGGCGGGGACGACGGCGACGGCGACGGCGACGGCGACCGCGGCGGCGGCGACGGCGACGCGACCGGATGGAGTATCTTCGTCGTCGGCGGGCGCATCGGCGGGAGCGGATCCGACGGCGACGCCGCGCCTCTCGGATCGTCCGCCCCGACGCGGTCTTCCAGGTTTCGCTCCAGCGCGTCCACGGTCGCGCGCGGGACGATGAACTCTTCGATCGCGTCCGCCATGAGTTGGTCCAACACCGCGCTCTCGACGCGGTCCTCGAGCGAGGCTTGGCGCGCGGAGACGGACGGAATCGACGCGCTTCGATCGTCGTCCGCCGCGGACGCGCGGCCGTCGTCGTCGCCCGCGCTCGCGGCGTCGAGGACGTCGTCGTCGCTGCTGTCTACGGGCACGGGCGGGAGCGTGGAGTCCCCGCTCGCGCCGATCGCGGACGCGGCGACGCCGGGGAGCGGCGACGATCGCGCCGCGCGTTCCAATTTTAATTCCTTTCGCGCCTCGTGTAAGAATTCCTCCGGCCCGGGGAGCGTGTCCAGCGATCCCTCGCTGCCGTCGTCCGAGTCCGCATCGCTGCTGCGCCAGAAGAACTCCGACATCGTCGGAGTCGCTTCGGACGCGAGGCGACGCGCGCGCGGTCTACTGATCGACAGAGTGGGAGGACGGCTGGTTAACGAGAATTTCTTCCGGACTACCCTGCCGACAACTTAGCCGCCCCCGAGATAGATTTTCCATACCTGTAGAAGATTTTCATCGTAGCGCGACGCGATGAACACGATTCGTTTTCCTTTCAATTGTTAGGTATTCTAACGACTTTCAAGCCAAGCTCCGGTTTCAAGCCGTTCGGACGTTGTCACGCCGGCGTAGACCGCGAAACCCGAATCCGCGATTTTGGCAATCCAAACCCATTCATCCCGCGGTCGAGACCACCTCTGCCGAACCAGGTTTAGAAGGAAGGCATTGCGACAGCGCGCGCGGGGACGAGCGCGCGCGGGAAAGTCGCGCACGGGACGCACCGCGCGCTCGAGGTCGTGGGACCATGCCCGGGACGAATCCCCCCGCGCGACGCGGGCTCTTCGGCGCGCGCGCGCGCGACGACGACGGGTGCGTCCCGCGCGGATGACAACTAACGCCCGAATGATGAATGAGTGCCCCGTCGGATGCGCTTTTCGCCCTCCCCGCCGAAACGACGCGCCTCCCTGACCGCGACCCTCCCCGCTCTGTTCCGTCGACCCACCTCGTCGTTCACAGGCGCGATCGCGAGATCGAACACGCGCGAGGATGGACCCTGCGGGGGAGCGTCGACGCCGCGGACGACTCGCGCGCGCGCGCGCCATTCGCTCGTCTCGCGAAACCCGCGACGACGCCGTCGTCTTCACCCGGCGGCGAGATCGACGGGCGGCTTCAGAGCAGAGCGTCCGCGTTTCTCGCGAGCGCGTCGCTGACGTTGACCGGCGTCGGCCTGGTCCGCAACGCGCCGACGATGACCGCGCGCAACGGCGCCGTCGGCGGCAAGACGAAGTCGCAGAAGAAGCCGCGTCAGAAGCGCGGCGGCGCGGACGCCAACGCGGAGCGGGATGGGAAAAGAGCGGAAGCGTCCGCTTCGGATAATAAAAACCACGCGACGCTGAAACATCTCGCCGTCGGCGCCGTCAGCGGCGGCGTGTCTCGGTCCGTCGTCGCGCCTCTCGAGCGCGTGAAGATCGAGTACATGATCGACTCCGGGAAGGTCGCCTCGGAGGGCGGGGTGATGGGGTCGTTACGGCGGATCGTTCGCACGGAGGGCGCGGCCGGGTTGTTCCGCGGGAATCTGCTCAACGTCATGCGCATCGCGCCGACCAAGGCGGTGGAGTTTTACTGCTTCGACGCGTTCAAGAAGTCGCGGCTGCGTTTGAAACGCGATCAACGCGACGGTGGCGGTGGCGCTGGACAGGGGAACGAGGAATTGAGCCTGAGCGGCGGCGAGAGAATGCTCGGCGGGTCGCTCGCGTCCATGGCGGGCACGGCGTTGACGCATCCGGTGGACACGCTTCGTTCGAGGGTAACGTCCACGGGGATGCGAATGGGCGAGGCGTGGTCGGGGTTGATGCGAAATGAAGGCCCGATGGCGCTGTGGAAAGGTCTCAGCGTGAACATGATCCGGGTCGCGCCGTACGGCGCGGTGAACTTCTTCGTGTACGACGCGTGTAAGTCCGCGTACAAGAAGACGTTGAAACCCGGCCAGGAGATTGGGCCGCTGCCGACGTTGTTCTTCGGCGGCCTCGCCGGCGCGGCGGCGCAGACCGCGGTGTACCCGCTCGAGATGGTCCAGCGGCGGATACAGGTCAGCGGGATGACGTCCGCGGTCAGCGCTGGGTCATCCGCGGCGCTGACGGTGAAGTACAAGAACGTGTTCCACGGGATCCAGTGCGTGTATAAGACGGAGGGGTTGGGCGCGTTGTACGCGGGTTTGGTGCCAAACTACGCGAAGATATTCCCCGCCGCCGCGGTGAGTTTCTACGTGTACGAGGCGTTGAAGCTTCACTACGGGTTGTGACGCGCGGACGCCGTGCTCGCGTCGACGGACGTGCGTGTTCTGCGCGTTCGACGTTATCGTGTCATTTATTTTTTATGCGATTCATTCATCACGCGGTGCTCGCGGAAGTCGTCCGCGGGTCGTCTCGTCTCATCCTGTCGTCTTTTTCATCTGTCCTCCCGTCGCTGAGATCGCGTCAGTCTACTCATCATCCGTCCATCTCGAACGGTTCGCTCACCGGCGGCTCTCGGTACACCAAACACGGGCACGACGCGTTCTCGATCAAGTACGTGCTCGTGCTCCGCATCACCCCGCGCTTCAACCCGGTGAGCCCCCTGGACCCGACGACGATGAGGTCCGCGCGCGTCGTCGCCGCGAGCGTCGCGAGCGCGAACCGCGCCGGCGGCGGCGGCAGCGCCCCTCTCGGCGGGTACGCGCACTTATACGTCCTCAGAAACGTCGCGACCGCGAGCACGCACGCGTCGAGCTCGCTCCACGGCGCGTCCGGGAGCTTCTCGACGAGCGACGCGTTCTGTTTGCCCGCGAACAGCACCCCGCGCGGCGGCGGCGGCGGCGGCGGCGGCGGCGGCGGCTCTTTTTCTTCGTCTCCTCGGGTGGATTTTTTGGTCTCGGTCTTCTCCCCCGGTCCGAGCTCCGGGTACGGCGCGCGCGTCCACTCCGCGCGCAGCGCGGGCTCGATCTCATCCCACGCCGCCTCCACGTCTCTCTCCGCGCGCGACACCGCGCCCGCGTAATGCTCGCGGGAAAACGCCTCCGTCGCGCCCTTCAACGCGTGCGCGAAGATCACCTCGTCCGTCGGCCGCAGAAGACGCTCCACGCACCACGTCGTCATCCGTCGCGAGACGCGTGATCCGTCGACCGCGATGACGACGCGTCGACCGCGCGGCAGCGGCGGCGCGGTCGCGGGCGTCGCGGGCGTCGCGGGCATCGGCGTCGGCGTCGGCGTCGGCGTCGGCGTCGGTCGGTCGCCCTCCGCCGCGGCGCGAACCGCGTCCCACGCCGCCGCCGCACAGCTGGCGTCCTCCTCCACCTCCTCCTCCTCCTCCTCCTCCGGCGTCACGTCCAACGACGCCATCGCCGCCGCGATCCCCCCAACCTCCTCCGTCGCGCGCTCGTCGTCCGTAACGCGCGCCGTCGCTCCCGCCGCGCCCGGCCCGGACGCCACCTCGAGCCTCCCGACCGCCGTGGACGCGCCGCCGCGGCGGACGACGACGCACGGGACGCGAAGCGCGTTGACTACCGCGTCGGAGACGCTGCCCAGGACGACGCGCGCGACCGCGCCGTGCCGCGGGCGCGCGCCGAGGACGACGAGCGTCGCGCGGTGGCGCTCGCAGTATCTCACGATCTGCGACGCGACGCCGCCGCCGTCGCCGGCGCGTGCGCCGCGAAGGAGAACGACCTCGGTCAGACTCCCCGAGTGCGCGCGCTCTCGCGCGTCCACGCCCGCGCGCACCGCGGGCGGGAGGTCGCGTCGCGCGCTCGCGGCGTCCGCGGCGAACGACGCGTCCTCCGCGTACCGCGGCTCGAGATCGTCCGCGAAGTCGGCGTCGTCCGGGACCCAGACCTTGAGGAGCGTGACGTCGTCCGCGGGCTCGAGGAGGCGCGAAGCGGTCCACGTCCACGCGACGTTATTCGCGTCGTCGTCGTCGCCGACGCAAAGGACGACGCGGCGCGGCGTCGCCCAGTCCCTCTCGCTCTCCTTCTTCTTCCGCTGCGGCGGCGGCGGCGTGGACGCGGCGGAGGAGGACGACATTATTGCGCGAGGTCGCGCGGTGGGCGGGGCGCGCGCGCGGGGATGCCCGAAGAGCGCCGCTCGTCCTGTCGTGGCTTTCTCTCCTCGTTTCCAGTCTTCGGTTTCGTCGGAAGCCACGACCTCTGCCGCGGCGCTCTCAAGCAGTATCCCACGCGCCGCCGCCGCCGCCATGCTCGCGCGTCGCGTCCTCCCTCGCCTCCTCCCTCTCGCGCGCGCTTCCCCGGTCCGCCGCGCGCGCCGCGTCGCCGTCGCCGCGGCCGCGAGGCGACCTCCGCGCGCGTCGCTCCGCCGGAAGCGCGTCGCCGCGGCCGACGCGGAGGACGAGCTCGAGCTCGCGTCCTCGGAGCTCCCGTACGACGACGACGACGCCGCGGACGCGCGAAGTCACGCGCGGAGGATGCGCGCGACGCGCGAGAAGAACGACGATCCCCGGTCATACGCGCTCGCGAGAGAGGACGAAGAGCGCTGGGCCGAGGCTGCCGAGCGCGTCGTCGCGTGGGACGAGGACTCGTTCTCTCTGTCCCTCCCCGGCGACTGCGGCGGCGCGTCGAAGCCGCGCGCCGCCGCGGACGATCGAGCGACGACGCCGCCGTTCGCGCGGCGCTGGAGACGCGACGACGAGAGCGCGGCGAGTAGGCTCGCGGCGTACATGCGCGCGACCGGCCGCCTCTCGAAGGCGGCGCCGCTCGAAGACGCCGTCGCCGCGACGTTTTTTTCGTCGGACGCTCACGCGACGCCGCGACGCGCGCGATGCCGCGCGACGCTGACGACCGTCGACGGCGAGCGCCGCGTCGAGGACGGGCGGTGGGCGGAGACGGAGGACGACGCGAAGGAAGACGCGATGCGAGCGCTGCTGGCGTGGATGACGTGCCGGGACTCGACGGGGGTGCGTCCCATACACTGGTTCCCGTACGACCGCGTCGGCGCGGTGAACGCCGATACTTGAGGACTTTTGCGGGCGCATCTCTCCGCCCGCCCCACGCTTTCGATCCCCGAGCGCGACGCCTTTCAACTCCATCTGACGCCTTTGAACTCCATCCCGACGTCGCTTCGTATGGAACGACCCCGACAGCTGCGCGCGGGAGACGACGGCGGCGGCGGCGGCGGCGACGGCTTCGCGGCAGGGGGCAGCGGCGGCGGCGCCGGCGCGGTCTGATCGCGCGCGCGCGCGCGAAGAGAGAGAAGAAGAAAAAGAAGAAGTCTACGTGCGCGCGCACAGTACATTCTACGCTACTAGTAATACCCGCAGAAGAAGTTCGTGAACCACCGCTGCGCGTTCACGTCCAACGGCTCGTCGTCGCGCACGCCGTCGCAGATGGATCTGAGATTCTCCGCGTGCGTCTCTGCCTGCTCGCGTATCTGATCCAATCGCACGAGCCCGCCCTTCCCGAGCATCAACCCCGGCTCCTCCGCGAGCAGCAACCTCACGCACGGCTCCGGGATGTCCATCCCGCGTAACGTCTGCATCGCGTCCATTCCCGAATACAAGATGACGCGCTCGTCCGCGACGACGAGAAGCTCGGGCTCCGCCGCGATCATGGAGGACGCGTCCGCGATCGGCAGGAGGTCCTTCAGCGCGACGACGACGCGCATCACCTTCGCGGGGGACAACGCGAGCAGATCCGCGCCCACGATCTCGACCATCGCGGGGAGCTCCTCCGGGGCGACGCGCGTGAGGCGCGACAGGACGCGCAGTCTCGACGCGAGCCAGATCGGATCCGAATGCGAGGCGGGCAGGACGACGCCCTCGCCGTACTTGCCGAGGGCCACCTCCTGCTGGAACCGCAGCCGCTCGAAGTGCTTCGCGAGCTGAAGCGTTCGACGCACCGTGCGCTCGACGGCGTCGTCGTTCGCGCCGTCGAGCGCGCCGCCGTCGCGCCACGCGCGCTCGACCGCAGCGTACGTCGTCTTCTGCGCTCTCGCTCTCTCCGCGAGGTCGCGATCGCGCTTCGTCCCCGCGTCGTTCGCCGCGGCGGCGACGACGACCCATCGCGCGACGGGGCGTCGTCGACCGCGTCGATGGGCGCGACACCGCGGCGGCGGGAGCCCCGCGGCCGCGGCGGCGGTCGCCATCGCGCGCCGGACGACTCTGTCGTGGTCGCCGTCGAGCTGAGCCTCGCAGAGAGAAAACTGCGTCGTCCCTTCCGGAGAAACGAAAAACGACTCCCGTCCGAACGCTCTCTCGTCACTCGCGCGCGCGCGCCGCCGTCATGACGTCGTCGTCGCGGCGAGCCGCCGCGCGCGCGCTCCTCCTCCTCCTCCTCCTCCTCCTCCTCCTCTCTCTCCTCGGCGTCGTCGCCGCGTCGCCGCCGACTCTGCTCGACGTCGACGGCGACGGCTCGCCGATGCAAATGCCGATGCCCGACGAGACGGTCCGCGCGGTGTTGTTGACGTCCGAGGCTGAGATCGGAGACCCGAAACAGCTCGACGCGCTCGCGATGTCGTTCCGAGCGACGCACGACCCGCGCGAGCACGCGCTCGTGCTCGCGTCCACGGCGAAGACGCCCGCGGCGCAGAAGTCGTGGAGGGCGTGGGCGGAGCGACGCGGCGCCGTCGTGTGGTTCTTCGCGCCCGAGGCGCGAACCGAGATCGTGGTCGCTCGGTTTTACGCGTACCTCGCCTACGTCAGAGCGCTCCGCGCGTCGCGTCCGAGCGTGAACCGCGTCGCGATGATGGACGCCACGGACGTCATCTTCAACGCGCCGTTCATGCGCGCAATTCCGCTCGACGCGATCGCGCTCGTGGAGGAGCCCGCGACGTTGAAGATCGGCGCGTGCGAGTGGCACGAGAGATGGATCCGAGGTTGCGCCGCGTACGGAGAACGCGTGTTCGCGCGCGTCGCGAACGAATCGCGCGTGTGCGCGGGGACGATCGCGGGCGGGATCGCCGCGACGGAGACGTTCTTGACCGCGTTCACGAACGAGCTGACGCGGACGAAGTACTGCAACGACCAAGGGGTGTTGAACGTGATGACGCACACCGGAGGGTTCAGGCGCGCGCGCGGTTATGGGGGGGGGACGACGCAGACGACGTGGACGCACGAGGACGGGCTGGTGATGTCGCTGAACACGGGATCGCGCGCGGACGCGTCGAGGCTGCCGGACGCCGCGGTCGTGCACTTTGGGGACTCGCCGGAGCCGTGGAAGCGGGCGTACATCGAGAACGCGTTGAGGCGGATCGAGAAGGAAGGGGGGACGTTCGGCGGCGGCGGCGGCGGCGGCGGCGGCGGCGGACGGGTTGGGGGGGGGAAGCGCGCGACGCCGAGTCTCGGCGACGACGTCGCCGTCGAGCGCGGCGACGGAAGCGGAGCGGGGCGGAAAACCGCTCCCACGAACGCGGAGGTCGAGGCGGAGATGGTATGGCTGCGCGGCGTGAAGCCGTTTCGATACGAGGAGGAAGCCGCCGCGTCCGCCGCGGAGGCCGACGCCGACGACGAGACGACGACCGAGACGCCGCCTCCCGTCGACGGCGGCGCGCGTTCCACGGGATATTTCCTCGTCGCGCTCGGCACGCAGTTCGTGAACGAAGCCGCGAGGTTCGTCCGCGCTTTGCGAGCGTCCGACTCGTCGTCGCCGCGATACCCGGTCGCCGTCCTGATTCTCCCCTCGGACGTCGCGCGCGTCGACGACGTCAACGCGAAGGAGGCCCTGTTCGACGACGTCGTGACGTACGACGAGGCCAAACACGCCGCCGACGGCCTGCGACAGCTCGCGCGGACGAACCACGAGCGGTATAACATCCTCCCGCGGCTGCGGCTCTGGGAGTACGTTCCCTACGACGAGTATCTCGTGGTTGACGCGGACGTCTTGTGCTCCGCGCCGATGGGCGACGTCTGGGCGTACCACCGCGCGAAGAAGCAGCCCGTGGGCGCGAGCGGGCTGGAGACCGACTGCGCGTGGCACTTCGGGCACGTGTGCGAGATTAGCAGGGAAAAGATGCCAGGGATGCGACCGGGGGCGCAGCTGCCGCACGTGCACGCGGGGGCGGTGTACGTAGACGCGTCGATCGACCCCGCGGGGTTCGACGCGTTTAAAACGCACGCGATGGATGCGTTTAAGCGGTACGACGAGTTCGGGTTCAAATCTCTGCATCGCGACGGCGGGAAGGTTCTGGAGATTTGTCTCTCGTACGCGTTCTGGAAGGGCGGGTACGCGCCGTTGGACTTCTACGACGCGCCGGTGATCAACTTCAACGTGCGCGCGAACGAAAAGTTGCCGTCGAGCGCGCAGCGGATCGGCGGGCGTCCGGACGGGCGCTCGACGAGCGGGAAGACGTACCCGCTGACGCACTACTTCGTCAAGGCGGGGTTCGAGAAGGACTACCAGAGTCACTACGAGGCGTTGGTGACGGGGAAGAAGGATATCATGCGGACGCGGGTCTCCGCGTGAATCGATGAGTGACGAATTTATAAATCGTCACTCCTAGGGCTAGGTCGTCGTCGTCTAGAGCAGCGCGACGCGGCGTCGTCGGTCGCACGTCGCGGTGGTGAGTTATAGTTATGGTACACTTGAATGAATGTCGTTCCGTTCCGACGCGATCACGCCGCCTCCGTCGTCGCCGCGGTGCCTCCCACGAGGGACACGAACCCGCTGTTGACTTCTTCGTACAGGGAGATGACGCTCGCGATGTTGCCCGAGAGCTCTTTGATGAGGTCGGCGTTCTTCTCGAGGCCGTCCGGGTAGCGGCCGTAGTGGTTGTGGTTGATCTCGTTGATCAGCGTGTTGTTCCGGTCGAGCAAGCCCTGCGAGTGAGGTGAGGTTTACGCGCGGGGTGAAGACGGCGGGGCGCGTCAGAGACGAGGGAACGAATGAATGCTTTTTCCGCGTTGGTGGGATATTTTTTGAAGAAAAACAACAACGAACGTCGCGGGATCTCACCTGCACGACCTTGAACTTCTCCGACCCCGGCCAGAGGTTCGCGGGGAGCTGCGCGAGGAGCTCGTTCGCCTCGCTCAACCCCGCGGCGGTGATCGCGGGATGTTCGTTTCCCATGGTGCGCGCGGTCGTGTCGTCGAGCGCCGCGGCGAATGGCGAAAAAGGTCCTCCGGAGGGCGCTTTTCGTCATCTCGAACGGAAATTGTGTTGTGGCCCGGTCGATGATGCGAGCGCGAGAGCGCGACGTCATCGTCGCCGCGCGCGCACATCACCATGAGCGGCCCCACGCGTCGCGCCGCGTCACTCGTCGCACGGGCGTACCTCGCCTCCCCGACCGCGGTCACGACGACCGCGGCGGGGACGTGGCGGTCTCACGTCGTTCCGCTCGCCGCGCGCGCGAGAGAGAGCACCGCGTTCGGAGGCGCGTCCACCGCGTCGCGGTCGTCGATTCGAGTCGACTCGATTCGATCGGTCGATCGATCGCGCCTCCCACACTGGTCCCCATACGACCCCGTTCGCGTGGTGAACGCCATTCCTTAAGGAATTTCTCTTCCCGCCGTCCCACGCCTTCCGTCTCCCCTCACCCCACCGCGCCGCGCGTCCCTCCTCTCTCTCTATCGATCGCGCCTCCCACCCTCCCCCTCCGCGTCGCTCCCGACGCACGCGCGCACACGAAACGACGACTGACGCGCCGTTCGCGCTCTCTCGTTCGCAGGCTTCCGCGGGTTCGCGCGCGACTCCGACGACGACTTCAAGCCGGTGCGTCGCGCGTTCGCTCGTCCCCGCCGTCTCGTCTCGCGCGAAACCCTCCGAGAGAAGCACGAGTCTAACGTCTGACTCGCGTCCGTCGTCCGTCCACCCTGATCTTCCCCCTCGCAGAAAACGCACGTCACCGGGGACGACGCGATCCAGGCCGCGATCGCGACGGACGTCAAGGAGAACAAGGTGCTCCTGTACATGAAGGGCACCCCCGCCGCGCCGCGGTGCGGGTTCAGCAACATGGCGGTGCAGATCCTAAACTTTCACGGCGCGTCCTTCGCGTCCAGGGACGTGCTGTCCTCGGAGGAGTTACGCGCGGGGATCAAGACGTTCACGTCGTGGCCCACGGTGCCGCAGGTGTTCATCGACGGCGAGTTCATCGGCGGGTGCGACATCTTGCGGCAGATGCACGACGACGGGAGCCTCGCGAAGGAGCTCGAGAAGGTGAAGTGATGATTCGGGGACGGGGACGGGGACGGCCCCGACGACGACGCGGGCGGGGACGGAGCGCGCGCGCGAAGCGTTTAGGACACTCATAAGTTACGTTATGACAACCAACGCGCGCTGTAGAGAACTATGAAGGCATCGCGGCGCCGAAAAGTCGACGCGGCGTCTCCGTCAGTTCCAATCCTTCGCGATGCTCTCCTGCCGCCGGTCCTCCGCCGCGCTCCATCCTCGCTGCGATTCACTCCTGTTCGATTGCGCCTCGCGCAGCTTCGCCGCGGCCTTCGGGTTCCTGATCCCTCGCATCTCGTTCTCCGCGTTCCGCTTCGACGCGGCCGCGAGCATCTGCTCTCGTCGCGCCTCGTACGCCCCGGGCGGCTCCTTCGCCTGTTTCGAGCCGCAGCATCCCATCGCGCCGACGCGTCGCCCCGCTGCGCGCGTGCCCCCTCCTTTCCGACGTCAGTCGGCGCGGCGGGCGGGCGGCGATCCCGTCGCTCGCGCCGCGGCGCGCGTCGCGAAGGACGCGTTCCGAAGCTCGAGTCGCGGAGACGGCACCCTCGGGAGGACGATACGACGCCCGCGAAGGTGCTGCTCGCCCGCGCGCGCGACGCCGAGAGTGACGACGACGACGACGATGGACGCGGGAATATGATATCTGCGGGCGGCCGCGGTCGAGAGCGGGCTCGTCGTCAGACTGGCGCGTTTTCGTCCATCGGGGAAGAGGCGTCCGCGAAGGCGCGACGGATAAAACAGCAGTAGCATACTTATTAAAAGCAGTAACGAATCGCTGATGTACACAGTCAAACAAACACGATCATACAATCGATCTCCTTCTTACAGACCGCCGTCCGGGGGCGCGCGAGGAGTGAGCGAGCCTCGCGCCTCGCGCGACCCCGTCCCGGCGCAAATCACATTTTTGTCGTTTACAGTCGCTCGCGCCCGGGCGGCGGGACGTCGAGAGTGACGCCGCCGCCGCCGCCGCGAGCGCGGACGATTTCGTCTTCCTTCTTCTCGGTGGTAGCAGCTCAGTCGGTGGAACCATTATCGTCCTAATTCTTCTTGCTCTCCAGCAGCAACCGCAAGATGCGCTTCCCGAACGGGGAGTTCTTGATGAGCGGCAAGTGCGGGCGAATGCGCTCCACGAGCTCCGCGTGGAGGGATCCCTTCGTCACCGTCAACGTGCTCTGAACGACGTAGTTCCCGTACGGGTCCATCAAGAGTCGATCCAGCAGCGGTGAGGACATGATCTCCCTCACGACGACGTTGCGGTGCTCCTCGAGCTCTTGCCCCGCGAGCTTGAGGCACTTCTCGACGACGTTGGAGGAAAACTTTTGCATCGAGAGCTCGGCGTACGCGCCGCCGAGGCGCACCATAACCTCGGCGTTCGCCCACGGCAACCCCAGGTCGAGGATGTACTGCACGACGTAGTTCCCGAACGGATCTTGGGATAACACCAGCGCCTGCGCGGCGATCTCGTTGACGAGCGCGCGACGCTGCGAGTCCGCGGCGTGATCGACGCACCGCTGCAACACGCAACACCCGTGCCGGTGCGTCGCGATCTCGACGCTGCACGCCTTCGCGGCGTCGTACACAAACTGGTTATCCTCCGCCTCGAGCCGCTGGAGACACCGCTGTATGACGTGGTTCCCGTTCAAGTCCTTGATCAGGGTCACGACGCCGGGTTTGAGCGCCTCCGTCGCGAGTCGGATGTGCTCCGGCGTTCGAAGCGTCTCGACGAGTTTTTGCACCGCTCGCGTGCCGTGCGTGTTCAACGCGACGGACACGAGCTCGGGGACGCCGTCGCCCTCGCCGTCGTACGACCCCGAGGAAGTCTTATTCGCCGCGGGCTTCGGCGGCAGTTTCTTCTCCGCGGCGGCGGGCTTCTCCGGCGAGCCCGCGGGTTCATCCGCCGCGTCGTCGCCGTCGCCGTCGCCGTCGCCGTCGCCGTCCGTCTTCTTTTCCCCGGCTGCCTCCGCGGCGTCCGCGGCGGCGTCGTCCTCCTCGGGCTCCGAGTCCTCCGCGCCGCGAATCTTCGAGACGGCTTTTAAGATCCCCGTCCGCTGCTCGTCGTTGCAGCACTCCAGAAGCTTCTGCACGAGGTAATTACCGAACGGGTCCATCATGAGGTCGACAACCTCCGCGATGATCTCGTCGTAGCACTTGTTCACCGCGTCTTCGCCCTCGTCGTCGAATTTCCGCTGAAGAAACCGGCACCCGTGCTGGTCCCTCGCGAGGACGCCAATCTGCCCCAGGCACTCGTCCACGGACCCGAACCGCGCGTCCATGTCCGCGATCTCCTGCGCGGTGTCTTGCCCGCCCAACCCGTTGAACGACGCCGTCCGCGGGATCGACGACGACGACCCCGACCCCCCGTTCAAGCCGTGCAGAGAGTCTCTCGAGCCGTGCGCGCCGCCCTTGCCGAGCCCGCCCCTCGCGCCCCCCTCGCGCCCCCCGCGCCTGCCTCCCATGCCTCCCATCCCGCCGGCGGCGCCGCGGTTCCCCGCGCCGCCAAATCCGCCGCCGCCGGCGTTCGCGTCCATCCCCGCGAGCTGCGCGGACAGCAGCGGGTTTAAACCGTTCACGCCGTTCAACCCGGGGTTGGACATGTTCATCGCCGCGGCGACGGCGGCGAGGTTTTGCATCCCTCCGCCGCCGGCTTGCGCTTGCAACCGAAGCAACTGCTGAAGCTGCTGCTGCTGCGCGTAAAACGCGGCCGCGTACGCCGCTTGGTACACCTCCGCCATGTTCTGCTGCCCGCCGCCGCCGCCGTCGCCGCCCATCCCGCCCCCGGCCAGGCCCTGCGACATCATCGCCTGCTGCGCGTTGACCCCCATCGCGCCCGCCATCCCCGGGGGGACCTGGTTCATGTTCATGTTCATGTTCATGTTCGGAATGTTCGGACCGCCCATGCCGTTCATCGCCGCCATCTGGTCCATCCCAGGCATCCCGGGCGGCATCCCACCGCCGCCGACGCCGTACGCGCCGGCGGCGCCTTGTTGTTGCTGCATCATCATCTGTTGCATCAACTGCTGCTGCATCATCTGCTGCTGCTGCTGCTGCTGCTGATGCTGATGCTGCTGATGTTGCGAGCCGCCTCCGTAGTTCCCCCCCCCGTGTTGCGAACCACCGTAGACGTTCGCCGCGTTCTGCGCGCCGCCGCCGTACCCAACTCCGCCGGACTGCTGCCCGTACCCGCCGTAGGAAGGCTCGCCGCCGTACACGCCGCCGTACGCGCCGCCGCCGCCGCCGCCGCCGCCGCCGCCCCCCGCGTTCGCGTTCGCGTTCGCGTTCGCGTTCAAGCCGCCGCTCGACTGCGACTGCGACTGCGACTGCGACTGCGTCACGTTCGCGCCGGGGCCCGGGCCGCCCGTCATCGAGTTCGGCGTTCCGCTGTTCGCGCGATCGACCGGGTCGATGAACGCGCCGCCGCCGCGAGGGAGCAGCGGCGCGGTGGACGACCGCGCCGGCAGATTCCTCTCCGACATGCCGAGGTGAGAAAAGGCCGACGCCAGCGGATCCCCGTTCGAAGACGTCGCGTTCAGACCGCCGCCGAGCCCGCCGCCGCCGTTTAGGTTTCCTCCTGTGCCGTACAGCGCGTTCAGGTTGCCGCTGCTCGCGGAGTGCACGGGCTGGGGCTGGAGGAGACCTCCGCCGCCGGCGCCGCCGCCGCCGCCGAACCCGTAACCGTATCCCCCGCCGCCGCCGCCGCCGCCTTGGTTGTTGTTCTGTTTGGTTAACGCGCGCGGTCGAAGGGGAACGGTGAGTGACGGTGAGCGACGGTGGACGCGAGACGACGACGAAGGTCGCGGTGAAAGAAGTCCGGGACGAAGGAGAAGACGGGAGCGGGAGCGCGTCGGCGTCGTAGAATCTCTCCTCGGGTCGAGACGACGACAAAACGGCGCGCGGCGCTCGCGGCCGGATGTCGCGCCCGAGCGCCGCGTCGAGCGATCACGCGGGCCGCGAGACGCACCAGGTCGATGGCGGACAAGGAACGCTGCATGTTATCCACGCCATGCAGCGCCGGCGCCGCGGACGCGCTCCGTGGGTGCTCGTCCGCGTCGTGCAGGAGGCGCGAGAACGAGCTCTCGTAGTCCCTGCGGGAGGAGGAAAAAGCGAAAGCGCGCGGGTCAGATTGCGCGCGGAAGGGCGGGGACGTCGAGCGACGCGAGGGCGAGCTCGAGACGTGCTCGCGCGGGCGAGACCCCTCGGACGTTCCCGAGAGCGTCGCGCGAGGTCCGAGGCGCGGACGGGGCGTGTGCGCGCGTCGCGCGCGCGTCGCCCGTCCGCCGCCATCCCCCGCGGAAAAACCTCTCGCGCGAGGGCTGGGCGGAAAACAGCGACGCGACGGGTCGACCGGGAATCGCGCGTCGCGCACCTCCACGACGGCGAAGACGACAGCCCCGAGGCGTCCGCGTTCGCGCCATCTATCTTCCTCGCGCCGAACATCGTTCCCGTGCTCGTCGCGAGCTCCTCGCCGCGCCCGCAGCGCGCGCGCACGTCTCGAATGCGCCCGAGTCTCTCTCCGGTCTCGGTCGCGCGCGTTTTATCGGTCCGATCGACGACGGCCGCTGAGACCTCCGCTTGAGCCGCCACGAGTTCGGACAGCTCGAGAGATCGCGACCGATCGAGCGCGGTCGCCGACCGCGGCCTCTACGTTTCGGAGAATTATCGCTCGTAGTCTGGTCACAGCGGTCGACGCGCGGCGCGCACGCGGACGGACGCGCGCGCACGTCAACCGAGGAGGACGCGCGCGCGACCGCGACTGCGCGCGCGATGACGGAGTCGTCCGCGCCGTCGCCCGTCGCCGCGGTCGGCGAGGAGGCTGCCGCGTTCGGGTCGCCCACGGAGAAGGCACCCGACGCGGCCGATTCGTTCGAGCCGCGCGCGGTCGCCGCGCGGCCGCCGCCGCCGCCCGCGACGACGGCGAAGAACCTTCCGGTGAGAGCGCTGAAGTTCCCGCCGTCGCCGATCAAGACTTCGGTCAGCGCCGCGGACGCGCCGACCCCGCGCGGAGGGACCGAGACCGACGCGACGACGACGCGCGCGACGCAGGGTGCGGCGACGGGCGCAGCATCTCGCCCGTCGTCGTCGTCGAATCCGACGCGCGGCGGCGGCGGCGGGACGTCCTCCTCCTCGCGCGCGCGCCTGTCCGTCTGGGACTACTGCTGCGCCGAGCTCGGCCTGCGCGTGGGCGCGCGAGAAGACGACCCGGACATGGCCATCGCGCGCGAACGCGTCTTCGACATCATCTGGTACGTCCCGCTCGAGTTCGAGCGCCTGTCGCTGTACGGCGGTCTCCTGTGCGCGGACGCGACGCTCGGCGTGGTGACGTCGTTGCCCGTGCGGGTGGCGTGCCAGACGTGCCGGCTGATCATGACTCCCGCGGTGGAGACCGCGAAGCTGTTATCGCCGTTGTCGACGGCGGCGCTGCGGAGCCCGAGGGCGTGGAGAGGAGGAGGAGGAGGAGACAAGGGCGGAGACAAGGGCGGTCCCGGGGCGGACGCGTCGTCGTCGCGGCAGCGGTCGCTCGGCGATAACGGCGACGGTGGGACGACGTCGAAGCGAAGGAACTGGGGGTTCCACCCGTTCGCGCGCGAGCACCTGGGCGACTCTCTGTGGCTCATGCTCTTGCTCGCCGCCGTCGCGGCGAACAACGCCGTGGACGTCTCCGTCGTGTACCACTGGATCCGAGGCCAGGACGTCATCAAGCTCTACATGGCGTGCAGCGTCCTGGAGTGCTTCGACAAGCTGTGCTGCGCGTTTAACTGCCACGTCCTCGACGCGCTGCAGAACAGCACGTACGTCGTCGTGAGCGTCGCGGCGTCGAGCGCGTCCATGACGGACTTGGTCCACGCCGTGATACAGCTCTCCGTGGACGTCGTCCTCGCGTTGTCGGCCACGGTGTCGCACACGATGATCATGTTGCTCCACGCGGTGACGTTATCCGTCGCGATCAACTCGCACACGAACGCAATGCTGCTGGTGCTCATCTCGAACAATTTCGGCGAGATCAAAGGACACGTGTTCAAGCGGATGGACCCGGATAAGCTGTTCAGCGTCGCGAGGATGGACATCGTGGAGAGGGTGCACCTGGGCGTGTGTCTGCTCTTCGTCGTCGCGCAGCGGATCACCGCCGCCGGGTCGGTCGCGGGGGGGCTCACGCGGAAGATGCTGAAAGACAGCGCGATGGTGATGGGGTCGGAGGTGTTCGTGGACATCTTCAAGCACGCTTTCATGTCTAAGTTTAACGGGTTACGACCGAGGGTGTACAGAGGGTTCAGCCGGCAGCTCTGCAGGGAGCACGTCAAGCTCGCGCAGTCGTACAAGATTCACCGCGTCGTCGGGTTCGTCCCTCTCGCGCCCGCGGCGGTGCTCATCAAGGTGCTGCCGGATCTGTACCGGACGCTGATGCCGTCGCACGAGCTCGGCGGGCTTTTCAGCGGCGAGGACGTCGACGGCGACGGCGTCGGCGAGCGGTGGTACGACTGGGGCGGGTGGCAGAGTTTACGCGTGGAACTGGGATGGGTCGGATGGATGGGCGTGGAGTACGTGCACCTCGGCGAGGTGGCCGCGTTCGCGCTCGTGTTCGCCGCGCTCGTGGCGTTCAAACTCGTCTTCGGCGTGTGCTTGCACTGGTTCGGGGGGTTCATGCTGGATAATCTTCCGTACGATCGACCGAGCGGGAAGGACAAGGACAAGGAGAAAACGGCGAAGGACGGCGGCGCGCCGCCGGCGTCGCCGAAGAGTCCGCCGAAGCACCGACTGTGGGCGATGTAGGATCGAATCGATCGCGGTGAAAGTAATAGTCGCGTCGATCGCCGTCGTTCGTTCGTTCGTTCGTTCGTTTTACATCGCTCGCGCGCTAGGGAGTGGACCCGCCGCCCGCGCTCCCGCCCGCGCCGCCGCCCGCGCCGCTCGGACTTCCCTCCGCGGCGACGCTCGCCGCCATGGACGTCCACTCCTCCGGGG
>Ga0181560_10000054_pt1 | contig 85760 bp, 32 predicted proteins | sample 011ome_20_FD_133751 | JGI IMG/M metagenome (GOLD analysis project Ga0181560, IMG submission 133751) | Coastal salt marsh microbial communities from the Groves Creek Marsh, Skidaway Island, Georgia - 011509CT metaG (megahit assembly) | ecosystem: Environmental > Aquatic > Marine > Intertidal... | reverse complement strand
GGCAGCAAATTCAGTTTCTTTTAGTTCCTGAACAGCTTCATCTAAAATCTTGTGGTACATTTCAAATCCGAGATCCGTGATAAATCCACTTTGCTCTGCACCGAGTAAGTTTCCCGCACCACGGATGTCTAAGTCCTTCATGGCTACCTTGAAGCCATCTCCCAGATCAGAAAATTCTTCTAGGGTTTGAAGTCGTTTTCTAGCCTCGGCAGTAAGTCCAGAGAGGGGGCTAGTCAGTAAGAAGCAAAAGGCTTTTTTGTTGCTACGTCCCACTCGTCCACGCATTTGGTGGAGGTCAGAGAGGCCAAACATATGCGCTCGGTTGATTAAAATGGTATTGGCATTTGGGATATCCAATCCCGATTCAATGATGTTGGTCGACACCAAAACATCGTATTGATGGTGGATAAAGTCCACCATGATTTTTTCCAATTTATCCCCATCCATCTGACCGTGGGCTCCGATGACGCGGGCGTCAGGAACTAATTTTAAGATGAGGTTGGCAATGCTGTCGATTTCTCCTACGCGGTTGTGCACAAAAAACACCTGCCCTCCTCGCCTTAGCTCATAAGATACGGCATCGCGAATGACTTCTTCTTCAAAAGTTTGTACCTCTGTCGTCACTGGTTGCCTGTTGGGTGGAGGAGTGGCAATGATTGAAAGGTCGCGTGCTCCCATTAGTGAAAAATGGAGTGTTCGAGGAATCGGTGTGGCTGTCAGTGTCAAGACATCTACGTTGACCCGAAGGTTTTTGAGTTGGTCTTTTACCTTAACCCCAAACTTTTGCTCCTCGTCAATGATTAGCAAGCCTAGATCTTTGAAAGCGACATCTTTACCGACGATTTTATGGGTACCAATCAGGATGTCAATTTCCCCAGAAGCAACCTGCTCTTTGATGGATTTGATGTCTTTAGCCGATCGGAATCGATTCAGATAATCTACCTTAACAGGAAAATTTTCAAGGCGCTCCTGCAGCGTTTGAAAGTGTTGCATAGCCAAAATCGTAGTGGGGACCAGGATGGCTACCTGCTTTCTGTCGTTGACAGCTTTGAAGGCTGCCCGGATGGCTACCTCTGTTTTTCCAAATCCCACATCTCCACATACAAGTCGGTCCATGGGGTAGCTTTTTTCCATATCTGCCTTCACATCGGCAGTGGCAGCCGCTTGGTCTGGGGTGTCTTCATACAAAAAGGAAGATTCCAGTTCTACTTGCAGTACCGAATCTCGAGAAAAGGCAAAACCTGGGGCAGACCTGCGTTTGGCATACAAGGCAATCAGGTCTTTGGCAATGTCTTTTACTTGTTTTTTGACACGTGCTTTTTTGTTTTCCCAGTCTGGGGAGCCCAATTTAGACATGGAGGGAGCTTGTCCTTCCTGTCCAGAATACTTAGAAATTTTGTGTAGGGAGTGGATGTTGATGTAGAGGAGGTCATCGTCACGAAAAATCAGCCGAACAGCCTCTTGCATTTTTCCACTGACATCTACTTTTTCTAAGCCTGCAAATCGGCCCACTCCGTAGTCTACGTGGACTACATAGTCTCCGGGATGTAGTGCCTTGATTTCTTTGAGGGTAAGTGCTTTGGAAGCGGTGGATTTACTCTTGGACTTGTAGCGGTGAAAGCGTTCAAATAGCTGGTGGTCAGTGTAGCAGGCAATTTTGGATTGCTTGTCTACAAAGCCTTCCCGGAGGCTAAGTAGCATGCTTTGAATCTGTAAAGTGGGATCTAGTTCTTGAAAAATCCCTTGTAAACGGTCAATCTGTTTTTCATTTTCTGCGGTAATCAGATTGAGGTATCCTGCCTTTTCATTGTCCCCCAAGTGGGTCACGAGCAGGTCAAAATTCTTATTGAAGGAAGGTTGAGGTTGACTTTCCCAGGATATTTTGGAGGCATTCTTTAAGTAAAATTGCCGACCAAATTCGACTATTGAAAATTCTTTTGCAGCAGCTGCAAATTGAAATCCCTGGTCAAAAACCTGTTCGGGTTGGAGGACCAGTGCACCAGAATTGTTTCCTCCCGAGAGCAGTGCAAATGCCTGTACTGCCTTCAAATAGCACTCATCCATTACATCGAGTGTGAGCTGGTAGTCTTTGATCCAAAGGATAGCCCGCTCTGGTAAAAAACTCAAGAAAGATTGACGGACCTCCTGAAGAAGCCGGGTTTGCACGTTTGGAATCAAAGAAATAAAGGGGACTGTCTGGAGGGAAAGCTGGGTTTCTGGGTCGAAGGTTCGGATACTTTCTATTTCTTTTCCAAACAACTCCAAGCGGTATGGAAATTCATTGCTGAAGGAAAATACATCTACAATTCCCCCTCGAATGGCAAACTGTCCTGGCTCGTAAACAAAGTCAGTTCGTTCAAAATCATAGGAAGAAAGAATTTCGGTTACAAATTCAAGGTCTACAGCCTCCCCGACTTTTGCAGTAAATGTATTTTCTACAAGGGCTCGCTTATTGACCACCTTTTCGTACAGGGCTTCAGGGTAGGTGATGACGATGCGTGAGCTGCCCTTGTTTTCTAGGAGTTGATTGAGTAGTTCTGCTCTTTGTAGGACATTGGCGTTATCTATTTCTTCGTACTGATAGGGCCGCTTGTAGCTACTCGGAAAAATTCCGTGGTTTTGGCTAGCTAGTAAATTTTGCAAATCAGAATTTAGGTAGGCAGCCTCTTCTTTGTCTTGCGCAATAACCAAATGAAATCCTCCGTATTTTTCAAAATACGAAGCCAATAGCACCGAATCCAAGCTCCCTGAAAGCCCTTTTACTTGGAGTTGAAAAGGCTTGTTCTCACTTAGTTGATGTGCAAGTGTTTGAAAAATTGGGTCCGACTGGTAAATGGATAGAAAAGAAGGCCTGTCCACAGGGGGCTTGGTTTTAGGGGTGAGAGGGGGCAAATCTAGGTTTTTTTGAGCGATTCCGTTGAATTGCAAAGGAATTTGACATTTTTTGAACTAAGAGTCTATCAAAATGTTTTTTAAGGCAATGAGACAGGCACTCCCTCCAAAAACCTGGCTGCAACGGCTAGAAAATCTTCATCCCTATGAAATGTTGCTATACTTAGGCATGGTTGGAAGTGGAATTATTTTTTTGTTTTTAGCCTTGGCATTCCTTTTTTCTGGGAGGCAGTACTTACAAGGATTGAATGAACAGATGCCCTTCGCTTTCTCTGTATCGACCTTTCTATTGGTACTTTCTGGCTATACTGCTGTAAAAATGCGCCTTCATTATCAGGAAGAAAATAGTGCCAAATTGTACCGTTCTCTTCAAATGACCTTTGGTTTAGGGATCCTATTTATGGTATTTCAAGTGTTAGGCTGGCTAGAGTTGACGAATAAGGGGATTAATTTTACAGGTCTACCCAGTGGTTCTTTCCTCTATGTCTTATCAGGAATCCATGTGATTCACCTGTTTGGAGCGATGGTTTTTGCAGTGATTTTATTGCGTGAACTTCGAAAAATTGAGCAGGATGCTATTCGAAAGCTTGTGTGGACGAAAAATCCCTTTGAAAAACTTCGCATTCGTTTATTTACGGTGTATTGGCAATTTATGGATGCAATTTGGCTGGTTTTGTTTCTTCTTTTTGTACTCAGCTTCTGATGCGACTTGTACTCCAAACTACCGTTGAAAGTGCTCACCTCGAGGTGAAGGAAGGCTTTACGGAAGCTCTATTTGCAAAGTTGGCCCCTCCTTTTCCACCGGTGAAGGTGCTTCGTTTTGATGGTTGTAAGGCTGGGGACCTTGTAGATTTGGAGTTAAACTTTATTTTTTTCAAGCAAAAATGGACGAGTAAAATCACGGAGGACCACTTGGATGCACAGGAATTTCGTTTTGTAGACGAGGGCATAGTCCTCCCTTTTTTTCTTGGAAAGTGGAGGCATTGCCACCGCATTTTGGCAAGACCCAATGGAAGTATTATTTCAGATGAAATCCATTATGAAGGAGTTTTTTTCTGGCTGACTCCACTCTTATATCCCTTATTATGGCTCCAGTTTTGGTACAGAAAGCCTATTTACAGAAGGGTCTTTAGAAAGTAGTAGCAGTAATCAAATGTTCACAATCCTTGAGTTGGCAGTCCCCATAAAGCACTAAAGCATGGCTTGACATGGTAGAGGCAAACTTCCGACTCATTGTTTCTTTAATTTCAGTGAGTCTTGGATCGGAAAATTCGCGTATTCTTTGGCACTGGTTGCACACATGGTGATCGTGGTGGGTATAGGTTAGTGCCTGCTCGTAAAGGGCTACTTTATCTTTGAATTGGTGCTTGACAGCAAGGCCGCTTTCTACGAGTAAGTCCAGGGTATTGTAAATAGTGGCGCGGCTGATGGTATAGCCTTTGTTTCTCATTTTGAGAAAAAGTCCTTCCACATCGATGTGTTCGTCTTCATGGAGGAGATAAAGCTCTTCCAAAACAGAATACCGCTCCGGGGTTTTTCTGCTTCCTTGACGAAGAAGGAACTTCTCAAAAATTTGTTTTGCTTTTTCTAGTAGGGTGGGTTCAGCCATTTTTTGGGGAAGTTGTAAATTAAAGATCGGGTTTTGTTTAGGTTTTGTCAAGCAGGGACTGTTGGGAGTCAAAATTCTTGAAAAATTGTTTGAACCTAGGTTCTTAAACTCCGTAACTTAATGGGATAGATTGTTGGTGAGGATGATGAAAAGAGCTCTTTTTGTGTTTGTTTTTTTTCTATTGGGACCTGCTCTTCGAGCTCAGGTGCCTGGATTTTTTAGTGAAGGAACGTCAAAAAAGGTGAAGCTACCCTTTTTATCCTCCAATAGCCTTATCCTTTTGCCGGTAGCTATAAATGGGCATCCTCCGATTTACTTTTTACTAGATACGGGTGTAAAGGCAAACCTTTTGTTCAGTAAGTCTTTGGGTGACTCGTTGGGATTAGCCTATTCAAGGCGTGTGGGAATGGTGGGGGCAGATGGGAGTACTATTGTTTGGGCTCAGGTTTCCCCGATCAATACCTTAGAATTAGGACCAGTAGTTGGGCAGCTTCAAAGTTTATTGGTTTTGGAGGATGATTTTTTGGAGTTGGAATCTGTAATAGGGGTTCCTGTGTTTGGCATATTGGGTTACGAGTTTTTTAGGCACAATGCAGTCAAAATTGACTATGATCGGTCTGAAATCACTTTTTATCCACCAGAAAACTCAGGTTGGAGACCCCTATTTTTCCGTAGGGGAGGATTGATGATTCAGGAGGGGAAAGCCTACTTGGAGGTAAAGGTGAGGCAACAGGGAGGGCAAAAATTAAGAGGGAAGGTGCTACTAGACACTGGGGCAAATCATGGGTTGTTATTGAATCGGGAAACGACTAATGCAATAAAATTACCCGATCAACGGATAGAAACGCAATTGGGTCAGTCTTTGGGAGGTGTCTTGTATGGGTTTATTGGCCGCGTAGAAGGCCTCTCGCTTCGAGGCTTACCCTTCAGGGGGGTACTCACTTCTTATCCGGAGGTTACCCCTTTTAGTGCTCAACTGGTCGAAAGTGGACGCATTGGAAGTTTGGGTGCAGAGGTCTTGGGGCGAACTACCATAATCCTAGATTACCCAAAGAATTACTATTATATAAAGAGAAATGCTTCCTTCTATCAACCTTTTGAATTTGACATGAGTGGGCTGGTAGTCAAAAAGTTGCTCACACCACCAAAGCGTTGGGTAATTGGCGATGTTCGGGAGGGCTCTCCAGCGCAGCAGGCAGGGGTTTTGCCTTTTGATGAAATTTTGAGTATCAATTCTGTATCTATCTTGCTTTGGGAAATGGATCAATTGGTTAAACTACTTCGCTCTGAGGAAGGAAGGGAAATTCAATTAGAGTTTCGGCGGTATACGCAGGCCGGATCTCGTACTTTTCAAGATTTTAGCGTTCGGTTCTTATTGAAAAAGCAGATTTGATTTTTTCGGGAGGGAAAGAAAATTTGGGTAACTTTGAACTTTGAAGACAACATCTAGGAAGAGAATTTCGTGTAACTCTTCAATTTAACCCCCCAATCACCATGAAAAACATTTTAATTCCAGTAGCCATTCTTGCCGTTCTAGGCATTTTTATTTACGCCAAAGCAGTAGGTGCCTACAACCAGTTTGTACAATTAGAGGAAGGAATTAATGGACAATGGGCAGAGGTACAAACCCAGTACCAAAGGCGAGCGGACCTGATTCCTAACCTAGTAAATACCGTCAAAGGATATGCAGATTTTGAACAGGAAACGTTGACAGGAGTAGTCGAGGCTAGAGCTAAGGCAACTTCCATGCAAATTGATCCGAGTAATTTGACTTCAGAGAATTTAGCCCAGTTCCAGCAGGCACAAGATCAACTTTCTGGCGCATTGAGTCGTTTGCTTGTAACTGTTGAGAAATACCCTGACCTCAAAGCAAACCAAAATTTCTTGGAATTGCAGGCACAGCTGGAAGGGACAGAAAATAGAATTGCAGTAGCTCGTAGAAATTTCAATGAAACTGTTAAAGGCTACAATACCACATTGAGAACCTTCCCTAATAACCTATTTGCGGGATGGTATGGATTTGAAGGAAAAGGCTATTTTGAGGCTGTAGCGGGTGCTGAAAATGCCCCTACCGTTCAATTTTAAGCTGATGGCAGCAAAGTTATTCTCCCCAGAGCAAAAAGCACAGATAGTTGCTGCAATCAAAGCAGCAGAAACCCAAACTTCGGGTGAAATTCAAGTACACATTGAAAGTCGCTGTAAGGGGTCGGTTTTAGCTCGTGCTACTCAGGTTTTTGAAACCCTCAAAATGTACCAGACCAAAGAAAGGAATGGAGTTTTGGTTTATTTGGCAGTGGAAGACCACAAATTTGCTATTCTAGGAGATGCAGGCATCAATGCATTGGTGCCTGCAAATTTCTGGGAAAGCACCAAAGACCTGATGGCGGATTTCTTCCGCCAAGGAAAGTTTAGCGAAGGCCTGATTGAAGGCATCCACCATGCTGGGGAGCAGCTAAAAGCACACTTTCCTTTTGATTCCCAAAACGACCAAAATGAATTATCAGATGAGGTATCCTTCGGCATTTAAGCCCTTAATTTTTTTAATTTTCTTATTTCAAGTTGGCCTTGGCTTTGCCCAGGATTTTCCAGCGGTACCCAATCCTCCTCGGTTAGTTACGGATTTTACATCTACCCTTAGTGCTATGGAGATAGGGCAACTTGAACAAAAACTTGTAGCCTATTCAGATAGCACATCTACGCAGGTTTCCATTGTGCTTTTGCGTTCAGTAGGGCCATACGACATTGCGGACTATGCTTTTCAATTGGGAGAAAAATGGGGAATTGGAGGAAAAGGGAAAGACAATGGCGTCCTCATCTTGGCAGCAATGGAAGACCGTAAAATCTTTATTGCTACTGGTCGAGGAATGGAGGGGGCAATCCCAGATGCTTTAGCTAAGCGAATTGTCACGAATATGATCCTTCCCAACTTCAAGATGGAGGCGTATTACGAAGGGCTGGATCAGGCAACAGACATGATTGTAAAGCTCGCTTCTGGGGAGTACAAGGCGGATGAAGTTCTCTCAGACGGAGATGCTGGAGGAGCAGGGTTTTTGATTCTCTTTCTTATTTTCATTTTCATTATCCTCCCCTTATTGAAAAATAGGAAGGACAATAATAACCACATGGGTGGACGCGGAGGAGGGGTGGATATTTGGACCTCAATCCTGCTTGCCAACATGCTGAAAGGTGGTGGAGGAAGAGGTGGAGGAGGTTTTGGAGATTTTTCTTCTGGGGGTGGATCTTTCGGAGGATTTGGAGGAGGCTCCTTTGGAGGAGGGGGCGCAGGAGGAAGCTGGTAAATTTTACTCGTCGGTTTGCGTAGTCAAGGAAGACAAAACTTCTTGAATCAGATCTGATTCAAATCCCTTACCTAGGAGGTACTTCGTCACGAGGTACTTTTTTTTGTAAGCATCTGTTTCTTTTGTTTTTTCCCATTTTTTTTCTGCCTCTCGTTCAATCAAAGTAAAATATTCATCCCCGTCAATCTCAGAAAGTCCTTTTTGAATTATGGAAGCACTGATGTCTCGAAGTTTTAGTTCTTGTCGGATTCGATTTCGCCCCCATCGTTTAATTCGAAATTTTCCTCTAGCATAAGCTCGCGCAAAGCGTTCTTCGTCCACAAAGCCACTTGCTGCTAATTCGGCAAGAATTGTCTCTATGGCCTCTCCTTGGATGCCTTTTTCAAAAAGTTTGCGGCGAAGCTCCCAAGGACAACGTTCCTGATAAGCGCAGAAGGTTTCCATTTTTCCGCGCGCTTCTGCCAGGCTCCAATTCTTTTTTGGTAACTGCTCTCCGTTATTTCTTCCCCAAGTGGACATTTTTGGTAATTTTGAAGCAAATTACTTTTTGCTCAAGTTTATTCAAACCTAAAAAATAGATTCCTCCTTATGAGAAAGAAAATCGTAGCCGGCAATTGGAAGATGAACCTCACCTTTGAAGAAGGGCAGCAGCTTACTAGCGAGATCGTCCAGATGTACAAAGACGAAGCAATTCAAGACGTGACTGTCGTACTCAACCCTCCCTATCCGCATTTATATGCAGTAAACAAATTGGTAGGGGATTTAGTGGGGATAGCAGTGGGAGCACAAAATTGCTCAGATAAGGAAGGTGGAGCATACACCGGAGAAGTTTCTGCTAAGATCCTAGCCTCTTTTGGGGTGTCCTATGTGATTTTGGGACATTCAGAGCGCAGAGAATATTTCAAAGAGGACCATGCCCTATTAGCAACCAAGGTCAACCAAGCCTTGGCCCATGGATTGACTCCTATCTTTTGTTGTGGGGAATCTTTGGAAATTCGTGAGGCAGGTACTCAGGAGGAAACAGTCAAAGCACAGCTGACAGCCAGTTTATTTCACCTTTCTCCTGAGGAGTTTGCAAAGGTGGTGATTGCTTACGAACCCATCTGGGCTATTGGAACGGGCAAGACGGCTTCTGCCGACCAAGCACAAGAAATGCATGCAGCCCTTCGAGCTCATTTGGCGAGTAAATATGGAGCTGATTTAGCTGCTCAAACCTCCCTCTTGTACGGCGGTTCTGCCAATCCAGGGAATGCAAAAGAACTCTTTGGTAAGCCCGATGTAGATGGAGGCTTGATTGGAGGCGCTTCTCTTAAATCCCGTGACTTTATTGAAATTATCAAGTCATTTTAATTAGAAGATCCGCCGGGCGCGGATCTTTTTGAACCTACTTTAGGCTTCAATGGCTAGGATTTACTTGAATTAATGATGGATTACGTACAATTGACCCTTACCTGTCTGGAAGAGTACCGAGAAATCCTAATTGCCGAACTTGCAGCAATTGGGTTTGATTCATTTTTGGAAACCGAAACGGGCATAGAAGCGTATGTGCTTCAAGAACAGTTTTCCAGAGATTCATTTGACGAAGTCATCTTCACCTATCGTGAACCTGCAGCACTTACTGTGGTGGAAGGCGTCCTTCCTAAAGTGAATTGGAACGAAGAGTGGGAGAAAAATTACGATCCAATCGAAGTAGGCAAGTTGGTGTATGTGCGAGCTTCCTTCCATGCCCCTCAATCAGGTTTTCAGCATGAAATAGTGATTAATCCCAAAATGTCTTTTGGTACAGGGCACCATGCCACCACCTTTCAATTACTTTCTTTGCAAGGCAAAATTGATCATCAAGGCAAACGGGTCTTGGATGTAGGATCAGGAACGGGGATTTTGGCAATTATGGCCTATTTACTCGGTGCAAAGGAGGTAGAAGCTTTTGATATTGATTCTTGGTGTGTAGACAATGGGAATGAAAATTTTGAGTTGAACGGACTCAGTACGCGAATGGGACTTGGCACGATCCGAGAGGTAAAGCCAGAAGGGCCTTTTGAACTTATTTTGGCGAATATCAATAAAAATGTGTTGCTGGACGAGCTAGCGATTTATTCGAGTTTATTGGCTCCTCAGGGAATTCTACTTTTGAGTGGATTTTATTCGGAAGATATCGACGATTTGAATCAGGTTGCCTCATTGAATGGGCTTCGTTTGACTTCTCAATCGACTAAAGACAACTGGGCGGCACTGGAATTTCGAAAAAACTAGGATGATTGAATTAATTACCTATCTAACATTATTTGTAGCGGTGGTTGGTCATTGTTGGGCTGCTTCCTGGTGGTATAGAAAAATTCACTTAGATACACGACTGACCTTTTCACAGAAAAACACGTTGAAATTAAGAGCATTGGTTTTTCCAGCTGGACTTTGGTGGTATTTTCGAAAGGATAGGTAAGTTTTCTAGGGAACCTTTTGGATGAAATCCCGCTAAAAGGATAGGATCCATTTCAAGTCTTCAATTTGCTGCGGAATTACTTGTAATATTACCTTATGGAGTACGTCTGGAAACAAATGCCAAAAACAGCTCAAGCTGCAATTGAAAAGTTGAGCAGGGACATCAATGTGAACGCCACTTTAGCTAATATGTTGATTAATAGAGGGGTGGCAAATTTTGAGCAGGCAAAAGATTATTTCCGACCAAGCCTCAACCTACTTCACGACCCGTTTTTGCTCCAAGATATGGAGGCAGCGGTAAAGCGTCTACAGCAAAGCATCACGAATCAAGAGCGAATATTAGTTTATGGGGATTACGATGTAGATGGTACTACTGCAGTAGCATTGGTCTATGAGTTTTTGAAAGGCTTTTATCCTCACGTTGATTTTTACATTCCAGATCGGTACAAGGAGGGATATGGGATTTCAGAGGCTGGGGTTCGTTTTGCTGCGAAGAATGGCTTTTCCTTAGTGGTGGCACTTGATTGTGGAATCAAAGCAATTGAAAAAGTGAAGTTGGGGACTGAGTTAGGGGTAGATTTTATCATTTGCGATCACCACACCCCGGGAGATGAACTTCCAAAAGCAGTAGCAGTACTTGATCCAAAGCGAAGCGATTGTACCTATCCTTACAAGGAGCTAAGCGGCTGCGGAGTAGGGTTTAAGTTGATTCAGGCCTATGCCAAGGCAAGCGGGATGGAAGAGTCCAGTTTGTATGCATATTTGGATTTGGTTGCGGTAAGTATTGCTGCCGATATAGTTCCCATTACCGGGGAGAATCGGATTTTGGGATTTTATGGACTTGATCGAATAAACAATGCACCAAGGCCGGGGCTAAAAGCTTTGCTTTTACTTTCCAAAATTGAAAAGGAAATACAAATTTCTGACATAGTTTTTAAGATTGGCCCTCGAATCAATGCCTCTGGCCGACTAGAACATGCCAAAGCGTCGGTGGCATTGTTGATAGCCCCTACGTTGGATGAAGCCATTGATCGGGCAAAGTTGGTAGATGAGGTGAATTTAACTCGGCGAAATTTTGACGAACACATCACCAAAGAGGCGTTTGAAATGTTAGAATTGCAGGAGGTAGAAGGATCGCTTAGTGCAACTGTTTTATTCAAACAAGATTGGCACAAGGGGGTGATAGGTATTGTAGCTAGTCGGTGCATCGAAAAATACTATCGACCGACAATAATCCTTACCGAATCCAACAACAAGGCAACAGGAAGTGCACGATCTGTAGTAGACTTTGACATTTACGAGGCTATTGCGGAATGTGCGGATTTACTGGATCAGTTTGGAGGGCATAAATATGCTGCTGGATTGACCTTAGATGTAAAGAATGTGCCAGCATTTCAGAAGAAATTTGAAGAAGTCGTAAAAAGCCGCATTGAAGCCATCCACCTCAAGCCCGTGATTGAGGTAGATGATGTATTGCTTTTGGATCAGATTAACTATAAGTTTTACAACATTCTCAAACAAATGGCCCCTTTTGGACCGGGCAATACAGAGCCAATATTTCGAATTCAAAATGTATATGCCGAGGAAGTTACCGTCCTTAAAGACAAGCATCTGCGTTTCAAAATCATACAGGATGGGCAGGTTACTACCCCTGTTTGCTTAGGCTTTGGTATGGCAGACCGAACCAAAGATCCTGACTTGACTACCGTCAATATGCTGCGTGGTAAAATGCGGTTTGATCTTGTGGTAGAAATGCGCGAAAATTTCTTTCGTGACAAAAGTAGTTTGCAACTCTACGTGAAAGACATCAAATTTGACTGAGATATGATCCTCCGAGCTGAGCACCTTCTTAAAATATACAAAGGCCGATCTGTGGTTAACGACATTTCGGTACAGGTATCCCAGGGAGAAATTGTGGGGCTTTTGGGACCTAATGGGGCGGGTAAAACCACTTCGTTTTATATGATTGTAGGCCTTGTTCAACCGAATTCGGGAAAGATTTTTTTGGAAGAACAAGACATCACGACACTTCCAATGTACAAACGTGCGAAGTTAGGGATAGGCTACCTAGCACAAGAAGCGTCTGTATTTCGCAAGTTATCAGTGGAAGAAAATATTTTGGCTGTGTTGGAGATGACCTCGCTCTCTAAAGTCCAACAAAAAGAAAAAATGGAGAGCCTCTTGGAAGAGTTCAGCTTGACCCATGTACGAAAAAACTTGGGGATGGTACTTTCTGGGGGTGAGCGCCGCCGTACAGAAATTGCCAGAGCTTTGGCTGTGGACCCAAAGTTTGTGCTCCTAGATGAACCTTTTGCGGGAGTGGATCCCATTGCTGTGGAGGAGATTCAAACTATTGTCGCCAAGCTAAAAACTAAAAACATTGGAATATTAATTACCGACCACAATGTGAATGAAACTCTTTCGATCACTGACCGTGCGTACTTAATGTTTGAAGGCCGTTTGTTAAAAGCTGGTACAGCTGAGGAATTAGCGGCAGATGAGCAAGTACGAAAGGTGTATTTAGGAACACAATTTGAGTTGAAACGTAAAAATTTTTCCTAAATGGAAGTGCTCAATAGTTTTCTGACTTGGATTTTTAAAAGTCGGTTGGGTCAAATTGACAAGTTTAAGCAAGACCCCCACTTGGTACAGCAAACCACGCTATTTGAATTGCTAGAAGCAGCGAAAAATACCGAAATAGGGAAGCTCCATCTGTTTAATCGCATCAGCTCCTACGATGAATTTGCCTCCAGAGTACCTCTCTCTGATTACGAGTCATTTAGTCCCTACTTGGAAAAAACTATCAAAGGAAAGCAACAGGTATTTTGGCCTTCTTCCATTCAATGGTTTGCCAAATCCTCAGGAACCACGGCGGGTCGGAGCAAATACATTCCTGTATCTGAAGAGAGTTTGGAGGAATGTCACTACAAGGGGGGGAAAGATATGGTTTCCTTGTATGTCAATAATTTTCCTGACACCAAAATCTTTACAGGAAAGAGTTTGTCCATTGGAGGAACACTTGAAAAAGAACCACTTCATTCCAAAGGGAATGCTCGTGCTGGTGATGTCTCTGCCTTGATCATGCACAACCTTCCTATCTGGGCTCAATTTGTACGTACTCCTTCTTTGGAAACGGCCCTGATGTCTGACTGGGAAGCCAAGATTGAGCGTATGGCCCGTGAAACCATGAATGAAAATGTAACTTCTATTGCAGGAGTACCCACTTGGACCCTGGTCTTGCTGCAACGAATCCTTGAACTTAAAAAAGCCACTCATATTTTAGAGGTCTGGCCTAATTTGGAGGTGTTTTTCCATGGAGCCGTGGCATTTGGACCGTACCGAAATTTATTCAGGCAACTGATTCCTTCGGAGAAGATGCGGTACATGGAGACTTACAATGCTTCCGAGGGATTTTTTGGGATGCAGGACCTGCCAGATTCAGACGAGCTGCTTCTGTTGTTGGATTATGGCATTTTTTATGAGTTTATCCCAACGGAGGATTTGGATAAAAAGGATCCTAAGGTGGTTTCTTTAGAAGGTGTTGAGGTTGGAAAAAATTATGCACTAGTCATTTCTACGAATGGGGGATTGTGGCGGTACAAAATTGGAGATACGATTAAATTCACATCTGCTTTCCCGTATAGATTTCGGATTTCAGGAAGAACAAAACACTTCATCAATGCTTTTGGAGAGGAAGTGATTGTAGAGAATGCCGAGGCAGCGATTGCATCTGCTTGTGAGTTGACAGGAGCTACCATTGTCAATTTTACGGCTGCGCCTATCTATTTTGAAGGAGGAAAATCCAAAGGCGCCCACGAATGGGTGGTAGAATTCAATTCTGCCCCAGAAAGTTTGGAGGATTTTGCAGAGAAGTTGGATGCTCGCCTCCGCCAATTGAACTCAGATTACGATGCCAAAAGGTATAAAAATTTGGCTCTCCAGCGGCTTCGCCTCCATGCAGCGCCATCGGGCCTATTTGAGTCTTGGCTGGCAAAAAAAGGCAAGCTAGGAGGGCAGCATAAAATTCCTCGACTTTCCAATTCTCGTGAGTTTTTAAATGAAATTTTAGACTTGATGGAAGGAATAAATTCCTAGCTAACTCAAAAGTGTATCCCATGTGAACCCATTCCGCATTTCTTTCCTTAAATATCAAATCCAACGCGATTAATCAGATGCTAGGTAGTAGGAGGGGAAAGAAAAAAGAACCGGTTGAATAGGTGATAAAAAAATGAGGAAAAACTAAACTACTTCTTTCTGTTGGGAGTTTGTTCTTTAAGGTTGAGTATAAGCCTTAAAAAAGAGTTTGAATTCCCACTCTCCCCACCAATTGATTTGAACCAAGTTTTCTTAGCTTGTACCCCAAAAAATCACTCCTTTTTAGTAGCATGCGCAATTCTTCCCTTTTTGATCAAGCTCAATCGTTTTTAAGCCACTATTATTCCGAATCAAAAGAGTTAGGATTAGAAAGTAGATTGGAACTCGTACAGGCTGAGATTGAACGTACTGGCACGTATCGGCTGACCACTAAGGAACTTACTTTTGGGGGAAAGTTGGCTTGGAGAAATAGCAATAGGTGCATGGGGAGGTTATTTTGGAAAACACTAAAAGTCAGAGACCGAAGAAACCTCACCACTTCGGAAGAAGTATTTGCCGATGCCATGGAGCATTTGGAATCCGCAACACAGGGAGGGAAAATCCGATCTACGCTATCGGTGTATGCAACGAAAGAAGAAGGCGGTTTTCAATTTCGCATTTTGAATAAGCAGTTGATTCGATTTGCAGGGTATTCCTTGCCCAATGGGGAGCTAATTGGAGATCCGGACTCCATAGAATTTACCAAGTATTGCCAGTCTTTGGGATGGGAAGGAAAAGGAACAAATTTTGATTTGTTGCCATTATTGATCCAACGTGAGAAGGATCCGGTCCGATGGTTTGCGATACCAGAAGACAAAGTACTTCGGGTAAATTTAACTCATCCAGAATACTCTTGGTTTCAAGAGCTTGGTCTTCAATGGTATGCAGTACCGGTAATTTCAGATATGCGCTTAGAAATTGGGGGAATATCTTTTCCTTGTGCGCCTTTTAATGGGTGGTACATGTTGACAGAAATTGCTTCCAGAAATTTGGGGGATGTGAGGAGATACAATAAGCTACCAATAATTGCAAAAAAACTGAAGTTGAATACAAGACAGTTAAAATCACTTTGGAAAGATAGAGCTCTTCTTGTACTACAAGAGGCAGTGCTTCATTCTTTTCAAGCTCAAGGAGTGGTGCTTGTCGATCACCATACTGCGTCAGATCAATTTTTGGAGTTTTGTAAACATGAAGAATCCAAAGGTAGGCAGGTGCAAGCAGACTGGACATGGATTGTTCCCCCAGCGGCGAGCTCAACTTTGGAGGTGTTTCATCAAGAATGGGATAATCAAGTGCTTTCTCCCAATTTTTATTACCAACCAGCGGCTTGGTTAGAAGTGGAAAAACAGTTGAAGGCAGCGTCCAGAGTTGCAAAGTGCCCATTTTCGGTTTAGGTATTTTCAGCATTTTTCCTCCTTTTGGCGGTTTCCCATTCGTTAAAAAAATTGTACTTTCACCGATTCCTAATTTTCGCTAACACATGACCCAACAGCCTGCGGTACAGGAAGAATTCATAGAGATTTTTGGTGCGAGAGAGCACAATTTGAAGGATATAGATCTAAAGATCCCACGCAATAAGGTAGTGGTAGTCACTGGACTGAGTGGTAGTGGAAAAAGTTCTTTAGCCTTTGACACCATCTATGCAGAGGGACAGCGGCGGTACATGGAGAGCTTCTCTGCGTACGCACGATCTTTTCTTGGTGGAATGGAGCGCCCTGATGTGGATAAAATTAATGGACTTTCTCCAGTTATTGCCATTGAACAAAAAACCACTTCTAAAAATCCTCGATCCACAGTAGGGACGGTCACCGAAATCTATGATTTCATGCGTCTTTTATTTGCCAGAGCAGGTGAAGCCTATTCCTACCATACAGGTAAACTGATGATTCGACAGTCAGAGGATCAGATTTTGGATCAGCTAGTCACCAAATTTGCAGGGAAAAAACTGTATCTCTTGGCGCCAGTAGTTAAGGGGAGGAAGGGACATTACCGAGAACTTTTTGAGCAGGTACGAAAGCTAGGTTTTTCTAAAGTACGCGTGGATGGGGTTGTTCTTGAAGTTGCACCAAAAATGCAGTTGGATCGCTATAAGATTCACGATATAGAAATAGTTATTGACCGGATTGTGGCGGAAGAGTGCGATCGTTTTCGAATTGCCCAATCCCTAAAATCAGCTTTGCAACATGGAAAAGGGGTATTGATGGTGCGTGAGGAGAGCGGGGAAATCCATTATTTTTCGAAGTATTTGATGGATCCAGAAACAGGGCTTTCCTACGAGGAACCTGCTCCCAATAGTTTTTCCTTCAACTCTCCTTACGGGGCTTGCCCCAGCTGCAATGGACTAGGTATAATTGAAGAAATCACCAGAGAAAGTATATTTCCAGATCCTACTCTAAGTATTACTCGTGGAGGAATTGCTCCACTGGGAGAGTATCGAGACATTTGGATTTTTAAAAAAATTGAAGCGTTGCTCAAGCATTACAAATGTAGTTTGAGTACTCCAATTAAGGATCTTCCAGAAGAAGTTATTGACGTATTGTTGTACGGAGATAAGATTGGGGTGGCAGTAGATTCGGTGAAATATCCAGGAACTCAATGGAATACAACTTTTGAGGGGATTGTCAATTTTCTTCAGAAATACCAAGAAGGGGGTTCGGATAAAATTCAGGATTGGGTGGCGGAATTTACGATTTCTAAGACTTGTCCAGAATGCCAGGGCTACCGACTCAAAAAAGAGTCTCTGCACATTAAATTGGACGGTACCCATATCGGGGAGCTGGCCATGCTAGATATTCAAGGGCTGGCAAATTGGTTTGAAGGTCTAGAGGAGCGACTGAGCGAAAAGCAGCAACGAATAGGTACTGAGGTGCTGAAAGAAATTCGAAAACGAATAGGGTTTTTGATGGATATCGGATTGGATTACCTCTCTTTGAATAGACCTTTGCGTACCCTTTCAGGGGGAGAAGCCCAGCGTATACGCTTGGCTACCCAGATTGGTACGCAGCTGGTTGGTGTGCTTTATATTTTGGATGAACCTAGCATTGGTCTTCATCAACGAGACAATGTGAAATTGATCCAGGCACTGAAGCGACTTCGGGACCTAGGCAATTCCGTTTTGGTGGTTGAGCACGACAAGGATATGATGTTGGAGTCGGACTACCTTGTGGATATGGGCCCTGGAGCGGGAAGGCATGGGGGGCATGTAGTAGCGGCTGGGCCTCCAGAGCAACTTTTGCAATCTAACTCGGTGACGGCACGATACCTGCAAGGAAAATTGGGTTTAGCGATTCCGAGTGTACGAAGGGCGGGCACTGGAGAACGACTGGTTTTGAAAGGTGCTTGTGGAAATAATTTAAAAAATGTTCAGGTAGACTTTCCATTGGGAACGTTGATTGTAGTTACAGGGGTTTCTGGTAGTGGAAAGAGTACATTGATTCACGAAACACTTTTTCCAATTCTCAATAGGGAGTTTTACCATGCTAAAAAGGAGCCTATGCCTTTTGAACATGTTGATGGATTAAAGCATTTGGACAAGGTGATTGAGGTAGACCAAAGTCCGATAGGACGAACTCCTAGATCTAACCCAGCGACGTATACTGGCATGTTTTCAGATATTCGAACCCTGTTTACCGAACTTCCAGAATCAAAAATTCGTGGGTATAAACCGGGAAGGTTTTCTTTCAATGTGAAAGGAGGTCGTTGTGAGGAATGTGAGGGAGCAGGCATGAAATTGGTAGAAATGGATTTTCTTCCGGATGTCCATATTCCTTGTGAAACTTGCAAAGGCAAGCGTTACAATCGAGAAACCCTTGAAGTTCGCTTTAAAGGGAAGTCTATTTCAGATGTGCTGGATATGACGGTAGAACAAGCAGTCGAATTTTTTGAACACCAACCGAAGATTCTACGAAAGATCACTACTTTAAGTGAAGTGGGTTTAGGGTACATTACGCTTGGACAACATGCCACTACCCTATCTGGGGGGGAGGCACAGCGGGTAAAATTAGCCACAGAATTGTCCAAAAAAGATACCGGTAAAACGTTTTATATTTTGGATGAGCCGACAACAGGCTTGCACTTTCAGGACATTGACTTGTTGATGAATGTCCTGCAAAAACTCGTAGATAAGGGAAATACTGTCCTAGTCATTGAGCATAACCTAGACGTCATTAAGGTCGCCGATTACCTCATAGATATGGGGCCTGAAGGAGGAAATAAAGGAGGCACTGTTGTGATTCAAGGTAGTCCCGAACAAGTGGCGGCACACCCGCAAAGTCATACGGGAAGATTCTTGAAGCAAGAATTACATCGTTGAAAAACAGCGTAAAATCAACCTCATTGCCCTCTTATCAAATTAGAAGGGAATTCTAGGCCTCCATTTTTAACTTTGCCAAGCATGAACAGAAGTACACTCTATTGGCTATTGCAAGTTTTAGGCTGGGGAAGCTTTGCTTTTGTCAATGTTTTTTTTGCTTCCTTGTCTGAAGGAATTTCGATTCTTCAAACCTGGTCCTTTGTGGTTCTGTCTGGCTACTACCTACTTTCTACCCATGTTTTTAGGTTAATGATCAAGTCTTTTGGGTGGCTTAGACTCCCCGGATATCGATTGCTATTGCAGGTAATTTTTTTATTGGGTGTGTTGGCAGTGAGTAACGTTCTGGCACAGGTGCTGATCAGCCTTGTATTTGGTACTTTTAATCCAGGATCCGATTTCAGGGTCTTAGTCATTTCTGTAAATCTTTTTGTCAGTTTCCTTTATTATGGATTTTGGGTACTGCTTTATTTTGTATTTCATTTTTTGGACAATTACAATACGACACTTCGGTACGAAGCAAAAATAAATGAGATCCGTCTCAACCATTTGAAGAGTCAGCTGAATCCCCATTTCATATTCAATGCCTTAAACTCCGTTCGTGCCTTGGTGGATGAGGATCCTGGGAAAGCCAAAACAGCAATTACTCAAATTTCAAACATGCTTCGCTTTTCCCTGATGTTGGACAAAAAGCAGGTTATTGATTTTGCTGATGAACTGGCTACGGTTAAGGATTATTTGGCTTTGGAAGCTATTCGGTTTGAGGAACGGTTGCATGTGGAATACCATATCGAGGAAGGGGCCTATGCCTTCAAAATCCCCCCAATGATGCTTCAAACCATTGTAGAAAACGCCATTAAACATGGCATTTCAAATTTGGTCAGGGGGGGAGTAATAGAAATTAAATGCAGAGAGGGTCTTCGGGAGGAGCTCTATATTCAAGTCAAAAATAGTGGACAATATACCCCAAAGTCTAGCAATAATGTGAAGGATGAGGAGGGAGGCCATGGCTTGTACAATACACAACAACGACTTACCCTATTGTATGGGGATCAGGCAAGTTTCCGGATTTTTAACTCTGGAAGCGAATTTGTGATTACTGAAATTAAAATTCCAAAACAAACACTTACTTTAGACTAATTAACTCAACCCTTATGAGAGCCTTAGTAATCGATGACGAACGTTTAGCCCGCAAGGAGCTAATTAATTTATTGAATCAACTGGAAACAGTGGAAGTGGTAGGAGAAGCTGTAAATGTGGATGATGCTAAAGAAAAGATTGATCAACTGCATCCAGATGTCATTTTTTTAGATATTCAAATGCCAGAAAAAACAGGCTTTGATTTGTTGGAGGAGTTAGACAACTTGCCCCATGTTATCTTCACTACTGCTTACGATGAGTATGCATTAAAGGCTTTTCAAGTCAATGCATTGGATTATTTGCTCAAGCCAATTGAGCCTAAGCGATTGGAGGATGCCGTTCAAAAATTGCTTGGAAAAATAGATGGGATTGCCAAACGCGAAGAGCTAGAAGGCACCTTCAATCAAAAGAAATTGACTCTAGAGGACCAGGTATTTGTAAAAGATGGAGACCGTTGCTGGTTTGTACGCCTGTCCAATGTGCGACTTTTTGAGTCTGACGGCAATTACATTAAGGTCTATTTTGACAATTTCAAGCCGATGATTCACAAATCCCTAAATGCCTTGGACGAGCGCTTGGATGAGAAGTCATTTTTTAGAGCCAGCCGAAAGCACATTATCAATCTAGGATGGGTAGAAGGGATAGAGCCTTGGTTCAATGGTGGACTTGTGGTGACCCTCAAGGGGGGGGACCGCATTGAAGTGAGCCGAAGACAGGCTGCGCGCTTCAAAGAAATGATGAGTTTGTAAGTATCCGCAATAATGCCAGTGGCTCAAATTGAGCGTTGATCCCTACGGATAATCGCTGAAAGACCATGAGCCACAGACCTAGGCAAGTCAATCGTACACCGCTTAGGTAATTACCATCAAGCCTAATTTTCATTGGTTAGTGGTGAAAAAGCAGATAGTCTCAATTTCCAAAAAACAGAATAAATGTCTTTTACAAAAATTACAATTCAAGCCACTATTTTGGCGGACCTAGATAAAGCATGGGCTTATTATACTGAGCCCACCCACATTATTCAGTGGAATTTTGCCTCTGACGATTGGCATTGTCCTCGAGCAAGTAATGACTTGGTGGTTGGAGGGAAATTTAACTCCCGAATGGAGGCCAAATTTGGGAACATCGGTTTTGACTTTGAAGGCACCTATACCGAGGTGGTGCCAAAAGAACGCTTTACCTATAAATTAGCCGACGAAAGAGAAGTAAGTATTCGATTTGTTGAGAAAGGAGAATGCACTCAGGTAGCGGTAATTTTTGATGCCGAAACAGAAAATCCGGTTGAGCTTCAGCAGCAAGGATGGCAAACTATCCTCAATCAGTATAAAAAATATACTGAGTCAAATTAATTTTTCAAGAACGGAAATCAAAGTATTCGTTGGTACCAGGCTATGGCTTAAGGGAGGAGGAGTAAACCCTGCAGCTAATCACTGAAAGACCATGAGCCAAGGATCAAGTAATTGAACCTCAAACTTAATTTTCGTTGGTCATTGGTGAAAATTCAGCCTATGTCGCTATCTTTTTTAACTACGTGCCTGGCATCCTTAAAGTAAATCGTTTGCCAAATTTGCTAACTCGGAACGCTCCCCTTTTTCTAATTTGACATGTGCATAAAGCGGGTGGTCTTTTACTCGATCGATGAGGTAGGATAGCCCATTGGATTGTGCGTCGAGGTAGGGCGTATCAATTTGAAAGACATCTCCTGTAAAGATGATTTTGGTGTTTTCTCCCGCTCTGGAAATGATGGTCTTGATTTCGTGTGGGGTGAGATTTTGGGCTTCGTCTACAATAAAGAAAATATTGGAAAGAGATCTTCCTCGAATGTAAGCCAGTGGCTGTATGACTAATTTTTCTTGATTAACGAGCTCCGTGATTTTTTGATACTCTTTGTCCGTCTCTTTGTACTGATTTTGGATAAACTTCAGGTTGTCCCAAAGCGGCTCCATGTAGGGGTTGAGCTTAGATTTGATATCTCCAGGGAGGTAGCCAATGTCTTTGTTGGAAAGAGGGACGATGGGCCGAGCAAGGAAGATTTGTTTGTATTCGCGTCGTTGCTCAAGAGCTCCTGCAAGAGCAAGCAATGTTTTGCCTGTTCCCGCTACTCCTTGAATGGACACGAGCTTGATGCGGGGATTAAGGATGGCATGCAAGGCAAAGGTTTGTTCCGCATTCCGAGGTTTGATATTGTATGCCAGTTGTTTGTCTACTCGAGTCAATACATTTTCATCGGAATTGTAATAGGCAAGCACCGAATTTTTTTGGCTTTTCAAAATGTAGAAAGCATTTGCTTTTCGTTTTCGATTGCCAAGAATTATTTTTGCTTCAATAGATCCACGTTCGTAAAGTGAGTTGATCGCCAACGGATCTAAGTCCTCCAATAGGTATTTGCCTGTGTTTTCAAGCTCAACAATGTTTTTGATTTTCCCTGTTTCGTAATCTTCTGCAAGGATATCTAAGGACTTTGCTTTTAGACGGAGGTTGATGTCTTTTGAAACAAGAATGACTTTACGATCCTTTTCATGTTGCTTGAGGTAGAGTGCAGCATTTAGGATTTTATGGTCATTTTTTTCTTCACCAAAAATGATGTTGGCATTCAAATTATTATCAGGATTCATCAATACCTTGAAATTTCCCTTAGTTTTTCCGTTGAGTGGAGTCCACTCGTGAATCATGTGATCCCGGGATAACTTATCCAAAAGCCGGATAAATTCCCGGGCTTCAAAATTTTTGGTGTCGTTCCCTTTTTTGAATTGGTCGAGCTCTTCGAGGACAGTGATTGGTATCACGACGTCGTGCTCTGCAAAATTCATAATGGAGTTGTGGGTGTAGAGAATTACGGAAGTATCTAGAACAAATATTTTCCGATCTTTATCGGATTTGGCTTTAGGCATCTTTATCAAAAGTAAAGGGATAAACGTTCTTAAAATTTAGAAAAATATCCCCACCCCTTTGCCAACTTTAATAATAATTTATGGTTAAGAAATTGAATAGAAGGGGTACTTCCCTGACTATCAGCTGAATAAAAAATCTGTTTATAGGCTAGTATTGGCCGAATACGGAACACCGTAGTCGATTTTTTTACCGACTTCATTTTCCCCCCAAGGGGAGTGTGTGTAGGAAAGCCTATTTAGTCGAGTAGCGCGCGTATATCTTCATTATCTAGGCTCTTCATAAAGCTCTCCTCATTACTGATGAGCTCACCTGCAAGGGCAAGTTTGCGGTCTTGAAGTGCCATGATTTTTTCTTCTACCGATCCTCGGCTGATAAATTTGTAGATGATTACCTTATTCTCTTGTCCGATACGGTGCGCTCGGTCGATCGCCTGGGCTTCTACTGCAGGGTTCCACCAAGGGTCAAGTAGAAATACATATTCTGCCTTGGTTAAGTTCAATCCAACTCCTCCTGCTTTGAGGGAAATCAAAAATACCTTACAGTCTTCTTGGGTTTGGAATTTTTCCACTTCCCCTTGTCGGTCTCTTGTGGCCCCATCTAAATAAGCATAAGGAATATTTTCCTGGTCTAAGAATTCCCGAACAATAGACAAATGGCGGACAAACTGACTAAATACCAACACTTTGTGATTCTCTGATATCGTCTCCCGCAGCATGTAGGTAATATCCTCTAGTTTACCAGATTCCCCTGTGTAGTCCTCCCGAACCAGTTTGGGATGATTGGCAATTTGCCGAAGTTGAGTAAGACCTCTAAGAAGGGTAAATTGTTGATTCCCCCTACCTGCTCCCGCTAGTTCTCCAATGATTTTTTCACGGTAGTAGCTTTTTACTTCTTCATAAACCTTTTCTTGCTCTGCAGTCATGTCCGAGTATTTTACATTGGTGATTTTCTCGGGAAGGTCTTTTGCTACTTGAGACTTTAGGCGTCGAAGGATAAAGGGTTTGATCATCGCATGCAGTCGAGAGGCCTTTTCCCGATCGTGCTGTTTTTCAATAGGTTGTAGAAATTGCTTTTTGAAAACTAGTTGGTTGCCCAACAACCCAGGATTCACAAAGTTCATCTGAGACCAAAGGTCCATGGTCCCATTTTCTACTGGCGTACCCGTCAAAATGAGTCTCCGTTTACTTTTCAGTTTATTGACGGCTGTGGCGATATTTGAACTTGGATTTTTTATGGCTTGGGATTCATCCAAAATCACATAGTTGAAGTAAAACTGTTCGAGGTGCTCAACATCCATTCGTACAATGCCATAAGAAGTCAATACCACATCATAACCTCTAAACTTCCACGGATCTTTATTGCGTTGGGTGCCAGAATAGACCAGAATACTGAGATCAGGGGCAAACTTCCTAGCTTCTAGTTCCCAGTTGTAAATGAGGGAGGTCGGCATTACGAGCAAAGAGGCAAAACCTGGGTTCTCTTCTTTTTCGTAAGCAAGCAAGGCGAGGGTTTGAACCGTTTTTCCGAGCCCCATGTCATCAGCAAGACAACCGCCAAACTGGTATTCGTTCAAAAAACGTAGCCAATTGTAGCCAGCATTTTGGTAAGGGCGAAGTGATCCTTTGAACGTATTCGGGAGGGCATAGTCATCAATCGCATCAAAATGGCGTAAGCGCTCCAATTTCAAACTTAAGTTGAGGCGAATTAACTCCCCATTTTGTAATTCTCTGGCAAAGGCCAAGTGATGTTTTCTAAGAACCAACTCTTCGGCACTACGCTCCTCGATAAAGTTGAAAAGCTCGGAATAGTTGATAAACCAAGAAGCAGGGATCACTGCAATTTCTCCGTTTGGAAGTTCAAATTCGTGTTTTCCTTGAATCAATAGCTTTCGAAGTTTGGCAAATGGCACCAAATAAATTCCAAATTTGATGAGTGCTTTGACGTCAAACCAATCTATATTTTCATTGACTTCAATGGTGATTTGTGCTTTACCAATATGGTACATTTTACCATTGACTCCCTTCTTTTGAACAATTTTTATGTGGTGTTCCCGGAGGTAGTCCTCTTGGTTTCCTAGCCACTCAAACGCCTGTGTTTTTGGAAGAGCCGCTTTGCCATGGATAAATTCAAGCCCCTTTTTTTTAATGATTGTGAGATACCTTTCTTCCAACTTGGTTGTGCGGACGGTTTTGAAAAAGGTGAATTTTCCATCCTTTTCTTCGTAGCGACAGGAGTTGCCACTACCTTCTCCTGCATGCTGTATTGCCCCAAAATCAAACTCTCCATACTTGAATCGAGGTTCCAAGACAATGATATCTTCCGAAGGATTTGTGGGCACATCTTCACCAAATAAATTCTCCGTTGGGGTGCCCCCAGGAAGGAGACTTACCGATAGTAGTGCCTCAGGTGTACCTTGTTCGGTATGGATTTCAAAGCCTTTTCCTACTACATCAAACTGGGTGATTAGTGAGGTGACAAATTTTCGGTAGTATTCGGGCTCAAACTTTCGCTCTACGAGGATGGCGTTTTTATTAAAAAATGGCTGAAGTTTCTTTCCATCTATTCCTTTTTCAAAATGAAAAAGTTGTTGGTTCACAATTAGCCAGGCAGGCTCTTTACAGACTAAATAGCCTCCACAATGTTGCCAAGGAAGTTTTTGTCCTTGAAATTTGAGAATAGGGTAATATTGAGTATTAAATTCACCACGATCAAAGTGAAATTGGACGGTTGCCTTTTCGGCATGGACAGTGAGCTCTCTTCCAGTAGGATTCCCATCTGAAGCAGTCTCGAAAAGTCGCTTTCCAATCAATAAGGGTAAAATTTTTGCTCGTTTAAGTTCTAAGTTCTGAAATAGTAGTTCTTGGGTTTTCGGTTCGGCTGTCTTCGGATCAAATATTTTTCGTAAATATTCCTTGGGTTTTAAATTGCCTTTTTTCATGTAAGGCTTCACCACCACATCTTGCTGCATGCTATCCATGAGTGTGATGATTTCGTAATCCTGTGCATCAAGCCCTGAATCAAACTCCTTTGCATTAGCCGAACTAATATTTTGATAGGCATAGGTAAGTCTTCCTTTATCATCCAAAGGGACCACAAAAGATTCAAAAAGATACCCTAAATATTCATGGCTAAAAATTGAATAGATAAGTTGAAATGGCTCTTCTGGATTAACAATCATTTGAATTAAAAAACTAGTATATATACTACATTCCTATCTTTTGTAAATTAAAGGGCACTTAAAAGCTTCCTTTATAGATACGCGAACAGGAAAAATACGGAAAAAATGTGTAAAAACTGCTGTTTTTCAATTTTTTGAATAAAGCAGATCCACTAACCCTTGGGGTCCTAAGATTTATTCGATTTGCAAAAATGGATTATACGTTTTCCTCCGTAGGTTCAGTGGCTTCCTTACTTTCAGTTTTGACCTCAGGAAAAAACCGATTTTGAAAAATTAAAATAAGGGCAACTCCTATAAAAATAGAGGCATCGGCCACATTAAAAATAGGCCAAAGTGCTGTATATCCTCCCCCCCAAATAGGTACCCACTCCGGAATGTATCCCTCCCAAATATCAAAATAAAACATATCAACCACTTGGCCATGAAACCAAGGTGTAGGCGCATTGTAAGGGGCGTTGTCTAGCCACACCCCATAAAATACCGAATCCACCAAATTGCCTATGGCACCTCCCAAAATGAGTGCAATACACCAGATGTAACCTGCATGGGTATTTTTCTGGATGAGGTAGTACAAATAATACCCTATGCCCACCATGGCTACCAAGCGGAAGGAAGTTAGGATCATTTTACCATACTCAGTCCCAAGCTCCATCCCGAAGGCCATTCCAGGATTGGTGGTGTAATGAAGCTTAAACCAATCCCCAAAAATTTGAATTTGCCCAGGGCTACCAAAGTCCATCTGGAAATGAACCCACATTTTGGTGGCTTGATCTAGTATGATCACTAAAAGCGTAATTCCAAAATACTTGAGGTAGTTGTTCATGTATAAAACGTTATGCCTTTATTAGGCGCACAGCCAATTCAAAATCATCCATATCCAAAACGGTTGCTTCTCCCTCTAAGTTGCCTACCGATAGAGAGATAGCCTGCGTTTCTTCCTGAATATATCCTCCAAACAAAGCGATGGAAGCATTCACTACGGGGTTGCTATCTGAAACGAGGAGGTTGATTTTGTCCTGTACCTCCAGCCCAAGGTCCTTCCGGAGGTTTTGGATACGGTTGACCAAATCTCGGGCTACCCCCTCCTGCTTCAATTCTTCGGTCAGAGTTACATCCAATGCGACAGTTACTCCCTGATCAGAAGCTACTGACCAGCCAGGGATATCCTGGGAGCTGATCAATACTTCATCGAGTGACAACTCGATTTGTTCTCCTTCTATCGAAAGTAGGTAATGTCCTTCCCGCTCAATTTGGTTAATTTCTGCAGCTCCCCAATCCTGCAAGGCAGCGACTACAAAACGCATTTTTGGTCCCAATTTCTTCCCCAATACGGGTAAATTAGGTTTTATTTGCTTCACCAAAATGCCCGATGCATCGTCCAAATATTCGATAGCCTTGATGTTGACTTCCGTTTGGATCAGCTCTGCCACATGGGCTACTTGAGATCTGAATTTTTCGGAAAGCACTGGTACTAGAATGCGCTGCAAAGGCTGACGCACCTTCATTTTTTCTTTTTTCCGAAGGGAGTGTACTAGGGAAGAGATCGTCTGCGCCAACTCCATGCTTGTTTCCAAGTCAGGATTAATAAGGTTCTTATTGGCGGTATTCCAATTGGTCAAGTGCACGGATTCCTTGCCTATCTCTCCTGTTTCAGTCAAGTTTTTGTACAACCAATCTGCATAGAAAGGTGCAAAAGAAGCCATGAGTTGGCTGAGGGTAAAGAGGCATTCGTAAAGGGTTTCGTAAGCCGCCTGCTTATCTTCCTGCATGTCTCCTCTCCAGAATCTCTTGCGAGCGAGGCGAACGTACCAGTTGGACAGTTGATCTACTGTGAAATTTTGAATCGCACGGGTTGCCTTGGTGGCATCGTAGCCATCCATGGCTGTTTCCACTTCTAGAATGAGGGACTGCAACTTCGACAGGATCCATTGGTCTAGTTCCGTTCTCGCTTGCACTGGAATGGCTACTTCCTCTCGATAGATGAAGGCATCGAGGTTGGCATATAAGGCAAAGAAGTTGTAGGTATTCTGAAGGGTACCAAAGAAGCGGCGTTGCACTTCGGTGACCCCGTCTAAATTGAATTTTAGGTTGTCCCAAGGGTTAGCATTGCTAAGTAAGTACCAGCGCAAAGCATCGGGTCCGTACTCCTTCAGGGTTTTGAAGGGATCAACAGCATTACCGAGGCGCTTGGACATTTTGTTTCCATTTTTGTCTAGCACCAAGCCGTTGGCAATGACATTTTTAAAGGATACGCTGTCAAATAGCATCACCGACAAAGCATGAAGTGTAAAGAACCAGCCTCTTGTCTGATCCACTCCTTCAGCAATGTAATCTGCAGGGAAGTTAGCTTCAAAGACGTCCTTGTTTTCAAATGGATAGTGCCATTGAGCATAAGGCATAGCACCTGAGTCAAACCAAACATCTATCAAGTCGGTTTCACGGAACATTTTTTGTCCTTTGGGAGATTGTAAGATTACCTCATCCACATAAGGACGGTGTAGGTCTAGTTCCTTTCCGGCGTACGGAGATGAGGTCATGAAGCCTGCGGCTACAGATTTATCGATTTCTGCTTGCAGCTCCACAATGGAGCCAATACATTTTTCTTCTGTACCATCGGCCGTTCTCCAGATGGGGAGTGGAGTGCCCCAAAAACGGGAGCGGCTCAAGTTCCAGTCTACCAGATTTTCCAGCCAGTTTCCAAATCTACCAGTGCCTGTGGCCTCCGGTTTCCATTGGATGGTTTTGTTGAGTTCCACCATGCGGTCCTTGTAGGCAGTGGTTTTGATAAACCAGCTTTCGAGTGGGTAATAGAGGATAGGCTTGTCTGTTCTCCAGCAATGGGGGTAGCTGTGTTCGTATTTTTCGACCTTAAAGGCCTTGTTCTCATTTTTAAGGAGGATAGACAAGATGACATCCGTGTTTTTGTAATCTGAAGCGGTCTCGTCATCCTGCGTATAGTTTTTGACGTAGAAATCATTCGGACCAAAGGTCTTGTGCGCGCTAATCCCATGCTCTTGCATCTTGGCCACTAGGTACTCGCCAACGATGGGAAGGAATTTACCTTGACGGTCTACGACAGGCACCTCGTTGCCATGCTCATCTTGCACAAAGATGCCAGGCACTTTTTGTTGAACGAGGGTACGGAAGTCATCGGCACCAAAGGCTTTAGCCAAATGCACAATCCCCGTACCGTCTTCGGTGGTTACGTAATCCCCAGCAACTACCGTAAAGGCAGGATGCGGAAGGGCCAAGCCTGGTATTGGCAGCAGCTGCTCGTATTCCCAGCCGATCATGGTTTTTCCTTTAAACTCTTCCAGTAGTTGGTAAGGAATCAGTTTGTCTCCAGCCTGGTAGTCTTCCAGAGGCAATTCTGCGGCTTTCGAAGAAAAGTAGGAGGACACTCTTGCTTTTGCCAAAATCACATCCACAGGAAGGTGGGTGTAGGGATTGAAGGTGCGTACCTTGACATAATCAAGGTTTTCTCCGATGGCTAGGGCCGAGTTGGAAGGCAAGGTCCAGGGGGTAGTGGTCCAGGCAAGGATGTAGGTGTTGTTTTGTCCCTTGAGTTTAAACTGACCAGTTATCGAGGTGTCTTTTACTTCGCGGTAGCAGCCAGGCTGGTTGAGCTCGTGCGAACTTAATCCCGTGCCGGCTGCGGGAGAGAAGGGTTGTATGGTATAGCCTTTGTAGAGTAGGCCTTTGTCGTAAAGTTGCTTGAGGAGATGCCAAAGGGACTCGATGTAGTTGGAATCAAAAGTGATATAGGGATCTTCTAGGTCCACCCAATAGCCGATTTTTTCGGTGAGTTCGTCCCATTCATTTTTGAAACGCATGACCGTTTCCCGGCACTTTTTATTGTACTCAGCGACGGTGATTGTTTTCCCAATATCTTCTTTGGTGATGCCTAACTCCTTTTCTACTTGAAGTTCCACAGGAAGTCCGTGTGTATCCCATCCCCCTTTTCGTTTGACTTGAAATCCACGCAGGGTTTTGTAGCGGCAAAAGATATCCTTGAGGGTACGCGCCATGACATGGTGGATACCGGGTGTACCGTTGGCAGAAGGGGGTCCTTCAAAAAAAGTAAAGGTTTTGGCTCCTTCTCGGTTGGAGATGGATTTCTCGAAAATCAGATTTTCTTTCCAATACTGAAGAATTGACTCGCCGATATGGGGGTAGTCAACCTGCTTAAATTCCTGGTACGTTTTCACTGCGTCTATTCTGGTGGAATAAAGAAAAGTTTGTTTTCCCTTTTTTTAAAGAAAAAGGAATCGAGAATACTTCGTCAATTTGACTGGGCATTCGGCTCAAAACAAGGCACAAAGATAGAAGAATTGGCCGTTCCTAGAAAGAAAATCACAGGAGGATTCTTAGGTAGCTTGAATCCTCTACTTTAAGGGAAGTGAGGTGGTACTATTGGCAAAACCGTTTTTTCTATCCAAAAAAGATTAGGCTAGCGTATCAACGGCGAGCTTGTAGGTGGGGTCTTCCAGAATATTTATTTCAATAAGTTCATCGGCATTGGCAAGCAGGCGTCGGCAATCTGGGCTTAAATGCCGAAGTTGGACCTTCTTGCCTACCTTATGATAGCGTTCCGTAATTTTGTTCAAAGCTTCAATGGCGGACATATCCACCACTCGGCTTTCAGCAAAGTCAATGATGACTTCTTTTGGATCATTGTACACATCAAACTTTTCTCCGAAGGCACTGGTTGAACCAAAAAATAAAGGGCCAAAAATCTCGTAATGTTTTACTCCCTGATCATCTGTAAATTTACGTGCCCGAATTCTTTTGGCGTTGTCCCAAGCAAAAAATAGGGCAGCAAGCACTACTCCAATTAGTACAGCTAAGGCGAGATTGTGTAAAACAGCAGTGACGCCAGTAACCAAGACCATCAAAAAAACATCTTTTTTTGGCATTTTGGTAAAGGTTCTTAAGCTAGCCCATTCAAAAGTACCAATGGCTACCATAATCATTAATCCTGTTAGGGCTGCCATGGGTACCTGCTCGATGAGGCTGGAGCCAAACCGAATAAATACCAAAAGCATGAGTGAAGCAACGATGCCAGAAAGTCGGGCACGGGCCCCAGAAGAGATGTTGATTAAACTTTGTCCAATCATTGCACAACCGCCCATGCCAGAGAAAAAGCCCGAGACCACATTGGCTAGCCCTTGTGCTACGGCTTCCTTGTTGCCACGGCCACGTGTTTCGGTGATTTCGTCTACAATGTTTAGGGTAAGGAGGGATTCAATCAAGCCTACCCCAGCCATGATGAGGGAGTAGGGAAATATCAGGATGAGGGTATCCCAGGTGATGGGTAGATTAGGAATATGAAAGGGAGGGAATTCACCTTTGATGCTTGCAATATCTCCCACTGTTTTGGTTTCCAAACCAAATAGTGCAACTACCACAAATACGACTAAGATAGCGGTAAGTGTTGCTGGTACGGCCTTGGTTAATTTGGGTAACCCCCAGATTATAGCCATGGCCAGGAGTACTAGGCCCGTAAATGAATACGCTGAAGTACCACTTAGCCATTCTCCTTCACTTGTTTTAAATTGATCTAGTTGGGATAAGAAAATGATAATAGCTAAGCCATTGACAAAACCAAAGATGACGGGGTGGGGTACTAGGCGAATAAATTTCCCAAGTTTTACCACTCCTGCTAAAATTTGAATAAGCCCCGAAAGGATAACTGCCGCAAAGACGTATTCTACCCCTTGTGTGGCCGCGAGGGTGACGATGACTACTGCAATAGCTCCGGTAGCTCCAGATATCATGCCTGGGCGACCACCCAAAATGGAGGTCACCAAACCCATCACAAAGGCAGCATACAGGCCAGTAAGTGGCGAAAGACCTGCAATAAATGCAAAAGCCACAGCCTCTGGAACCAAGGCAAGGGCAACAGTCACTCCGGAAAGCACCTCTGTTTTGTAGTCCACACGTTGGTTAAAGTCAAAAAGATTAAAGAAATTTTTCATTAAAATAGGGGAGCTAGTTGTAGTAGGTGAAGTTGAAATCAGGGAAGCAATAAAATGGCGCTTGCTTAGTGATCGAATTCATTTAGGGGAATATCCTCTTTCTTAAAAGAGAGCTGCAAACTTAAAGAAAAAAGAATTGGTAGTTTTTTTATACGAATTGCTAATTAATAGACCTGTAATTGGCCTTATTTTTGATTAGAAATAAATAAAATAGTAGTTTTTAAAAGTAAAAATCTACTTCACCCAAAAAACCACTGTGATGACCGAACAACAACTGCTTGCCTTAGAAGAAGCTATTTCAGCCTTAAGAGAAAAATTAACTGGAGACATGTTTGCTGACATGGAAATTAGGGATCAAATTCACAACTTAGAAATGCAGCTCAAGGGAGTAAAGCCCCTGGATTCACATTTTGATTGCATTGGCTGCGGAAGCTGATCTGTAATCCTACCGTGCCACAGTATTTTATTGCTTACAAACCCTTCGGAATGCTTACCCAGTTTAGTGGGGATGGTCTTACTCTAGCATCATTGAAAGATTTCCCAAAGGAAGTGTATCCAGTGGGACGTTTGGACAAGGATAGCGAGGGCTTGCTACTCCTTACAGACGATAAAGGATTGAATCACCAGTTGCTCAATCCACGATTTGCACACCAGCGCACCTATTTTGTACAGGTGGAGGGCGTTCCAACTCCTCAGGCTTTGGCGCAATTGCAAGCCGGTGTGAGGATCCAAGTGGATGGGAAGCCCTATCACACCAAACCTGCCTTGGTTAAGCTACTGGAACAAGCCCCAATTCTTCCCGACCGAGATCCTCCTATTCGCTATCGAGCAGCTATCCCAGATAGCTGGCTCACCCTAACCTTGATTGAAGGAAAAAACCGCCAAGTACGAAAGATGACCGCTGCTGTTGGCTTTCCTACCTTACGATTGGTCCGTTATTCGATGGAGAAAATCTCCATTGAAGGAATGGTGGTGGGAGAAGTTAGGGAGCTGAGTCAAGAGCTAGTTTTCCGTGCGCTTGGATTGACTGGGTTTGCCAATGCAAAAACTAATCGTAGGTCTTAAAAATTCCTAAAATTGGATGGCTTGCTCGACAATCCGGTTGCGATCACGTAAGATTGGGGATTGGCACAAATTCAACTAATTTAGCTCCGCCAAAACGTATATTAAAAAATCGAGTCACATGCATCAGGAAAAAATTGCGGAAGTCATTCAGGAAGTGAAGAAAGTAGTAGTAGGCCAAGACAAGATGATCAATCGCTTGTTGATAGGCTTATTTACCAATGGGCACATTTTATTGGAAGGGGTGCCAGGACTAGCCAAAACCTTGACCGTGAATACACTGGCGAAGGTACTCCATTTGGATTTTAATCGAATTCAGTTTACGCCAGATTTGTTGCCAGCAGATTTGATTGGAACAATGATTTACAATCAGCAGGCCTCTAATTTTGAGGTAAAGAAAGGTCCTATTTTTTCGAATGTAATCTTGGCGGATGAAGTCAACCGCTCTCCTGCCAAAGTGCAGTCAGCCCTATTGGAGGCCATGCAAGAAAAGCAGGTAACCATTGGAGAAACTACCTACCCCTTGGATCGACCCTTCTTGGTGTTGGCAACCCAAAACCCAGTCGATCAGGAAGGCACTTATCCCCTTCCGGAAGCTCAGGTGGATCGTTTTATGATGAAGGTACATATTGATTACCCGAGTAAATCGGACGAGATGGAGGTCATGCGCAGAATGTCCAACATGCAATATACTGCCGATGTGCAGCCCATTCTTTCAAAGCAGGATATTTTTGACATCCGGGATCAAATAAACAAGGTCACCTTGGCAGAGCCTTTGGAGCATTACATCATCGAATTAGTCTTTGCTACCCGTTTCCCTATGGATTATGGATTGAAGGACGAAGCGAAATACATCCTTTTTGGAGTTTCACCTCGTGCCAGTATCAACTTAAATTTGGCGGCGAAGGCGGTTGCTTTTATGGATGGGCGAGATTACGTGCTGCCTGAGGACATCAAAGAAATTGCCGAAGACGTGTTGAACCACCGTATTTTGCTCAATTACGAGGCCGAAGCAGATCAGGTGAGCACTCGAGATCTTGTTAAAACATTACTTGAAAAAGTGCCCATCAACAAGTCCTTAACATTGAAGTAACATCAAAACCCCTTTAAAAAGGCTTTTCGAATGAAAAGCCTTTTTTTATGCCCTGTTCGTTAAATACAGGTTAATTGAGGCACTATTTTTTAAAAAAAGGGTAATTCGATTTTCCCATTAAAGTAATACTAAGAGGACACCTTTGTAGCGTAATAAAAAATAAAACCCCAAATATAATTTTTACACTAATGAAAAAACGGTCAAACTTGCTAGCCTTAATCCTGCTCGTTAGTGGCTTGTTAACAAGCTGTATTGAAGGTAATGATAAACCAACCGATGAAACGGAAGGGGGAACTACCTCTAGTGTGGTTGTTAATTCTAATATTACCACTAATACTACTTGGGCTACTGGTAAGGTTTATGTTTTATCCGGTAGAATTACAGTTACCTCAGGTGCTACTCTCACCATCCAACCCGGAGTGATTGTAAAAGGGGAGGTTGGATCTGGTGCAAATGCTTCAGCATTGGTTATTGCAAGAGGGGCAAAAATTAATGCAGCAGGAACTTCATCCCAACCGATTATTTTCACTTCGATAGCGGATGAAATAATGCCTGGTCAAATCGCTTCTCCCAATATGGATCCAACGCTTGAAGGACTTTGGGGAGGGGTATTAATTTTAGGAAATGCCAAAGGTTCATTTGCTGGCGGGGTTACTGAAATTCAAATTGAAGGTATTCCAGCTTCCGATACCAACGGTTTGTATGGTGGAACAAATGATGCAGATAATTCAGGAGTGTTGAAATATGTTTCTATCCGTCATGGTGGAGCAAATATTGGTGAAGGCAACGAGATCAATGGCCTTACTTTGGGAGGTGTAGGTTCTGGAACCGTAATCGAAAATATTGAAGTAGTTGCCAATCAAGACGATGGTATCGAGTGGTTTGGTGGAACAGTATCGGTTAAGAATGCGCTGATCTGGAACTCTGGTGATGATGCAGTAGATACCGACCAAGCGTGGGCTGGCACACTTGACAACTTCTTGATCATTTGCGGGAAAAACACAGACCATGCACTTGAAATTGACGGTCCAGAGGGGACATATGTTGCTGCTCACACTGTAAAAAATGGCTCTGTAAAAGGCCACCCGGCCTCCGAGTTTGGTGATTTCAGATCTAAAGCAAGAGGAACTTTTGAAAATCTCTATTTCTTCGGATTTCCCGCTCCAGCGGATACCTATAATGGTGTAGCCAATGCAGGAAGAGGGGATCTCTCCTTGGCAGATGCTGCTGTAGTACAAAACTATACGGATAATGTATTGGTGTTTAACAAACTAGAGGCTACTCTTAAGGATGGAGTGAATTTAGCCACTGCTTTCCGTAACGGCACAGATGTTCATGCAAGCACAGTACTATTGAAGGCCAATACCGTAGGTGCTACTAAGTCAGCATTTGCTGGCTGGACTTGGGCATCTGCTTCTAGCGCCTTAGACGATTTTAATTAATACACTAAAACTAAAAGAAAGGAAGGTCTTGCAAGGATCCTTCCTTTCCATATTAAACTTTCTTCTTCATTTACTATACGCTGTATGTCAACCAAGAAACAAGAGTTACCAATCAAACCCCTACTAATTCTTTTACTTCTCATTGCTTTCCAATTTATTACGGGCTTTGTTTTTGCCCAAAATGGAACCATTAGAGGGGCTATTTTTGATGAATCCACAGGAGAGCCTCTTTTTGGGGTCTCCGTTTTGGTTAAAGAAACTTCTACAGGAGCAGTAACTGATTTTGATGGAAAATTTGAAATCCAAGTTGCTCCTGGTAGCTACATGCTACAAATCTCTTACATCTCATTCTCCTCCATTTCACTGACAGAAGTACTAGTGGAAGCAGATAAGGTGACGGTGCTCCCCGATATCCTGATGAAAGAAGAAGAATCGGAGTTGGAGACTGTAACCGTATCTGCTGCTGCGATCCGTACGACAGAATCTGCCTTGATGTCTGTGAAACGGAATGCTCCCAATTTGTTGGACGGGATCTCTGCAAGTACTTTCCGTCAAATTGGTGACGGAGATGCAGCTTCTGCAGTAAAGCGCGTTACAGGCGTATCCATTGAAGGAGGGAAGTACGTGTATGTGCGAGGACTAGGTGATCGTTACACCAAAACCGTATTGAACGGAGTAGATATCCCTGGATTGGATCCAGACCGAAATACCATTCAAATGGATATTTTTCCTACCAATGTGATTGACAACATTATGGTGTCGAAGTCTTTTACTGCCGAACTTCCAGCTGATTTTACTGGGGGAGTAGTCGATATCGAAACCAAAGATTTCCCTGAAGAGAAAACCTTTAAACTAAGTGTTTCGGGTGGAGTGAATCCATCCATGCACTTCAATAAGAATTACCTGACCTATCAGGGAGGTAAAACAGATTGGTTGGGTTACGATGACGGTACCCGTGCCAATCCTACGGGTGGCAAAACCACCATTCCACAATTTGGTGAAGTTGTTGGGAATCCTAACGGAGCAAAGGGGCAAGAATTTCAGCAGCTCCTAAGAGGTTTTAACAAGACTTTGGGTACGAGTGCCCAAACTTCCTTGATGGATTTTGGATTGGGACTTTCCTTGGGTAACCAAATTGCCCGCCCTAAAGCTACTTGGGGTTACAATGCCGCGTTGACCTACAAGAATGAAACCGAATTTTATCAAGATGCCCAGTTTAATCTTTTTGCAAAGCCGATTGACTCCAATGAAACAGAATTGGAATCATTAGAAAGACAAGTAGGAAATTATGGAGTAAACAATATCCTCCTTGGAGGATTGGCAGGGATTGCTTTGAAAACTAAAACTTCGAAATACAAGCTCAATTTACTTCATCTTCAAAACGGAGAGTCTAAAGCTGGACTTTTCTCATTTGAAAACACCAATCTAGGAGCAAATTTTGAAGCGTCCCAGTACAACTTGGAGTACAGTCAGCGAGGACTTTCTAGTATTTTGCTTTCTGGAACTCACTTTATCCAAGGAAGGTCTTGGGAAGTTAATTGGAAGTTGGCCCCTACCCGCTCTACTATCGAAGATCCAGATATTCGTTTTACTCGATTTAGACTTCCTACCAATACCATTTCTTCAGAAGTGGGTTTGCCTACTAGAATTTGGAGAAACTTGGAGGAATATAACGTGGCCTCAAAAATTGATTTAACTAAGAATCTAACTGCTTTTTCACGTGAGGCGAAAATCAAAATGGGCGGTGCTTATACCTTCAAATACAGAGATTTTGAAATTCAAAGTTTTCAATTCCCAACGGGAGCGACTTCCTTGGACGGAAATCCCAATTCTATCCTAAATGAGTCGAATTTGTTTTCTGCTACCAACAGAAATGGGGTTCGGTATAATCCTGATTTCATTCCAAACAATCCCAATAAATACCAGGGGTATGTTACAAATTTTGCAGGATATGGATCCTTTGAGTCGAGCCCAACCCAAAATTTAAAAGCCATCTTGGGCTTAAGAGTGGAACAGTTTAACCAATTCTACACAGGCACCAACCAGACTGGAACTCTTAATTATGACCTAGTTGAGATGCTAGATGATTTAGATTTTTTCCCTACGCTTAACTTGGTTTGGAATCTAAAGGAAACTCAGAATTTACGCTTCTCGGCGGCAAGAACCATTGCGAGACCTTCGTTTAAGGAACTCTCATTCGCGGAAATTCTTGACCCGATTACAGGTAGAACATTCATTGGTGGTTTGTTCCAAGAAACGGCAAATGGCGGTTCTGAAGTGCTTTGGGATGGTAATTTGAGATCTACCCATATCAACAACTTCGATGTGCGTTGGGAAATGTTCCAACCCAAAGGAGAAATGTGGTCTTTAGGAGCGTTTTATAAGACTTTTGAAAATCCAATCGAAATCGTACAATTCCTTTCTGATCCAGGATCTTTCCAACCAAGAAACGTAGGAAATGGAACTGTTTTGGGGGTTGAGTTGGAATTCAGAAAGTCGCTGAAGTTTATTAGCTCGAGCCTTGAAAAATTCCAGTGGAATACCAACTTGACCCTTACCGAGTCACAAATTACCATGTCTGCTACGGAAAAAAGATCTAGACAGCTTACAGCGCGTGAAGGCCAAAAAATTGGTAATACGCGAGATATGGCTGGTCAGGCACCTTACATTATTAATACAGGCATTGCCTTTTCTGACTTCAGCACTGGTTGGGAAGCAGGTATTTATTACAACGTCCAGGGACCAACGTTGAACATGGTAGGCTTTGGTAACCGTACAGATACATTTGCTGTACCTTTCAATTCTTTGAATTTAAACATCAACAAAAGCTTCGGTGCAGACGAGCGCATTCGTGCCAGCTTTGGTGTTCAAAACCTATTGAATGATAAGCGTGAATTTGTGTTCAGTTCTTACGGAACACAAGACCAGTACTTTACACAGCTTGCTCCAGGCGTTCGTGCCAACTTTAGTTTAGGTTTTTCTTTCTAATCTTAATTGAACAATTTTGGAAGCCACCTTCGGGTGGCTTTTTTTATTTCTAACCAATAGGAAGTAATTATTTGGCACCAAATTTTCCTACTCTCCCAACTATAAAAAATTTTCCTCTGCCCTTTGCCCTTGTCCTTCTGATACCTTATTCACGGTACGATTTGACCTAATCCAACCCATTGACACCCCTCCTTCACCCTGAGGCTGGGGAGATTGATTGTACTCTCGCAAAGCCGACAAGGGGTTTTTATTGAGAGGGATTACTTTTTTTAACGGTAATGTTGGAGGAGAATATCCACAATGCGTTCGGCAGTTTTGCCGTCCCAAAGAGGGATGCCTTGGTACTGTTTCCATTCTCCGCGTAGGATTTTATCCAAGTAAGGCTTGAGATTTTTTGGATTGGTGCCTACTAGTTCGTTGGTCCCAAAATGAATCGTCTCGGCGCGCTCGGTGTTGTCTCGTAGTGTAAGACAAGGCACGTTCATTACTGAAGCTTCTTCCGTCACGCCTCCCGAGTCTGTGATAATCCCCTTGGCGTGCTGAACCAAGTAGTTAAATTCCAAGTAGCCTAGCGGACTGATCAAATGAAGATTCGGTGCTGAGATTCCCAATTGTTCTAAATTTCTGGCTGTTCGAGGATGTACTGGAAAAATCAAAGGTAGTCCAGCGGTTCCTTTCAAAATAGCCTCCATCAATTCGCGTAGCGACTCCACCTCATCCACATTAGCAGGGCGATGCAAAGTGATTACAAAATATTCTTTAGGGATCAATTGGTCAAAGGGAGCACCTTGAGGCTTGGTGAATCGAGGTTGCTGAGCGAGCAGCGTATCGATCATTGTATTGCCCACAAAATGAATCTTTTCTTCCGGTACACTTGCATTCCGCAAGTTGGTATTGGCGATTTGGGAGGTGGTGAAAAAGTGATCCGTGATCGAGTCGGTGACCATGCGGTTGATTTCTTCTGGCATGCTGAGGTCGCCAGAACGGATGCCCGCTTCTACGTGGGCTACTTCGATTTGTAATTTTTTTGCTGAAATGGAACAGGCAAGTGTGCTAGTCACATCTCCTACGACCAACACTAAGTCCGGGCGATGGGTAATTAATTCCTGTTCAAAGGCTACCATAATTGCAGCAGTTTGCTCGGCCTGAGTGCCACCACCCCCACCGAGATTGGCATCGGGAGCAGGAATGTTTAGTTGCTCAAAAAAGGCCCCAGACATGTTTTTATCGTAATGCTGCCCTGTATGCACGAGTCGAAATTCCACGGCAATGTCCTCGCGTTGCTTCTTTTGCAAAGCATGAATCAGGGGAGCAATTTTCATAAAGTTGGGCCGAGCACCGGCTACAAGTGTAAAAAGGGGCATAAAAACAGGGAAAGATCATGTAAAAGTAACCGATTCTCTCTATTTTTTTTCGGGTTAGTGAAATGTAGGAAGGATTCGAGAGCAGCAATTTAAATGCTAAGAGGCATTTTTATTTTCTTAGGGTATTGGAACGGGGAGATTGTCTTTTTTAAATTGGAAGAAATGCCTTGTTTTTTGTTTCTTTGTTAGACTAAATTTTTAATCACCCCCTTTTTATGGGAAAGTTGCTGCGTAGCCTACACCTTTTTGCATTTTTGTTGTTCCTTGGATTGGCTTCCTGTGTGGAATCTGTTGAAAATCAAGTTCAAATTTATGATAACAACTTTTCAAAATTAGATCTGGCTAATTTTGAAAATGGGCGATTATTTATCTGGAGAAACGATACCATTGCAGGTTATTACAACAACGAGGAAGTGGCCGTTACCCTTTACGACTTGCCTGCCCACAATTATTTAAAGTTGACTGCTGAGATCTTAATTCACGACAGCTGGGACGGTAACTGGGACGATGGGATTTCTGGTCCTGATTACTGGTTTATGGGTGTCGATAGCATTGATGTCGTTCGCACTACCTTTTCAAATAGTCCTTGTGTATCTTCGTATTGCTTGTACCAATCTTTTCCCAACGATTTTTTTAGACAAAATCACCCGAAAACTGGAGCTATTGAAACCAACCTGCCAAGCTTGTGTCTTGGATCTTTTACCTCCACGAGCCGATTCCGTGTAGAAAAGCTTATCGAACATTCCAAAGTGGATTCTGTTCGGTTTTTCATGCGGGACGAGCTCAAGCAAACCAATAGCCCTTCGCCTATTTGTGATGAATCTTGGTCGATTGCCAAAATTTCTATTTTAGCCATTCAAACCAATTCCAGATGAAAATAAGAATACTTGCGGCTGCGATTGGAATGTTGGGGATGCTTGCATGCGGTCAGGGAACCAGAGCTCAAAGTATTGCAGTGGGAGCGCCTTCATTGGAAGACTACCTTCGTAGATTGCAGTTGACCGGAAAAGTGGATTCTGCCTCCTCTTTTATGATTCGCCCATTGCTACCTACAGCCGCATTTGGATTAGCACATGGGTTTGATTTGGAGGGAAACTTGGTAGATCTGGATTCTTCAAGTTACCACCAACGTCTTGGTAAGCAAGGTAAATTTTTATTTCTCCCTGCTTTGTACAAAAGTCAATACACCTCTACCTATCCATTTGCCACGAACGATGGCGCCATGATTCCTAATCGGGGATTGCAGCAGGTAATTAGCTTGGGAGCTTTTGTCGAATGGTGGAAATTCAGTTTGCAGTTGCAACCCGAACTGGTTAAAGCCCAAAACAAGGAGTTCATAGGTTTTCCGATTGAACAGCAATCCACCATCCTATTTTATTACGAGTACTTAAATCGGATCGATTTACCCGAGCGTTTTGGTGAGAGCGCCTTTCAACAGTTAGTTCCAGGACAATCCAGCTTTCGCTTAAACTTGGATGCTATTTCCTTGGGGATATCTACCGAGAACCTTTGGTGGGGACCTGGTAGACGAAACTCCCTTTTGATGGGAAATTCTGCCCCTGGTTTTTTGCATTACACGATGAATACGCGTCGACCCATTCAATCTGCCATTGGTTCATTTGAAGGGCAAGTTTTGACTGGAAGGTTGAAGGCGTCTAATTTTCTACCTCCACATTCTGATTACAACTTTCAGCAGATGGATGTATATTATCCAAAAAAAGAAGACGGGGATCGTCAATTTTCAGGGATGATCGTTACCTACCAACCCAAGTGGGTTCCTGGTTTGTTTTTTGGATATGCATCCGTCAATAATGTGTACCGTTCGGAAATTGCCGATTTAGAGGATGTGCTTCCAATATTTAACGGGAGAAAGAAAAACCAGCAAGTGCTGGATACTATCCAATCCAAACGGCAGCAGTTTAGTGCAGGCTTTTTCCGATGGATAGATCCCAAAGGGCACTTTGAATTTTATGGGGAATTTGGGACGCGGGATAATGATCGTCCATTCATTGATTTTATTACAACTCCAGAATCAGGAAGAGCATTTACTTTCGGATTTTCGCACTTGATGGACTTGAAAAAAGAAAATCGCTTTTTGGAGTTAAGTTCTGAGATGACCTTTTCTGGACAAACAATCCGAGAAAATATCCGACAACTCCGCACCTGGTACATTCACGATCACGTGAGGCATGGTTACACGCATCGAGGGCAACCCTTGGGTCTGGGTAACGGTCCGGCAAGTAATCAAATCTTTGCAGGAATTGCATGGGTAGAAGGAATGAAAAAAATAGGGATTGAATTAGAGCGAATCGAATACAACAATGATTTTTATTATTTCCGCTACGAAGAAGTGAAGGATTTTAGAAATAAATACGTCGATTTGGTCTTTTCACTTGCGCCAGAATGGAGGTTTGGCGACTTACTAGTTTCAGGTAAATTTCAATACGTGAATACGTTGAATTACAAATGGTACTTGGAAAATAAACCTGAAAAATGGTTTATACCCGGATATGATCGAACCAATTTTGTTGGGCAGCTGGGACTAACCTACCTGTTTCGATAAACAATAAATGATGCCTATGCTTGCAACAAAAAATGCAGTAGTAGCGGTTTCTTATACCCTACTGGTGGATGATGGAGAGACGGGGTTCCGTTGGTACGAAACGGTGACTGATAGGGATCCATTTTACTTTTTATTTGGTCACCACAACATTCTACCCAAGCTGGAAGAAGCTTTGGAAGGAAAGGCTGTTGGAGATAGTTTTGCGATTACCATTGATTTTGAAAATGGGTATGGAGACTACGATCCAGCCAAAAAAGTGATTATTCCCAAGGCTAATTTTAAGGAGGAAGGTAAAAAAAATAGAGATTTACTGCGTATAGGCAACGTCATTCCGATGCAAGACGATAAAGGAAATCAGATGCGAGGTGAAGTGCTTAAGGTGGATTACATGGGTGTACATTTGGATTTTAATTCCCCCTTAGCTGGATTGGACCTTCAGTTTGAAGGAAAAATAGTCAGCATTAGAGAAGCCTTACCAGAAGAGATGGACCATGGACATGTCCATGGTCCATCTCTTCTGGTAAGGCTTCTCTAATGCTGACTATTTTTCCTTCAAACTGAAGGTCCAATCCAGCTAAGGGGGAATTAAAATCCAAATGTACACCCATGTAATCCACCTTAAGCACTTCACCTCGCATCTGATTTCCTTTATCGTCTTGCATCGGAATGACGTTGCCTATACGCAGTAAATCTCTATTTTTTTTACCTTCCTCCTTAAAATTAGCCTTGGGAATAATCACTTTTTTGGCTGGATCGTAGTCTCCATACCCATTTTCAAAATCAATGGTAATCGCAAAACTATCTCCAACAGCCTTTCCTTCCAAAGCTTCTTCCAGCTTGGGTAGAATGTTGTGGTGACCAAATAAAAAGTAAAATGGATCCCTATCAGTCACCGTTTCGTACCAACGGAACCCCGTCTCTCCATCATCCACCAGTAGGGTATAAGAAACCGCTACTACTGCATTTTTTGTTGCAAGCATAGGCATCATTTATTGTTTATCGAAACAGGTAGGTTAGTCCCAGCTGCCCAACAAAATTGGTTCGATCATATCCGGGTATAAACCATTTTTCAGGTTTATTTTCCAAGTACCATTTGTAATTCAACGTATTCACGTATTGAAATTTACCTGAAACTAGTAAGTCGCCAAACCTCCATTCTGGCGCAAGTGAAAAGACCAAATCGACGTATTTATTTCTAAAATCCTTCACTTCTTCGTAGCGGAAATAATAAAAATCATTGTTGTATTCGATTCGCTCTAATTCAATCCCTATTTTTTTCATTCCTTCTACCCATGCAATTCCTGCAAAGATTTGATTACTTGCCGGACCGTTACCCAGACCCAAGGGTTGCCCTCGATGCGTGTAACCATGCCTCACGTGATCGTGAATGTACCAGGTGCGGAGTTGTCGGATATTTTCTCGGATTGTTTGTCCAGAAAAGGTCATCTCAGAACTTAACTCCAAAAAGCGATTTTCTTTTTTCAAGTCCATCAAGTGCGAAAATCCGAAAGTAAATGCTCTTCCTGATTCTGGAGTTGTAATAAAATCAATGAATGGACGATCATTATCCCGCGTCCCAAATTCCCCATAAAATTCAAAGTGCCCTTTGGGATCTATCCATCGGAAAAAGCCTGCACTAAACTGCTGCCGTTTGGATTGGATAGTATCCAGCACTTGCTGGTTTTTCTTTCTCCCGTTAAATATTGGAAGCACATCCTCTAAATCGGCAATTTCCGAACGGTACACATTATTGACGGATGCATATCCAAAAAACAAACCAGGAACCCACTTGGGTTGGTAGGTAACGATCATCCCTGAAAATTGACGATCCCCGTCTTCTTTTTTTGGATAATATACATCCATCTGCTGAAAGTTGTAATCAGAATGTGGAGGTAGAAAATTAGACGCCTTCAACCTTCCAGTCAAAACTTGCCCTTCAAATGAACCAATGGCAGATTGAATGGGTCGACGCGTATTCATCGTGTAATGCAAAAAACCAGGGGCAGAATTTCCCATCAAAAGGGAGTTTCGTCTACCAGGTCCCCACCAAAGGTTCTCGGTAGATATCCCCAAGGAAATAGCATCCAAGTTTAAGCGAAAGCTGGATTGTCCTGGAACTAACTGTTGAAAGGCGCTCTCACCAAAACGCTCGGGTAAATCGATCCGATTTAAGTACTCGTAATAAAATAGGATGGTGGATTGCTGTTCAATCGGAAAACCTATGAACTCCTTGTTTTGGGCTTTAACCAGTTCGGGTTGCAACTGCAAACTGAATTTCCACCATTCGACAAAAGCTCCCAAGCTAATTACCTGCTGCAATCCCCGATTAGGAATCATGGCGCCATCGTTCGTGGCAAATGGATAGGTAGAGGTGTATTGACTTTTGTACAAAGCAGGGAGAAATAAAAATTTACCTTGCTTACCAAGACGTTGGTGGTAACTTGAAGAATCCAGATCTACCAAGTTTCCCTCCAAATCAAACCCATGTGCTAATCCAAATGCGGCTGTAGGTAGCAATGGGCGAATCATAAAAGAGGAGGCAGAATCCACTTTTCCGGTCAACTGCAATCTACGAAGGTAGTCTTCCAATGAAGGCGCTCCCACTGCAATACTTTGAGCTCTGGTTCCCTGACCGCATGCAAGCATCCCCAACATTCCAATCGCAGCCGCAAGTATTCTTATTTTCATCTGGAATTGGTTTGAATGGCTAAAATAGAAATTTTGGCAATCGACCAAGATTCATCACAAATAGGCGAAGGGCTATTGGTTTGCTTGAGCTCGTCCCGCATGAAAAACCGAACAGAATCCACTTTGGAATGTTCGATAAGCTTTTCTACACGGAATCGGCTCGTGGAGGTAAAAGATCCAAGACACAAGCTTGGCAGGTTGGTTTCAATAGCTCCAGTTTTCGGGTGATTTTGTCTAAAAAAATCGTTGGGAAAAGATTGGTACAAGCAATACGAAGATACACAAGGACTATTTGAAAAGGTAGTGCGAACGACATCAATGCTATCGACACCCATAAACCAGTAATCAGGACCAGAAATCCCATCGTCCCAGTTACCGTCCCAGCTGTCGTGAATTAAGATCTCAGCAGTCAACTTTAAATAATTGTGGGCAGGCAAGTCGTAAAGGGTAACGGCCACTTCCTCGTTGTTGTAATAACCTGCAATGGTATCGTTTCTCCAGATAAATAATCGCCCATTTTCAAAATTAGCCAGATCTAATTTTGAAAAGTTGTTATCATAAATTTGAACTTGATTTTCAACAGATTCCACACAGGAAGCCAATCCAAGGAACAACAAAAATGCAAAAAGGTGTAGGCTACGCAGCAACTTTCCCATAAAAAGGGGGTGATTAAAAATTTAGTCTAACAAAGAAACAAAAAACAAGGCATTTCTTCCAATTTAAAAAAGACAATCTCCCCGTTCCAATACCCTAAGAAAATAAAAATGCCTCTTAGCATTTAAATTGCTGCTCTCGAATCCTTCCTACATTTCACTAACCCGAAAAAAAATAGAGAGAATCGGTTACTTTTACATGATCTTTCCCTGTTTTTATGCCCCTTTTTACACTTGTAGCCGGTGCTCGGCCCAACTTTATGAAAATTGCTCCCCTGATTCATGCTTTGCAAAAGAAGCAACGCGAGGACATTGCCGTGGAATTTCGACTCGTGCATACAGGGCAGCATTACGATAAAAACATGTCTGGGGCCTTTTTTGAGCAACTAAACATTCCTGCTCCCGATGCCAATCTCGGTGGGGGTGGTGGCACTCAGGCCGAGCAAACTGCTGCAATTATGGTAGCCTTTGAACAGGAATTAATTACCCATCGCCCGGACTTAGTGTTGGTCGTAGGAGATGTGACTAGCACACTTGCCTGTTCCATTTCAGCAAAAAAATTACAAATCGAAGTAGCCCACGTAGAAGCGGGCATCCGTTCTGGCGACCTCAGCATGCCAGAAGAAATCAACCGCATGGTCACCGACTCGATCACGGATCACTTTTTCACCACCTCCCAAATCGCCAATACCAACTTGCGGAATGCAAGTGTACCGGAAGAAAAGATTCATTTTGTGGGCAATACAATGATCGATACGCTGCTCGCTCAGCAACCTCGATTCACCAAGCCTCAAGGTGCTCCCTTTGACCAATTGATCCCTAAAGAATATTTTGTAATCACTTTGCATCGCCCTGCTAATGTGGATGAGGTGGAGTCGCTACGCGAATTGATGGAGGCTATTTTGAAAGGAACCGCTGGACTACCTTTGATTTTTCCAGTACATCCTCGAACAGCCAGAAATTTAGAACAATTGGGAATCTCAGCACCGAATCTTCATTTGATCAGTCCGCTAGGCTACTTGGAATTTAACTACTTGGTTCAGCACGCCAAGGGGATTATCACAGACTCGGGAGGCGTGACGGAAGAAGCTTCAGTAATGAACGTGCCTTGTCTTACACTACGAGACAACACCGAGCGCGCCGAGACGATTCATTTTGGGACCAACGAACTAGTAGGCACCAATCCAAAAAATCTCAAGCCTTACTTGGATAAAATCCTACGCGGAGAATGGAAACAGTACCAAGGCATCCCTCTTTGGGACGGCAAAACTGCCGAACGCATTGTGGATATTCTCCTCCAACATTACCGTTAAAAAAAGTAATCCCTCTCAATAAAAACCCCTTGTCGGCTTTGCGAGAGTACAATCAATCTCCCCAGCCTCAGGGTGAAGGAGGGGTGTCAATGGGTTGGATTAGGTCAAATCGTACCGTGAATAAGGTATCAGAAGGACAAGGGCAAAGGGCAGAGGAAAATTTTTTATAGTTGGGAGAGTAGGAAAATTTGGTGCCAAATAATTACTTCCTATTGGTTAGAAATAAAAAAAGCCACCCGAAGGTGGCTTCCAAAATTGTTCAATTAAGATTAGAAAGAAAAACCTAAACTAAAGTTGGCACGAACGCCTGGAGCAAGCTGTGTAAAGTACTGGTCTTGTGTTCCGTAAGAACTGAACACAAATTCACGCTTATCATTCAATAGGTTTTGAACACCAAAGCTGGCACGAATGCGCTCGTCTGCACCGAAGCTTTTGTTGATGTTTAAATTCAAAGAATTGAAAGGTACAGCAAATGTATCTGTACGGTTACCAAAGCCTACCATGTTCAACGTTGGTCCCTGGACGTTGTAATAAATACCTGCTTCCCAACCAGTGCTGAAGTCAGAAAAGGCAATGCCTGTATTAATAATGTAAGGTGCCTGACCAGCCATATCTCGCGTATTACCAATTTTTTGGCCTTCACGCGCTGTAAGCTGTCTAGATCTTTTTTCCGTAGCAGACATGGTAATTTGTGACTCGGTAAGGGTCAAGTTGGTATTCCACTGGAATTTTTCAAGGCTCGAGCTAATAAACTTCAGCGACTTTCTGAATTCCAACTCAACCCCCAAAACAGTTCCATTTCCTACGTTTCTTGGTTGGAAAGATCCTGGATCAGAAAGGAATTGTACGATTTCGATTGGATTTTCAAAAGTCTTATAAAACGCTCCTAAAGACCACATTTCTCCTTTGGGTTGGAACATTTCCCAACGCACATCGAAGTTGTTGATATGGGTAGATCTCAAATTACCATCCCAAAGCACTTCAGAACCGCCATTTGCCGTTTCTTGGAACAAACCACCAATGAATGTTCTACCTGTAATCGGGTCAAGAATTTCCGCGAATGAGAGTTCCTTAAACGAAGGTCTCGCAATGGTTCTTGCCGCCGAGAAGCGTAAATTCTGAGTTTCCTTTAGATTCCAAACCAAGTTAAGCGTAGGGAAAAAATCTAAATCATCTAGCATCTCAACTAGGTCATAATTAAGAGTTCCAGTCTGGTTGGTGCCTGTGTAGAATTGGTTAAACTGTTCCACTCTTAAGCCCAAGATGGCTTTTAAATTTTGGGTTGGGCTCGACTCAAAGGATCCATATCCTGCAAAATTTGTAACATACCCCTGGTATTTATTGGGATTGTTTGGAATGAAATCAGGATTATACCGAACCCCATTTCTGTTGGTAGCAGAAAACAAATTCGACTCATTTAGGATAGAATTGGGATTTCCGTCCAAGGAAGTCGCTCCCGTTGGGAATTGAAAACTTTGAATTTCAAAATCTCTGTATTTGAAGGTATAAGCACCGCCCATTTTGATTTTCGCCTCACGTGAAAAAGCAGTTAGATTCTTAGTTAAATCAATTTTTGAGGCCACGTTATATTCCTCCAAGTTTCTCCAAATTCTAGTAGGCAAACCCACTTCTGAAGAAATGGTATTGGTAGGAAGTCTAAATCGAGTAAAACGAATATCTGGATCTTCGATAGTAGAGCGGGTAGGGGCCAACTTCCAATTAACTTCCCAAGACCTTCCTTGGATAAAGTGAGTTCCAGAAAGCAAAATACTAGAAAGTCCTCGCTGACTGTACTCCAAGTTGTACTGGGACGCTTCAAAATTTGCTCCTAGATTGGTGTTTTCAAATGAGAAAAGTCCAGCTTTAGACTCTCCGTTTTGAAGATGAAGTAAATTGAGCTTGTATTTCGAAGTTTTAGTTTTCAAAGCAATCCCTGCCAATCCTCCAAGGAGGATATTGTTTACTCCATAATTTCCTACTTGTCTTTCTAATGATTCCAATTCTGTTTCATTGGAGTCAATCGGCTTTGCAAAAAGATTAAACTGGGCATCTTGATAAAATTCGGTTTCATTCTTGTAGGTCAACGCGGCATTGTAACCCCAAGTAGCTTTAGGGCGGGCAATTTGGTTACCCAAGGAAAGTCCCAATCCAAAATCCATCAAGGAAGTTTGGGCACTCGTACCCAAAGTCTTGTTAAAACCTCTTAGGAGCTGCTGAAATTCTTGCCCCTTTGCTCCGTTAGGATTCCCAACAACTTCACCAAATTGTGGAATGGTGGTTTTGCCACCCGTAGGATTGGCACGGGTACCGTCATCGTAACCCAACCAATCTGTTTTACCTCCCTGATAGGTCAGGTAATTCTTATTGAAGTGCATGGATGGATTCACTCCACCCGAAACACTTAGTTTAAAGGTTTTCTCTTCAGGGAAATCTTTGGTTTCGATATCGACTACTCCCCCAGTAAAATCAGCTGGAAGTTCGGCAGTAAAAGACTTCGACACCATAATGTTGTCAATCACATTGGTAGGAAAAATATCCATTTGAATGGTATTTCGGTCTGGATCCAATCCAGGGATATCTACTCCGTTCAATACGGTTTTGGTGTAACGATCACCTAGTCCTCGCACATACACGTACTTCCCTCCTTCAATGGATACGCCTGTAACGCGCTTTACTGCAGAAGCTGCATCTCCGTCACCAATTTGACGGAAAGTACTTGCAGAGATCCCGTCCAACAAATTGGGAGCATTCCGTTTCACAGACATCAAGGCAGATTCTGTCGTACGGATCGCAGCAGCAGATACGGTTACAGTCTCCAACTCCGATTCTTCTTCTTTCATCAGGATATCGGGGAGCACCGTCACCTTATCTGCTTCCACTAGTACTTCTGTCAGTGAAATGGAGGAGAATGAGATGTAAGAGATTTGTAGCATGTAGCTACCAGGAGCAACTTGGATTTCAAATTTTCCATCAAAATCAGTTACTGCTCCTGTAGAAGTTTCTTTAACCAAAACGGAGACCCCAAAAAGAGGCTCTCCTGTGGATTCATCAAAAATAGCCCCTCTAATGGTTCCATTTTGGGCAAAAACAAAGCCCGTAATAAATTGGAAAGCAATGAGAAGTAAAAGAATTAGTAGGGGTTTGATTGGTAACTCTTGTTTCTTGGTTGACATACAGCGTATAGTAAATGAAGAAGAAAGTTTAATATGGAAAGGAAGGATCCTTGCAAGACCTTCCTTTCTTTTAGTTTTAGTGTATTAATTAAAATCGTCTAAGGCGCTAGAAGCAGATGCCCAAGTCCAGCCAGCAAATGCTGACTTAGTAGCACCTACGGTATTGGCCTTCAATAGTACTGTGCTTGCATGAACATCTGTGCCGTTACGGAAAGCAGTGGCTAAATTCACTCCATCCTTAAGAGTAGCCTCTAGTTTGTTAAACACCAATACATTATCCGTATAGTTTTGTACTACAGCAGCATCTGCCAAGGAGAGATCCCCTCTTCCTGCATTGGCTACACCATTATAGGTATCCGCTGGAGCGGGAAATCCGAAGAAATAGAGATTTTCAAAAGTTCCTCTTGCTTTAGATCTGAAATCACCAAACTCGGAGGCCGGGTGGCCTTTTACAGAGCCATTTTTTACAGTGTGAGCAGCAACATATGTCCCCTCTGGACCGTCAATTTCAAGTGCATGGTCTGTGTTTTTCCCGCAAATGATCAAGAAGTTGTCAAGTGTGCCAGCCCACGCTTGGTCGGTATCTACTGCATCATCACCAGAGTTCCAGATCAGCGCATTCTTAACCGATACTGTTCCACCAAACCACTCGATACCATCGTCTTGATTGGCAACTACTTCAATATTTTCGATTACGGTTCCAGAACCTACACCTCCCAAAGTAAGGCCATTGATCTCGTTGCCTTCACCAATATTTGCTCCACCATGACGGATAGAAACATATTTCAACACTCCTGAATTATCTGCATCATTTGTTCCACCATACAAACCGTTGGTATCGGAAGCTGGAATACCTTCAATTTGAATTTCAGTAACCCCGCCAGCAAATGAACCTTTGGCATTTCCTAAAATTAATACCCCTCCCCAAAGTCCTTCAAGCGTTGGATCCATATTGGGAGAAGCGATTTGACCAGGCATTATTTCATCCGCTATCGAAGTGAAAATAATCGGTTGGGATGAAGTTCCTGCTGCATTAATTTTTGCCCCTCTTGCAATAACCAATGCTGAAGCATTTGCACCAGATCCAACCTCCCCTTTTACAATCACTCCGGGTTGGATGGTGAGAGTAGCACCTGAGGTAACTGTAATTCTACCGGATAAAACATAAACCTTACCAGTAGCCCAAGTAGTATTAGTGGTAATATTAGAATTAACAACCACACTAGAGGTAGTTCCCCCTTCCGTTTCATCGGTTGGTTTATCATTACCTTCAATACAGCTTGTTAACAAGCCACTAACGAGCAGGATTAAGGCTAGCAAGTTTGACCGTTTTTTCATTAGTGTAAAAATTATATTTGGGGTTTTATTTTTTATTACGCTACAAAGGTGTCCTCTTAGTATTACTTTAATGGGAAAATCGAATTACCCTTTTTTTAAAAAATAGTGCCTCAATTAACCTGTATTTAACGAACAGGGCATAAAAAAAGGCTTTTCATTCGAAAAGCCTTTTTAAAGGGGTTTTGATGTTACTTCAATGTTAAGGACTTGTTGATGGGCACTTTTTCAAGTAATGTTTTAACAAGATCTCGAGTGCTCACCTGATCTGCTTCGGCCTCGTAATTGAGCAAAATACGGTGGTTCAACACGTCTTCGGCAATTTCTTTGATGTCCTCAGGCAGCACGTAATCTCGCCCATCCATAAAAGCAACCGCCTTCGCCGCCAAATTTAAGTTGATACTGGCACGAGGTGAAACTCCAAAAAGGATGTATTTCGCTTCGTCCTTCAATCCATAATCCATAGGGAAACGGGTAGCAAAGACTAATTCGATGATGTAATGCTCCAAAGGCTCTGCCAAGGTGACCTTGTTTATTTGATCCCGGATGTCAAAAATATCCTGCTTTGAAAGAATGGGCTGCACATCGGCAGTATATTGCATGTTGGACATTCTGCGCATGACCTCCATCTCGTCCGATTTACTCGGGTAATCAATATGTACCTTCATCATAAAACGATCCACCTGAGCTTCCGGAAGGGGATAAGTGCCTTCCTGATCGACTGGGTTTTGGGTTGCCAACACCAAGAAGGGTCGATCCAAGGGGTAGGTAGTTTCTCCAATGGTTACCTGCTTTTCTTGCATGGCCTCCAATAGGGCTGACTGCACTTTGGCAGGAGAGCGGTTGACTTCATCCGCCAAGATTACATTCGAAAAAATAGGACCTTTCTTTACCTCAAAATTAGAGGCCTGCTGATTGTAAATCATTGTTCCAATCAAATCTGCTGGCAACAAATCTGGCGTAAACTGAATTCGATTAAAATCCAAATGGAGTACCTTCGCCAGTGTATTCACGGTCAAGGTTTTGGCTAGTCCTGGCACCCCTTCCAATAAAATGTGCCCATTGGTAAATAAGCCTATCAACAAGCGATTGATCATCTTGTCTTGGCCTACTACTACTTTCTTCACTTCCTGAATGACTTCCGCAATTTTTTCCTGATGCATGTGACTCGATTTTTTAATATACGTTTTGGCGGAGCTAAATTAGTTGAATTTGTGCCAATCCCCAATCTTACGTGATCGCAACCGGATTGTCGAGCAAGCCATCCAATTTTAGGAATTTTTAAGACCTACGATTAGTTTTTGCATTGGCAAACCCAGTCAATCCAAGCGCACGGAAAACTAGCTCTTGACTCAGCTCCCTAACTTCTCCCACCACCATTCCTTCAATGGAGATTTTCTCCATCGAATAACGGACCAATCGTAAGGTAGGAAAGCCAACAGCAGCGGTCATCTTTCGTACTTGGCGGTTTTTTCCTTCAATCAAGGTTAGGGTGAGCCAGCTATCTGGGATAGCTGCTCGATAGCGAATAGGAGGATCTCGGTCGGGAAGAATTGGGGCTTGTTCCAGTAGCTTAACCAAGGCAGGTTTGGTGTGATAGGGCTTCCCATCCACTTGGATCCTCACACCGGCTTGCAATTGCGCCAAAGCCTGAGGAGTTGGAACGCCCTCCACCTGTACAAAATAGGTGCGCTGGTGTGCAAATCGTGGATTGAGCAACTGGTGATTCAATCCTTTATCGTCTGTAAGGAGTAGCAAGCCCTCGCTATCCTTGTCCAAACGTCCCACTGGATACACTTCCTTTGGGAAATCTTTCAATGATGCTAGAGTAAGACCATCCCCACTAAACTGGGTAAGCATTCCGAAGGGTTTGTAAGCAATAAAATACTGTGGCACGGTAGGATTACAGATCAGCTTCCGCAGCCAATGCAATCAAAATGTGAATCCAGGGGCTTTACTCCCTTGAGCTGCATTTCTAAGTTGTGAATTTGATCCCTAATTTCCATGTCAGCAAACATGTCTCCAGTTAATTTTTCTCTTAAGGCTGAAATAGCTTCTTCTAAGGCAAGCAGTTGTTGTTCGGTCATCACAGTGGTTTTTTGGGTGAAGTAGATTTTTACTTTTAAAAACTACTATTTTATTTATTTCTAATCAAAAATAAGGCCAATTACAGGTCTATTAATTAGCAATTCGTATAAAAAAACTACCAATTCTTTTTTCTTTAAGTTTGCAGCTCTCTTTTAAGAAAGAGGATATTCCCCTAAATGAATTCGATCACTAAGCAAGCGCCATTTTATTGCTTCCCTGATTTCAACTTCACCTACTACAACTAGCTCCCCTATTTTAATGAAAAATTTCTTTAATCTTTTTGACTTTAACCAACGTGTGGACTACAAAACAGAGGTGCTTTCCGGAGTGACTGTTGCCCTTGCCTTGGTTCCAGAGGCTGTGGCTTTTGCATTTATTGCAGGTCTTTCGCCACTTACTGGCCTGTATGCTGCCTTTGTGATGGGTTTGGTGACCTCCATTTTGGGTGGTCGCCCAGGCATGATATCTGGAGCTACCGGAGCTATTGCAGTAGTCATCGTCACCCTCGCGGCCACACAAGGGGTAGAATACGTCTTTGCGGCAGTTATCCTTTCGGGGCTTATTCAAATTTTAGCAGGAGTGGTAAAACTTGGGAAATTTATTCGCCTAGTACCCCACCCCGTCATCTTTGGTTTTGTCAATGGCTTAGCTATTATCATTTTCTTATCCCAACTAGATCAATTTAAAACAAGTGAAGGAGAATGGCTAAGTGGTACTTCAGCGTATTCATTTACGGGCCTAGTACTCCTGGCCATGGCTATAATCTGGGGGTTACCCAAATTAACCAAGGCCGTACCAGCAACACTTACCGCTATCTTAGTCGTATTTGTGGTAGTTGCACTATTTGGTTTGGAAACCAAAACAGTGGGAGATATTGCAAGCATCAAAGGTGAATTCCCTCCCTTTCATATTCCTAATCTACCCATCACCTGGGATACCCTCATCCTGATATTTCCCTACTCCCTCATCATGGCTGGGGTAGGCTTGATTGAATCCCTCCTTACCCTAAACATTGTAGACGAAATCACCGAAACACGTGGCCGTGGCAACAAGGAAGCCGTAGCACAAGGGCTAGCCAATGTGGTCTCGGGCTTTTTCTCTGGCATGGGCGGTTGTGCAATGATTGGACAAAGTTTAATCAACATCTCTTCTGGGGCCCGTGCCCGACTTTCTGGCATCGTTGCTTCACTCATGCTTTTGGTATTTATTCGGTTTGGCTCCAGCCTCATCGAGCAGGTACCCATGGCAGCCCTAACAGGATTAATGATTATGGTAGCCATTGGTACTTTTGAATGGGCTAGCTTAAGAACCTTTACCAAAATGCCAAAAAAAGATGTTTTTTTGATGGTCTTGGTTACTGGCGTCACTGCTGTTTTACACAATCTCGCCTTAGCTGTACTAATTGGAGTAGTGCTTGCTGCCCTATTTTTTGCTTGGGACAACGCCAAAAGAATTCGGGCACGTAAATTTACAGATGATCAGGGAGTAAAACATTACGAGATTTTTGGCCCTTTATTTTTTGGTTCAACCAGTGCCTTCGGAGAAAAGTTTGATGTGTACAATGATCCAAAAGAAGTCATCATTGACTTTGCTGAAAGCCGAGTGGTGGATATGTCCGCCATTGAAGCTTTGAACAAAATTACGGAACGCTATCATAAGGTAGGCAAGAAGGTCCAACTTCGGCATTTAAGCCCAGATTGCCGACGCCTGCTTGCCAATGCCGATGAACTTATTGAAATAAATATTCTGGAAGACCCCACCTACAAGCTCGCCGTTGATACGCTAGCCTAATCTTTTTTGGATAGAAAAAACGGTTTTGCCAATAGTACCACCTCACTTCCCTTAAAGTAGAGGATTCAAGCTACCTAAGAATCCTCCTGTGATTTTCTTTCTAGGAACGGCCAATTCTTCTATCTTTGTGCCTTGTTTTGAGCCGAATGCCCAGTCAAATTGACGAAGTATTCTCGATTCCTTTTTCTTTAAAAAAAGGGAAAACAAACTTTTCTTTATTCCACCAGAATAGACGCAGTGAAAACGTACCAGGAATTTAAGCAGGTTGACTACCCCCATATCGGCGAGTCAATTCTTCAGTATTGGAAAGAAAATCTGATTTTCGAGAAATCCATCTCCAACCGAGAAGGAGCCAAAACCTTTACTTTTTTTGAAGGACCCCCTTCTGCCAACGGTACACCCGGTATCCACCATGTCATGGCGCGTACCCTCAAGGATATCTTTTGCCGCTACAAAACCCTGCGTGGATTTCAAGTCAAACGAAAAGGGGGATGGGATACACACGGACTTCCTGTGGAACTTCAAGTAGAAAAGGAGTTAGGCATCACCAAAGAAGATATTGGGAAAACAATCACCGTCGCTGAGTACAATAAAAAGTGCCGGGAAACGGTCATGCGTTTCAAAAATGAATGGGACGAACTCACCGAAAAAATCGGCTATTGGGTGGACCTAGAAGATCCCTATATCACTTTTGATTCCAACTACATCGAGTCCCTTTGGCATCTCCTCAAGCAACTTTACGACAAAGGCCTACTCTACAAAGGCTATACCATACAACCCTTCTCTCCCGCAGCCGGCACGGGATTAAGTTCGCACGAGCTCAACCAGCCTGGCTGCTACCGCGAAGTAAAAGACACCTCGATAACTGGTCAGTTTAAACTCAAGGGACAAAACAACACCTACATCCTTGCCTGGACCACTACCCCCTGGACCTTGCCTTCCAACTCGGCCCTAGCCATCGGAGAAAACCTTGATTATGTCAAGGTACGCACCTTCAATCCCTACACCCACCTTCCTGTGGATGTGATTTTGGCAAAAGCAAGAGTGTCCTCCTACTTTTCTTCGAAAGCCGCAGAATTGCCTCTGGAAGACTACCAGGCTGGAGACAAACTGATTCCTTACCAACTACTGGAAGAGTTTAAAGGAAAAACCATGATCGGCTGGGAATACGAGCAGCTGCTGCCAATACCAGGCTTGGCCCTTCCGCATCCTGCCTTTACGGTAGTTGCTGGGGATTACGTAACCACCGAAGACGGTACGGGGATTGTGCATTTGGCTAAAGCCTTTGGTGCCGATGACTTCCGTACCCTCGTTCAACAAAAAGTGCCTGGCATCTTTGTGCAAGATGAGCATGGCAACGAGGTGCCTGTCGTAGACCGTCAAGGTAAATTCCTTCCCATCGTTGGCGAGTACCTAGTGGCCAAGATGCAAGAGCATGGGATTAGCGCGCACAAGACCTTTGGTCCGAATGATTTCTACGTCAAAAACTATACGCAGGATGACGAGACCGCTTCAGATTACAAAAACACGGATGTCATCTTGTCTATCCTCCTTAAAAATGAGAACAAGGCCTTTAAGGTCGAAAAATACGAACACAGCTACCCCCATTGCTGGAGAACAGACAAGCCTATCCTCTATTACCCACTCGAAAGCTGGTTTATCAAAACCACTGCCTACAAGGACCGCATGGTGGAACTCAACAAAACCATCCAATGGAAACCGGAGGCCACAGGCACTGGTAGATTTGGAAACTGGCTGGAAAATCTGGTAGACTGGAACTTGAGCCGCTCCCGTTTTTGGGGCACTCCACTCCCCATCTGGAGAACGGCCGATGGTACAGAAGAAAAATGTATTGGCTCCATTGTGGAGCTGCAAGCAGAAATCGATAAATCTGTAGCCGCAGGCTTCATGACCTCATCTCCGTACGCCGGAAAGGAACTAGACCTACACCGTCCTTATGTGGATGAGGTAATCTTACAATCTCCCAAAGGACAAAAAATGTTCCGTGAAACCGACTTGATAGATGTTTGGTTTGACTCAGGTGCTATGCCTTATGCTCAATGGCACTATCCATTTGAAAACAAGGACGTCTTTGAAGCTAACTTCCCTGCAGATTACATTGCTGAAGGAGTGGATCAGACAAGAGGCTGGTTCTTTACACTTCATGCTTTGTCGGTGATGCTATTTGACAGCGTATCCTTTAAAAATGTCATTGCCAACGGCTTGGTGCTAGACAAAAATGGAAACAAAATGTCCAAGCGCCTCGGTAATGCTGTTGATCCCTTCAAAACCCTGAAGGAGTACGGACCCGATGCTTTGCGCTGGTACTTACTTAGCAATGCTAACCCTTGGGACAACCTAAAATTCAATTTAGACGGGGTCACCGAAGTGCAACGCCGCTTCTTTGGTACCCTTCAGAATACCTACAACTTCTTTGCCTTATATGCCAACCTCGATGCCTTCATCTATCGAGAGGAAGTAGCCATTCCAGTGCAAGCGAGAACGGAACTAGACCAATGGATCCTGTCGAAGTTGCAGTCCCTCATTCTAGAAGTGGAAACAGCCATGGATGGCTACGATGCCACCAAGGCAACCCGTGCGATTCAAAATTTCACAGTAGATCAACTGTCCAACTGGTACGTTCGCCTCGCTCGCAAGAGATTCTGGAGAGGAGACATGCAGGAAGATAAGCAGGCGGCTTACGAAACCCTTTACGAATGCCTCTTTACCCTCAGCCAACTCATGGCTTCTTTTGCACCTTTCTATGCAGATTGGTTGTACAAAAACTTGACTGAAACAGGAGAGATAGGCAAGGAATCCGTGCACTTGACCAATTGGAATACCGCCAATAAGAACCTTATTAATCCTGACTTGGAAACAAGCATGGAGTTGGCGCAGACGATCTCTTCCCTAGTACACTCCCTTCGGAAAAAAGAAAAAATGAAGGTGCGTCAGCCTTTGCAGCGCATTCTAGTACCAGTGCTTTCCGAAAAATTCAGATCTCAAGTAGCCCATGTGGCAGAGCTGATCCAAACGGAAGTCAACATCAAGGCTATCGAATATTTGGACGATGCATCGGGCATTTTGGTGAAGCAAATAAAACCTAATTTACCCGTATTGGGGAAGAAATTGGGACCAAAAATGCGTTTTGTAGTCGCTGCCTTGCAGGATTGGGGAGCTGCAGAAATTAACCAAATTGAGCGGGAAGGACATTACCTACTTTCGATAGAAGGAGAACAAATCGAGTTGTCACTCGATGAAGTATTGATCAGCTCCCAGGATATCCCTGGCTGGTCAGTAGCTTCTGATCAGGGAGTAACTGTCGCATTGGATGTAACTCTGACCGAAGAATTGAAGCAGGAGGGGGTAGCCCGAGATTTGGTCAACCGTATCCAAAACCTCCGGAAGGACCTTGGGCTGGAGGTACAGGACAAAATCAACCTCCTCGTTTCAGATAGCAACCCCGTAGTGAATGCTTCCATCGCTTTGTTTGGAGGATATATTCAGGAAGAAACGCAGGCTATCTCTCTATCGGTAGGCAACTTAGAGGGAGAAGCAACCGTTTTGGATATGGATGATTTTGAATTGGCTGTGCGCCTAATAAAGGCATAACGTTTTATACATGAACAACTACCTCAAGTATTTTGGAATTACGCTTTTAGTGATCATACTAGATCAAGCCACCAAAATGTGGGTTCATTTCCAGATGGACTTTGGTAGCCCTGGGCAAATTCAAATTTTTGGGGATTGGTTTAAGCTTCATTACACCACCAATCCTGGAATGGCCTTCGGGATGGAGCTTGGGACTGAGTATGGTAAAATGATCCTAACTTCCTTCCGCTTGGTAGCCATGGTGGGCATAGGGTATTATTTGTACTACCTCATCCAGAAAAATACCCATGCAGGTTACATCTGGTGTATTGCACTCATTTTGGGAGGTGCCATAGGCAATTTGGTGGATTCGGTATTTTATGGGGTGTGGCTAGACAACGCCCCTTACAATGCGCCTACACCTTGGTTTCATGGCCAAGTGGTTGATATGTTTTATTTTGATATTTGGGAGGGATACATTCCGGAGTGGGTACCTATTTGGGGGGGAGGATATACAGCACTTTGGCCTATTTTTAATGTGGCCGATGCCTCTATTTTTATAGGAGTTGCCCTTATTTTAATTTTTCAAAATCGGTTTTTTCCTGAGGTCAAAACTGAAAGTAAGGAAGCCACTGAACCTACGGAGGAAAACGTATAATCCATTTTTGCAAATCGAATAAATCTTAGGACCCCAAGGGTTAGTGGATCTGCTTTATTCAAAAAATTGAAAAACAGCAGTTTTTACACATTTTTTCCGTATTTTTCCTGTTCGCGTATCTATAAAGGAAGCTTTTAAGTGCCCTTTAATTTACAAAAGATAGGAATGTAGTATATATACTAGTTTTTTAATTCAAATGATTGTTAATCCAGAAGAGCCATTTCAACTTATCTATTCAATTTTTAGCCATGAATATTTAGGGTATCTTTTTGAATCTTTTGTGGTCCCTTTGGATGATAAAGGAAGACTTACCTATGCCTATCAAAATATTAGTTCGGCTAATGCAAAGGAGTTTGATTCAGGGCTTGATGCACAGGATTACGAAATCATCACACTCATGGATAGCATGCAGCAAGATGTGGTGGTGAAGCCTTACATGAAAAAAGGCAATTTAAAACCCAAGGAATATTTACGAAAAATATTTGATCCGAAGACAGCCGAACCGAAAACCCAAGAACTACTATTTCAGAACTTAGAACTTAAACGAGCAAAAATTTTACCCTTATTGATTGGAAAGCGACTTTTCGAGACTGCTTCAGATGGGAATCCTACTGGAAGAGAGCTCACTGTCCATGCCGAAAAGGCAACCGTCCAATTTCACTTTGATCGTGGTGAATTTAATACTCAATATTACCCTATTCTCAAATTTCAAGGACAAAAACTTCCTTGGCAACATTGTGGAGGCTATTTAGTCTGTAAAGAGCCTGCCTGGCTAATTGTGAACCAACAACTTTTTCATTTTGAAAAAGGAATAGATGGAAAGAAACTTCAGCCATTTTTTAATAAAAACGCCATCCTCGTAGAGCGAAAGTTTGAGCCCGAATACTACCGAAAATTTGTCACCTCACTAATCACCCAGTTTGATGTAGTAGGAAAAGGCTTTGAAATCCATACCGAACAAGGTACACCTGAGGCACTACTATCGGTAAGTCTCCTTCCTGGGGGCACCCCAACGGAGAATTTATTTGGTGAAGATGTGCCCACAAATCCTTCGGAAGATATCATTGTCTTGGAACCTCGATTCAAGTATGGAGAGTTTGATTTTGGGGCAATACAGCATGCAGGAGAAGGTAGTGGCAACTCCTGTCGCTACGAAGAAAAGGATGGAAAATTCACCTTTTTCAAAACCGTCCGCACAACCAAGTTGGAAGAAAGGTATCTCACAATCATTAAAAAAAAGGGGCTTGAATTTATCCATGGCAAAGCGGCTCTTCCAAAAACACAGGCGTTTGAGTGGCTAGGAAACCAAGAGGACTACCTCCGGGAACACCACATAAAAATTGTTCAAAAGAAGGGAGTCAATGGTAAAATGTACCATATTGGTAAAGCACAAATCACCATTGAAGTCAATGAAAATATAGATTGGTTTGACGTCAAAGCACTCATCAAATTTGGAATTTATTTGGTGCCATTTGCCAAACTTCGAAAGCTATTGATTCAAGGAAAACACGAATTTGAACTTCCAAACGGAGAAATTGCAGTGATCCCTGCTTCTTGGTTTATCAACTATTCCGAGCTTTTCAACTTTATCGAGGAGCGTAGTGCCGAAGAGTTGGTTCTTAGAAAACATCACTTGGCCTTTGCCAGAGAATTACAAAATGGGGAGTTAATTCGCCTCAACTTAAGTTTGAAATTGGAGCGCTTACGCCATTTTGATGCGATTGATGACTATGCCCTCCCGAATACGTTCAAAGGATCACTTCGCCCTTACCAAAATGCTGGCTACAATTGGCTACGTTTTTTGAACGAATACCAGTTTGGCGGTTGTCTTGCTGATGACATGGGGCTCGGAAAAACGGTTCAAACCCTCGCCTTGCTTGCTTACGAAAAAGAAGAGAACCCAGGTTTTGCCTCTTTGCTCGTAATGCCGACCTCCCTCATTTACAACTGGGAACTAGAAGCTAGGAAGTTTGCCCCTGATCTCAGTATTCTGGTCTATTCTGGCACCCAACGCAATAAAGATCCGTGGAAGTTTAGAGGTTATGATGTGGTATTGACTTCTTATGGCATTGTACGAATGGATGTTGAGCACCTCGAACAGTTTTACTTCAACTATGTGATTTTGGATGAATCCCAAGCCATAAAAAATCCAAGTTCAAATATCGCCACAGCCGTCAATAAACTGAAAAGTAAACGGAGACTCATTTTGACGGGTACGCCAGTAGAAAATGGGACCATGGACCTTTGGTCTCAGATGAACTTTGTGAATCCTGGGTTGTTGGGCAACCAACTAGTTTTCAAAAAGCAATTTCTACAACCTATTGAAAAACAGCACGATCGGGAAAAGGCCTCTCGACTGCATGCGATGATCAAACCCTTTATCCTTCGACGCCTAAAGTCTCAAGTAGCAAAAGACCTTCCCGAGAAAATCACCAATGTAAAATACTCGGACATGACTGCAGAGCAAGAAAAGGTTTATGAAGAAGTAAAAAGCTACTACCGTGAAAAAATCATTGGAGAACTAGCGGGAGCAGGTAGGGGGAATCAACAATTTACCCTTCTTAGAGGTCTTACTCAACTTCGGCAAATTGCCAATCATCCCAAACTGGTTCGGGAGGACTACACAGGGGAATCTGGTAAACTAGAGGATATTACCTACATGCTGCGGGAGACGATATCAGAGAATCACAAAGTGTTGGTATTTAGTCAGTTTGTCCGCCATTTGTCTATTGTTCGGGAATTCTTAGACCAGGAAAATATTCCTTATGCTTATTTAGATGGGGCCACAAGAGACCGACAAGGGGAAGTGGAAAAATTCCAAACCCAAGAAGACTGTAAGGTATTTTTGATTTCCCTCAAAGCAGGAGGAGTTGGATTGAACTTAACCAAGGCAGAATATGTATTTCTACTTGACCCTTGGTGGAACCCTGCAGTAGAAGCCCAGGCGATCGACCGAGCGCACCGTATCGGACAAGAGAATAAGGTAATCATCTACAAATTTATCAGCCGAGGATCGGTAGAAGAAAAAATCATGGCACTTCAAGACCGCAAACTTGCCCTTGCAGGTGAGCTCATCAGTAATGAGGAGAGCTTTATGAAGAGCCTAGATAATGAAGATATACGCGCGCTACTCGACTAAATAGGCTTTCCTACACACACTCCCCTTGGGGGGAAAATGAAGTCGGTAAAAAAATCGACTACGGTGTTCCGTATTCGGCCAATACTAGCCTATAAACAGATTTTTTATTCAGCTGATAGTCAGGGAAGTACCCCTTCTATTCAATTTCTTAACCATAAATTATTATTAAAGTTGGCAAAGGGGTGGGGATATTTTTCTAAATTTTAAGAACGTTTATCCCTTTACTTTTGATAAAGATGCCTAAAGCCAAATCCGATAAAGATCGGAAAATATTTGTTCTAGATACTTCCGTAATTCTCTACACCCACAACTCCATTATGAATTTTGCAGAGCACGACGTCGTGATACCAATCACTGTCCTCGAAGAGCTCGACCAATTCAAAAAAGGGAACGACACCAAAAATTTTGAAGCCCGGGAATTTATCCGGCTTTTGGATAAGTTATCCCGGGATCACATGATTCACGAGTGGACTCCACTCAACGGAAAAACTAAGGGAAATTTCAAGGTATTGATGAATCCTGATAATAATTTGAATGCCAACATCATTTTTGGTGAAGAAAAAAATGACCATAAAATCCTAAATGCTGCACTCTACCTCAAGCAACATGAAAAGGATCGTAAAGTCATTCTTGTTTCAAAAGACATCAACCTCCGTCTAAAAGCAAAGTCCTTAGATATCCTTGCAGAAGATTACGAAACAGGGAAAATCAAAAACATTGTTGAGCTTGAAAACACAGGCAAATACCTATTGGAGGACTTAGATCCGTTGGCGATCAACTCACTTTACGAACGTGGATCTATTGAAGCAAAAATAATTCTTGGCAATCGAAAACGAAAAGCAAATGCTTTCTACATTTTGAAAAGCCAAAAAAATTCGGTGCTTGCCTATTACAATTCCGATGAAAATGTATTGACTCGAGTAGACAAACAACTGGCATACAATATCAAACCTCGGAATGCGGAACAAACCTTTGCCTTGCATGCCATCCTTAATCCCCGCATCAAGCTCGTGTCCATTCAAGGAGTAGCGGGAACAGGCAAAACATTGCTTGCTCTTGCAGGAGCTCTTGAGCAACGACGCGAATACAAACAAATCTTCCTTGCTCGGCCCATCGTCCCTCTTTCCAACAAAGACATTGGCTACCTCCCTGGAGATATCAAATCTAAGCTCAACCCCTACATGGAGCCGCTTTGGGACAACCTGAAGTTTATCCAAAATCAGTACAAAGAGACGGACAAAGAGTATCAAAAAATCACGGAGCTCGTTAATCAAGAAAAATTAGTCATACAGCCACTGGCTTACATTCGAGGAAGATCTCTTTCCAATATTTTCTTTATTGTAGACGAAGCCCAAAATCTCACCCCACACGAAATCAAGACCATCATTTCCAGAGCGGGAGAAAACACCAAAATCATCTTTACAGGAGATGTCTTTCAAATTGATACGCCCTACCTCGACGCACAATCCAATGGGCTATCCTACCTCATCGATCGAGTAAAAGACCACCCGCTTTATGCACATGTCAAATTAGAAAAAGGGGAGCGTTCCGAGTTAGCAAATTTGGCAAACGATTTACTTTAAGGATGCCAGGCACGTAGTTAAAAAAGATAGCGACATAGGCTGAATTTTCACCAATGACCAACGAAAATTAAGTTTGAGGTTCAATTACTTGATCCTTGGCTCATGGTCTTTCAGTGATTAGCTGCAGGGTTTACTCCTCCTCCCTTAAGCCATAGCCTGGTACCAACGAATACTTTGATTTCCGTTCTTGAAAAATTAATTTGACTCAGTATATTTTTTATACTGATTGAGGATAGTTTGCCATCCTTGCTGCTGAAGCTCAACCGGATTTTCTGTTTCGGCATCAAAAATTACCGCTACCTGAGTGCATTCTCCTTTCTCAACAAATCGAATACTTACTTCTCTTTCGTCGGCTAATTTATAGGTAAAGCGTTCTTTTGGCACCACCTCGGTATAGGTGCCTTCAAAGTCAAAACCGATGTTCCCAAATTTGGCCTCCATTCGGGAGTTAAATTTCCCTCCAACCACCAAGTCATTACTTGCTCGAGGACAATGCCAATCGTCAGAGGCAAAATTCCACTGAATAATGTGGGTGGGCTCAGTATAATAAGCCCATGCTTTATCTAGGTCCGCCAAAATAGTGGCTTGAATTGTAATTTTTGTAAAAGACATTTATTCTGTTTTTTGGAAATTGAGACTATCTGCTTTTTCACCACTAACCAATGAAAATTAGGCTTGATGGTAATTACCTAAGCGGTGTACGATTGACTTGCCTAGGTCTGTGGCTCATGGTCTTTCAGCGATTATCCGTAGGGATCAACGCTCAATTTGAGCCACTGGCATTATTGCGGATACTTACAAACTCATCATTTCTTTGAAGCGCGCAGCCTGTCTTCGGCTCACTTCAATGCGGTCCCCCCCCTTGAGGGTCACCACAAGTCCACCATTGAACCAAGGCTCTATCCCTTCTACCCATCCTAGATTGATAATGTGCTTTCGGCTGGCTCTAAAAAATGACTTCTCATCCAAGCGCTCGTCCAAGGCATTTAGGGATTTGTGAATCATCGGCTTGAAATTGTCAAAATAGACCTTAATGTAATTGCCGTCAGACTCAAAAAGTCGCACATTGGACAGGCGTACAAACCAGCAACGGTCTCCATCTTTTACAAATACCTGGTCCTCTAGAGTCAATTTCTTTTGATTGAAGGTGCCTTCTAGCTCTTCGCGTTTGGCAATCCCATCTATTTTTCCAAGCAATTTTTGAACGGCATCCTCCAATCGCTTAGGCTCAATTGGCTTGAGCAAATAATCCAATGCATTGACTTGAAAAGCCTTTAATGCATACTCATCGTAAGCAGTAGTGAAGATAACATGGGGCAAGTTGTCTAACTCCTCCAACAAATCAAAGCCTGTTTTTTCTGGCATTTGAATATCTAAAAAAATGACATCTGGATGCAGTTGATCAATCTTTTCTTTAGCATCATCCACATTTACAGCTTCTCCTACCACTTCCACTGTTTCCAGTTGATTCAATAAATTAATTAGCTCCTTGCGGGCTAAACGTTCGTCATCGATTACTAAGGCTCTCATAAGGGTTGAGTTAATTAGTCTAAAGTAAGTGTTTGTTTTGGAATTTTAATTTCAGTAATCACAAATTCGCTTCCAGAGTTAAAAATCCGGAAACTTGCCTGATCCCCATACAATAGGGTAAGTCGTTGTTGTGTATTGTACAAGCCATGGCCTCCCTCCTCATCCTTCACATTATTGCTAGACTTTGGGGTATATTGTCCACTATTTTTGACTTGAATATAGAGCTCCTCCCGAAGACCCTCTCTGCATTTAATTTCTATTACTCCCCCCCTGACCAAATTTGAAATGCCATGTTTAATGGCGTTTTCTACAATGGTTTGAAGCATCATTGGGGGGATTTTGAAGGCATAGGCCCCTTCCTCGATATGGTATTCCACATGCAACCGTTCCTCAAACCGAATAGCTTCCAAAGCCAAATAATCCTTAACCGTAGCCAGTTCATCAGCAAAATCAATAACCTGCTTTTTGTCCAACATCAGGGAAAAGCGAAGCATGTTTGAAATTTGAGTAATTGCTGTTTTGGCTTTCCCAGGATCCTCATCCACCAAGGCACGAACGGAGTTTAAGGCATTGAATATGAAATGGGGATTCAGCTGACTCTTCAAATGGTTGAGACGGATCTCATTTATTTTTGCTTCGTACCGAAGTGTCGTATTGTAATTGTCCAAAAAATGAAATACAAAATAAAGCAGTACCCAAAATCCATAATAAAGGAAACTGACAAAAAGATTTACAGAAATGACTAAGACCCTGAAATCGGATCCTGGATTAAAAGTACCAAATACAAGGCTGATCAGCACCTGTGCCAGAACGTTACTCACTGCCAACACACCCAATAAAAAAATTACCTGCAATAGCAATCGATATCCGGGGAGTCTAAGCCACCCAAAAGACTTGATCATTAACCTAAAAACATGGGTAGAAAGTAGGTAGTAGCCAGACAGAACCACAAAGGACCAGGTTTGAAGAATCGAAATTCCTTCAGACAAGGAAGCAAAAAAAACATTGACAAAAGCAAAGCTTCCCCAGCCTAAAACTTGCAATAGCCAATAGAGTGTACTTCTGTTCATGCTTGGCAAAGTTAAAAATGGAGGCCTAGAATTCCCTTCTAATTTGATAAGAGGGCAATGAGGTTGATTTTACGCTGTTTTTCAACGATGTAATTCTTGCTTCAAGAATCTTCCCGTATGACTTTGCGGGTGTGCCGCCACTTGTTCGGGACTACCTTGAATCACAACAGTGCCTCCTTTATTTCCTCCTTCAGGCCCCATATCTATGAGGTAATCGGCGACCTTAATGACGTCTAGGTTATGCTCAATGACTAGGACAGTATTTCCCTTATCTACGAGTTTTTGCAGGACATTCATCAACAAGTCAATGTCCTGAAAGTGCAAGCCTGTTGTCGGCTCATCCAAAATATAAAACGTTTTACCGGTATCTTTTTTGGACAATTCTGTGGCTAATTTTACCCGCTGTGCCTCCCCCCCAGATAGGGTAGTGGCATGTTGTCCAAGCGTAATGTACCCTAAACCCACTTCACTTAAAGTAGTGATCTTTCGTAGAATCTTCGGTTGGTGTTCAAAAAATTCGACTGCTTGTTCTACCGTCATATCCAGCACATCTGAAATAGACTTCCCTTTAAAGCGAACTTCAAGGGTTTCTCGATTGTAACGCTTGCCTTTGCAAGTTTCACAAGGAATATGGACATCCGGAAGAAAATCCATTTCTACCAATTTCATGCCTGCTCCCTCACATTCCTCACAACGACCTCCTTTCACATTGAAAGAAAACCTTCCCGGTTTATACCCACGAATTTTTGATTCTGGAAGTTCGGTAAACAGGGTTCGAATATCTGAAAACATGCCAGTATACGTCGCTGGGTTAGATCTAGGAGTTCGTCCTATCGGACTTTGGTCTACCTCAATCACCTTGTCCAAATGCTTTAATCCATCAACATGTTCAAAAGGCATAGGCTCCTTTTTAGCATGGTAAAACTCCCTATTGAGAATTGGAAAAAGTGTTTCGTGAATCAATGTACTCTTTCCACTACCAGAAACCCCTGTAACTACAATCAACGTTCCCAATGGAAAGTCTACCTGAACATTTTTTAAATTATTTCCACAAGCACCTTTCAAAACCAGTCGTTCTCCAGTGCCCGCCCTTCGTACACTCGGAATCGCTAAACCCAATTTTCCTTGCAGGTATCGTGCCGTCACCGAGTTAGATTGCAAAAGTTGCTCTGGAGGCCCAGCCGCTACTACATGCCCCCCATGCCTTCCCGCTCCAGGGCCCATATCCACAAGGTAGTCCGACTCCAACATCATATCCTTGTCGTGCTCAACCACCAAAACGGAATTGCCTAGGTCCCGAAGTCGCTTCAGTGCCTGGATCAATTTCACATTGTCTCGTTGATGAAGACCAATGCTAGGTTCATCCAAAATATAAAGCACACCAACCAGCTGCGTACCAATCTGGGTAGCCAAGCGTATACGCTGGGCTTCTCCCCCTGAAAGGGTACGCAAAGGTCTATTCAAAGAGAGGTAATCCAATCCGATATCCATCAAAAACCCTATTCGTTTTCGAATTTCTTTCAGCACCTCAGTACCTATTCGTTGCTGCTTTTCGCTCAGTCGCTCCTCTAGACCTTCAAACCAATTTGCCAGCCCTTGAATATCTAGCATGGCCAGCTCCCCGATATGGGTACCGTCCAATTTAATGTGCAGAGACTCTTTTTTGAGTCGGTAGCCCTGGCATTCTGGACAAGTCTTAGAAATCGTAAATTCCGCCACCCAATCCTGAATTTTATCCGAACCCCCTTCTTGGTATTTCTGAAGAAAATTGACAATCCCCTCAAAAGTTGTATTCCATTGAGTTCCTGGATATTTCACCGAATCTACTGCCACCCCAATCTTATCTCCGTACAACAATACGTCAATAACTTCTTCTGGAAGATCCTTAATTGGAGTACTCAAACTACATTTGTAATGCTTGAGCAACGCTTCAATTTTTTTAAAAATCCAAATGTCTCGATACTCTCCCAGTGGAGCAATTCCTCCACGAGTAATACTTAGAGTAGGATCTGGAAATATACTTTCTCTGGTGATTTCTTCAATTATACCTAGTCCATTGCAGCTGGGGCAAGCCCCGTAAGGAGAGTTGAAGGAAAAACTATTGGGAGCAGGTTCCTCGTAGGAAAGCCCTGTTTCTGGATCCATCAAATACTTCGAAAAATAATGGATTTCCCCGCTCTCCTCACGCACCATCAATACCCCTTTTCCATGTTGCAAAGCTGATTTTAGGGATTGGGCAATTCGAAAACGATCGCACTCTTCCGCCACAATCCGGTCAATAACTATTTCTATATCGTGAATCTTATAGCGATCCAACTGCATTTTTGGTGCAACTTCAAGAACAACCCCATCCACGCGTACTTTAGAAAAACCTAGCTTTCGTACCTGCTCAAAAAGTTCTCGGTAATGTCCCTTCCTCCCCTTAACTACTGGCGCCAAGAGATACAGTTTTTTCCCTGCAAATTTGGTGACTAGCTGATCCAAAATCTGATCCTCTGACTGTCGAATCATCAGTTTACCTGTATGGTAGGAATAGGCTTCACCTGCTCTGGCAAATAAAAGACGCATGAAATCATAGATTTCGGTGACCGTCCCTACTGTGGATCGAGGATTTTTAGAAGTGGTTTTTTGTTCAATGGCAATAACTGGAGAAAGTCCATTAATTTTATCCACATCAGGGCGCTCCATTCCACCAAGAAAAGATCGTGCGTACGCAGAGAAGCTCTCCATGTACCGCCGCTGTCCCTCTGCATAGATGGTGTCAAAGGCTAAAGAACTTTTTCCACTACCACTCAGTCCAGTGACTACCACTACCTTATTGCGTGGGATCTTTAGATCTATATCCTTCAAATTGTGCTCTCTCGCACCAAAAATCTCTATGAATTCTTCCTGTACCGCAGGCTGTTGGGTCATGTGTTAGCGAAAATTAGGAATCGGTGAAAGTACAATTTTTTTAACGAATGGGAAACCGCCAAAAGGAGGAAAAATGCTGAAAATACCTAAACCGAAAATGGGCACTTTGCAACTCTGGACGCTGCCTTCAACTGTTTTTCCACTTCTAACCAAGCCGCTGGTTGGTAATAAAAATTGGGAGAAAGCACTTGATTATCCCATTCTTGATGAAACACCTCCAAAGTTGAGCTCGCCGCTGGGGGAACAATCCATGTCCAGTCTGCTTGCACCTGCCTACCTTTGGATTCTTCATGTTTACAAAACTCCAAAAATTGATCTGACGCAGTATGGTGATCGACAAGCACCACTCCTTGAGCTTGAAAAGAATGAAGCACTGCCTCTTGTAGTACAAGAAGAGCTCTATCTTTCCAAAGTGATTTTAACTGTCTTGTATTCAACTTCAGTTTTTTTGCAATTATTGGTAGCTTATTGTATCTCCTCACATCCCCCAAATTTCTGGAAGCAATTTCTGTCAACATGTACCACCCATTAAAAGGCGCACAAGGAAAAGATATTCCCCCAATTTCTAAGCGCATATCTGAAATTACCGGTACTGCATACCATTGAAGACCAAGCTCTTGAAACCAAGAGTATTCTGGATGAGTTAAATTTACCCGAAGTACTTTGTCTTCTGGTATCGCAAACCATCGGACCGGATCCTTCTCACGTTGGATCAATAATGGCAACAAATCAAAATTTGTTCCTTTTCCTTCCCATCCCAAAGACTGGCAATACTTGGTAAATTCTATGGAGTCCGGATCTCCAATTAGCTCCCCATTGGGCAAGGAATACCCTGCAAATCGAATCAACTGCTTATTCAAAATGCGAAATTGAAAACCGCCTTCTTCTTTCGTTGCATACACCGATAGCGTAGATCGGATTTTCCCTCCCTGTGTTGCGGATTCCAAATGCTCCATGGCATCGGCAAATACTTCTTCCGAAGTGGTGAGGTTTCTTCGGTCTCTGACTTTTAGTGTTTTCCAAAATAACCTCCCCATGCACCTATTGCTATTTCTCCAAGCCAACTTTCCCCCAAAAGTAAGTTCCTTAGTGGTCAGCCGATACGTGCCAGTACGTTCAATCTCAGCCTGTACGAGTTCCAATCTACTTTCTAATCCTAACTCTTTTGATTCGGAATAATAGTGGCTTAAAAACGATTGAGCTTGATCAAAAAGGGAAGAATTGCGCATGCTACTAAAAAGGAGTGATTTTTTGGGGTACAAGCTAAGAAAACTTGGTTCAAATCAATTGGTGGGGAGAGTGGGAATTCAAACTCTTTTTTAAGGCTTATACTCAACCTTAAAGAACAAACTCCCAACAGAAAGAAGTAGTTTAGTTTTTCCTCATTTTTTTATCACCTATTCAACCGGTTCTTTTTTCTTTCCCCTCCTACTACCTAGCATCTGATTAATCGCGTTGGATTTGATATTTAAGGAAAGAAATGCGGAATGGGTTCACATGGGATACACTTTTGAGTTAGCTAGGAATTTATTCCTTCCATCAAGTCTAAAATTTCATTTAAAAACTCACGAGAATTGGAAAGTCGAGGAATTTTATGCTGCCCTCCTAGCTTGCCTTTTTTTGCCAGCCAAGACTCAAATAGGCCCGATGGCGCTGCATGGAGGCGAAGCCGCTGGAGAGCCAAATTTTTATACCTTTTGGCATCGTAATCTGAGTTCAATTGGCGGAGGCGAGCATCCAACTTCTCTGCAAAATCCTCCAAACTTTCTGGGGCAGAATTGAATTCTACCACCCATTCGTGGGCGCCTTTGGATTTTCCTCCTTCAAAATAGATAGGCGCAGCCGTAAAATTGACAATGGTAGCTCCTGTCAACTCACAAGCAGATGCAATCGCTGCCTCGGCATTCTCTACAATCACTTCCTCTCCAAAAGCATTGATGAAGTGTTTTGTTCTTCCTGAAATCCGAAATCTATACGGGAAAGCAGATGTGAATTTAATCGTATCTCCAATTTTGTACCGCCACAATCCCCCATTCGTAGAAATGACTAGTGCATAATTTTTTCCAACCTCAACACCTTCTAAAGAAACCACCTTAGGATCCTTTTTATCCAAATCCTCCGTTGGGATAAACTCATAAAAAATGCCATAATCCAACAACAGAAGCAGCTCGTCTGAATCTGGCAGGTCCTGCATCCCAAAAAATCCCTCGGAAGCATTGTAAGTCTCCATGTACCGCATCTTCTCCGAAGGAATCAGTTGCCTGAATAAATTTCGGTACGGTCCAAATGCCACGGCTCCATGGAAAAACACCTCCAAATTAGGCCAGACCTCTAAAATATGAGTGGCTTTTTTAAGTTCAAGGATTCGTTGCAGCAAGACCAGGGTCCAAGTGGGTACTCCTGCAATAGAAGTTACATTTTCATTCATGGTTTCACGGGCCATACGCTCAATCTTGGCTTCCCAGTCAGACATCAGGGCCGTTTCCAAAGAAGGAGTACGTACAAATTGAGCCCAGATAGGAAGGTTGTGCATGATCAAGGCAGAGACATCACCAGCACGAGCATTCCCTTTGGAATGAAGTGGTTCTTTTTCAAGTGTTCCTCCAATGGACAAACTCTTTCCTGTAAAGATTTTGGTGTCAGGAAAATTATTGACATACAAGGAAACCATATCTTTCCCCCCCTTGTAGTGACATTCCTCCAAACTCTCTTCAGATACAGGAATGTATTTGCTCCGACCCGCCGTGGTTCCTGAGGATTTGGCAAACCATTGAATGGAAGAAGGCCAAAATACCTGTTGCTTTCCTTTGATAGTTTTTTCCAAGTAGGGACTAAATGACTCGTAATCAGAGAGAGGTACTCTGGAGGCAAATTCATCGTAGGAGCTGATGCGATTAAACAGATGGAGCTTCCCTATTTCGGTATTTTTCGCTGCTTCTAGCAATTCAAATAGCGTGGTTTGCTGTACCAAGTGGGGGTCTTGCTTAAACTTGTCAATTTGACCCAACCGACTTTTAAAAATCCAAGTCAGAAAACTATTGAGCACTTCCATTTAGGAAAAATTTTTACGTTTCAACTCAAATTGTGTTCCTAAATACACCTTTCGTACTTGCTCATCTGCCGCTAATTCCTCAGCTGTACCAGCTTTTAACAAACGGCCTTCAAACATTAAGTACGCACGGTCAGTGATCGAAAGAGTTTCATTCACATTGTGGTCGGTAATTAATATTCCAATGTTTTTAGTTTTTAGCTTGGCGACAATAGTTTGAATCTCCTCCACAGCAATGGGATCCACTCCCGCAAAAGGTTCATCTAGGAGCACAAACTTTGGGTCCACAGCCAAAGCTCTGGCAATTTCTGTACGGCGGCGCTCACCCCCAGAAAGTACCATCCCCAAGTTTTTTCGTACATGGGTCAAGCTGAACTCTTCCAAGAGGCTCTCCATTTTTTCTTTTTGTTGGACTTTAGAGAGCGAGGTCATCTCCAACACAGCCAAAATATTTTCTTCCACTGATAACTTGCGAAATACAGACGCTTCTTGTGCTAGGTAGCCTATCCCTAACTTCGCACGTTTGTACATTGGAAGTGTCGTGATGTCTTGTTCTTCCAAAAAAATCTTTCCCGAATTCGGTTGAACAAGGCCTACAATCATATAAAACGAAGTGGTTTTACCCGCCCCATTAGGTCCCAAAAGCCCCACAATTTCTCCCTGGGATACCTGTACCGAAATGTCGTTAACCACAGATCGGCCTTTGTATATTTTAAGAAGGTGCTCAGCTCGGAGGATCATATCTCAGTCAAATTTGATGTCTTTCACGTAGAGTTGCAAACTACTTTTGTCACGAAAGAAATTTTCGCGCATTTCTACCACAAGATCAAACCGCATTTTACCACGCAGCATATTGACGGTAGTCAAGTCAGGATCTTTGGTTCGGTCTGCCATACCAAAGCCTAAGCAAACAGGGGTAGTAACCTGCCCATCCTGTATGATTTTGAAACGCAGATGCTTGTCTTTAAGGACGGTAACTTCCTCGGCATATACATTTTGAATTCGAAATATTGGCTCTGTATTGCCCGGTCCAAAAGGGGCCATTTGTTTGAGAATGTTGTAAAACTTATAGTTAATCTGATCCAAAAGCAATACATCATCTACCTCAATCACGGGCTTGAGGTGGATGGCTTCAATGCGGCTTTTTACGACTTCTTCAAATTTCTTCTGAAATGCTGGCACATTCTTTACATCTAAGGTCAATCCAGCAGCATATTTATGCCCTCCAAACTGATCCAGTAAATCCGCACATTCCGCAATAGCCTCGTAAATGTCAAAGTCTACTACAGATCGTGCACTTCCTGTTGCCTTGTTGTTGGATTCGGTAAGGATTATTGTCGGTCGATAGTATTTTTCGATGCACCGACTAGCTACAATACCTATCACCCCCTTGTGCCAATCTTGTTTGAATAAAACAGTTGCACTAAGCGATCCTTCTACCTCCTGCAATTCTAACATTTCAAACGCCTCTTTGGTGATGTGTTCGTCAAAATTTCGCCGAGTTAAATTCACCTCATCTACCAACTTTGCCCGATCAATGGCTTCATCCAACGTAGGGGCTATCAACAATGCCACCGACGCTTTGGCATGTTCTAGTCGGCCAGAGGCATTGATTCGAGGGCCAATCTTAAAAACTATGTCAGAAATTTGTATTTCCTTTTCAATTTTGGAAAGTAAAAGCAAAGCTTTTAGCCCCGGCCTTGGTGCATTGTTTATTCGATCAAGTCCATAAAATCCCAAAATCCGATTCTCCCCGGTAATGGGAACTATATCGGCAGCAATACTTACCGCAACCAAATCCAAATATGCATACAAACTGGACTCTTCCATCCCGCTTGCCTTGGCATAGGCCTGAATCAACTTAAACCCTACTCCGCAGCCGCTTAGCTCCTTGTAAGGATAGGTACAATCGCTTCGCTTTGGATCAAGTACTGCTACTGCTTTTGGAAGTTCATCTCCCGGGGTGTGGTGATCGCAAATGATAAAATCTACCCCTAACTCAGTCCCCAACTTCACTTTTTCAATTGCTTTGATTCCACAATCAAGTGCCACCACTAAGGAAAAGCCATTCTTCGCAGCAAAACGAACCCCAGCCTCTGAAATCCCATATCCCTCCTTGTACCGATCTGGAATGTAAAAATCAACGTGAGGATAAAAGCCTTTCAAAAACTCATAGACCAATGCTACTGCAGTAGTACCATCTACATCGTAATCCCCATAAACTAATATTCGCTCTTGATTCGTGATGCTTTGCTGTAGACGCTTTACCGCTGCCTCCATATCTTGGAGCAAAAACGGGTCGTGAAGTAGGTTGAGGCTTGGTCGGAAATAATCTTTTGCCTGCTCAAAATTTGCCACCCCTCTATTAATCAACATATTAGCTAAAGTGGCGTTCACATTGATGTCCCTGCTCAACTTTTCAATTGCAGCTTGAGCTGTTTTTGGCATTTGTTTCCAGACGTACTCCATAAGGTAATATTACAAGTAATTCCGCAGCAAATTGAAGACTTGAAATGGATCCTATCCTTTTAGCGGGATTTCATCCAAAAGGTTCCCTAGAAAACTTACCTATCCTTTCGAAAATACCACCAAAGTCCAGCTGGAAAAACCAATGCTCTTAATTTCAACGTGTTTTTCTGTGAAAAGGTCAGTCGTGTATCTAAGTGAATTTTTCTATACCACCAGGAAGCAGCCCAACAATGACCAACCACCGCTACAAATAATGTTAGATAGGTAATTAATTCAATCATCCTAGTTTTTTCGAAATTCCAGTGCCGCCCAGTTGTCTTTAGTCGATTGAGAAGTCAAACGAAGCCCATTCAATGAGGCAACCTGATTCAAATCGTCGATATCTTCCGAATAAAATCCACTCAAAAGTAGAATTCCCTGAGGAGCCAATAAACTCGAATAAATCGCTAGCTCGTCCAGCAACACATTTTTATTGATATTCGCCAAAATAAGTTCAAAAGGCCCTTCTGGCTTTACCTCTCGGATCGTGCCAAGTCCCATTCGCGTACTGAGTCCGTTCAACTCAAAATTTTCATTCCCATTGTCTACACACCAAGAATCAATATCAAAAGCTTCTACCTCCTTTGCACCGAGTAAATAGGCCATAATTGCCAAAATCCCCGTTCCTGATCCTACATCCAAGACCCGTTTGCCTTGATGATCAATTTTGCCTTGCAAAGAAAGTAATTGAAAGGTGGTGGCATGGTGCCCTGTACCAAAAGACATTTTGGGATTAATCACTATTTCATGCTGAAAACCTGATTGAGGGGCATGGAAGGAAGCTCGCACATACACCAACTTGCCTACTTCGATTGGATCGTAATTTTTCTCCCACTCTTCGTTCCAATTCACTTTAGGAAGGACGCCTTCCACCACAGTAAGTGCTGCAGGTTCACGATAGGTGAAGATGACTTCGTCAAATGAATCTCTGGAAAACTGTTCTTGAAGCACATACGCTTCTATGCCCGTTTCGGTTTCCAAAAATGAATCAAACCCAATTGCTGCAAGTTCGGCAATTAGGATTTCTCGGTACTCTTCCAGACAGGTAAGGGTCAATTGTACGTAATCCATCATTAATTCAAGTAAATCCTAGCCATTGAAGCCTAAAGTAGGTTCAAAAAGATCCGCGCCCGGCGGATCTTCTAATTAAAATGACTTGATAATTTCAATAAAGTCACGGGATTTAAGAGAAGCGCCTCCAATCAAGCCTCCATCTACATCGGGCTTACCAAAGAGTTCTTTTGCATTCCCTGGATTGGCAGAACCGCCGTACAAGAGGGAGGTTTGAGCAGCTAAATCAGCTCCATATTTACTCGCCAAATGAGCTCGAAGGGCTGCATGCATTTCTTGTGCTTGGTCGGCAGAAGCCGTCTTGCCCGTTCCAATAGCCCAGATGGGTTCGTAAGCAATCACCACCTTTGCAAACTCCTCAGGAGAAAGGTGAAATAAACTGGCTGTCAGCTGTGCTTTGACTGTTTCCTCCTGAGTACCTGCCTCACGAATTTCCAAAGATTCCCCACAACAAAAGATAGGAGTCAATCCATGGGCCAAGGCTTGGTTGACCTTGGTTGCTAATAGGGCATGGTCCTCTTTGAAATATTCTCTGCGCTCTGAATGTCCCAAAATCACATAGGACACCCCAAAAGAGGCTAGGATCTTAGCAGAAACTTCTCCGGTGTATGCTCCACCTTCCTTATCTGAGCAATTTTGTGCTCCCACTGCTATCCCCACTAAATCCCCTACCAATTTGTTTACTGCATATAAATGCGGATAGGGAGGGTTGAGTACGACAGTCACGTCTTGAATTGCTTCGTCTTTGTACATCTGGACGATCTCGCTAGTAAGCTGCTGCCCTTCTTCAAAGGTGAGGTTCATCTTCCAATTGCCGGCTACGATTTTCTTTCTCATAAGGAGGAATCTATTTTTTAGGTTTGAATAAACTTGAGCAAAAAGTAATTTGCTTCAAAATTACCAAAAATGTCCACTTGGGGAAGAAATAACGGAGAGCAGTTACCAAAAAAGAATTGGAGCCTGGCAGAAGCGCGCGGAAAAATGGAAACCTTCTGCGCTTATCAGGAACGTTGTCCTTGGGAGCTTCGCCGCAAACTTTTTGAAAAAGGCATCCAAGGAGAGGCCATAGAGACAATTCTTGCCGAATTAGCAGCAAGTGGCTTTGTGGACGAAGAACGCTTTGCGCGAGCTTATGCTAGAGGAAAATTTCGAATTAAACGATGGGGGCGAAATCGAATCCGACAAGAACTAAAACTTCGAGACATCAGTGCTTCCATAATTCAAAAAGGACTTTCTGAGATTGACGGGGATGAATATTTTACTTTGATTGAACGAGAGGCAGAAAAAAAATGGGAAAAAACAAAAGAAACAGATGCTTACAAAAAAAAGTACCTCGTGACGAAGTACCTCCTAGGTAAGGGATTTGAATCAGATCTGATTCAAGAAGTTTTGTCTTCCTTGACTACGCAAACCGACGAGTAAAATTTACCAGCTTCCTCCTGCGCCCCCTCCTCCAAAGGAGCCTCCTCCAAATCCTCCGAAAGATCCACCCCCAGAAGAAAAATCTCCAAAACCTCCTCCACCTCTTCCTCCACCACCTTTCAGCATGTTGGCAAGCAGGATTGAGGTCCAAATATCCACCCCTCCTCCGCGTCCACCCATGTGGTTATTATTGTCCTTCCTATTTTTCAATAAGGGGAGGATAATGAAAATGAAAATAAGAAAGAGAATCAAAAACCCTGCTCCTCCAGCATCTCCGTCTGAGAGAACTTCATCCGCCTTGTACTCCCCAGAAGCGAGCTTTACAATCATGTCTGTTGCCTGATCCAGCCCTTCGTAATACGCCTCCATCTTGAAGTTGGGAAGGATCATATTCGTGACAATTCGCTTAGCTAAAGCATCTGGGATTGCCCCCTCCATTCCTCGACCAGTAGCAATAAAGATTTTACGGTCTTCCATTGCTGCCAAGATGAGGACGCCATTGTCTTTCCCTTTTCCTCCAATTCCCCATTTTTCTCCCAATTGAAAAGCATAGTCCGCAATGTCGTATGGCCCTACTGAACGCAAAAGCACAATGGAAACCTGCGTAGATGTGCTATCTGAATAGGCTACAAGTTTTTGTTCAAGTTGCCCTATCTCCATAGCACTAAGGGTAGATGTAAAATCCGTAACTAACCGAGGAGGATTGGGTACCGCTGGAAAATCCTGGGCAAAGCCAAGGCCAACTTGAAATAAGAAAATTAAAAAAATTAAGGGCTTAAATGCCGAAGGATACCTCATCTGATAATTCATTTTGGTCGTTTTGGGAATCAAAAGGAAAGTGTGCTTTTAGCTGCTCCCCAGCATGGTGGATGCCTTCAATCAGGCCTTCGCTAAACTTTCCTTGGCGGAAGAAATCCGCCATCAGGTCTTTGGTGCTTTCCCAGAAATTTGCAGGCACCAATGCATTGATGCCTGCATCTCCTAGAATAGCAAATTTGTGGTCTTCCACTGCCAAATAAACCAAAACTCCATTCCTTTCTTTGGTCTGGTACATTTTGAGGGTTTCAAAAACCTGAGTAGCACGAGCTAAAACCGACCCCTTACAGCGACTTTCAATGTGTACTTGAATTTCACCCGAAGTTTGGGTTTCTGCTGCTTTGATTGCAGCAACTATCTGTGCTTTTTGCTCTGGGGAGAATAACTTTGCTGCCATCAGCTTAAAATTGAACGGTAGGGGCATTTTCAGCACCCGCTACAGCCTCAAAATAGCCTTTTCCTTCAAATCCATACCATCCCGCAAATAGGTTATTAGGGAAGGTTCTCAATGTGGTATTGTAGCCTTTAACAGTTTCATTGAAATTTCTACGAGCTACTGCAATTCTATTTTCTGTCCCTTCCAGCTGTGCCTGCAATTCCAAGAAATTTTGGTTTGCTTTGAGGTCAGGGTATTTCTCAACAGTTACAAGCAAACGACTCAATGCGCCAGAAAGTTGATCTTGTGCCTGCTGGAACTGGGCTAAATTCTCTGAAGTCAAATTACTCGGATCAATTTGCATGGAAGTTGCCTTAGCTCTAGCCTCGACTACTCCTGTCAACGTTTCCTGTTCAAAATCTGCATATCCTTTGACGGTATTTACTAGGTTAGGAATCAGGTCCGCTCGCCTTTGGTACTGGGTTTGTACCTCTGCCCATTGTCCATTAATTCCTTCCTCTAATTGTACAAACTGGTTGTAGGCACCTACTGCTTTGGCGTAAATAAAAATGCCTAGAACGGCAAGAATGGCTACTGGAATTAAAATGTTTTTCATGGTGATTGGGGGGTTAAATTGAAGAGTTACACGAAATTCTCTTCCTAGATGTTGTCTTCAAAGTTCAAAGTTACCCAAATTTTCTTTCCCTCCCGAAAAAATCAAATCTGCTTTTTCAATAAGAACCGAACGCTAAAATCTTGAAAAGTACGAGATCCGGCCTGCGTATACCGCCGAAACTCTAATTGAATTTCCCTTCCTTCCTCAGAGCGAAGTAGTTTAACCAATTGATCCATTTCCCAAAGCAAGATAGATACAGAATTGATACTCAAAATTTCATCAAAAGGCAAAACCCCTGCCTGCTGCGCTGGAGAGCCCTCCCGAACATCGCCAATTACCCAACGCTTTGGTGGTGTGAGCAACTTTTTGACTACCAGCCCACTCATGTCAAATTCAAAAGGTTGATAGAAGGAAGCATTTCTCTTTATATAATAGTAATTCTTTGGGTAATCTAGGATTATGGTAGTTCGCCCCAAGACCTCTGCACCCAAACTTCCAATGCGTCCACTTTCGACCAGTTGAGCACTAAAAGGGGTAACCTCCGGATAAGAAGTGAGTACCCCCCTGAAGGGTAAGCCTCGAAGCGAGAGGCCTTCTACGCGGCCAATAAACCCATACAAGACACCTCCCAAAGACTGACCCAATTGCGTTTCTATCCGTTGATCGGGTAATTTTATTGCATTAGTCGTTTCCCGATTCAATAACAACCCATGATTTGCCCCAGTGTCTAGTAGCACCTTCCCTCTTAATTTTTGCCCTCCCTGTTGCCTCACCTTTACCTCCAAGTAGGCTTTCCCCTCCTGAATCATCAATCCTCCCCTACGGAAAAATAGGGGTCTCCAACCTGAGTTTTCTGGTGGATAAAAAGTGATTTCAGACCGATCATAGTCAATTTTGACTGCATTGTGCCTAAAAAACTCGTAACCCAATATGCCAAACACAGGAACCCCTATTACAGATTCCAACTCCAAAAAATCATCCTCCAAAACCAATAAACTTTGAAGCTGCCCAACTACTGGTCCTAATTCTAAGGTATTGATCGGGGAAACCTGAGCCCAAACAATAGTACTCCCATCTGCCCCCACCATTCCCACACGCCTTGAATAGGCTAATCCCAACGAGTCACCCAAAGACTTACTGAACAAAAGGTTTGCCTTTACACCCGTATCTAGTAAAAAGTAAATCGGAGGATGCCCATTTATAGCTACCGGCAAAAGGATAAGGCTATTGGAGGATAAAAAGGGTAGCTTCACCTTTTTTGACGTTCCTTCACTAAAAAATCCAGGCACCTGAGCTCGAAGAGCAGGTCCCAATAGAAAAAAAACAAACACAAAAAGAGCTCTTTTCATCATCCTCACCAACAATCTATCCCATTAAGTTACGGAGTTTAAGAACCTAGGTTCAAACAATTTTTCAAGAATTTTGACTCCCAACAGTCCCTGCTTGACAAAACCTAAACAAAACCCGATCTTTAATTTACAACTTCCCCAAAAAATGGCTGAACCCACCCTACTAGAAAAAGCAAAACAAATTTTTGAGAAGTTCCTTCTTCGTCAAGGAAGCAGAAAAACCCCGGAGCGGTATTCTGTTTTGGAAGAGCTTTATCTCCTCCATGAAGACGAACACATCGATGTGGAAGGACTTTTTCTCAAAATGAGAAACAAAGGCTATACCATCAGCCGCGCCACTATTTACAATACCCTGGACTTACTCGTAGAAAGCGGCCTTGCTGTCAAGCACCAATTCAAAGATAAAGTAGCCCTTTACGAGCAGGCACTAACCTATACCCACCACGATCACCATGTGTGCAACCAGTGCCAAAGAATACGCGAATTTTCCGATCCAAGACTCACTGAAATTAAAGAAACAATGAGTCGGAAGTTTGCCTCTACCATGTCAAGCCATGCTTTAGTGCTTTATGGGGACTGCCAACTCAAGGATTGTGAACATTTGATTACTGCTACTACTTTCTAAAGACCCTTCTGTAAATAGGCTTTCTGTACCAAAACTGGAGCCATAATAAGGGATATAAGAGTGGAGTCAGCCAGAAAAAAACTCCTTCATAATGGATTTCATCTGAAATAATACTTCCATTGGGTCTTGCCAAAATGCGGTGGCAATGCCTCCACTTTCCAAGAAAAAAAGGGAGGACTATGCCCTCGTCTACAAAACGAAATTCCTGTGCATCCAAGTGGTCCTCCGTGATTTTACTCGTCCATTTTTGCTTGAAAAAAATAAAGTTTAACTCCAAATCTACAAGGTCCCCAGCCTTACAACCATCAAAACGAAGCACCTTCACCGGTGGAAAAGGAGGGGCCAACTTTGCAAATAGAGCTTCCGTAAAGCCTTCCTTCACCTCGAGGTGAGCACTTTCAACGGTAGTTTGGAGTACAAGTCGCATCAGAAGCTGAGTACAAAAAGAAGAAACAAAACCAGCCAAATTGCATCCATAAATTGCCAATACACCGTAAATAAACGAATGCGAAGTTTTTCAAAGGGATTTTTCGTCCACACAAGCTTTCGAATAGCATCCTGCTCAATTTTTCGAAGTTCACGCAATAAAATCACTGCAAAAACCATCGCTCCAAACAGGTGAATCACATGGATTCCTGATAAGACATAGAGGAAAGAACCACTGGGTAGACCTGTAAAATTAATCCCCTTATTCGTCAACTCTAGCCAGCCTAACACTTGAAATACCATAAATAGGATCCCTAAACCAAAGGTCATTTGAAGAGAACGGTACAATTTGGCACTATTTTCTTCCTGATAATGAAGGCGCATTTTTACAGCAGTATAGCCAGAAAGTACCAATAGAAAGGTCGATACAGAGAAAGCGAAGGGCATCTGTTCATTCAATCCTTGTAAGTACTGCCTCCCAGAAAAAAGGAATGCCAAGGCTAAAAACAAAAAAATAATTCCACTTCCAACCATGCCTAAGTATAGCAACATTTCATAGGGATGAAGATTTTCTAGCCGTTGCAGCCAGGTTTTTGGAGGGAGTGCCTGTCTCATTGCCTTAAAAAACATTTTGATAGACTCTTAGTTCAAAAAATGTCAAATTCCTTTGCAATTCAACGGAATCGCTCAAAAAAACCTAGATTTGCCCCCTCTCACCCCTAAAACCAAGCCCCCTGTGGACAGGCCTTCTTTTCTATCCATTTACCAGTCGGACCCAATTTTTCAAACACTTGCACATCAACTAAGTGAGAACAAGCCTTTTCAACTCCAAGTAAAAGGGCTTTCAGGGAGCTTGGATTCGGTGCTATTGGCTTCGTATTTTGAAAAATACGGAGGATTTCATTTGGTTATTGCGCAAGACAAAGAAGAGGCTGCCTACCTAAATTCTGATTTGCAAAATTTACTAGCTAGCCAAAACCACGGAATTTTTCCGAGTAGCTACAAGCGGCCCTATCAGTACGAAGAAATAGATAACGCCAATGTCCTACAAAGAGCAGAACTACTCAATCAACTCCTAGAAAACAAGGGCAGCTCACGCATCGTCATCACCTACCCTGAAGCCCTGTACGAAAAGGTGGTCAATAAGCGAGCCCTTGTAGAAAATACATTTACTGCAAAAGTCGGGGAGGCTGTAGACCTTGAATTTGTAACCGAAATTCTTTCTTCCTATGATTTTGAACGAACTGACTTTGTTTACGAGCCAGGACAGTTTGCCATTCGAGGGGGAATTGTAGATGTATTTTCCTTCAGCAATGAATTTCCATACCGCTTGGAGTTGTTTGGAAAAGAAATAGAAAGTATCCGAACCTTCGACCCAGAAACCCAGCTTTCCCTCCAGACAGTCCCCTTTATTTCTTTGATTCCAAACGTGCAAACCCGGCTTCTTCAGGAGGTCCGTCAATCTTTCTTGAGTTTTTTACCAGAGCGGGCTATCCTTTGGATCAAAGACTACCAGCTCACACTCGATGTAATGGATGAGTGCTATTTGAAGGCAGTACAGGCATTTGCACTGCTCTCGGGAGGAAACAATTCTGGTGCACTGGTCCTCCAACCCGAACAGGTTTTTGACCAGGGATTTCAATTTGCAGCTGCTGCAAAAGAATTTTCAATAGTCGAATTTGGTCGGCAATTTTACTTAAAGAATGCCTCCAAAATATCCTGGGAAAGTCAACCTCAACCTTCCTTCAATAAGAATTTTGACCTGCTCGTGACCCACTTGGGGGACAATGAAAAGGCAGGATACCTCAATCTGATTACCGCAGAAAATGAAAAACAGATTGACCGTTTACAAGGGATTTTTCAAGAACTAGATCCCACTTTACAGATTCAAAGCATGCTACTTAGCCTCCGGGAAGGCTTTGTAGACAAGCAATCCAAAATTGCCTGCTACACTGACCACCAGCTATTTGAACGCTTTCACCGCTACAAGTCCAAGAGTAAATCCACCGCTTCCAAAGCACTTACCCTCAAAGAAATCAAGGCACTACATCCCGGAGACTATGTAGTCCACGTAGACTACGGAGTGGGCCGATTTGCAGGCTTAGAAAAAGTAGATGTCAGTGGAAAAATGCAAGAGGCTGTTCGGCTGATTTTTCGTGACGATGACCTCCTCTACATCAACATCCACTCCCTACACAAAATTTCTAAGTATTCTGGACAGGAAGGACAAGCTCCCTCCATGTCTAAATTGGGCTCCCCAGACTGGGAAAACAAAAAAGCACGTGTCAAAAAACAAGTAAAAGACATTGCCAAAGACCTGATTGCCTTGTATGCCAAACGCAGGTCTGCCCCAGGTTTTGCCTTTTCTCGAGATTCGGTACTGCAAGTAGAACTGGAATCTTCCTTTTTGTATGAAGACACCCCAGACCAAGCGGCTGCCACTGCCGATGTGAAGGCAGATATGGAAAAAAGCTACCCCATGGACCGACTTGTATGTGGAGATGTGGGATTTGGAAAAACAGAGGTAGCCATCCGGGCAGCCTTCAAAGCTGTCAACGACAGAAAGCAGGTAGCCATCCTGGTCCCCACTACGATTTTGGCTATGCAACACTTTCAAACGCTGCAGGAGCGCCTTGAAAATTTTCCTGTTAAGGTAGATTATCTGAATCGATTCCGATCGGCTAAAGACATCAAATCCATCAAAGAGCAGGTTGCTTCTGGGGAAATTGACATCCTGATTGGTACCCATAAAATCGTCGGTAAAGATGTCGCTTTCAAAGATCTAGGCTTGCTAATCATTGACGAGGAGCAAAAGTTTGGGGTTAAGGTAAAAGACCAACTCAAAAACCTTCGGGTCAACGTAGATGTCTTGACACTGACAGCCACACCGATTCCTCGAACACTCCATTTTTCACTAATGGGAGCACGCGACCTTTCAATCATTGCCACTCCTCCACCCAACAGGCAACCAGTGACGACAGAGGTACAAACTTTTGAAGAAGAAGTCATTCGCGATGCCGTATCTTATGAGCTAAGGCGAGGAGGGCAGGTGTTTTTTGTGCACAACCGCGTAGGAGAAATCGACAGCATTGCCAACCTCATCTTAAAATTAGTTCCTGACGCCCGCGTCATCGGAGCCCACGGTCAGATGGATGGGGATAAATTGGAAAAAATCATGGTGGACTTTATCCACCATCAATACGATGTTTTGGTGTCGACCAACATCATTGAATCGGGATTGGATATCCCAAATGCCAATACCATTTTAATCAACCGAGCGCATATGTTTGGCCTCTCTGACCTCCACCAAATGCGTGGACGAGTGGGACGTAGCAACAAAAAAGCCTTTTGCTTCTTACTGACTAGCCCCCTCTCTGGACTTACTGCCGAGGCTAGAAAACGACTTCAAACCCTAGAAGAATTTTCTGATCTGGGAGATGGCTTCAAGGTAGCCATGAAGGACTTAGACATCCGTGGTGCGGGAAACTTACTCGGTGCAGAGCAAAGTGGATTTATCACGGATCTCGGATTTGAAATGTACCACAAGATTTTAGATGAAGCTGTTCAGGAACTAAAAGAAACTGAATTTGCTGCC